>Ga0335397_10000909_pt1 | contig 40127 bp, 20 predicted proteins | sample MAT04_FD_205740 | JGI IMG/M metagenome (GOLD analysis project Ga0335397, IMG submission 205740) | Freshwater microbial communities from Lake Fryxell liftoff mats and glacier meltwater in Antarctica - MAT-04 (spades assembly) (version 2) ... | reverse complement strand
AAGACCCTCGCCTCGTCGTCCGCGACCCCGCGGACGCCAATCATCCCCGCTCGCTCGCCCACGATCCACTGTCGCAGCTGCTCCGCGGCGGTCGCCCGAGTGGACCCGAGGAGAACGATGTCCGAGGGCAGCGGCGGATCGGTGCGGCGACTCCACGCAGCGAGGAACGCCTCGACGGTGGAAGCTGCGGCGAGCCTGCGGCCGAGTTCATCAGCCATCCAGAGAGACGTCGCGGGGCTCTGCTCCAACCACGCGGCGAGGTCGTCGGCGTCGTACATGCGTACGTCGGCCCAGACGCCCTCGGCTCGCTTCTCGTCGCTCCACCGAGCCTTGGCCCCATACCGCCTCGCGGTCACCGTGACGTAGGTCGCACGTCGTGCAGCGGCGGGCGCAGCGCGCGAGCGCTTCTCGTAGTCGCGGTTGAACTTGTCGAGGCTGCTCTCGACCGTGAGTTCCCAGTACGAGACACCCGCGGGGCACCACGCGTTCCCTTGGGAGGTGCGGGCGACGCCATCCCATCCGGCGAGCTGCACGCCGCTGTCACCACGCATATCGAGCGCCTGCAGCGGCAGCGTCGTCGCGAGCAGTCGGCGCATGAGCAGCGGGAGCCTCGCCGCGCTCTCCCTGCGCTGTGACCACTCGACGAGGTCGTCACCCGAGATTTCCCACGGCGTCGCCACGGCGAGCGATCTACCCCATTTGGCCGTCGCCCGTCAGTACAAGGACGCTCCCGGTCCACCCTGCTGCTCAACCTCCGGTACTTCCACCGCCTGCTGTAGTCCCTCCCCCGTCCCTCCGGGGCGCGGAATACCCGCTCGGTGAGGAGCTGCACGTCGCCCGCGGACGCCGCGTAGCAGGACGCGAGGACCGGCTGCTCGTCTGCGAGCGCGTCGGTCTCATCGTCGGCGCCGTCGAGCGAGCGGCCGTGGCGTTCGAGCACTCGCAGGTCGCGGCGTGGGTCCACGCCGCGACCTGCGCGACCTCGTCGCCGCTCGGCGCGGGCAGCGCGTGGAAGACGAGCGCGCCCTGCGGGCTGCGCACGTAGACGCCGTCGAGCGCGAGTGTGTGGAAGTGGACGTTGACTCGGAGGGAGCTGTCGCTGCGCTGAATGAACGTGACGGCGCCCACGAGGGCGTCCTCGACGCTGCGCAAGCCGAGATGACGCTTCGCACGCCAGCGCAGTCGACGAGGTGCGCCGCGACGTCGGACATGCGGCGGCCCAGGCACGACGGGCAGAAGCTGCGCCGCTTGCACGAGAACGCGGCGAGCATCTCGTGCCCGCACCGGCGGCACGTGAGCCGCACGACGCCGTGCTCGAGCCGACCGCAGCGAAGGTACTCGTCGAAGTCGCGCACGACGAAGCGCGGCAGACCTCCCTGCTCCTCGGCGCGCTCGAGGAAGCGCGGCCAGTGCTCGCGCACGAGGGCGTAGAGCAGCGTGTCCTCGGGCTTGCGCCGCGCGCGTAGCCGTCCGCCGGCGCGGGAGCGGGACACGAGCTCTCGCTGGCCGCGCGCACGGGCGTTCGTCGGACCGAGCCCGTCAGCGGTTGCGCGCGGTCACCGGGAGAAGCCGGGGCTGTAGCTCGTGAGGATCACGCCGGTCACGGGCGCCGCGGTCACGGTGACCGTCTGGGGGAGAGCTGGCTGCTTACCAGCATCATCACGGCGCCCGCGCAAGTGGTCGGCGGCGCCATCTACAGCGCTGCCCGCCTGTTCGGCGCCGATCGGAGCACGCTGATCCTCGTCGTGAAAGAGCCGGGCGAAAGCCCGCGCGAAGCTCCGACGGCGACGGAAGATGAACGCGAGCGTGAGGGCGACCGCCACACCCGTGCCTGGACGCGCGGCGTGACCGGCACGACATGCGCAGCCAGCGGCCGCGGTGGGGACGCCCGCATCCGAGTCGGACGGCGCGTCCGTGAGGGAGCCGCCGTCGGACACGCTGCAACTGGTCACGTCGACCGGGCATGCCGTGGACGTTCCGTCGCAGCTCTCGTCCGGATCGCAGCTGGGATCGGTCGAGCCACGGCAGACCTGTCCGGAGGCCTCCACGACATCGGGCGGGCAGCTCGGCGTATCGCCTGGACAGCGCTCCGGCGCGTCACATGGACCGCTCGCGGAACGACACTCGATGGCCGAGAGGAAGGTCGGGAGACAGTCGGCCGAGGTGCCCGCGCAGTGGTCGGGCGTGTCGCAGACACCGACGGATGCCGCGCCGCACACCGTGCTCGCCGGTGCGAAGCGCGAGGAGCACACATCGCTCACGCCATCGCACGTGTCGTCGACATCGCAGGGCGTGCCCGGCGTCGCGGGCCGGCACGCGGTACCGTCCGGCAGCGGCGTGCCGCCAGGGCAGCTCGTCGAGACGCCGTCGCAGATGCCGGGCGTCGAGCACGCGCCGACCCCCGTGCCGCACGACACACCAGGCGGAAGCCGCGCGTCGCCCGGACACGCCCCCGCGACACCGTCGCACCTCTCCTCCGCGTCGCAGGCGCCCGCCGCGGCCCGGCACACCGTCCCTGAGCTGTTGACCAGGTCGGCCGGGCACAGCGCCCCAGTCCCAGTGCAGAGCTCGACCGCGTCGCACCCGGTCGCGGCGAGGCGACAGGGGACGCCTGCTCCCTCGAAGCCGTCGCTCGGGCACACCGAGCTGGTACCGCTGCAGGTCTCGGCCACATCGCACGCGCTCGCGATCGGACGGCAGATGGTGCCCGACACGGCCGGTCCGTCGCTGGGGCACGCCGAGCTGCTCGAGGTGCACGACTCGGCCGCGTCGCAGCTGGTGCTCGCAGCGCGACACACCACGGCGCTCGCCGCGGCCGCTGTGTAGAGCCCACACGTTCCGTCGCTCGCATCGGTGAGCGCGGCGCTGCACGCCTCACAAGCCGCACCGCAGCGCGTGGAGCAACACGTGCCGAGCGCGCAGAAGCCGCTCGAGCACGCAGCATCACCTTCACAGGGCGATCCGTTCGAGCCGACGATGGTGAAGACCCGAGCGGTCCCGGCGCGCGTCCCCGCGGGAGTCTCGTCGAACGGGATGCCGAAGATGGCGCGGCTCCCGTCGGCAGAGAGCGCGACGGCGTCCCCCAGCTGGTCGCCCGCTACCCCGTCGGGCGCGAGCAGCGTCGCCTCCTCGACCCATGTCGTCCCGCGCCGCGAGAAGACGCGGACGCTGCCTTGGTCGACGTTCGCGCCCACGTCGTCGGAGCGGGCCCCGATCACGGCTCGGGTTCCGTCGGCCGACAGCGCGACCGCGGAGCCGAAGTAGTCGCCCGCGGCACCATCCGTCGCGGTGAGGAGCGCCTCCTGTGACCAGAGCGTGCCGCTGCGTACGTAAACGTAGACGCCGCCGGGTGCTGGGATGCCACCGCCCGCGCAGCCGACCAGCGCGCGAGCGCCGTCGCTCGAGAGCGCGACCGACCTACCGCAACCCCGGAGCACGGGCTCGAAGCCGGTCTCGTACACCCAGGAGGTACCGGTGCGAGCGAAGATACGTACGCTGCCCCACTGGATGCCCGAGCTCGTGTTGGCGGACGGTGCGCCGAGGATGGCGCGGCTGCCGTCGGCCGAGATGGCGACCGCGCCGCCCATCCGGTCGTCGCGGGCCGCGCCGGGCGGAACGAGGGTGGCCTCTTCGGTCCACGTCGTCCCGGTACGGAGAAAGATGCGACCACTCCCGCCATTGACCGCGCCGGCCGTCGTGTCGTTCGGAGCACCGATGACCGCGCGGCTTCCGTCCGACGAGAGCGCGACGGCCTGACCGAACGAGTCACCGTTCCCGCCGTCCGAAGGGATCAGCGTCGCGGACCGCGCCCACGTGGTGCCGGTGCGCGTGAAGACGCGAACCGAGCCGGTGCGAGCCGAGGGCGTCGTGAAGTCACCATAGGCGCCGATGAGCGCGAGCGAAGCGTCCGCGGTCAGCGCCACCGCGGAGCCGTGGAAGTCGAGGGTGGCCCCCTCCGAAGCGGCCAGCGTCGCTTCCTCCATCCACACGGTGCCACTCCGCCGCCACACCCGCGCCGAGCCCGTGTCCACCACAGCCCCGACGTCGTCGCGGGGGACGCCCACGACGGCGCGCGTCGCATCCGCGCTGAGCGCGACCGCGCTCCCGAAGTCATCCTGCGCGGCGCCATCGCTCGCCCGGAGGCTCGCCTCCTGCGCTGTGATCAGCGGGTCGATGACCAGGGGATAGCGGGCGCCGTCGTCGTCGACGACGAGCGAGACCAGCGCGCCGGACATGCGCATGCGCGCGGGAACGCGGGTGCCGCGGGCGTCGAAGACCGTGAGCCCGGCGTACGTCGCGACGGGTACACCGTCGCGAGCGAGCTCGATCGCGTCGTCGTCGAGAAGGTGCGCCTCCAGACCCGCGACTGCCACGTCGACCACGAGCGCTCCCACGCCGGGCGGCCGTTCCGTCAGCGTGAGGCCGTGCTCGAGTCCGGCCTCGACCTCTCGCCACCACTCGACCACGCCGAGGCCTCGCGCCTCGCGCACCTCGTGCAGACCATCAGCGACCGGCTCGCCCGACTGGAGCGGAGCGCGGGCCTCGCCGCGGCCGAGTGCGACCGCGCCGATCGAGGCGCGCACGCTGCCGAGGGCGAGGCTCGCGCCATGACCGTCGAAGGACGCCGCAAGCGTCTCGCTACCTAGCTCGGGGCGCACGCCAGCGCGGAGCCCGAGCGGGAGCAGCGCGACGATACTGACCACGAGGACTCTCCAACGCATCATCGCTTCCTCCTCGAGACGACACCCAGCGCGGCGAGCACCAGCACGATCCACCACCCCGAGCGCTCCGACCCAGCGCCGGCGCAAGCACATCCTGTCGCTGCGGAAGGCGCTCCCGCGTCCCAGCCCGCCGTCGCGTCGGCAGTGGCCGCATCACCAGGCGCGCAGGAGACTACGTCGGCCGGACACGACGTACTGGTGCCGTCGCACGCCTCCGCGGGATCGCACGACAGATCGATCGAGGCCCGGCAGACCATGCCTGCGCTCTCGACGTCGTCGGGCGGGCAGTCGGGCGCGTCCCCCGAGCAGAGCTCGACCGCGTCGCAGCTACCGGCCGCGGCGCGACACTCGAGACCCGCGAGGAAGAGCGCGGGACAGTCGGCCGAGGTTCCGGTGCAGACATCGAACGTGTCGCACGCCCCGGCGCCCGGCGGGGCACAGACGCTCCCAGCCGCCGCAAACGTCGACGGGCAGAGCTCGCTCATGCCGTCGCACACGTCATCGACATCACACGGCACGCCTGGCATCGCGGCGAGACAGACCGTGCCCACGGGCCGCGGTGTCGAGCCGGCGCAGGAAGCCTGCGTGCCATCGCAGATGCCGCGCGTTGCACACGAATCAGCAGTTCCGCCGCACGCGACGCCAACGGGAAGCAGCGTGTCACCGGGACAGACCGTGGAGGCGCCGTCGCAGACCTCTGCGACGTCGCACGCCCCTACGGTCGGACGGCACGCGGTCCCAGCGGGCGCGATCGTCACGTCGGGCGGGCAGAGCGCGGATGTCCCGGTGCAGGTCTCCACCGCGTCGCAGCCCGTCGCGCGTGCGCGGCAGGCGCGCCCCGCCGGCGAGAACGCATCGGCCGGGCAGGTCGCCGCCGCGCCGTCGCACATCTCAGCGACGTCGCAGCTCGAGACCGCCGCTCGACAGATGGCACCCGTGACCGCGACGACGTCGGTCGGGCAGGTGGCGCTCGTGGCCGTACAGACCTCGGGCGCGTCGCACGCGCTGCCAGGACGACAGACCACCGTCGGCGCCGCGGAGCCAGTGAGGAGTCCACACGTTCCGTCGGCGACACCGGTGAGCGCACCCGCGCAAGCCTCACACGCGCCACCGCAGCGCGAGCCGCAGCACACGCCGCCCGCACAGAAGCCCGTGCCGCACGCGGCGTCGCTGCTGCACGCGCCGCCGATCGGTGCGACGAGCGTGACGACCCGTACGCTCCCGGCGAGCGAGCCCCTCGCTGTCGTGTCGCGGCTCGCGCCGACGAGCGCGCGGCTCCCGTCGGGCGCGAGCGCGACCGACAGGCCGTAGTAGTCGTCGCCCATCCCGTCGGGAGCACGGAGGACGACGTCCTCGACCCACACCGACCCGGCGCGCACGAACGCTCGGACGCTACCGGTTCGACCCGCCTCCTCGGGCACACCCACCAGCGCACGGCCCCCGTCCGCGGAGAGCGCGGTGGACCAGCCAAAGAAGTCGTCGTTGGCCCCGCCGGTCGCCGTCAGCATTGCCTCCCGCGTCCACGCGGTGCCGGCGCGCACGTAGACGAACGCAGCGCCTGGGCGATCGGCAACACCCTGATCGCCGGGCGCACCCACGAGCGCGCGCGTTCCGTCGCCGGAGAGCGAGACGGAGCGACCGGCGTCATCGCCGCTCGTTCCGGCTGGGATCAAGCTCGCCTCTTCATTCCAGCTCGTCCCGCTGCGGAGAAAGACGCGAGCGCTCCCCGCGTCCGTCCCGGCCGCGGTGTCGTCGAGCCGCACACCGACGAGCGCGCGCGTTCCGTCTGTGGAGAGCGAGACCGAATAGCCGAACGCGTCCCTCGCGCGCCCATCGCTCGCGACGAGCGTGGCTTGGTGCGCCCACGTCGTCCCGGTGCGCACGAAGACCCGGGCCGTGCCAGCCATCGATCCGCCGCCCGTCGAGTCGTCCGGCGCGCCGACGAGCGCGAGGCTCCCGTCGCCCGAGAGCGCGACCGACCAGCCGAGTCCGTCGCCCGCGATCGCGTCGGGCGAGAGCAGGGTCGCCTCCTCCGTCCAGGTGGTCCCCACGCGCGAGAACACGCGCGCGCTCCCGGCGCGGTACCCGGCTGTGGTGCGGTCCTGGCGCACCCCGACGAGCGCACGGCTTCCATCGGCAGAGAGCGCGACCGCGCAGCCGAAGTAGTCGTCCGTAGCCGCGTCAGCGGCCCGCAAGGTCGCCTGCTCCGTCCAGGTCGTGCCAGTGCGCACGAAGACGCGCGCGCTTCCGCTGTCGATGGCGGTCGTATCCGCGAGGAGCGCACTGGCGAGCGCGAAGCTCGCGTCGGCGGAGAACGCGATGGCGAAGCCGAGGTAATCCAACGGCGCGCCATCGCTGCTCACGAGCGCAGCCTCCTCTGTCGCGAGCAGCGGATCGACGACCAGCGGATACCGCGCACCGCGATCGTCGACGATGAGCGCTATCCGATCGCCGGCGCCCAACATCCGTGCCGGAAGCCGCGCGCCGGTCGCATCGAGGACGACGAGATGGGCATACGTCGCGATCCGATCGCCCTCGTTCTCGAGCGCGACCGCGTCGTCCGAGAGCGCGCGCACGGACGCGCCACGCACGGCGAGCTCGAGGACGAGATCGCCCTCGCCCTCCGGGCGCGAGCTGATGGTGACGCCATGTTCGAGCCCCTCGGCCGTGCCGCGCCACCACTCGACGAGACCAGGCGCGTGCGTGCGCTGCGCTCCGCCACCTTCGGCGCGCAGGTTCGCACGCGGTTGGAGCGCGACCGGTCGCCCGGGGCGACCCACGGCGTGGAGCGCGATGGTGAGCTCGGTGCCCCCGATCGCGAACCGGGTCCCATCGATCGACGAGACGGAGTAGATGCCGGCTGCGTCGAGCGAGACGGCGGACGCGCCAAGGTCCGCTCCGAGATCCGCCCCGAGAGCAAGCACGAGCACCAGGGCGAGGGCGCGCCTCATCGCCGGCACCGCACGACCACGAAGGCGCCGAAGAAGAGGAGCAGGAGTGGGAGCCCGCGACCTGGCGCAGGGCTGGCGGCGCCACACGCACAGCCCGTGGCGGCGACAGGCCCGGGTTCTGCATCGGCGGCGCCGCCGTCGCTGCTTGGCGCCGCATCGAGCGCTCCGCTGCCGCCGTCGCCATCGCAGCTCGTGATGTCGCTCGGGCAGCTCGCCGCGACTCCATCACACGCCTCGACCGGATCGCAACTCGCCGTGGAAGCCCGACAGAGCTGGCCCGCCGCCTCACGGAGATCGGGTGGACAGTCAGCCCCGTCTCCGAGGCATCGCTCCGGCGCGTCGCAAGCCCCCGCGGAGGCCCGACACTCGACGTCGGCGAGGTATGTGTCGACGCAGTTCGCCGACGTGCCCGCGCAGTGGTCGTCGGTATCACAGGGGCCCGAGCCGGAAGCGAGACACACGACGTCGACGCCCGCGTAGCGCGGTGTACAGACGTCCCTGGTTCCATCGCAGACATCGTCGACGTCGCAGGGGCTCCCGGCGGCTGCGGGATGGCACACGGTGTCGGCGGGCCGAGGGGTCGCGCCGGGGCACGAGACCGACGTGCCGTCGCAGATGCCTGAAGTCGAGCACGAGCCAGCGCCGGAGCCGCCGCATGCGACGCCCGCGGCCAGACGCGCATCGCCCGGACACGTGAACGAGGTGCCATCGCAGCGCTCCTCCGCGTCGCACGCACCGAGCGGAGAGCGACAGAGCGTGCCACTCGTGGCGGCTGCGTCGGTCGGGCAGATCGCCGCGGTTCCGTCGCAGAGCTCCGCGCCGTCGCAGCCGCCCGCCGATGCGCGGCAGACCGTCGCCACTGGCGCGCGCCGATCGATACACGCCGCGCTCGTCCCATCGCAGGTGTCGGCCAAGTCGCACGCGCCGCTCGCTCCGCGGCACGAGGAGCCGGCCACCGAGAGGGCATCAGCCGGGCACGCCGCTGCGCCAGCGGCGCACGCCTCCGGCGCATCGCAGAGATCGGTGCCGGGGCGGCAGATCGTGGCCGCGGCAGGGGCTGTCGTCAGCGTGCCGCAGGTGCCGTTCGCCAGCCCCGTCGCCGCGGTCGTGCATGCCTCGCAGTCGCCAGCGCAACGGCTCGTGCAGCACGCTCCGCGCGCACAGAAGCCGCTGCCACACGCCCCGTCCGTTCCGCATGGTGAGCCGAGCGTAGCAGCGAGCGTGAAGACGCGCGCGCTCCCAGTGGAGGCGGTCGCGTCGCGGTCGAACGGCACGCCGACCAGGGCACGGCTTCCATCAGCGGTGATCGAGACGGCACGGCCGAAGGCCTCGTCGGCTTCGGCGTCGGGTGCGACGAGAGTCGCTTCAGCGGTCCACGTCGTGCCGGCGCGGACGAAGACCCGGGCGCTTCCAGCATTGAGTCCGGCGGCGGTGTCGTGGCTCGGGGAGCCGGCGATCGCGCGGCTCCCGTCGAACGAGAGCGCCAGGGAGTAGCCGAGCGCGTCGCGGGCCATCGAATCGGGCGGGAGGAGGCGCTGCTCCTCGACCCAGCCGCCTGCGCCGCGCGCATAAACGACCACGTCGACCGCATCGACGCCGGGCGGTCCGGCGCCGAGGAGCGCGCGCGTTCCGTCGCCCGAGATGGCGACCGCGTACCCGTAGTAGCTGCGGAAGCCAGACGAAGGGGCCAGCGTGGCCTCTTCGGTCCATACGCTGCCGCTGCGAAGAAAGACCCGTGCGGTGCCGGTCTCGGCACCGAAGGCCGTACTGTCGCGGTGTGCGCCGACCACGAGACGCATCGCGTCGGCCGAGAGCGACACGGAGGTGCCCAGTAGTTCGCCACCCATCGCGTCGGCCGCGACGAGCGTCGCCTCCTCCGCCCACGTCGTCCCAGTTCGCATGAAGACCCGCGCACTCCCAGCGTTGCTCCCACCCGCCGTGTCGTCCTCGCTCGCACCGAGCACGACCCGCAAGCCGGCGGCGGAGATCGCGGTCGAGGTGCCGAGAAAGTCACGGGCGGCGCCGTCAGACGCGAGGAGCTGGGCCTCGAACGTCCAGGTGGTGCCTGTGCGCGAGAAGACGCTCGCGCTTCCGGCGTCGGTGCCGCGGGGAACGTTGTCCAAGTGCGCGCCCAGAACGACCCGCGAGCCATCGCCCGAGATCGCGACTGCGCGCGCGAACAGGTCGCCGGCTGCGCCGTCGGGCGCGAGGAGGAGTGCTTCTTCGGTCCACACCGCGCCGCTGCGCACGAAGATGCGCGCGCTGCCCGCGTCGGTACCGCGCGCGTTGTCGTCGTAGGGCTGGCCGACCACTGCCCGGGTCCCGTCGCCGCTGATGGCGACGGCGTGGCCGAGGAGATCAGCGTCCGCCGCGCCGACGCTGGGAAGCCGTGCCTCCTGCGCGGTCAGGAGCGGATCGATGACGAGGGGATAGCGAGCGTTCGCGTCGTCGACGACGATCGCTATCACGCGGCCGCGCGCGGCCATGTGGGCCGGTACGGCAGCACCTGTCGCGTCGAGGACCATGAGGCCCGCGTAGCTGGCGACGACGGCGCCGCCCGCGTCCCGCAGCTCGACCGCCGTGCCGCTTCCGTGGGGCGAGAGGTCACCCTCGACCGCCACTTCGACGACGAGCGCCCCCTCGCCCATAGGTCGCGACGCGATCGTCACGCCGTGCTCGACACCCCCCGAAAGCGAGCGCCACCACTCCACGATCCCAGGGCCGAGCGAGCGCCGCACCTCGCCGTCACCGCGTGAGGGCGGAGTCACGTTGACCGGCTCCGGCCGGCCCCGGCCCAGGGCCCTCACCCCGAACGCGACGCGGTGCTCACCGACCGTCAGCTCGGTCTCTGACAGCTCGAACGAGACCCCGACCCCGCCTCCCTGCGCGCTCGGACGCGGCGCGCGCACGCAGCCGAGGACCAGCGCTGCACACACGACCATTCGCCAGTTCATCGGTGACCTCACGGCGCGAACTCTACAGGGTCACCCGAGCGTGCGATATCGAGATCCCTGCCCCGGCTCGGAGCCCGGCATCTCCAAACGTCCGCACGCCGGTCCTGTAGTAACGTCCGCGGCCTATGGCCAAAGAGATACTGCCCGGCGAGGTGACGCCCACCCTCTTCGTGGGTCTGGGGGGATCGGGAGGGCGCGCGGTCCGCCGGATCGCCAAGCACCTGCGGGCGCGCGCCGACTACGGGGTCCGCTACGAGGGCCTGGTTCGTTTCTTGGCGATCGACACCAACGAAGCGGATCTCGCGCGCTTGCGCACCGCGCCCGGGGCCATCCACTCGACGGTCGCCATCTCTGACTTCGACAAGGTCGAGTACTCGTCGCTCCGCAGGGGCGAGAGCTTCGCCGACGCCGACGCGTACTTCACCCAGTGGGTCCACCCTTGGTACCGCTTCCGCGAAGAGAGCGGCGCGGGCGCGGGTCAGATCCGCATCGAGAGCCGCCTGGGCTTCAACCGCTCCGTCGAAGTCGGGACGCTCTCGGCGCGCCTGAGCGAGATCATCGATGCGCTGCGCCACCACGGCCAGGGCATGCGCAAGAGCGACGCGCCGGTGCAGGTCTTCGTCTACTTCTCGATCGCGGGCGGCACTGGCTCCGGCGGCTTTCTGCCGTTCTCGTACCTGGTGCGCGACGCGCTCGGCGACAAGCGCGCGCGCCTCTTCGGGTTCGCCATCTTGCCTGAGGCATTCGAGTCCGTCGCCGGCCGCAACCGCGATGGTGTCTACGCGAACGGCTACGCCGCGCTCAAAGAGCTCGAGCACCTGATGAAGCTCGACACCAACACCAAGGGGTCGCCCACCGAGATCCCCTTCCACTACGACCCGCGCAACAAGTCGCGGACTCAGGTCACTCGGCGCCCATTCGATCTCGTCTATGTCGTCGATCGTCCCGCGCACTTCTCGGTCGACGAGGTGGGGGAGGCCCTGGCCGACGCGAGCTACATCCAGATCTTCAGCCCCATCCTCGGCGATCAGCAGGGCGACTACGACAACTACACCAAGGAGAGCCGCGCGCTCTTCCCCGCTGAGCTCGGGGGCGACGGATACACCGCGTTCTACGGCACCCTCGGCGCGTCGCTCATGCTCCTGCCGCGGCGGGATCTGCTCGCGTACTGCGCCCGTCGCTACGCCGCCTCGGCCGTGCGCCGCTATCTCTTGCTCGATGATCCGCGCCTGGTCTCCCAGCAACAGCGCGAACAGTTCAAGCGCTTCGCCCTCGATCCTGACGAGCTCGCGACCCTGGCCCCCGATGAGCGTGCCCGACGCGTCGATCAGTCGTTCGTCGCGCGGATTGATCTCCTGGCCGAAGGTGATCGCGAAGGCGGCACTTGGAAGCGCGTTCACAAGGCACGCGAGACCTCGAGCGCCAAGCTCACCGCGCTGATGAGCGAGTGGGAGCAGCGCGCGCGCGGCAAGACCACCGCCATCCGCGAGATCAGCGCCGACCGTATCCTCGATGGCAGCTGGACCCCTGCGAGCACCATTGGTGGTCTGTCGCGCGAGCTCGAGAAGGCCCGCGCGGATGTCGCGAGCGAGCTGCGGGTCATCACCAGCAAGATCGAGGGCGGCGACTTTTGGACCGACTTCCTCAAGAGCGCGGGTCCCGACGGCGCGCCCGAGCTCTCGCCCTACGAGCAGCGCGTCGTGCTGGTCGGCATGCGCGAGCCCACGGGCTTGCTCGGCAGCAACGCTGTCGACGAGCTGGTGCGTCAGGTGGGCTCGCTCGACAAGGAGGGAGATCTCTCGCGTGAGGGCCGCTTCGTGAGCGAGATGGAGGCCTGCGGCGCCCAGCTCAAGAAGACCTACCGCGGCCTCGATGTCTTGTTGCCCCCGTTCAAGGACAAGGACTTCGATGAGGCCCGCGAGCGCACCGTCGCCGGATTCAACGAGCAGGTCGCCAAGCTCCGAGCGCTCCTTATCAAGCGGGCGATGCACGAGATCCGGAGTTCGCTCGGTCGCAGCGCGGATGCTCTGCGCGGTGACTTCCGCAACATCGAGGCGAGCGCCGGCCGTCTCGCGGTCGAGCTCGAAGAGAAGGCGCGGCGCTTCGAGTTCGATGGCGGTCTGCTCGAGGGATCGGATCTGGGCGAGGCCAACGACTACGCACTCGACGTCGAGGTCCTCCAGCATCCGTCGGGGGGCGCGCGCTTCTGGCATCTCTTCTACGCCGATCAGGTCGCGACGAGGCCGGAGACCAGCGATCAGAAGGCGATGCTCGATGCGCTCGCGAGCGCGATGCGTCCTCGCTTCGATGACCGCGGCAAGCCCATCAGCCGGACGGCTAGAGAGATCGTCACCGACGTGGAGCAGTCGCTCACCGAGGTGGCCGAGGACGCCTTGCGGCCTTCCATCTTGGGCGATCCCAAGAGCGATGATCCCGCGGTGCGCGCCGGCCTCACCATGGACGCCGCCCTGGCGCTGGAGGCCCGCTACTACACCGCGTGGACCGAGCACGAGCTCGGCGCGGGTGAGCGCAAGCGCAAGAGCGCGGAGGAGACCATCGCGGCCATTGCGCCGCTCTTCCCCAGTCAGCTCTGGAGCGACGACACCACCCGTCAGTACGCAGTGCGCAAGCTCAAGGCGACCATCGCCAAGGCCCAGCCGCTCACGCGTTTTTCGCCCGAGCACAAGAGCGTGCTCAAGCACGCGGACATGCTGCTTCTCGGGGTGCATCCCGTGCTGGCCCGCAGCCCGATCGCGAGCCTGATCGACAACGCCACCGAGGGACTGTCCGCGAGCAGCATGCAGGGCTGGACCGATCCGGATCGTTTGGTGGTCTACCGCTCGGTCCTCGGCGTGCCGCTCTATTGCTTTCCGCACGTGAACGAGGAGATGAAGGCCTGCTACCGGCGCTTTCAAGCGCAGCCGGAGAAGGCCTGGCCGCTGCACATCGATCACCACTGGGAGGGGCTTCCCGATCTGGATCCCGAGGATCGGCGCGCGGAACTCCTCAGCAAGAGCAAGAGCGAGCAGCGCGCGGTCGGCGCGCTGGCGCTCGGCGAGGCGCGTGGCGCCATCGAACACACGCCGGCAGGCTTCCTCCTCAAGGTGGGCGACGCAGCGCTCCCGCTCGGCCCGACCCCGCTGAGCGCGGCGCGCGCGCTCGCGGGCTTCGAGACGGACAAGCCCGCGGTACACCAGCTCGCGGTCGAGCCGCTGCAGCACGCCGTCGACCACCTCGATGCGGCGGGCCGGGCCGAGCTCGATGCGACGCTCGCGACCTGGGGAAAGCGCGCGGTCGCGCTCGAGCTCAAGGCCAAGCGCGACGCGGCCGAGCAGCGCGAGTACGACGAGCTCCGCGAGGTCACCTCCATCTTGAAGGCGCTGGCGAGCGCCTGACGGAGCCGGGTGGCGCAGCGCACGGCTCGCAGTCTCTCGGCCTCCGCGAGTGGTCAGGGCCTCGGCGCGTCCGACGCCCCAGGGCCGAGCGTCACCATCGTGGTGGGGCTCGGTGCGCTGGGCGGCGAAGCGCTGGCCCGGCTTACTGAGCTTCGATCCGTCGCGCCGGTGAGGCTCGACGAGCTCGACGTGGACCTCGAGGGCGAAGCCGCGAACGAGCGCGCGGAGAATGGAGCCGACGCGATCCTCACCGCGATGGCCCCACTGCTCGAGCACCGATCGGTGATGGCGCGCAGCAACGGGGGACCGACGGATCTGCCGGTGATCCTCCTAGGCAGTCTCGCCGAACCCAGCGTGCGCGCGGTGCTCCCGCCGCTGTTGGCGGCGATCGATCGGCGCTTGAGCGAGCGCTTGGGCCCGCTCTTCGGGGGACGCGCGGCCGCGGGTGGACATGTCGCCCTATTGCCGATCCTGATCCTCCCCCGCACCGAGACGCTCGACGGCGGGGCGCAGCAAGCGATCGCCACGCTGCGCGAGGTCGTTCGCTACGCGCGCCGACCCGAGGCCCCGATCGAGACCATCGCGCGCGTGCTGGTGATCGAAGACGTGGGCGCGCGCTCGGTGCTCGGTAGAGACGAGCAGGTCTCGCTCCTGCGCAACGCTGCGCTCTTCATCGCGGAGGCGCGCACCGACCCCGAGACCGCACCGCTGACGGATGCGCTCCTGCGTCATGATCGGGGCGCGCCTCCGCTCGGAACGCTGGCGGTCGCGACGGCCGAGCTGCCCCGCGCGCGCCTCGGCCAGTGGGCGAGAGCCCACGTCGGGGTCGAGCTCTTGGACGCCGTGCTGGAGGCCCGCGCGCCGGCCGCGAGCACCTCGTCGGCCGACGCGATCGAGTCGATCGATCTCGACTCGCTCGATCAGGGAGAGGACGCGCTGCACCTGGTGCGGGAGGCGCTCCTCGAGCGCTACCTGCCGAGCATCACGCCCGATGCGCCGCCGCGGGTGCTCGAGCGAAGCCAAACCCTGCGAGCGCGTTGGGGCCCTGATCACGCGGACGCGAGCGTCGGTAGTCCGGTGGTGGCTCCGGAGATCCCCGTCGGCTTCGCGCTGAAGTGGACCCGCACCATCGAAGAGGCGTGGGTTCGCTTTCAGCGGACCCGCTTCGATGATCTCGTCGCCACCGAGCGCGCTCGGCTGGAAGAGGCCCGGGTGACGGTCAGCTCGCGCGCGAAGGAGCGCATCGATTCGGAACTGGTGGCCAGCGCGGGCGCGACCCCGGGCGCCGATGCCTTGCGGCGGGCCCAGGCGACCACCGATCTGTTGCGACGCGCTGTAGGCGAGCGGCAGCGCGACGCCATCGCCGAGCGCGACGCGATGCGGCCTCATGCGCCTCCCAGCTTCGAGCGCTTCCACGACGCCCACGCCCGCTTCCTGGATTCGCTCCGGGCCCGCGCCGACGTCGATCGCACCGTGCTCTTCGGCGTCCTCTCGTGGCTCACCGTGGTGCTGCTAGGGCCCACCTTGCTCGCGGCCCTCGCGGACGCGCTCGCGATCGATCCCGCAGGCGATCTCTCGCGCTGGCTGCGTGATGATGGAACGCTGACCAGTGCGATCAGCGGTGGGTTGATCCTCAGCGCCTTTTTGGGCAGCAAGATCCGCGCGGCGCACGCGGCGTCCGTCGAGGCTCACGAGCAGATGTGGAAGGTGCTCGGCGAGACCATCGACAGCGTGGAGAGCACCTCGGTCCTCTCCTACTTCGCGAGTCGGCTGCGGTTGGCCCGCGAGGCCGCGCGCGCCGAGGCATTGCTCTCGGTGCGCGGCGCGCTCGATAGAGATGCGGATCGACTACGCCTCGCCGATAGAGCAGCCAAGCGAACTCGTAGCGAGCTCGCCTCGCGGGTGCTGAGCAGCTCGAGCGGCCCCGGCGTCGCCCAGGCCGCGCCGCGTCGACAGGAGGATCTGGCCCGTGCCGCCGAGCGGGCGCTGCGCGGCGAGCCCCTCGCGCTCGAGACCACGTTGGTCGGTGAGGGCGCAGGCGAGGCCATCGCGCGCCTCTTGCCGGCGACCGCGCGCGACACCCGCATCGCCGACGTGCTGCGGCGCTTGGCGGAGAACGAGCGCTGGTCGACGCGCTGGCGCGAGGAGGTCCCCTTCGCCTCCATCGAGGCGCTGGAGCGCGCGACCGAGCCGCACGCCGAGCCCGTCGCGAGCTGGGATGCCCTCGAGGGCGCCGAAGCCGCCGAGGCCAGCTTCGACGCCATCGCGGCCTTCATCCGAAAGCACGCCGAGACCCTGCGTGCGCCGCTCGCCATCCGAGAGCGAGGGGCCGGGGCTCGTCCCTTCGGCGAGGGCACGGCGTTCGTTCCCCTCGCCGCCATCGGCGCCCTTCGTGCGCGGTTGAATAGTGGAGCCGCGGGTCGGAGCGTGGGCTGCGAACGCGGTCCCGGTCGCGATCGAGCCTTCTACGCGGTCGCAGAGCTCGATCTCGACGAGGACGATCTCGTCGCGCTCTCTGCACCCGACGCGGAGAAGCCGGCGTGAGCGGCATGCGCGACCAGCTGATCTGTCAGGTAGCCGGGCTCGCGCTGCGCTATGGCGCGGGCGGCATCCTGTTGCCCATCGGTCTCTTGACCGCGGGCTTCGTCATCGCGCTGGCGGTGCGACGCGCGTTGGGTCGGGCACCGAAGGGCGAAGGCGCCCCCACCCATGGACCGCACTGGGTGATGGCCTCGTGGATCTGCGCCGCGCTCTACCTCCTGGCGCGGGGGATCGATCCCCTGCTGCACGCGCGGCAGGTCCGCCCCGAGAGCCTCGATGAAGCGACCTGGTCGCGTATCGGCTACTTCGAGTGGCGGCTCTTCGGAGACGAGATCCTGCGTCTGCTCTTGCCGCTCCAGGATCAGCCCGGCGTCGGCCTCGCGCTGCACGCGGTGTTCTGGGGCCTGCTCTTCTGGGGGCTCTCGTTCCTCCTGAGCCACTTCGGACCGCGGCTCTTCACCCGCGCGGGCACCCTGCACTTCGAGCAGCCGGAGGACGATCTCCCGTTCTACTTTCGTTGGACCGGCGCGAGCACCGCCCGGCGCGCCGACGCCCGCACCAAGAGCAAGCTCACCCTGCCGGTCGCGCTTCTGGTGCTGGCCCACGTCGCCGTCGGGGGTCTCTTGGTCGCAGGCGCACCGCACGCGGGTAGCTCGACGCTCACCTGCGGCGGCGAAGAAGCTGGCCTCGAGATCGCACCGGCCGAGCACGCGCTCGACGCGCTGCCTCCTCCGATGCCGATCCCGTCGGCGGGCGCGTTTGTGCTTGCGGGCCTCTGCCTCGCGGTGTTCAGCGCGCACCTCGTCGCCGAAGGACGAGCGCGCGCCGAGCCCGAGATCAAAAAGACGCGCGAGACGACGGGCGCTCCGAGCGAGGGCCGCGGCACCCTCGAGCGCTACGCCGAAGCGCTGACCGCGCGCGGCATCACCACCGCCGACTGGCGTGAGCGCGAAGAACCAGGCAGCGACGGCGAACGCGCGCCGCCTCCTGTGGGCGTGCACCCGCTCTTCTCCGATGTGCTCGAGCGCTTGGTCGGTGAAGGCGCGCAGCTCCACCGTCATCAGGCCGACGTCCTCACGCACCTGACGTCTGCGTGGCACGCCGAGCGCGCCCAGACCCGGGGGCCCGCGCCCCAGCTCGCAGAAGAGGTGCTCGGCGCGACGTTCGTCGAGAAGAGCTCACACACGCATCCGTTGGTCATCCTGCCCGAGGGCGCGGGACGCACCACGCTCGGGCTCTGCGCCGCGCTGCTCGTCGTGCTCGATCGGGGCGCGACGGCGCTGGTCGTGAGCCGCCACCGCAGCGACGCGCGCGCGCTGGGGGCTCTGCTCCGATCGGCGCTCGAGCGATCCGCGCTGCGCTGGAACGTCCACCTCGCCATCGCCGGCGATGATCTCGGCGGCCAGCTCGCGGCGGGGCGAGTCCCTCACCTGGTGTTCGCGGACCTCGAGACGCTCGAGGCCGAGATCCTGGGCGACGCGCGCACCGACGCGCTGCTCTCGCGGCTGGGTCTACTCGTGATCGATGATCTCGACGCGTTCGTCGGCGTCCCCGAGATGCACCTGCACGTGGCGATGCGCCGCTTCTGGGCGCTGTGCCGCACGGTGCGCGACGCGCCCTACCCGCTCCTGCTCCTCGCGCTCGCGGGTCCCTCGGCCAAGGGCATGGTGCCTTGGGCCCGGCACCTACTGGCTGCCCCGCTCTTGCCCTTCGAGATCGACACTGCACCGCGTCGCGCGCTCGTCCACTTGCGCCGGCGCGATCTCGTCGTCCATCCCGCCGCGGACAGGTCCGAGCACGCGCCCGATCCCACCGTCGCCGAGCTCGCCGCCGCCGCGGGCGAAGCGGGCCTGCGCTTTCACCTGCGGCTCTCGGGCGATGAGCACCGCGCGGTGCTGAGGGCCACCATCGATCTGGAGTCGTTGCCCGGCCACGTCGCCTGTCCCTCCCGCGCCGACGTCGTGATCCTCGAAGGCCGTCACCCCGAGGTCGCGCGCGAGGCTCGACGCTTGGTACACGCGGGCATCCGGCGTGAGGGCGAGGTGGTGATGATCCACGCGCCTCCGCCCGACGAGGACACCATCCTCTACGACGCCGCGATCGACGCACCCGATCGCGCGCTGACCGCATCGTTGCCCCGCGCGGTCTCGCTCGCGTTGCCGACCTTGGTGCTGCAGCGCCACTTCGATCGCGCGCTGGGACGCGAGCACGAGGTCGAGGCCCTGCGCGAGCGCTTCGGTCGCCGCTTCGTGGACGAGACGCTGAGCGCGTTGGACCGACGGGGCCTCATCGCCGAGCGCACAGTCTGGCAGTTCGATCCGCGCACCGACGACGCGGTGGCCCAGCGGCGGGTGCGCAGCGTGAACGAGGCCTCGCTCGGCGAGCCGATAGCCGAGAGCACCGTCGGCGACTCCCGCACCCGGGTCGCGCTTTTGGATGAAGGCACCACCGAGCGCCTCGGGGAAGTCGATGGCTCGATCGCGAGCGCGCGCTTTCCTCCCGGTACGTTCCTGCTCTTGCCCTCGGGCCGCTACCAAGTGCGCGGCGAGAGCGATCACACCGGACGCCGCGCCATCGCGCTGGTGCACGGTCGCCCGCCGCTGCGCGCGAGCGTGCTGCGCAAGGTCCACGCGCAGTCCCATGGCCCCCTCGACTGGTCCGAGCGCACCCTGAGCCGCGCTGGCGGCACGCCCCTTCAGCTCTGCACCGCACGCCTCGAGATCACCGAGACCCTCTCCGGCGTCCGCATCTTCGAGCCGGGCGTCGCGCTGCTGGAGCGCCGCCGCTATGACCGCGAGCTCGCGAGCACGTACTTCACCGAAGCCTGCGTCGCGTCGGTCGATGCGCTCGCTGTCGCTGGTGAGGCCCCGCTACTCACTGCGGTACGACGCGCGCTGCCGCTCTTGATCCGCGGCGCCGAGGGCGCGCTCGACGTCGAGATCGACAGGCTCGATGGGCGACGCTGCTTGATCCTCTTCGATCGCACGCCCGGCGGCAGTGGGCTCGCGCGGGCGATCGAGGGCGAGCTCCTCGGCGATCTGTTGCGCCTCGCGCGGCGCATCCTCGAGCGCCTCGTCGAAGATCAGGTGACCCGGATGCGCGCGCTCTTCGACAGCCGCGCGGTCGGCGATCCGCAGTGGGACAGCGCCGCGGCGCTCACGTTCCTCGACCGCACCCTCGACGGCGAGCGCCAGGTCGCGAGCACCCTGACGTTCGGCTACGCGCCGGGCGAAGGGAACCCCGGCGACTTGGGGCGACTCTGGATAGCGCCGAGCTGCCGCACCGATGATCTGATCTGGGTGCGTCATCCGTTCCTGCTCGAGGAGGCGATCGGCGCAGCACCCGCGGGCGAGGTCGCGCTGGACGTGGGCGTGGAACGCGCCGAGCTGCGCCGGGGATCGGACGACGATGACGCGCGCCTCTTTGGGGCCGTCCGCGCGTTGCTCGAGCAGCTCGCGGGAAGCGATCACGGCGCCGACGAGCTGGCGCTGCGCTGGGTCGCGGGTCTGCCGCTCTCACGGGCTGCCTCGGGCGATCCCGCGCGCGCTGCGTTGCTCCAGCGGAGGGCCGATGCCGCAGGCCGCGTCGCTCTGCTCGCTGCGCTCGCTCCGAGCCTCGCGGTCGATGGCGAGGGCCGCGTCTCGATCACCCGCGCCGACCGGGTGCTCGAGGCCGATCTACGTGCAGCCCGCGCGCGCGTCCGCAGCCGCCACACCGCGTGACGCGTAACGAGACGGCGTAGCGTTCCGCAACGCTGCCAATTGGGCTGAGATGCCGTGCGCGCGATGACAGCTCGTCGCAACGCTGCGTCTGTCGCGCGAGAAATCCACGCTTCCCCCGCAGAACTGGGCTTGGCACGCACCCTGCTGAAGGCCCAGTCGCGCGCGGCGTGAACCCCTCGGACTGAAACGAAAGAACACACGCGCGACATCCGAGAGCCAAGACAGAGAGCCAAGACAGAGCGCAGAGAGAAGTCGACGACACGAAAGAGAGAGCGGGTCGTCGGCACCCAAGGAGCGAGCGAACCGAAAGAGAGAGCGGGTCGCTCGCGCAAGAGAGCAGAAGACAGAGAGAAGAGACAGTGAGCGAAAGGAGCAACGAAGGACGCCGGGATTTCCCCGGCGTCCTTTTTCGTTCGCCCCACCCCACACCACCGCAGACGAGCGAAGCGCAGACGAGCGAAGCGAAGTGCTAGTCCCATCCTCGGGGGCGCCACGCGGCGGGGGAATCCCCCGAGAGTGCCCGAAGGGACACCGAGCGAAGCGGCAGGGTCCCGAGGAGGGGGTCTGCGGGGGACTCAGTCCCCCGCACCGCGCCGAAGGCGCGAACCAACAAAGTTTCAGCGAACGGTACGACGGGTCTCGACGAGAGACCTTCGTGCAGCGTCCCTTCTTCGTCAGGCGTTGGGAACCCTCAGGCCGGAATGCCGGTCCCGCAGTTCGCGCAGAACTTCCCGCCCGGAGGCGCGACCGTTCCACACGCCGCGCAGGCCTTGGGCACCGGAGCCAGCGAGCCGCCGCACTCGGCGCAGAACTTCCCGGGCGCGACCGACTTGCCGCATGCGCCGCAGTGGACGAGACCACCCGCCGCAGCCGCAGGCGGCGCGCCCTGAGGGGGATAGCCCTGAGGAGGCGGACCGCCCGGATAGCCACCCTGCTGCGGGGGATAGCCGCCCTGCTGCGGGTAGCCGCCCTGCCCCATCTGCTGCTGGTACATCTGGGCCATGCCCATGCCCATGCCGAGGCCAAGGCCGCCCTGCATCATGCCGCCGCCGCCGCCGCCTTCGCCGCCGCCCTTGGCCATGCCCTGACCTGCGCCGATCATCGCCTCCGCCGCCGCGTAGCCCATGTAGTTGCCGCCGGTGAGGTCGTCCTTGGCGCGCTTCTTCGCCTTGATGTCGGCGTACTTGTCCTGCGCCGCCTGGATCCGCTTCATCTCGTCGTCGGAGAAGTTGATCGAGAAGTCGCCGAGGCTGAGGAACTGGACGCCGATGTCCGAGAGGTCGTCGCACTTCTGCAGGAACATCTGGCCCAGCTCGTCGTGGTACGCGCCAAGCGCCTGCACTTCGATCTTCTGACGGATCACGAACGTCGGCACGGTCTTCTTCACCGCGTTCATGAACTTGGTGACGATGTACGACTCGACGCGATCGTTGCTCGGGCTCTCGCCCATGCCGAGGTAGTTCACGATGAACTTCTCGGGCTCGGCGATGCGCCACACGAAGCTGCCGAAGATGCGCGGGCTGACGGTGATCTCGAGCTCGGGATCCTTCATCGCCTGAAGCGCCCCGCCGAACTTCGTGTCGCGGATGGGCCGCATGGTCACGAAGTAGAGGTCGGTCAGGAAGATGTTCCCGCCGGTGACCGAGTCGACCAGGTTCGAGAGGAACGGGATGTTGCCGGTGTCGAGCGTGTGCCGCTGACCGACGCCCGCCGTCCGAAGCACGCCCACCAAGCTTCCATCGCGGAAGAAGACCGCAGCCTCGTCCGCATCGATGGTGAGCTGCGACCACTTGGGGATCGTCTGCTCGGGGTGCTTGTAGACGATGAATTGCTTCGCGCTGTCGGGCCGCGCGATCACCATCTCGCGCACGCCGCTCTTCACGAAGTCCATGATGCCCATGTCGATGCTCCTTCTACTGCGTGCCTAGACCATGCTGCCCAGACGATGCGTTCCACTGCGCGCCCCCGTCCTGGGGTGCCGCGAGGAACGAAGGATACCGGGCCTTCATTCTCTCGCTCAAGCACCGAATGCTACGCGGCGCGCCCCCAATGCTTCCGTGCATCGGCTCGGAGCCCTAGGCCTCGGTGACGGGCGCCTCGGGTGCAGGCGGAGGAGGAGGCGGCGGGTGGCTCTCCTCCATCTCCTCGCGAGAGCGGTTGATAGCCTCGCTGTCCGGCAGGATCGGCTGCAGCGCGCGCACCAAGAAGACCTGCGCGAGGAGCATCGCGATGACCGGCACCATCACCACGACGAAGCTGCTGAAGCGGCCCACGCCCGCGCCCATCCGGGCCGCCGCGATCAGCGCGCTCATCAAGAGGACCAAAGGCAAGAGGCCGAGGATCGACGCAAGATCGGGCGAGAGCCCCACCAGACCACCGAGATCCATCAGCCCGCCGGTCAGCGGCAACAGCCAGATGCGATAGAGTACGGCCCGCGCTGCCGCCGGCGCGTGACCCTTCGTGAGATACGCGCGCACCAAGCTGGCGTAGGCGGTGCCGAGCACGAGCGCCTGCGCGCCCCAGAGCAAGAGCCCCAAGCCTGCGGCGCGCGCGATGTCGGTGGCGACCTCGGCGTCCGTCGGGGTCCCCACCAAGCGCCACGCCAGCACGGGCTCGAAGAGCAGCGTCGCCGTGAACGGGACGATCCCCGCGAGAAGCGCGATGGGGACGAAGCTCAACAACGCGAATGCGAACGCCGGTCCCACGGTGCCGCGCACGAACCCGGGCGCGGTGCGCGAGGGCGCGATCGCGGCGCCGAACGTCTTGAGCAAGCGCATCGGCGGGCTGAGAGCGCTGTCCTCGAAGGGCACGGGCTCCCCGGCCGCGAGGGGATCCAACATCAAGCAGGCGTGGCAGCGCGCGATCGGATCGTGCCAGCAGGAAAGGCACGCGTAGTGACCGCAGCGAGGACACACCACGATCGCGAGCGACTCGGGATGCTCATGGCAGTTCGCGCCCTCGGGAGGCACCTCGAGCTTGGTGGGCTCTTTGTCGGGCGTGCTCACCCGCCCCGTATAGCAGGCGGTTCGATCCCCGCATCGCTACCGAACGTTGACCACCAGTCGGTAGTTGCCGCAGCCCTCGAAGCTCCGGGCGCGCACCCGGATGTAGAGCGTCCCGTCGTCGTCGATGTCCGCGCCGGTGCAGTCGCTGGCGATCTCCACCCTTGAGGTGCCCGTCCCGACCGTGTCGTCGGTGCAGCCGCGGCCCACGAAGTTGTCGGAGGTGCCGGCGTTGCAGCTGCCGTTGTCCGTGCCCGCGTCGCACACGTAGAAGGCGGCCAGATCGTAGTCGGCGCCCACCGGGACGTTGTCGAGTGTGATCACCATCCGGGGGTTGCCGAAGTCGAAGCTGTCGGCGATGTCCACGCGGAGCCAGTCGACGTCGCCCATCTCATCGAGGCCGTAGCCCATGATGGTCACGTCGGGGTCAGCCCCGTCGGCGAAGGTCCCGGGATGTACCGTCGCGGTCGAGTTGCTGTCGTTGGGCTCGTGCGTGTCTGGCGCGCAGCCACAGTGGCCCTCGACACAGTCGCCCGCGCCGCAGCTCCCGCAGTTGAGGGGAACGCCGCATCCGTCGTCCGGCGCGCCGCACTCGAAGCCCAACGTCGTGCAGCTGCTGGGCGCGCACACGCACGCGTCTCCCTCGCGGCGGAACGGCGTGGGGCAGGCGAAGTCGCAGCGCCCGGCCGACGAGCAGCTCGCCTCGCCCATCGTCGGCGCGACGCACGCCTCGCCGCAGCCGAGGCGACAGCCGTTCTCGGGATCGTTGGGGAGATCGTCGATGCAGCCGGTCCCGCACGCGTGCTCGCCCGTCCCGCAGCTGCCGCCGCCGCCGTCGCGACGGCTGGTGTCCGTGGTGCTCCCATCGCGCGGGGTGCTGATGCCGTCCAATGGCCGGCCGCCATCGCCGTCCCCGCCACCGCCGCCCGCCGCACACCCCGATGGAGCCAACCCCAACGCAATCACGACCGACAAAAAGCCAAAGCAAGCGCGCATGGCCCTGAGGATGGCGCAAGGCGGGCCGCGGGTCACGTAGGACGAGCGCCATCGCGTGACTGCCGAATGGGGTGGGGTTCCGTGGTATCCCTTTACCTCCGGCGCAGCGCGCCGCGCCAAGGAGCCCCCGATGTCCGACGATCCCCAACAAGGTGGTTTCGCTCCCCTCCCGCCCACCGGCGGTCCCAGCTTCGAGGACGAAGAGCGCGCGATGAAGAGCGGGCGCGGGCGCATGATCGCCGCGGGCGCCTTCGCCGTGATCGCGGCCGTCGCCGCCCTCGGTTGGTTCATGAGCACCGGCGGCGAGAACGAGTACGCCATGGTCGGTCAGCAGATCAACGGCATGCGCACTGGGCACTTCGACATGTTCTGGTCCTGCGCCCTGCCGCGCGAAGACATCCGCGACATCGACACAGCCGCCGAGCTCAAGGCCGCCGTCGCCCGCTTCTCCGGCAACCCCGGCTACAGCCGCATCATCCGTACCGAATGTTTGGTGCACCTCGACGAGCACCGCGCGCCGCTGAACGCGCTCATCGCGCCGCCGGAACTCACGACTCCCATCGCCGAGCTGAGCGCCGCGCTCACTGCGCTCCGCACCGCGTGGGAGGCGTATCTCGACTACCTCGATCGCCCCGACATGCACTTCGATGGCGCCGACCCCGAGGCCGATGGCCTGCTGACCGCCGTGGTCCGCGGCTGGTTCGACTACCGCGTGGCCATGGGCCACGTGAACGACGCCGTCCGCGCCAACCTCCCGGAGTGAGCACCCCTCTCTCTTGAGAGTCCCAAAGCAAGTATGCGCATCGGAATTCTCAGCCGCGGTCAGGCCAGCTTCTCCACCAAGCGCCTGATGGAGGCGTGTCGCGCGCGAGGGCACTCGTGCGAGGTGCTCGACACACTCCTCTTTTCTGTCGTGGTCGAGGCGGGGCGCTCGAGCCTGCTCTACCAGAACCGTCCCTTCGTCGGCTTCGACGCGGTCATCCCCCGCATCGGCGCCTCGATCACCTTCTACGGCACCGCCGTGGTGCGGCAGCTCGAGCACATGGGCGTGTTCGTGCTCAACACCTCGCACGCGATCACCGTGGCCCGCGACAAGCTGCGCGCGCTGCAGCTGCTCTCGCGCCACCAGGTGCCCTTCCCCCCCACCGTCTTCGTGCGCAGCGGCGACGAGGTGCTGACGGCGGTGGAGCGGGTCGGCGGCGCGCCGGTGATCGTGAAGCTCGTCGAGGGCACCCAGGGCGTGGGCGTCATCCTCGCCGAGACCAGCAAGGTCGCTCAAGCGATCGTCGAGACGCTGTCGACGGTGGGGAAGAACGTCCTCATCCAGAAATTCGTCGAGGAGAGTCGAGGCCGCGACGTGCGCGCCTTCATCGTCGGCGGGCGGGTGGTCGCGGCGATGCGGCGCACCGCCTTGGGCGACGAGTACCGGAGCAACGTGCATCGAGGCGCCCGCGCAGAGGGCATCGCGCTCTCGTCCGCCTACGAGACGGTCGCGCTGCGGGCGGCAGAGATCATGGGCCTCGAGGTCGCTGGCGTGGACATGCTGGAGGGCAACGACGGACCCCAGGTGATGGAGGTGAACTCCTCGCCGGGCCTCGAGGGGATCGAGGGCGCGAGCCGAGTGGACGTGGCCTCCGCGATGATCCGTCATCTGGAGACGGTGGTGGACGAGGGCGCGGTCGGGCCAGCGCTGAGAGAGCGCGCGGTGCTCTCGCACGGCATGGCCATCGGCGAGCTGAGCGTCGGCGACAAGCTCTCGGGCAAGCGCATCAGCGAGGTCGTCCCCAACGGAGTGCGGGTGTTGTCGCTGGTGCGGCGCGGCGCGAGCAACGAGGCCCCCGAACGCAGCACCCAGATCGCGACGGGCGACGTGCTCGTGATCTACGGGCGACCCGAACGGCTCCGCGCCTTGGGTGCGCCCACCCCGACGGCGGAGCCCGCGCCTCGGAGCACGACGCCTTGACTGAGAAGCACGTGATCGAAAAGACCTCGAACGCGGAGGCCTCGAGCGACTCGGTCGCGCACGAGCCGATCGCAGCGCATCTCTTGGAGCACGTCGAGGAGCTGCGCGGGGTCGACGTTGCCCGCACGGTGCTGCGCAACGCGTTCGGCCTCGAGCTCGCGCTGATAGGTCCCGAAGGTCCCTCGGCGCACCTGCGAGGCGGGGTGATGACGGGCTCCAGCGAGGTGTGCCGCTCGGTGCTCTTCTCCCGCGACGGGTTCGGTCGCTGCGACGCGTTCTATCGGAGCCTCGCGTCCGATCCGCCGCCCACCGGCGCTCGTCCTTGTCATTTGGGCCTGGCGACCGTGAGCGTGCTGGTGCCCACCGACGAGCCGCTCGGGCTTCGGGTGGTCGCCTCGGGCTTCTCCGCGACCCACTTGCCGGGATGTGTCCCGGTCGATCCGCCCCGCTTGGCGAGCGCGCTGCTCGAGCTCGATCCCTCGATAGCCGACGCCCAGGAGCCCGTCCGCCGCTTGCCCGTCGTGCGCGGCGATCGGGTGGAGACGGTGCGGCATCTCTTGGTCGCGGCCGCCACCGAGATCGCGGTCGCGCTCGATGAGCGCCTCAGGCGGCAGAAGAGCGTGACGGGCGCCGCAAGTGGCCTCTACGGGATCTTGGGCACCTCTCCCAAGATGCTCGAGACGTTCGATCTGTTGCGTCGCGTGGTGCGCTCCGAAGCACCTGTGCTCATCAGCGGCGAGAGCGGCACGGGCAAGGAGCTCGTCGCGCGCGCCATCCACGAGAACGGCCCGCGCAAGGCCGGTCCCTTCGTGGCGCAGAGCTGCGCGGCGCTGGATGAGGGCACGCTCGAGGCGACGCTCTTCGGCCACGTGAAGGGCGCGTTCAGCGGCGCCATACGCGGCAACGACGGCCTGTTCGGTGCGGCTCACAAGGGCACGCTCTTCTTGGATGAGGTCGCGGAGATGTCGCCCGCGATGCAGACCAAGCTGCTCCGGGTGTTGAGCGACGGGCACTACATGCCGGTCGGCGCGACCACCATCAAGGCGTCCGATGTCCGCATCGTGACCGCGACCCACCGCGATCTCTCCGCGCTGGTGGCCAACGGCGGCTTTCGGCAGGATCTCTTCTATCGCCTGCACGTGATCGGGATCCCGCTGCCGCCGCTGCGCGAGCGCACCTCCGACCTGCGCCTCTTGGCGGAACGCTTCCTCATCGAGACTGCGCACGCGCCGCCCAAGATCAGCGACGCCGCGTGGCGCTGCCTCGAGCGCTACGGCTGGCCCGGCAACGTGCGCGAGCTGCGCGCCGAGGTGGAGCGCTGGGGGGTCATCGCGAGCGACGCCAGCGAAGTACGGCCCGAGCACCTCTCGCCCGCGCTCCGCGAAGCAGGCGGCTTCAACGCCGCCGAGGGTGAGGCCGCGCAAGAGGCCGCCGAGGGCCGCGGCAGCCTGGCGCAAGCGATCGAGGAGCTCGAGCGCAGTCTGTTGCTCCAAGGGCTCGAGCGCACCGCCGGCAACCGAACCCGGCTGGCCAAGGATCTCGCGATCTCTCGCACCACCCTGAACGAGCGCCTCAAGCGCTTCGGCCTGGGATGAAGCGCTACTCGGCCGGCCCGTAGTCCCACATGCTGTAGTTCTCGTGTCGGTTGCACCAGTGCTGTTCCCAGCGCCCGAGGCAGACGCCATGCGCCGCTCGCACATCGGTCTGCACCGCCACGATGCGATTGATCAGCCCCCAAAGGTCACCGTCGCCAGGACCTAGGACGCCGACATACAAGCGACCATCGCTGTCCAAGTGCCAAACGCGGGCCTCGTCTCCAGGGTTCCCCACAGCGAGCTCCCAGAGGACCTCACCTGTGGCACCATCGATTCGGCGCACCATGCGCCCCTCGGCGACCAGCATCGAGCCGTCCTCGCCCCAGGCGTGCCGGGCCCTGGTGCGCGCCGCCTCGCCCTCCCACAGGAGCTCACCGCTCGCGGTGCGCACCGTGCCGCCGTCGGGATCCACCAAGGTCCACAGGCGTCCCCCGGGGTCCAGCCGGTAGTCGCCGCCACGGTTGCGCGGACTCCGCCAGAGCTCTGTCCAGTGCTCGTCGAACAAGAACATGACCCCAGAAGCTGCGGTGCCCTGTGCGCGAGACACCGCGTACACATCGGCGCTCGCCATCACCAAGCCACCTGCGGTGTACTCGCTGGTTCGGGGCAGCACCCAGTCCACTTCGCCGTCCGACTCGATGCGAACGACCCCGCCCAGGGCCGAGGCGAGCATTCCGCCATCCGCTTGTGCCACACCAGAACTGGGAGAGGACCTAAAACCATCGACCTCCGCCGCTAGCCGCCAGGCAGGCGTTCTCCTCCCTGGACAGCTCTTCACCATGATCGACGTGCCGCGCTCTCGATAGTAGACCGCCCCGTCAGGTCCGATCGACATCCACTGTCGGTACTGGCCCCAGACCCGAAGATCCTCGCCCTCGGCGTACTGGCGCGTATCCAGCAGATCGCCGTTCGCATCGAGATGCCACACCGCGAATCCAAAAGGCACCTCTGGACTCCATAGGATATCGAAGTAGACGCTGCCGTCGGGGCTGCTGGTGATCGGGCCGACCACCCGCCCATCCCGGAAGGTAGGAACGACCTGACGGGCCCACAGCGTGCTCCCGTCATGCCCTATCCGGGTGATGATGGTCCCGTCGGGGGTCAGCGCGGTGATGCTACCGTCCGCCCCGACACTCAAGGACTCGAGGCGGTTGCCGTCCGTACGGAGAAGACCCGCATACGCCGGATCACCTACCGGCGACCAAGTCCACGCCTCGTACGGCTCGCCCTCCGGCGCCAGAGGAGCATCCGCGCCCGGATGCACCACCACCGGCCATGGCGGGCAGTCAGCACCCCGCTCCAGATGAAACGTGACCTCTGGGAAATACCCGGCTGCGTCCGGCGAATCAACAGGGGCATCGAAACCAGCGTCCCTGCCGCCCGCATCACTCTCGCCAGGCGCTCGACAGGTCGAGACGGTCACGACGGCGACACCAACGACCGCGCACCCTAGTAGTCGCCTCAGTGATCGCATCGGGTCGGGGTGGTCGCCGCCTCGAACGCCCGCGCGCTCCCTTCATCCGAGCCGCCTGATTCGACCTCGGCGGAGAGCTCACCCACCCCCATCCCGGCCCGCGCGGCCGCGAGAGGCGCCTCCTCGTACTGAGGAAGGGCCCCACAACGCCCGAGGCTCGTCGGGCTCGGCACCCCATAGTTGTAGCTCGTGCCGCCCCACAGGGGGACCGAAGGTGCCGACGAGGCCATTAGTGAGTGCCGGTAACAGAACCCGTGTTGCAGCCCTACCATCTCGTCATAGTCAGGCAGAACCGCCGGATCGCCCATCACAGCGAAGGGCCGAAGTTCGATGCTCGTATTGGCCGATGTGCGACTCACGTAGTACACGCGCAGATCTCCGACTTCAGAGACGGCGCTTCGCCCATCCCACACGGCCGCCATCGACGTGAAGGTGTTGAACGTGGTCGCCGTCGCATCGACCGTGCCCGTCCCGAACGGCGACGAACCGGAAAGCAGCCCGCTCGACCAACTGAACGGGAAGGCCCCTGGTCCGCTCGTGAACCCAAGGAAGTCAACCCGAAGACGCTCGCCCTCGAGGTCTTGCACCAGGTTCACCAGCGGAGCTCCCAGGGTGACCGTCGTCCCCACGATACCGAACCGATTCACCGAGAGTCGGAGGATCCACTCGTTGGACACCCGATTGAGTTCGAACACTCGAACACTCGGGTCTCCACCGGAGAGCGCCATGTATATCTGCTCGCCGACCGCCACCAGCGTGGGCGAGGTCGCAGGATTGATGAATCCTCCGCCCGCGATCACAGCGTCCGTGATGATGGTCATCGCCCCTGTTGCCGGATTGTAGCGGAACGTCTGCACACGCCCGTTCGTTCCTACGATCGCCGCGAGGACCTCAGACGCAGAGTACTGCGCGAGACCCACGCCAGCATAGGGGAGCGCAGGCGCGATCGCGGCTACCGGAGGGAGGAAGGCGGTCGGCGTGATGCTCGCCTCCGACGCCCCCGCGTTCGGTGTCACAGTGAGCCGGCTGAACCGAATACCAAACCGAGTGGGACCAGTCAGGCTGACCGTCGCGGCCACCACGGCCGTCGTCGAACTACCCGAATCAAACGATGTCATCGAGGCGCCAACTAGCGGCTCAATCGTGGCCGGCATGCTGAACGTCGTTCCGTGCTCGAAGCAACCAGGGTACGCACTCGTTGGCCCGAGGGGCAGAGCGTTGCAGTCCTGATCGCTATCCGCCCGCACCTCGATAACTCGCGTCGATCCGGTCACCCGCCTGTTGGCAAGAAGGAGTACTCCGTTGACCATGGTCGCAGAATTCCCCGTGACATCGAAGGTGGTGGACAGGCTAGTGAGTGGCGTGAGCATGCGGCGCCTGGCGAGCATCCGCACGTTGGCGAGCGTGGACGGGGCGTTCACCGTTGTACTTCCCGCCCAGACACCATCACGATTCCAATCGACGTCTGCTCCGGCGGGATTGTGACGCACCCGAGCGACCCGCTCCGGATAAGCGCCCAACGCAGGATCGATCTCGGCAAACGGCGCGAGTGTGGTAGCGGTCACTCCTGGAAACGGAGCAATCTCGCTCATCACCCGGTGATTCATCGGGGCAAGCGTTCCGCGACCGAACGAGAATGCCCGGAACAAGCTGGTGCTCCCCGAAGCGCTTGCTCCGTTGCTGCCCCCGACCCGCTCATACAGATAGTCCATCCGCGACAGGTGGTTCGGGCGAAGGTTGCCTTCGTCCGCCCCCATGCCGAAGCCCATCGCGTGGTCGGCATACGCCCGGTAACTTCCCAGCGGGCCTGAGTGTCCAAGCGTAGCAACGTGTCCAAACTCGTGTGCATGCTCGGCAGCGTCGCTCGCACCGTAGTAACTTCCTCCTGTTTGACCTCCCCCGCTCACAGGGCCATCGAGAGACCACATGAAGAGCCACTTCCGACTCGGATTCATGGCTCCTCCCGGGGGATCGGTAGGACACCCCACCTGGTTCCCGTCGGTGTCAATGTAGCTCGGGTTGTTGTTGTAGACGTCGATGTAGTTGCAGTTGACCGGAGTGAGGACCAGCGGGTCTGGATCGGCGTCGAACGCCGGAATGCATGTCCCGCCGCCGCCCCAGGCTCCGTAGCGCGTCTCTCGTGGATCGGACACGGAGTTGATGCCCAGGTCGTAGTGGATCCGAATCCCGGGCACCCAATCGGGGTTGTGGCTGCCCGGGAAAGCACCATAGACTGCCGAGATGCTGTCGAGGAAGCTTGGGTCCAGCATACTGGGCACGTTGTCGTCGTCACCTAGCCTGTCGATCGCACCGAACCCACCGGACCCCACGGGTTGGAAGCCGTCGCAGTCGCTGATAATACCCGCCGTGTCTATTGTCGGATCTTGATCCAGCGTGTCCATCTCGACAAAGACGTCGTGATGAACGGGCGTCGCCCCCCATTGCCCAATCGGAAACGCCCCATACCCGAAGGTCTCGAGGTCGTCCTGGAGACCGTCAAAATCGGTGTCGCGAAGGGCGGCCCGGCACAGATCACGGGCTGCCGTGTTGGGAAATGATGGATACGCCGCACATACGCCCTGACCGACTGCCCCGACATTCGCGCACGGCCACCCATTGGCCGTCGAACCGGTGGGAGTGTCGCATGTGCGCAGCGACGCCTCGAGCGCGCTGCTCAGACCATCCCCGTCGTAGTCGAGGGCTGGGCTTCGCTGGTTGTAGATCAGCGCCACGTCGCCGATGTTCCCGTAGTAGAAGTAGGAACCGTACGTGTACAACCCCGGGGAGCCCGTCGCTAGCGCCGCAGTGGTCGCGTTGGAAACGTCAATCGCACCTGCCCAGTTGGTTCGCGTGCTGTTGGCGTTCGCGGCGTACCGAATATCCCAGTCCGGCCGTCCCGGAGGTACAATCCAGAGGCTGTGGTAGGGCACGCGCCCCGGGCGGTGAGCAGTCTCGAATCGAACGCTAGTGGTCCCCCAAGGCATAGAGTGCGCGACTGTCGCACCTCCGAAGCTCACCGTGCCTAGAGAGGTCAGGCCAGACGGTCCACTCATCCGTACTTCGCACTGGCCATAGGTTGGTGTCGTCCACGCACGCAACATGAGATGGTAGGTGCCGCTGGTCGTGATGGCCGCGCTGAAGCAGCTGCGCTCCCATACTCCGCCGCAGCCATCGGCCCCGGCGATCGCCGCTTCGCCATTTGGCGCTCCACTCCGACGAAGCGTCAGGACGGTGTCGGCGGGAGCGCTACCTCCGGCCGTCAGGTTCCGCGTTTCAAACTGGTATGTCGAGCCGGCTGATAGGTAGACGGTGAACTGAACCAGGGGGTATGCGCCGTTAGTGGTCGTGCCGAGGACCTGCGCAGCTGCGGGCCGCGCAAACCCCAGGATCAGGAGCGATGACAACACCAAAAAGGAGAGTGACCTTTTCATCGCGCCACCTCGCCCGCCAGAACGTCGCCGTCCTCGATAGTGATGTCATCGGCGGCTGGACTCGGTACGGTGTGCAGCGCACGGACCTCATCCTCGAACTCGTCCGCCTCGCTGGGGTCTGCCAAGTCCAACATCACGTGTCGTCGAAGCGTCGCGTAGCGCGCTTCGTAGAGAGGGGTGAGTTCGGCGTCGCTCGCACCCCGCCGACGTGCCGCGGCAATCTCAGGGTCGGCGGCGGCGAGTTCGTCCGTCATGCGCCGGAGCAGCTCGGCACGGCAGTGCATTCGCTCACCCGGCGCCAGCTCGGCCGCACCGCACTCACGCCGGATCAACGCGTCGACTCGCTCGGGGTCGTCTGCCCCGAGCGGTTCCCCGAGACGCGAGCCTCCCTCAACTGGTTCGGCGTTCGCTGTCAGCCCCGCACGAGCGCTCGCGCTACTCGGGGGGGGGGGGGGGGCACCCGGGCCACAGCCCAAAGCACCCACCACCGCAACCAATCGCGCCCACTCTCGCTTTTGCATCCGCGCCCACGCTTTCGTGTTGAAGGCAGAGTTGGCCAGCAGGTCCGGCCAATGTCAAGCGGCTAGACCAAGACGATGTTCGAGGTCCGCACTCCGTGCGCTGGCGGTCTAAGTTTGGCTGGCGCGGGATTGGCTGGGCTGTCCCTCAGGCGGGCAGAGCCGCAGAATCCATCGCCAGTGAGCACCCTCGCCAGCGAATGGTCACGCGCATGAAGCGCCGCGCGTTCACGGCGGGGCTCGTCTCCGCAGCGCTCGCGCGTCCCGCGCGGGCCCAGACAGTGCGGGTCGCGCTCTTCGATGGCCCCGGCATCGGCGCCGAGGCGCTCGCCGCCGCGCAGCGGAGCATCACGAGCGCAGGCATGGAGGCGTACTTGCTCGCGCCCGACGCGTTCATCGCGGGCGCGGCGAGCGCGTTCGACGCGGTGCTCTTCACCGGAGGACGCGGCTCACTGCAAGGCCGCGCGCTCGGCGAGGTCGGCCGCGAGGCGGTGCGCACCGCTGTCCGCGCCGGCGTCGGCTACGTGGGCATCTGCGGCGGCGCATTCCTGGCGATGCAGGGCGACGAGGCGTTCCACAAGCTCGCGATCGTCGCCGCGCGCCACGCGACGGGCGATGCGTGGATGCGAGGGATCGGTCCCGCCTCAGTCGTCCCCGAAGACGGGAGCGCGCCCGTCACCCTGCACTACGCCAACGGCCCCTTGATGGCGCCCGAGCCGGTGCCCTCCCTTGGGCCTCCGACGGTGCTCGCGCGCTACGGCACCGAGTACGCGCGGCCCGAGTACGACACCCACCCAGGCGAGATGATGGGCGCCCCCGCGGTCCTCGCAGCCCGCTACGGCGAGGGTCGAATCCTTCTCTTCAGCCCGAACCCCAACCTCACGCCCGCGCACGACGAGCTGTTGGTGAGCGCCCTGCGGCACGGGGCGAGGAGCACCGCTTCGAGATCCGGGACCACGACGACCTGGACCGAGGTCTTCGGCGAATAGGACCAACTTCGTCCATCATCTTCGGCCCGATTTCGCCCGTCTGCGCGCCCGGGACCGCATCGCCAGCGCCAGGACGCCGCCGGTGGGGCCCGCGGCGCTCGCAGCGCAGCTCGCCATCGCCGGCGGCGCACGGCGGCGGCTTTCATCTCTCCACGGGCCGTCGTGGGCCCACGTCGTGCACGCTCGACGCTTCGCGAGGCGTCTGGACGCACGGCGGCGGCTTTCATGTCTCCACGGGCCGCCGTGGGGCCACCTCATGCGCTTTCGAGTCTTTGCGAGGCGTCTGCACGCACGCCCTCCATCTCGCTGACGGAATTCGAGTGCGTGCGCCCGAACCCGGGATTTTCAGACGAAAACGCGCGCCGTGTGCGCATGGACGCGATTCAACAACGGGGAGCCGGCGACGTGGCCCCGCGTCGCCGGCAAAAAGTCGAAAGCGCTCGCCGTGCGCGCCCGGAGGCGGATAGCGTCAACGAGATCGAGCCCGCGCACGCGCGGCGGCGAACGACACCCAAAAGTCGCCCCCGTGCGCCCACGGCGCGGGATTGGCCAGAAAACACGCACCCGTGCGGTAGCGGTTCGCGCTTGCTGTGCTGCGCCGGCCTCCATCAGCCCGCGCTGACGCGAGCGAGGCCCAGCGGCTCACTCGATCGCGCCTTCAGGCATCGACGGCAAGCCCGGCACGGTGTGGGGGCGGATGCGCTCGCGGACCTCGGGGGAGACCTCGAGCATCCGACCGCGACCGGGTGTGGGGGCCAGCGCCTCGGCGGGGGCGACGGGCTCGGGCGGCGCGACGGCCGCCTCGAAGGTCACCCGGCCAAAACGCGCGGGCACGTGGAAGTCACCTTCCATCGTGGCGGACCAGCCAGCGCTGCGGCTGCCCGCGCCCATCAGGTCCATCACGTAGAGGTTCATCCGCCACGTCGCGCCGCCCGCGGGCGGGTTCGCCGCCGGCATGTCGCCGAAGCTGAAGGCGGCCCAGGGAATCAGCATCTCGACGGTGTAGCGAGTGTCCGCCGCGTCGTCGTTGAGGGTGCCGACCAACTGGACGCCCGGCGTCCCGATCTGCGCGTCCCACGCTGCGTTGCCGATCGGCGCGGGCACCCGACGGCTGTCGTAGTGGGTGTCGAAGACCAGGCCGTTCGGGGCCACCTGGATCTCGAAGTAGTCCTCGCCGTTGCCGTCGGGGTCGATCATCAGCTCGACGCAGTCCTGCTCCCACAGGTGATCGTCGTGCGCTGCCGAGGTCGCGCGCAGCGTGGTGTCAGCGACCTCGAAGGCCACGTACATGCCCCGTTCATCCCAGAGCAAACGCGCGGCCGCGTTCAGGCCCGACGCCGAGCCATCGAGGGTGTTCACGAACGCGGCGGGGCTGGCGGTGTTCCAGTCGGGCTCGTCGAGCGTGCCGTTCAACGTGATGGGACCGGTGGTGTGCGGCGCGCGCATCGCGGGGATGGCGACCGTAGCGGGGGCAACCACAGCCGGTCCGTCGGCGCTCGCCAGCCGACGCACGGGGATGGTCGCGGCCTCGGCGCGGTTGGTGCCATCCGACGGGCCGCTGGTGACCTCGAGGCGAGCGTCCTCGCCCTCGCGCCAGAACCCGAGGAAGAAGTACGCGCGATCCGTGGACCAGTCGGTGGGCAAGGTCAGCACCTCGCGGTCGGCTATCCACTCGCCGCCGCGCCAGCGGTTCGCCGCGTAGGTCGACCGAATGGGGGCGCTGGACACGGTCTCGCCCACGCCGTCCGCGTTGCGCACGCTCTCGCCCTCACCGTCGTCATCGACGTGGGTGAAGAGCAGCCAGCCCCCGCCGACCGTGCGCTGGACCTGCCAATACCAGGTGATGGTGAAGGGCTCGCCCGGGGTGATCTCGGCGTCCGAGGTGTCGTAGCCGATCAGCCGGATGCGATCGCCGAACTGGATGTCCAGCGGGTGATCGGGCGTCGGCGCCTCGTCCATCAAGAACTCACTCAGCTCGCGACGCTCGTCGGGGGAGAGTTCGGGCGCGTCATCGACGCAGGCCACGACGGGCACCACCAAGAGCGCGGCGAGGAGGGAGAAGTGCGTGAAGCGATTGGAAGTCTGGGTCATCGACATGATCCTCTGATGCCTACGAGACGCGCCTAGGAGACGCGACGTGCCTATTTGCGCGACTTCTTGCGCGCCTTTTTCTCGTTCTTGCGCTGCTGCTTCTTGGCCTTCTTGTCGACCACCCGACCCTTGGTCGGCGCCGCGCCGGGACGGCCACTCATCAACCCCTGCATCATCCCCTGCATCCCGCCCATGCCGGGCATCCCCTGCATGTTCTGCAGCTGCTCGAGCATCCCTGGGGGCAGGGCCGGCATCCCCTTGCCCTTCCCCTTGCCCTCGCCCGCGACCGCCGCCTCCAGCAGCTGATCGGCGAGCGACGCCATCATCGGGTTCTGCTCGAGGCCGCTGGTGCGCACCGCGTCCTTGATCTTCCCGGCCATCGCCATCTGCTTCATGCCGGGGATGCGCCCGAGCAGACCGGCCTGCTGGCCGATGTCGCCCATCATCTGCTTCATGAAGGCGAAGCGCTGCAGGAGATCGACGACCTCCTTCTCGGTGCGCCCACAGCCCTTGGCGACGCGGAGGATCCGCTTGGGCTCCTTGGCGAAGAGATCGGGCAGCAAGCGCTCGCGCTTGGTCATCGAAGAGACGATCGCGTCGGCGCGCTTCAGCTCTTTGTCATCGACCTGAAAGCCCTCGGGGACGCTGTCCTGAAAGAACGGCAGCTTCTCGAAGATCGACTGGAGCGGGCCCATCGACTGGAGCGTCCGGATCTGCTCCATGAAGTCGTGCAGGGTGAAGTTCCCCTGGAGCATCCGAGCGGCGTCTTCTTCCGCCTTCTTCTCGTCGACGACCCCCTCGAAGTCCTTCATCAGGCCCACGATGTCGCCAAAACCGAGGATCCGGCTGGCCATGCCGTCGGCCCGGAACTCCTCGAGCTTGTCGAGCGCCTCGCCCGTGCCCACGAACCGAATCGGCGCGCCGGTGACCTCGCGGATCGACAGCGCAGCGCCGCCGCGGGCATCGCCATCGAGCTTCGTCATCACGAAGCCGGTGAGTCCCAACCGCTGGTGGAACGCAGCCGCCGTCTTCACGGCGTCTTGACCTATCATGGCGTCGACCACCATGAAGACGTTCTCGGCCTTGGTGAGCTCCTTGATCTCGCTCAGCTCCGCCATCAGCGGCTCGTCGATCGCCAGGCGTCCCGCGGTGTCGAAGATGATCGTGTCGCGCTTGAGCTTCTTGGCGTACTCGATCGCGTTCTTGCAGATGGTGACCGGGTTGCCGCCGGGCTCCGCGTAGACCGGGACCGAGAGGCGCTCGCCCAGCACCTGGAGCTGCTCGATGGCGCCGGGGCGCTGCACGTCGGCTGCAACCAGGAGCGGCTTTTTGCCCTTCGCCTCGAGCAGGCGGGCCAGCTTGCCCGAGGTCGTCGTCTTACCCGAGCCCTGAAGGCCCACCATCATGATGCCGGTGGGCGCGGGCTTCGGCGCGTAGTTGACGAAGGGGCCGTCGCTCTGCTGCGACATCATCCCGACGAGCTCGTCCTGGCACGCTTTGATGAAGCGCTCTGCCGGGCCGATCTTCAGCTTGCGCCCCTTGGTCTCGACCTCGTTCAAGATGGTCTCGCCGACCACCTTCTCTTTGACCCGGCCCAGGAAGCGCTTGACCACCCCCAGCTCGACGTCTGCTTCCAACAGCGAGAGCCGAACGTCACGGAGCGCGGGCTCGAGGTTCTCCTCGTTGAGCTCGGTCAGGCCATTCAGGCGGTTGCGGGCGGCTCGGAAGCCTTTGGTGAGTGTCTCGAACATGCGGAAGATGCCGGCCACTCCTCACGGAGAAGAGGCGAAGGTGGCGGGCGAGTTAGCACGCTGGGCCGCCGGTGGGCAATGTCGCTAGCTCAGGCGGGATCGGCGAGGTTCTTGCCACCCCAGCGCCGGGAGATCCCCTTGAGCGCATCGGCGCCCATCACGCCCATCGTGTTCCAGCGGACGCCCTGATTCAGATCCGGGGCCTCGCCTCGGGCGATCCGGCGCATCTGGACGTTGCACCAGTCGGTCTCGCCCTGCCCTTCCATCGCCGCGATCCCCAGCTTGGGGATCGTGAACGGTCGGGCCACGGCGTTGGGGCTCGAGAGCAGCGCGCGCGCCACGTCGGGCTGGACGCAGAACGGCCGCGCGATGCCCACGAGATCGACCGCACCGCTCTTCAGCGCCTCGTCCATCGCAGGCCTCGAACGAAGGCCACCGGTGAGCATCAGCGGCAGTGTGGTGACCTCGCGCGCCAGCTTGGCGAAGTCCAAGAAGTACGCCTCACGCGCGCTCTTTCGCGGCGCGCCGTCCTCCTCGTAACCGAGCAGCGCGACGCTCTCGTAGTTGCCGCCCGAGATCTCCAAGAAGTCGATGCCTTCGTTCGAGAGCAAACGGATCACCGCGAGCGCATCCTCGTTGTCGAAGCCGCCGCGCTGAAAGTCGGCCGAGTTGAGCTTCACCGCGATCCCGAACCGCTGCCCGACCTTGGCGCGCACCCGACGGACGGCCTCGATGAGGAAGCGCGCCCGCTTCTCGATAGCGCCGCCCCATGCGTCCTGCCGCTGATTGGTGAGGGGCGAGAGGAACTGCGAGATGAGGTACCCGTGCGCCGCGTGGATCTGCACGCCATCGAGCCCAGCCGTCTGCGCCAGCGCCGCCGCGCCGACGAAGCGAGTGAGAATGTCTTCAATCTCGGCCTCCGTCAGCGCACGGGGCTTGCCGAACGCGTGCATCACCTTCACCGCGGCGACGGCCGACGGAGCGACCGGCTTGGGATGAATGAAGAGGTTGGTCTGCCGCCCCGGATGGCTCAGCTGGGCATAGATGGCGGCGCCCTCGGCGTGGCTCGCCTCTGCCCAGCGTCGCACCTGCGCCACGTTCGTACGCGCATCGAAGACCACGTTGCCGATGCGCTCGAGGTAGCGCCTGTCGACCATCACGTTCCCGGTGAGCAAGAGACCGGGGCCGCCCGCGGCCCACGCGCCATAGAGCGAAATGAGCGCATCGGACGGATCGCCGTCGGGACACATCGCCTCGGTCATGGCCGCCTTGGCGATCCGATTCCGCAAGACGACACCGGAGCAGAGCGTGAGCGAGCTTGCGATCATGCGCGCGAGCATAGCGGCGTCCGGGTGACGCAGACCTGCAGGCCGGTGAGGAAGCGTGGCCTTTTCATTGGCCCTAGCGCCTGGCTGCGGAAGGCCCCTTGTTGGCTCGGGCCAGCTGGGATACGAGCGTTCTCATGCTGGAGATCACATCGGTCATCGCCCGCGAGATCCTCGATTCGCGCGGCAATCCCACGGTCGAAGTCGAGGTCGAGCTGGATGAGAGCGTGGTGGGCCGCGCCGCGGTTCCGTCGGGCGCGTCCACGGGCTCACACGAAGCGCTCGAGATGCGCGACGGCGACGCCTCGCGCTACCTCGGCAAGGGCGTGCTCAAAGCCGTCGAGAACGTGATGGAGAAGATCGCGCCGGAGATCTTGGGGCGCGACGGCTTCGATCAGGCGGGCCTCGATAGGGCGATGATCGAACTCGACGGAACCAAGTCCAAGTCGTCGCTCGGCGCGAACGCGATGCTCGGTGTCTCGATGGCGACCGCGCGCGCGGCGGCCAACGGGCTCGGCATCCCGCTCTACCGCTACCTCGGCGGCGCCCAGGCGCGGGTGCTCCCTTTGCCCTTGATGAACATCCTCAATGGCGGCGCGCACGCGGACAACGGCCTGGAGATCCAGGAGTTCATGGTGGTGCCCCACGGCTTCACCTCCTTCCGTGAGGCGCTGCGCGCAGGCGCCGAGGTATTTCATCACCTCAAGT
>Ga0335397_10000908_pt1 | contig 40158 bp, 25 predicted proteins | sample MAT04_FD_205740 | JGI IMG/M metagenome (GOLD analysis project Ga0335397, IMG submission 205740) | Freshwater microbial communities from Lake Fryxell liftoff mats and glacier meltwater in Antarctica - MAT-04 (spades assembly) (version 2) ... | reverse complement strand
AACGCTTCGGCGGTGGAGATAGCCTGATTGTAGCTATCGGCGCCGACATGCGCTGCCGGCTTTTCCGTGGAAGACGCGCGGTCAAAGGTGACAATTGGAATGCTGGCATCGTTGGCCGCCTTGATCGAAGCACCAATCGCGGCGGCGTCTTCAGGGCGCGTCACAATGATGTCGACGCCCTGGTTGATGAGGTCCTCGATATTCGAAGCCAGGCGCGCCGGGTCGCCGTCGGCCACGTTGATCACCCACTTGAACTTCAGCCCATCTTTGGCCTCCAGTTCCTTGCTGGACGCGACCATGTAATCTTCCCATGCTTGTATCAGCGACTGATCCTTGCGATTCCACGCCAGGCCAACGGTGATCTCCTTGGCCGCAGTGCCGGCGGCCGCCTGTTCCGCCCCGGCAGCCTCGGTAGCCGCCGGGGCCGCTGGGGCGGCTGGGGCGGCTGGGGCGACGGCTGTGCACGCGCTGAGCAACAACGTTACCAGTACAAGCAACAACCCTACAATACGTTTCATGTTTCCCCCTTGAAATAAGTGTCCGATCGTTGGCGAATTGCTGTATCAAATTGCCGTAACGGCACCACCGCGCATGTGGCCGCAGCGTTTCGGCAAGTGATCACACCCTCATGACTAGCCAGCCGGCGCCGGCAGATCGCCGGCTGTGACCTTGACCTCCGTACGCACTTTGGCCTTGAGCGAATCGGCATACATCGCCACAAAGATGATCCCACCGTTCACGAAGCGGTAGGAATAGGGATCGGCGCCGAGATGGTTGAGCCCATTGCGGATGATCTCGAGGGTGAGGATGCCGAGCAGCAGGCCTGGCAAGATCGACCCGGACCCACCAAAGAGGCTGATGCCGCCGATGACGATGACCGCTACCGCCGTAAACTCCAGCCCGCCGCCCAGGTAGGATGAGACAGCGCCCACCTGCAGCATGCCAACAATGCCGCCCAGGCTGGCCAGCAGACCGGACAGGACAAACGTCAGGAAGGTGACGCGCGGCACACGCACGCCCAGCCGGCTCGCGACCTCTTCCCCATTGCCAATGGCCATGACGTGGCGGCCAAAGGGCGTGCGTGTATGTAGCACGTAGATGATCCCCATCACCGCCAGCCCGAGGAGACTATCGACAAAGGCGGGTCCCAGGCTGGCGTTGCCAAGCCACCGGATCGTTTCCGGGACGCTGTAGGCGCGCGAGTTTGTGAGTTGCAACGCCATGCCGCGGTAAGCAATCATCGTGCCCAGCGTCGTGATCAAGGGATTCACGCGCAGCCCAACCACGATCAGGCCGTTGACCGCACCCAATAGGGCGCCCGTCACCAGAACGACCGGGAGCGCCAGCAGCGGCGACACATTCCATTGGGTCATGAGCAGAATGCCGATGGCGGCCGAGAGAAATGCCATGGACCCAACCGAAATGTCGAGCTTACCCGTCATCACCACGATCGCCAGCCCGGACGCGATGATCATCAGGGGTGCGGCCGCATGCAAGATGCCCATCAGGTTCGTCACCGTCAGGAAGTTGGGCGCCAACACGGCGTAGATCGCCACAACCGCAATCATGACAATCAGAAAGCCATACGAGAGCAGGAAATCACGCAACGAAAATGCGCGGCGCGTTGCACTGTGTCGAGTCACGCGACTCCCTCCTGGGTGGTGACGGTGGTAGCCACCCCCGCGGCGGCAGCCATGAGCGCGTCTTTGCTGGCCTCTGTGCCAAACTCGCGCACGATGGCACCGCGATTCATTACCAGAAAGCGGTCGGCGAGCGCCATCATTTCTTCGATCTCCGAGGCGATGACCAGGATGGCGGCGCCGTTGGCGGCCAGTTCGAAGACGATGTCGCGAATCTCTGCTTTGGCGCCGACGTCAAGGCCACGTGTCGGCTCGTCCATGATGTAGATCGGCGGATTGCGCTCCAGCCAGCGCCCCACGACGACTTTCTGTTGGTTGCCGCCGGATAGGGTGCGTACTGGCTGCAGGATCGACGATACCTTGATGTGCAGCCGTTCGACGAACTGTTCGGCCAGCGCCGTCTCTTTGACGCCATCCACCAGCCGCCAGCGATTGCGCAGGTTCAGCAAGTTGGCCAGCGACATGTTCTCGCGCACCGACATCGGCAACAGCAGTCCCTCGTTGCGGCGGTCTTCGGTGATCATGCCGATCCAGCGCTGTGCCTGGCGCGGCGTCACGGTCTGTAATGCCCCATCGACCGCCACCTGGATGTGGCCGCCGTCGATCGGGTCGAGACCGACCAGCGCACGCGCCACCTCACTGCGGCCCGAACCGAGCAATCCCCACAATCCCAGGATCTCGCCCTTGTGCAGTGTGAAGGAAATGTCTTGCAGCACGCCAGCGCGGTGCAGACCCTCGACCTGCAACACCGGCTCACCGACCGTTGCACCCCGCTGGTCGGAGTAAGCGACGACCTCGGCGCTTCCGATCATCAGGTGCACAATGGCGTCATGCGTCAAATCGCCGATGGCGCCGCCACCGACCGTCGCGCCGCCGCGCAGCACGGAGACACGCTCGCAAATCGCAAACGGCTCGTCCAGGAAATGGCTGATGTAGATGATGGTGACGCCGTCCTGCTTAAGCGAGCGTATCACGCCAAAGAGGCGGTCGCGCTCGCGGCTGGTCAGCGATGAGGTCGGTTCGTCAAAGAGGATGATGCCGGGGTTGCTAAGCAGGGCGCGCCCGATTTCGATCATCTGGCGGTCGCCCGTGCTCAGATGATGCACGCGCGTATCCGGGGTGAAGTTACAGCCTAGCCGCGTCAGCACCTGGCTGCTGCGCCGGCTCATGCTGCTGCGGTCGATCAAACCGCCGCGCGTGGGGAAACTGGTGATAAAGAGGTTCTCCGCCACCGTCAGGGTGGGGAGCATCATCATTTCCTGGTGCACAAAGGCGATGCCGTGCCGTGCTGCCGCCAGCGGCGAGTGAATTTCTACGGGCGCGCCGCCGATCAGGATCTGGCCGGCGTCGGGTCGCACCACGCCGCCCAGGACATTCATCAGTGTGCTTTTGCCGGCGCCATTGGCGCCGAGCAGGGCCAACGCCTCGCCGGGGTACGCTTCCATGTTGACATCGTCCAGCGCCTGCACCCCCGGGTAACGTTTGGAAATCTGCACCATGCGCAGAAACGGTTCCGCCATCCTTGCCCCCTAGCGCCGGCGCAGTGAATCAAGCGCCACGAAGGCGATGATGACAATGCCCTTCACGATCAAGCTCGTAAAGAACGAAACCTGCATCATGTTCATGCTGTTGCTGATCATCGTGATGATGATCGCCCCCAGCACGGCGCCCAGCGGCGATCCCACGCCGCCGTAGATGCTGACGCCGCCCACAACAGCCGAACTGACCACGTCGAGCACGACGCCATCGTTGCCCATGGTCGCCGCCGCCGAATTCAAGCGTGCCGTGAGGAGGATGGCCGCCATGCCGGCAAAGAAGCTCGAAAAGACGTAGGTGCCGAAGATTACGCGCGTCGTGGGGATGCCAGAAACGCGCGCTGTACGCTCGTTTGTGCCCGCTGCGTAGAGCCAGCGCCCAAAGACACTGCGCTTGAGCCAGAAGGAAACCACAAGCGTCACCGCCGCCAGAAAAAGCACGGGGAGCGGCACGATCCATAAGCGGGCCAGGATGGTGTCGGTAAATGCGGGCGGAATGCCGGCCACACTAATCGAGTTGGTGATCCAGATCGAGGTCCCGGTGGCGATCGTCATCATCGCCAACGTCACGACAAAAGGGATCATCTTGAGGTACGCCACCGCATAGCCGTTGATACAACCGGCCACAGACGCCGTCGCCAGCATCACCAGGCAGCCGACCAGCGGGTGCCCGCCGTCGCGCATGACGATGGCGCCGAAAACCGCGCTCATGGCCATCACCGACGGAATCGAGAGGTCCATGCCGCCCCCGATCAGCACGGCAGTCAGGCCGATCGCCATCAGGCCCAGGGCCGAGGCTTGCATCAGAATATTGACAATGTTGCGCGCTGTAAAAAAGTTGGGGACAAAGACCGCCAACAGGCCGATCACCACGACCAGCACCAGGAGCGGCAGATAGCGCAGGATATCTTCGCTACGCGCGCGGGCGCGGGCGCGGCCCAGCGCAGGTTGATCGATACCGGACTTAAGTGCAGACATAAAGCCGCCTGATTGAGCGGTTTGGCAAGGCGTGCCAACGCAATTTGTTTCAGGTCAATCGGGAGTTGGCAAGCAAGCGCCCATCGATATGCTGGCGGGCTTGCTTCCGCTCATACTGTAGCCAATCTCGCCGCTGTTGTCAAACTGCCTTCGCGAGGCCCGCCCTGCTCAATTGTCACGGCGACTTGCTGTGGTACACTGTCGGCTCGGCATTCCCAACTTGTCGCACATCGCGACGGCGACCAATACAGTCTCTGCATTGTTGCACTATCGAGGAGAATTCACCCATGCGCTGCAGCCTCTGCTATTTTATTTCCTGCAGCATCCCGTTTACTTCCTCTAGGTCGAATGCCGCCGGATCAAAGTCGTCGCCGACCCATTCCATGTAGGAATCGTGTTCTTCGTGTTCTGGATCGGCAATGGCCTCCAGAAAGGCTTCGTATCCCCAGATTCCACCGACATCCTCTGGGGGACACGCCCGCTTACCCTTGATGCACACCGGATAGGTCACGCCGGATTCGAGTGGGGTGATTTTCTCGACCAGAATATCGTGTTCCCAACTGTCGCCAAAGTCGTAGTCGTACCGGAACTTCTTTTTCTCGACCGGCGCCATCATTTGAATCGTATACCGGCGCTCGTCAATGAATTCCGTGAAGTCGTCAGGGCTTGGGACGCCGTACTCGTCACCGTCGATCAAAAACAGATGCAAGTGGCAATCGTACCACCCCATCGCAGCCTGGATTACCTGATGGAGTTTGAACAAGCTGAAGCTCCCAGGCACAAGAACGCGACGCCAAATCGGAGGTCGCGCTCCATGAAGTGTGATTTTGAGTTGATAAATCGGGCTTATCACTTTGGAGGATGCTTTGGGCATGGTTGGATCTCCTTCTCAACGGTGATTGCTCTCCTTACTACGCACAGTCTACCAGACAGAACGCAAGCAATCAAGACAGCAAACAGAGAAGGGTGTTGGTCGATTGGCTGACTTGTCGGAAAACGGGTTCGCTGGCACAATAGAAATCCTGCAACGATGCGCGGGCTCTGCCAGAATACACTCGTGAAGCCATCCGGTATGGCGACCGTAAACAAGTTGAACCTTTCCGAACCGGCCAAAGAAGGCGGTTTCATCTCAAAATCACGTACTGAACACGCGTTTGTCACGCTCGCACGGCGCGTGCCGCGACAATGGTGGAAGGTTCTGCTGGTGCTTGCCGACGCCATCCTGATCTTCGCCGCATTTCTCACGGCCTATTATCTGCGCTATCAGATCCAGTTGTTCTTTTCCGTCGATCCAGCCTTCCAACTCTCGCTGGATGGGTACCTGCCGCTTGGGCTGGCGACCGTGGTGGTGATCCTGATCGCGTTCCGCTTTTCCCACGTCTATCCCTACCAGCCCGGGCGCAACTGGTTGGCCGAGACCTGGCGCGTGGCCACGGCGTCAACCGCCGGCATGATGATCATCATCGTCGCCAGCCTCGCCTTTCGGCCCATGCTGTACAGCCGTTTGGTGTTCCTCTATACCGCCGTGCTGGTCACCATCTACCTGGGCATCAGCCGCACGTTGGTTTTGTGGGCACGCAGTTATTTGCGCCAGTACGATATCGGCGTCCAGCGCGTGCTCCTGGTCGGCGCCGGCGAGATGGGACGCATGGTCATGCGTACGGTGGCAGCGCGACCGGACTACGGCTTACGCATCGTCGGTTTTCTGGACGACCATCCAGCCAAGAGCACGACCAACGTGGGACGCTTCACAGCGCTTGGGCCGGTGGATAACGCCCACGACGTGATCGTGACTCAGCGGATCGACCGGGTCATCATCTGTCTGCCCTGGCAGACCCATCGCACAATTCAACGCTTGTTGCGTGACTGCGAGCAGTTGCGCGTGGCGGCCTACGCCGTGCCCGATCTCTTTCAATTAACCAAGAACCAGATGAAGTCTGAGGATCTCAACGGCATCCCCCTGTTTTCGACACGCGACATCTCGATCCGGGGATGGAATGCGATCGTCAAACGCGGCTTTGACCTCGTGGTCGGCTCGTTGATGGGATTGGTGATGTTGCCGGTGGCGATGGTCATTGCGCTGGCGATTCGGCTGGATACGACTGGCCCGATCCTTTATTCGCAGGTGCGGGTCGGCAAGAACGGCAAGGAGTTTCGCTGCTTTAAGTTCCGCTCAATGGTCACCAATGCCGACGAACTGCTTGACCAGGTGGCCGAAATGAACGAGTCCAGCGGTCCCCTCTTCAAGATGCGCAACGACCCGCGCTTGACCCGCGTCGGGCGCCTGATTCGACGCTATAGCATCGATGAACTTCCCCAGTTGATCAATGTCCTGCAAGGAGAGATGAGTCTGATTGGCCCGCGTCCCAATCTGCCCAGTGAAGTCGATCACTACCAGGAGTGGATGACCAAGCGCCTCTCCGTCAGCCCCGGTCTTACCGGTCTTTGGCAGGTGAGCGGCCGCAGCGATTTGACCTTTGACGAAATGGTGATGCTTGATATTTACTATGTGGAAAATTGGAGTATGGGGCTGGATTTGAGCATTTTGTTGCGGTCGATCCCTGCGGTGGTGCAGGCCCGCGGCGCCTATTGAAACCTATGCAACAACAAATCTTGATCTTGATGAGCAACACGGGCGGGGGGCATCGCGCCAGCGCGCAGGCGCTCGAAGCTGGTTTTGACGAACTGTACGCCAAACGCTTTCAGATTGACATCATCGATCTGATCAGCGACCACTTGATTTGGCCGCTCAACCAACTTCCGAAGCTCTATCCCATCATGTCCGATCGTGCGCCGTGGATGTGGGGCGCCCTCTACAGCTCAAACGACCGTTGGAGTTGGGGCAACGGGTTGGCACAGCTCGGCAGCCGGCTTTCCATCAACCAGGTGCGTGACGCATTTCTTACTTATCGGCCCGACCTGATTATTTCTGTCCACCCATTGTTGCAAACGGTCAGTATGTGGGCGATGCAGAAGTTGCCACAACGCATTCCCTTTGTGACCGTGGTCACCGATCTGTCGACGGCCCATCCGCTTTGGTTTCATCATGAGGTGGATGCGTGCTATGTGGCCAGCGAGTTTACTCTTGCGTTGGGTTTGGCGGCGGGGCTGACTTCCCAACAATTGCACTTATATGGCCTGCCGATTCGCCCGGCGTTTGCGCGTCCCGCCCGCGCCAAGCCGGCGTTGCGCAGCGCTTTGGGCATGGACGCCGCTTTACCAGCGGTGCTGCTGATGGGTGGCGGTGAGGGCATCGGCCCCGTGGAAGAGATTGCCGCACAGGTTGCCAGGCGCTTGAGCGACAACGGGATGGTTGCCGGGCAAATGGTCGTCGTGTGCGGGCGCAATCGGGCGATCGAGGAGCGCCTTTCCGCCCAATCGTGGCCGATTCCCGTTTTTATCCAGGGATTTGTCGAGAACATGCCCGACTGGATGGCGGCCTGTGACTGCATCGTGACCAAGGCGGGGCCGGGCACGATCGCCGAGGCGCTGATCAGCGGGCTACCGATCGTGCTCAGCGGTTTTATCCCTGGTCAGGAAGAAGGCAACGTCCCCTATGTGGTCGACAACGGCGTTGGCGAGTACAACGATGATCCAGTCGCCATTGCCGGCATCGTCGCCCGCTGGTTTGGCCCGGAGCGCGACAAACTGCGCACGATGTCGGCCAAGGCGCGTACATTGGGCCATCCCCAGGCTACCTTTGAGATTGTCCGGTCGATTGTAGCGTTACTGGACGGCCGCAAAGGGTAGCTATCCCCCCCGCACATCCCCGGCGCGTTTGCGCGCTCACTCTGCGTGTTGCTCGATATAGTCGAACAGGGCCTTGCCGGTGGGCACGACGTTGCCGTAGTCATCGAAGACGTTGCCAGTGCTGTAGCGACTGTCGCGGGCGGGGTACCAGTTCCAGCGCTGCACGAGCCGGTAATCGTCGGCAGGGAAGCCCAGCGCCGGGTCGCGCAGCGTCGAAAAGAGATCGAAACTGCCCAGCATGAAGCGACTGACCCGTTCGGGCGGGAAGCCGTACTCGGCGGGCATGAGAATGCCATACTCGGTAATCCACAGGGGTTTGTCCTGCTGGCCGCGGTCGGCCATCCACCGGCGCATGTCGCGTACCTGCTGTTCCACGAGCGCCAGGTTGTCATGGTCTTCGACATCCCACAGTTGTCCCGCATGCTCGATTTCGAAACCAGGGGGAATGTTGACGCCCCACATCGTGCGTTCCTCGCGCAGCACAAACGCATGCATGTTCCAGACGTCCACCGGCATCTCTTCGCCGTAGAGTTGCCGATAGAAGTCCCACACACGCGTGAGATAGGCGAGGCGCAAGGGCGTGATCTGGCTGACGCCGCCGATCGCGACCTGAGCGGTCGGGTCGCCGGCCTTGAGCGCATGGTAGGCCCGCTGATAGGCGATTGCGTAGACCTCAGGCGGCGTGTTGTCCTGCCATTTGACGTCCGGTTCGTTGCCAATCAGCCAGGTTAGCCCGGGATGCCGCGCGGCGGCCTCGCGCAAGGTGGCGGTGTCGGGGTGGAGCCGGCCATTGTGCATGTTGACCATCGGGGTGAATTCCATGCCCAGACGAGCGTCCGGCAACTCCATCGTGGGCGTCTGCCACAGACCCAAAGGCCCGCTGCGGACGTCGATGTTTGCACTCCAATTCAGATACCAGCCGGGTCGTGCTGCCGGCCAGTCAAACAAGCGGGGTGAGTGATCGGGCACGGCAATCCCCATGCGCCAGCGCAGCGTATAGGGGGCAGGCAAGGCAACGGGTACGCTGAGCGTGATGGGGCGGAGCACCAAGGTATCAGGCGTCGAGTGGCGCCGGGCACTGTCCGCCGACGCCGGCACCAGGGTGTCTTCGGCCCGCGTGTCGGCAGGCACCCAATCGGGCGCGTCGCGCGTGACCAGCGCCAGCAGCACGATCAACGCCAGAGATGCCAAACCACCGGCCACCAGAAAGGGGCGGACGTAGGCAGGCTGCCGGTCAAGCCAGGAGCCGGTCTTCATACGAATCGTTTGGCATTGAATGGGTTCTGTGCCGCCAACCTAACGACCCATCAACCCTTCAAGCCGGAGCAGGTTGGCTTCGAGTTTGTCCATCGACATTTGCAGGCTGGGGCTGCCTTCATCGGCGGCTTCGATGATCCCCTTCACCACCTTGGGGTCGTTGCCGCTCTGTTGCATGACGTCTAGTTCACGTGCGACCAGGTTGGTCTGTAACTCGATGCCATGCCGTCGCAGCACTTGGTGGTAGTAGTCGTAGTTCTCCAACATGCCGACAGTGACCGTCTCGAAACCGTGTTCGGCCAACTGCAGGCGGCTGCCGTAATGCATCGGATTGTAGGCGAACATGCGGTGGTCGTTCCACGCCGGCTGGATCAGGATGATGTCCACATCCGGGTATTTGACCTGCAAGTTCTTGATATGATAACGCAAGCTCGAATGGAGCATCGTGCGCACCGCCTGGTTGACGATGGCGGACAGACCGTGTTCGCTAATATAGTGCTCGTTGGGATGTGCGCGCGTGGCATTGAGTGGCACCATCGGATTGATGCAGATGACCAGCTTGGCGCCGTCCTCAATCGCCAAGTCCAGACTGGCCGTGCCGTGCAGACCACCGTCGACATAGTCTCGGCCAAAGATTTGGACCGGGCGGTATAAGACCGGGATAGCGCTGCTGGCGGCTACGGCGCGGCTGATCGGCACGATGCCTTTGCCGCCTTGGCCAAAGACGGCGCGATTGCCACTGTCCAATTCCGTCGCGACGATGTAGAGTGTTTTCTCCAGAAAATCGAAGCGATTGCAGCGTCCAGGCGTTTCCAAGATTTTGCGCAAATAGCGTTCCAGCGCAAAGCCGTCGTACAGCCCGCTGGGCAGCACTTCGGTCAACTCCAACAGGATATCGGAAATCGCCAGGTCACCTGGATGGAGCAACGCGTTGATCCCCAATTGCCACAGCGCGCGCGGCAAATTCATCAGCCGGCGCACATAGTCCTGCGGGTTGGAATGGAAGATATCGCCGACGCTGAAACCACCGATTTCGGGATGGCGGTGGTCCAACGACTGCATGATCTCATGCGGCGTGAGACCATTGGCAATCAAGGAGGTCACCAGTGCGCCGGCGCTGGTGCCGACGTAGATGTCAAAATCGTTGACCGTCAGGTTGACCAACATGTCGTTGATGGCGCGCAGGGCGCCGATCTCATAGACGGCGCCCGTCATGCCGCCGCCGGCCAACACCAAGGCGATCTTGCTGCGATCGACCGTCGTATGCGTGCGGAGGGCCGGACTTGGTTGGGTGCGATGGCCGTTGTCGCTGTGTGCGGCGCCGGTGGTGCGAGCAGTACTGCTCTTGTCGCTGAGGTCGGGGATCAGATTGGGTAGTTTCATAGACCCTGGATATGGAGAATCACGACAACTTTAGGCCTACCTACGCCGTACAAAGCATGCCGATCAGTCATGCTAGTCTGTCGTTGGTTCAGGCGCCGCGGTCGAACTACGTTGTCCTGCCTGTTCCTCAGCTACCAGTGCCGCAATCTTGACGTTGAGTTCGTCGAGCTGGGTTTGCAGACGTTGCAAATCGCGATTGGTCGGCACGTTCAAGCTCTTCAGGACGTCTTGGAACAGGTCGTCAACTTTTTGGAGGGGCGAACCCTCGCTGATCTCCGGGCTTTCTACTTGCTTGCCGGCCACATCACCGGTTGCCCCACCCAACAGGGCGCGGCGCACTTGCTCAAAGGTGTCTTCGCCGGCGCGAATCAGGTTCGTGAGCAAAGCACGCGGCAACAAGCCGGAGCCTTTCTTTTCTTGCTCAAAGATGATCTGCGACAAAGTCAGGTTGGTGAGGTCTTCGCCCGTTTCATGGTCGACCACCTGTACTTCGTGGCCGGCATGGATCATCTGGGTAATGTTTTCCAGCGTCACGTACCGCTTGGCTTCGGTGTCATACAACTTCCGGTTCGGATAACGCTTTATGGTCGGCATCAGTTGTCTTTGGGAAGCAAAAAAGCCGCAACCAACCGGCCATGCCCATCATAGCACACCCAATGCAACGCGTCAAAGATCCTGTATTTTCCGGTCACATTGCCGTAGGGTAACTTATGCGGCGCGCGCACAAGAGTCAGTCGCGCCGGCGCCCCATGAGCATCACATAATAGAGCACCGTCGTGATGGCTTGCACGGCGGCCGCCACGTACGTCAGTGCGGCGGCATCGAGCACCCGATCAACGCCCTGAATCTCTTGCGGTGACAAGATGCCGGCCGAGGCAAGTTGTTGTTTGGCGCGCTTGCTGGCGTCGAATTCTACAGGTAACGTGACCAGGGCGAAGATGGCCGTCACGCCAAACAGCACCAGACCGACGACGGTAAGGGTATCGCCAAAGGTGCTGGACATAAAGAACCCGATCATAAAGATGATCGGCCCCAGCCAACTGCCGATATTGACGGCGGGCACGATGGCGGCGCGCAGACGCAGCGGGCCGTAGTGCATTTTGTCCTGGAGCGCGTGGCCCGACTCGTGGGCGGCGACGCCCACAGCGGCAATGCTGGGGGTGCCGTAGACATCGCTGCTCAGGCGCAGCACCTTGCCACGCGGGTCGTAATGGTCGGAGAGCTTGCCGCCAATGCGTTCGATGTTGACATTTTGCAGGCCGTTCATATCGAGAATGCGGCGTGCCGCATTGGCGCCATCGATACCGGTGGCGGTGCGCACTTTCGAAAATTGCGCAAACGCGCTCTGCACGCGGTATTGCGCCCACAGCCCCAACAGCAGGGGCGGGATCGACAGCAGCAGAAACAGCGGATCAAAGTAGAACATTGTCTGACTCCTTCTTGTTCGACATATCGTCTGTCCAGGCCAGCCACGTCGCAACGCCCGTGATCCAGGTTCTCTACCCAGTGGCGGTGTAGGCCGACTCGCTTTGTCATCATTGGCAGTTTACACCAAGATGGCTTGTTTTGCATTTCAGCGGGGCGACCTACAACCCGGTTTCAATTTCCCGCGCCCAATCCGCATTTTCCAGATACCAGTCGACGAGGCGATCGATCCCTGTCTCCAGGCTCACCACCGGCTGCCAGCCAAGCAGGCGCGCCGCTTTGCCAATATCGGCCCAACTGGCGCGCATGTCAGCCGTCTGGGCGGCGGCAAAGACGAGGTTGGCGCGTTTGTCAAGCCGCGCCTCGATGAGCCTGACGGCTTCGAGCAACGTGCGGGGCTGATTCGATCCAAGGTTGATGATCTCGTAGCCCATTGGCTTGAGACCGGCAACGGTGCCACGCGCAATATCATCGACAAAGGTGAAGTCGCGCACCTGCTGTCCGTCGCCGAAGATGGTCACCGGCCGATCTTCGGCAATCCATTGGACAAAGCGGAAAAGGCTCATGTCGGGCCGTCCGGCAGGGCCATACACAGTGAAGTAGCGAAAGACGGTCACATCGAGATTGTGGAGATAATGATAGGTGTAGCAAAGCATCTCCGCCGCTTTTTTCGAGGCTGCATAGGGCGACAGGGGAAAGTCGGTGTTGGCATCTTCGCGATAAGGCATCGGATTGTTGCGCCCGTAGAGGCTCGAGGTGGAGGAAAAAACGAACTTCGTGACACCATGGCTGCGGCACTGCTCCAGGAGGTTGAGGGTTCCCGTCGTATTCGTGTCGATGTAGACCCAGGGATCGACCACGGATTGCCGGACGCCCGCGCGGGCGGCCAGGTTGATCACAGCGTCAAAGGGCGCCGCTTGCTTTCCGGTAGCGCCGTCAAAGAGTGCCGTCACCGCACGCCGGTCGCTGATGTCGACCTGTGCGATCCTCAGGTCATAGCGGTCGACGAGACGGGCCGCGCGCCACGTTTTCAGGCGGACGTCGTAGGCATGATTGAACTGGTCGACGGCCACCACGGCGTAGCCGTCCTCGATCAGACGTTCACAGACTCTGGCGCCGATAAAACCGGCAGCGCCGGTCACAAGAACACGCATGGTTGCACCCTTTCCGTTTTCTCTACCCACCAGACAATAGGTCATTCTCCGAAAATAGGCAATATCTCCATCAAATGTCGGATGTGGCTGCCTGCCATCCATGCGACAATAGAGCACAATCTACTGGACGATTTCACCAGGGGCGCCAGTGCGTGGGATGACACACCGGCAGCGTTTATGAGGGGTTGTATGAGCGAAACACAGGCTTCACCGGTCCGCGCCGAACAAAAAAACGGTTCCTCTGCCCTCGGTCTCGATGAATTGCTGCAAGTTACAGGACCGCGTATCTGGATTGCCTTGATTGCGCTGCTTGTCATTGTCGGCGGCACCTTGTTCTGGAGCATTATTGGGGTGATACCCCTGATCGTGCCAGGCGAGGGCTTGCTCCTGCGCGGAGATGTGCAGAATGTCACAGCGCCGGACAGCGGCTCGATCAAGACGGTCAACGTCAAAGAGAAGTCACAGGTGCAGGCCGGTGATGTGGTTGCCACGTTGCTCCGTGAAGATGGCGTAATCGTGGATTTGAAGGCGTCACAGGCGGGTGTCGTCACCGGCATCAATATACCGCCGGGATTCTCGGTCGCCAAGGGTGCCGCACTCATGACGATTGAGAACGTAAGTGTGCCGCTGATTGCGGTGATCTATGTCCCGCTGGTGTCAGGAAAAAAAGTCAGCCCTGGGATGGAAGTGCAGCTTTCGCCATGGGTTGCCGACGTTAACACCTATGGCTATCTGCTGGGTACAGTTCAGGATATTTCTGAATTTCCAGTTACCCAGAATGATATTGTGGGCAGCGGGTTTTTAGGTAAGGGATTTGCCACACAGTTGTTGAATAGTAGCCAACCTAACTTACAGATGATCGTTCAGTTGGACCCCGCCACCGGCAACCAGTCTGGCTATCGCTGGTCATCGTCAAGTGGGCCTGACTTCCAGTTGCAAAATGGAACAGCGACCGGGGCCCGCGTCCTGATTGGCCAATCACGCCCGATCGACTATTTCCTGCCGCTGAACCGCTAACCGAGTATTGCCATGGCTCATTCGCCTGCACCAACCACCCAATCGCCGCCCGCAAGTGGCGCCGCCGGCGCACTCCACAGGAGCAAACGCCGCCGTACGCCGACCATCGTGCAGATGGAAAGCACTGAATCGGGCGCGGTTGCCCTGGCCATTGTACTCGGATCCTACAAGCTGTTTCCGGAGCAGTATGGACTGCGCAATGCCTGTGGTGTCGGCCGTGATGGGGCCTCCCCCGAAAATGTTGTCAAGGCGGCCACTGCCTATGGCATGAAGGCAGTGCTGCACGAGAATATCAACCTCGCTACCCTCCTTACCTTGCCCACGCCGTTGATTGCCCTCACCGAAGGCGGCCAGTATGTGGTCGTCGAGGGCTACACGCCGCAGAGTGTCTATGTCAACAACCCTGCCAGCGGCGCCAAAACCTACACACGGCGCGACTTCAAGAGCCCGTTTGACAATCTGGCCATCACGTTGGCGCCGGGGCCTGATTTCAAAAAAGGTGGCAAGGCGCCGAGCAGCGTGGGGGCGCTGGCCGCACGCCTGCATGGCAACCGGGGGCCGCTCGCGTTTGTCCTGCTGGCCAGCATCGGGCTTATCTTCCCCATGCTGCTGACACCGCTCTTCACCCAGGTCTTCATCGATCAGTTTCTGAGCAGCCAGGTGGACAGCCTACTACTGCTGCTGCTGGTCGGCATGTTGATCACGGCCATTCTGCGCGGCGCTCTGACCTGGCTGCAGACCCAGTATCTGCTGCGCATGCAGACCAAGTTGGCGGTTCGCATGTCCGCCGAGTTTTTCTGGCACGTTCTCCGTCTGCCCATTGACTTTTTTACCCAGCGCTATCGCGGCGAGATCGGCTCGCGTATCAGCTTGAACGATATGGTGGCTGAGGTGCTTTCGCAAGAATTGACCATGGCCGTCGTCAATATCATCATGGCCATTTTTTATCTGGCGCTCATGCTCCTCTACGATGTCTCGCTGACGTTGGTGGTACTCACCTTCGGCCTCTTGAACATCCTCATCCTGCGGTTTATCTCGCGCTTGATTTCCGATTCCAACAAGCGGCTGCTCCAGCAGAGCGGCAAGTTGCAGGGCGTTTCCATGAACGGCGTACAGACGATTGAAACGCTGAAAGCAACCGGGCGAGAATCTGACTTTTTCGCGCGCTGGACCGGTCTGCAAGCCAAGGTCTACAACGCCCAACAGAGTCTGCAAGTGCCAATCCAGATTCTCAATGCGGTGCCGGCCCTGCTGTCGTCGGTGAGCGTCGCGCTGATTCTGACCATCGGCGGCTGGCGCATCATGGACGGCGGCTTCACCATCGGTATGCTGGTTGCCTTTCAGTCGTTGGCGATCAGCTTTCTGGCGCCAATGGGTGATCTGCTCGATCTCGGCAGCACCTATCAGCAGGCGACCAGCGCCGTGCTCCGTCTGGATGACATGCTGAAGACGCCGGCCGATACGCTGGTCTCCGATCAAGTGAATCACCGGGCGGCCGGCAGCGATGACGCCCCGAAGCTCGGCGGGCGACTGGAGTTGCGCGACGTGACCTTTGGCTATGATCCGCTTGGCTCCCCGTTGATTGACCGCTTCAACCTGACGCTGGAACCGGGCCGCCGCGTGGCGCTGATCGGCAGCACGGGCAGCGGCAAGTCGACGATCGCCAATCTCGCCGTGGGATTATATGTCCCGTGGTCCGGCGCGATCCTCTTCGACGGCAAGCCGCGCACGGAGATTCCCCATCAAGTGATGACCAACTCGCTGGCGAAGGTTGATCAGAGCATCTTTCTCTTCGAAGGCACTGTCCACGACAATCTTACCCTCTGGGATCCTACGGTTTCACAGCAGCAGGTTCTGCAAGCGGCGCGCGATGCCTGCATCCATGACACCATCTCGGCGCGGACAGGCGCCTATCAGAGCAACGTCGCCGAAGGCGGCACGAATTTCAGCGGCGGCCAGGCTCAGCGCTTGGAAATTGCCCGTTCGCTGGTTTTCAACCCGTCGATCCTGATTCTGGATGAAGCCACCAGCGCGCTGGATCCGCCGACCGAAGCCGCGATCGACGACAATCTACGCCGGCGCGGCTGCACCTGCCTGATCGTCGCGCATCGCCTGAGCACGATTCGTGATTGTGATGAGATCATCGTGTTGGAGCATGGCAAGGTCGTGCAACGTGGAACCCATGACGCGCTGTTCCAAAGCGAGGGTCCCTATCGCCAGTTGATTCAGGCACAGGAGACGGGCACTCAGCCAGCCGCGGCCGCTGGGGTCGAACGTAACGGCGCCACCGAACAAGCCACAACCGCAGCGACGGCCACAGCAACGCAGGGGCACGACGCATGAGCACATCCACAAGCCTTGCACCATCGACGGAATCGAAGACGCTGGCGGCCGTGGCGGCACAGGCCAGCCCTCCCGAAGTCATGGGCGGCAATCGCCCCATTCTGCTCATCGATCCCAACCAGGTGATGGTTGTGATCGATGGCACCGTCGATCTCTTCTCCGTGCCGGTGAGCGAGAACGTAGTGGTGGGGGCGCGTGAGTTTATCGGGCAGGTCACCGCCGGAGCCATCCTGCTGGGCATGGCATCGACAGACAATGACGACCCACCATTATTCGCCATTCTGGCGGTCGGCACCGTCAACGCAACGATCAGCAAACTGGATTTGCCGTGGCTGACCACCCTCCAGCGCGACCCAACGTTGCAGGCGGTGCTTGCCGCCGGCATCGATGGCTGGATCAATGCACTTTCTGGTGTATTTGTCGAAGATGTGCCGCCAAGCACTGCGGTGGCGCTCATGGCCGGCCAGGCCAGCGCACTCAGAGCTGGCGAAGACGCCGTCCCCGGCCAGAAAGTCGTGTGGCTGCGCGCCGGCGCTGACACGGTGTTGATCGGCGGTGATCGAACGCAGCCGCCCATCCCCGGCGACGGCTGGTTTCCGCTGGCACAACTGGATGGCGCCAATGAAGTCTGGATTCGGGCAAACAAGGCGGTGACCGTAGCCGCCTGCGGCACGATCGATTTGATTCAGACACAGGAGATTGCGTCAGCACTTGAAGCCTTTCACCCAATCCTGGCAATGGGCATTCGCCGCCGGCATCTGCTAGCCCAGGCAGGGGCCAACGCTCAGATCGCGGCGCGCGCGGCGCTTGTACAAGCAAGCACAACGGCGGCGGCTCACCAGCTTGCCCTGGCCTTACAGCAGCCGGGTCGCGGCCAGCATGAAGCACCGATGGCGGTGCCAATGATCGCAGCAGACGATAGTTCAACGCTGCTTGCCGCTTGCCAGCTTGTGGGCGATACCCTTGGCATTACCTTTGCGCCACCGACCGAAGCCGAACGTGTCCTCGCCAACCGTGACCCGCTCGCGCAGATTACCTTTGCCTCGCGTATCCGCCCGCGCCGGGTGCTCCTTGAGTCCGCATGGTGGCAAGGAGACAGCGGCCCCCTCCTGGGCTATCACAAGGATGGAACGCCGGTTGCGCTTCTGCCGCGTTCGGTATCCAGTTACGATGCCGTCGATCCGCGCACCATGCAGCGCAGCCGCGTCGACGCCGCCTATGCCGACAATTTGCAGGACCATGCCTACATTTTCTACCGGCGTTTTGGCGACGATCCGGTGACGCTTGGCGAGACGCTCCGTTTCACCCTGCGCGGCCTGAAACTGGATCTCATCCTAATCTTTGTCTTTGGGATGGCGCTGGCTCTGCTTGGGCTGCTCGTGCCGATTGCCACGGGCTGGCTGGTGGACACCGTGATTCCCAGTGGGCGCGCCAGCGATCTGCTGGCAATGGGTATCGTCTTGTTGGCAGCGGCCACGGCCGGCATGCTCTTTACGATTGCTCAGCAGTTTGCCGTATTGCGACTCCAGACAAAGAGCACTGCGGCGTTATCGGCGGCCATCTGGGATCGTTTGCTGGGTTTGCCGGCGGGCTTTTTCCGCCAATATACCGCCGGTGATCTGGCCAATCGCGCCTATGGCATCAGCCGAATCCGGCAACTCATCAGCGATGCCACCGTTACGGCGATGGTCAGCGGCCTATTTTCGCTGGTCAATTTCGCCCTTCTCTTCTACTACAGCCCACAACTGGCGATGGTTGCCGTCATCTTGGCGCTGATCATCCTGGTCATCACCCTGAGTACCAGCTATTACCAGTTGAAGTTGCGCCGCAAAGTGAGCGAAATGCAGGGCATTGTAGCCGGCGTGGTGTTACAACTGCTGAACGGCGTCACCAAAATCCGCGTGGCAGGGGCCGAAGCCAATGCATTGGGCGTGTGGGCAAATGTCTACGCAAAACAGCAGCGCTACACCTACGCCGCGGGCACCGTCGACAATGCCCTCAGTGTGTTTGAGTCAATCTTTCCGCTGCTTAGCTCCATCTGTCTCTTTTCCGCGATTGGCTACTGGCTGGGCGGCAGTGCTTTCGCGACGGGAACTTTTGTTGCATTTAATGCGGCGTTCGCCCAGTTCTTGAGCGCCTCCATCAACGAGGTGAATGCCTTCACCAGCGTGCTGCAGGCGGTTCCCTATTATGAGCGCGCCAAGCCGATTCTGGAGATGCTGCCGGAGGTTACCCGCGACAAGGTCGATCCTGGCACCCTCAGTGGACGGGTGGATGTCAATCATATCCAGTTTCGCTACAGCGATGATGGGCCGATGATCCTGCGCGATATCTCCCTTCACGCGCGGCCTGGCGAGATGATTGCGCTGGTCGGACCTTCAGGCGCCGGCAAGTCCACGATTATTCGCATGTTGCTGGGCTTCGAAGCGCCCACAAGCGGTGGTGTTTTCTATGACAACCAGGACATGAAGAGTCTGAACGTGCAAGCCGTGCGCCGGCAGATCGGCGTCGTACTCCAAGACGGCAAGGTGATGCCCGGCACCGTGCTGGATAATATCACCGGTGCGTCGCTGCTCACCGAGGACGATGCCTGGGATGCCGCACGTGTGGCAGGCCTCGACGACGACATCCGGCAGATGCCCATGGGCATGCAAACAACGGTCTCCGAAGGCGGCACGACCTTTTCGGGCGGGCAGTTACAGCGGTTGATGATCGCACGCGCCGTCGTCGGCAAACCGCGCATCCTCATCTTCGACGAAGCCACCAGCGCGCTGGACAACGAAACGCAGGCGATCGTCAGCAAGAATCTGAGCGCGCTGCAGGTCACACGCATCGTCATTGCCCACCGCCTGAGCACCATTGTCGATGCCGAGTGCATCTTCGTGCTTGAGCAGGGCGCTGTGGTCCAGGTCGGCACCTACCAAGAACTCGTAGCCCAGGATGGCCTCTTCCGCGCGTTGGCCCTGCGGCAATTAGCATAGGAAAAGGAACAGGGGTGTTTTTTACTCCCTGCGCGCGACCCCTTGTTCCGCAAGCCGTGCCGTCAACTCAATCCGCTTGCGGAATTCCTTGACCCCCCACTCGGGACGCACCCCGATCCGGTTGATTGCGTAGCGGTCGGCAGCCGGCGACCATACGCCGGCTGTGTCGGAGAAGGCAATCGAATAGCTCTCCGCCACCACGCGCTGCGCCAGCGCGTTGTACATGCCGTAGGGATAGCTGAAGCCCACCAAGGTGCGCCCCAGTCCATGCTCTAGAATCTCCTTGTTGACGCGCACGGTATGGCGCACCTCATCCTCGCTCAGGCGCGTCATGCACAGATGCTCGTGCGTATGGCCGCCACTATCGCAGCCGGCTGCCAACCAGGTGCGCAACCCCTTCCAGTCCAGATGCCACGTGTCGTAACAGGCTTTGGGATTCCACCGGTTGCGCTGACCAATCGTAGCGGAGATCACAAACAACGTGGCGCGCAGCCCATAGCGCGTCAAGATCGGCAGGGCGTGTTCGACATTATCGGCATAGCCATCGTCGAAGGTGATCAGAACCGAACACGGCGGCGCCGGGCTGATGGACTGGGCCGCCGCGCTGGCCTCGTCGATGGTCAGACAGTGATAGCCCTCATCGTGCAGGCAGCGCATCTGCTCCTCAAATGCCCGGCGCGAGACAGCGATAGAATCGCTGATCTCATCATTGACAAGATGGTACATCAACGTCACAAACATGAAATCGCCTCAGGCGGCACGGCCATCGCTGCCGGTCAATCCCCGCCGCCGGACAGCGGACAGCGTTCTTCGATAACCCTGACAAAATTGCGCAGCCCCCCCGTAGCGATGCCCGATGCGAGTTCTCGCTCCACGACGGCCGCCAGGGTTGATGGGTATTTCTCGTCCAGTTCGATCACGCTGACCTTCGGTTTGATCTGGGCCAGCATCCGCGCGCGCGTCATCTGTTCGTCGTTGTGCAGCAGCGGCACGATGATGTTGGCGTTGTTGAAGTGGAGCAGGTCTACAAATGTATTGTAGCCAAGGGTCGAGATGGTGATTGCTGCACGTTCTAGCTCTGCATAGAGATCCGGGGTGGATCGATGAACCTGGATCGCAGTTCCAGCACGCACCGACAAGGCCGCCAGCGCGCTGTCACTCATCAGGCTGCCTGTGTAGAAGCGGCCTTGGATAGCGAAGCGCTCCGCCAGTTTGTGCAGCACATCCAGCGTGCGCTGGTAGAACGCGTCGTTGAACTTGCCGCCGCCGCCGAAAACAAGAATGGTGTGCCGCTCGTGCGGATCGAGGTACCCTAAATAGATTAGGGGAACCTGGACGCGCGCGACAAACGCAGCGGGCAGCGGGCGTAGGTCGCCGTCGGCAAGCACCAGGAGTGCGTCAAACGCGCGGTTCAGCCGCTCCACTGCGCGGTCGGCCTGCGCTAGATCACCATCGTCGATGATGTCGCGATAGACACAGAGCAACTGCGTTTTTTCTGCTTTGAAGAGTTTGCACAGCAGTGCGATCTCTTCGTCCAGATAGAGCTTCCCGATCGGGAAGTGTTCGCAGATCAAGGCGGCAAACGGCCCTGCCTGACCGCGCAGGCGCACAATCCGCCGCATGCGTTCCATCTTCACGGCAAGCAACGCGTGGGAATTGTCCAGCGCTCCGGCATAAGACGGCCATTCAACATAGCGAAAGAGGTCCGATTGGCGCAAGCCCTCGTCATAGAGCGCGTGCGAGAGGTAAGTAACACCATAGCCGCGCCGGATGAGGGCGCCACCGAGCATCTCGGCCCGGCGCTGGTGCCCTGTGCCGGACAAGCTGTCGGCCAGAATGAGTATCTGCGTCATTGGACACGCTTCCCAGGCTTGTCAGCCATCACGCGTCTGGCGCCTGTGCGAGCAGGCGCGCATAAAGACCTAGCCACTGCTCCCGTTCGGCGTCCTCGCTCAAGCTGGCCGCCATTGCCCGCGCCCCTTGCGAGAGGTGCATCGCCAGCGCGTCATCGGACAGAATGCGCGCAATGGCGACACCCATCTGCGCCGGATCACCGTGGGGGACGAGCAGCGCGCTCTTGCCGTCCTCCAGAATCTCGGCCATGCCGCCGACTGCGGTGGTGACCAGCGGCACGCCCAGGCTGGCCGCCTCCAGCACGGCATTGGGAAGTCCCTCGTAGGCCGATGCCTGAACGTAAACGTGCATCGAGCGTAAGTGCGCAAAGACCGCGTCATGCGGGAAAGCACCCGTTACCGTGGCCTGGTCTGCCATGCCAAACTCGTCGATCAGAAACCGTGACCACTGCGCCTCACTGGGATCCTGTTCGTCAAAGAAGCCGGCCAGCAGCAGACGCTTTCGTAGTTGCGGCGCTACCAGGTGATAGGCGCGCACCAACAGCGGGATGTCCTTGACCTTGCGAAACTGTCCCACCGTGCCGACCCCACCGCGGTTGGCGTCATGCAGGCGCCAAGGTGCCTGCTGCGTGTCGGGGAGTCTGATCCCGTTGCGAATCACGGAGGAACGGCCGGCCGTCTCCATCTCCCGCCCAACGCGCTCCAGATAGAGATGATTGACCGAGGTGATCCAGGTTGCTTGGCGCAATCCAGCCAGGATAGTGCGGCGCATGAGCGGATTGTCCAGCAGGTTGGCGACATCGCTGCCGCGGATGCTGGCGATGATCGGTCGTTTGCGCCCGGCGTGGCTGGCAGCGGCGATGCAGGGGTAGAGCGCCGACAGGAAGAAGCCATGAAAGAGATCGAAATTGAGCGCGGCATCCAACTGGCGCACAAGTTGCCGATACAGAAAGGGTGTTTTCGGATCACGCCAGTCGCAGAAGATGCGATGCACCTCGACGGCACCCTCGCGCACGTGCTGAATTTCGCCGGTTGCACCGTCAACCTCGACCGGTGTCACCACGTAGACGCCGTAGCCGGCCGCAGCTAGATAATTAGCCAGCCGCTGCGAAGCCACGCCGACGCCACCGACTTCTGGCGGGTACGAAGAGGTAGAAAGGCAGATCGTGTAGGGTCTTGCTTGCATCAGGCGAGTCCTACGCTGGCGCCGTCCACAGCCGCCAGCCACTGCGCTTCTCCGATCTGTAGCGCATCGAGGTGGTGCATGGCAACGGCATTCCAGCCGGCGCCGGTTGCCTGCAGAATCGGGCTTTCTGGGCAGCGGTGCTCGGCGTAGTCCATGGGCGTCAATCGATCGATGGAAAACGCGTGCAGGCGGCTGCCGTAGGACGGCCAGCCGTCCTGCGCAAAGCGTAGAAGCTGGCCATCGACCGCCAGCATACGCCCGCCTGGCCGGCTGTAGCGCCGGTTGCCCGGCCAGAGCGGGCTGGCCGGATGTTCTGCCCACGGACCGCGCACTCTCCGGCTGTGGTAGAGGCGCAGTTCATCCAGCCCGCGCTGGGCAAAGAGCCACCAATGATCTTCATGATAGAGGAGGGTGCTGTCGGCGTAGGGACCGTGTAGCAGCCGGTCAACACAGCGCCAACCGTGCGGGAAATGTTCAGCACGGTAGAGCCGCACGCACGCATCCTGGCGCGTCTCCGGCACCATGTAGATGTCGTCGCCGTCCGCAAAGATGAATGGATAAGAGAGATGGAAGGGCTCGCGCAGAACGACTGCGCCATACTGCCAATCGTAGCCGTCGCGGCTGGTGGCATAGGCCACTTCGCCGCGATCCGTTGCCTTGTTTAGCGCTTCAAAAAAGAGGTAGTATAGTCCGTCCACCAGCAAGAAAAAGGGATCCGCCACCCCATGAGCATCTATGTCGGTGACATCTGCGGCGGTCAACGCGGGTTGTGATCGTGGATCCAGCGGCGCAAGCGCAAGCGGGCTGGGCCCCTGGTAGATACCGATTGACCATCGCATGCGCCACTGCTGGGCTTCCTGATTACCGCTTCTGTTGTTCATGGCGCCGTTCTCTGCGCAAAGGACCGTAAATTGGCGGATGCTCCGGCCTATCAGCGTACGTAGTTCAGAGATTCCGGTTATTATTGAGAAGATTAAGGCCTAGTAAAGTAGCGAAACAGGCCCTTGCCAAAATCGAAAAAGGATACTATACTATAGACTAAGTCCGCGGTAAGATGCAATAAGGTCAACTCTCTACTTGTAAGGAGGATCTTTATGAAGTTCATGCTTGAGTTTCCTGCCAAGGGTTCACCGTTCACCAATTCTCGCCCTGAAGACCTGCGCGAAGCGCAGCGCCTTCTGGAAAATGCTTTCGAAAAGGGTACGATGGACTGTGCCTACTCCAAAGTAGGCGGCGGTGGCTATGCCGTTGTCAACGCCGAGAATGTTGCCGACCTGCGCATGATGCTGCGCCGGCTCAATGTGCATGATGTGGACGTCCATCCGGTCTCCATGCTGACCGACGTGATCGAGGGCTATCTCGAATTTCACGAATCCGGCGCCGCCGAAGAACACAAGAAAAACCGTATCGCCTACGCTGCCCACGCTGAAGCTGGGTACCCCGAGAAATAGATGCCGAAGAGGCCTGGATGTTGCGCTGCCGTCCGCCTTTGGTTGAACGGAACGCAACACCCAGGTTCTGTTTGATCGTCAGATGTGTATGCCAGATATTCCGCACTTCCCGACGCAGTTACCCGGTGAGTTTTGGGGGGTTACCGCTTACTTCAATCCCAGTGTCATTCCCCGCCAGCTTCACAATTTGCAGGAATTCAGTCAAAGAGTTCGGCGCCAGGGTCTTAAACTCTTGATTGTCGAGTTGGCTTTTGGGGATGCCCCCTTCCAGATCGATGATGCACTTGGTGACTTTGTCCTGCGTCGTCGTTCGCGCGCGGTGCTCTGGCAGAAAGAGCGGATGCTGAATCTGGGCATTGCACACCTGCCGGCGACATGCGACAAGGTTGCCTGGCTGGACTCCGACATCTTCTTTGAAAATGAGCAATGGGTGGCAGAAACCGCGCATCTCCTGGAATCCTATATCGTCTTGCAACTCTTCGATATGGCTTGCTGGATGCCGCGTGGGGCGCGCAGTATGGCGCCGGACCTGCCGCGTGGACTCGGTGAAGGCAAATGTCTGCCCGGTGTCGTCGCTGGGCTGGCTGCGTACACCTCACCCGACAGCCGGCGTCGAGCGCTGGCCAATTACCTGCTGTCCGGTCACACTGGTTTTGCCTGGGCAGCACGCCGTTCCTTGTTGGCTGCCCATCCACTCTACGATCGCGATATTGTCGGTGGGGCGGACGTACCCATTGCCTACGCCTTGTTGCGCAATGAAGATTTCTGGCAGGGTCACAATTTCTACTGCCGTCTCCTCACCGCTGCCGCGCTGTCGGATATCGCCCAATGGAGCCGTGGCATTGATCAGGCTGTGGCTGGCAGTGTTTCATACACGCCGGGTCGTGTCTTGCATTTGTGGCATGGTGACATGGCCAGCCGCAACTATATTGCGCGTCTACAGATTCTACTGGACAACGCGTATGACCCGACCCAGGATGTTTGTATCGACGAGAATGGATGCTGGCAGTGGAATAGTGATAAGCTCGACCTCCATCGGCAAGTACGCGACTACTTCTCTGCACGTGGCAACGCCGCGTTTGAGGAACTTTCGGATGATTCATCAGCCGCATAGCACGGCCACGCCTGCCGGCAACCTGGACGCTGTCCAGTGGTTGGCGATCCCCTCTCACGGCGATGCGCGCGGTGTTCTGACCGCCATCGAAGGCGGTATCGATGTACCCTTTGCGATCGCGCGTGTCTACCTGCTGCACCATGTCTCTGCGGACCGTGGTGGCCATGCCCATCGTGACACCCATCAGTTGGTGATCGCGCTCTCGGGAAGCTGTGAAATGGTGCTCTCCGACGGTGTAGATTCGCGCAGCTTTGTGTTGGATGATCCGACCCAGGGATTGCTCCTTGCCCCCATGCTTTTTATTCGAATGCAGAATATCTCGCCTGACGCCGCGCTCGTAGTGCTGGCGAGCACCCATTATGACAAGACACACTCGATCCGCTCGTGGGAAGAGTACCTGAAGGCTATCCAGCCATGAACAGGGCCCCCGATGAACAAAGCGTGCACTCCGGCGCCGAAGTGCTGGAGTGGCTGGCGCGTGAGCAGGCATCACAATCGTTGACAGTCGAACAGATTCCGTTTAGCCAGCTCGATCAGTGGGGTTTTGACGGCGATCCGCTGCGTCTGGCGCACCGTTCGGGACGTTTCTTTGCGATCGAAGGGCTGCGGGTGCAGACCGACGCTGGCCCAATCTCCTGCTGGGATCAGCCGATCATCCACCAGCCTGAGATCGGCATTCTCGGTATCCTGACGAGTGTGTTCGACCATGTGCGCCATTATCTGATGCAGGCGAAGGTTGAGCCGGGAAACATCAACGGCACCCAACTTGCACCAACCGTGCAGGCGACTTATAGCAACTATACCCGTGTGCATCGTGGCGCGCCGACGCTTTTCTTGGAATACTTTGCTGAGCCAGGTCGCGGCCGGGTCTTGATCGATCAGTTGCAGGCCGAACAAGGGTCGCGCTTCCTGCGCAAGCGCAACCGCAATATGATCGTGGAGTTGCAGGCCGAACTTGCGCAGACAATGCTGCCCCGCGAACATTTCTGCTGGATGACCCTGGGCCAGATCAAGCACCTGCTCAGGCAGAATAACACGGTCAACATGGATGCGCGCTCGGTTCTGGCTTGTATCCCAACCCGGTACGGGCAGGAGTTGTCCGCACGAGCGAGTCAGCGCGGGTCAAGCCGCCATTCAACCGACGAGATCATCCACTGGTTGACCGACCTGCGCTGCCGCCATCATCTGCGGCTGGAGCCACGCCCGCTGGATCAACTGGAGCAGTGGGAGATCGACGGCCAGGCGATCCGGCACCAGAGCGGGAATATTTTTGCGGTCATCGCCGTCGCCGTAGATTCGCACACGCGTGAGGTCCAGCACTGGACACAGCCGCTGCTTGACCACCCCGGCTACGGGTTGAACGGCTTTCTGTTGCAGCGCATCGACGGGGTTGTTCATTTGCTGATGCGGGCGTGCATCTACCCAGGCAATCGTGAGATCTTTGAGCTAGGCTCTACGGTGTCACGTTCCAATGCCGATCTCTACTTTGGCCGCGCGGACGCGCCGCTTTTTCTGGATAGGTTCCGTGACCCCTCTCCAGAGCAGATTCGCTACCTGGCGGTGCAGTCCGAAGAAGGGGGACGCTTTTACCACTATCAGAATCGCTATATGATCCTTGAAGTGCCACCTGACCTCCAGATTGACCCATCACCCATGCATCGCTGGATGTCGCTTACGCAGATTCAGGATTTTGTCCGTCATGGCTATGTCAACATCGAAGGACGCAACCTGTTGGCCTGTCTGGATCCCTGTGGACTGGCAGCCGCCAACTGACCCAATAGATTGGAGTCAAACCTGTGCAGATTACGACACGTCAAGAATGTTTTGAAGTGATCGAGGATGTTCTGATCGAACTGCTCGATGAGCTTGGGCAAGACCCGGAACCAATCGAGCCCGCTACGATGCTCAATGCCGACCTGGGCATCACATCCATCGACGCGATTCACCTCATGGTGCTGCTGGAAGACAACATTGGCCAGGCCCTGAGCTTTCAAGATCTGGCAATCCGCAACGGCAGATATGTCGACGACATCTCTATCGGTGAATTGCTTGATTTTGTGGCTGACAGTTTGCGCTTGCCGCCCGCGGACGGCGATGCCGTGACCCCATCACGCACCTAGAGGAGGGTATCATGCGTTGTACGATCCTGGCCATCGGCTCGCGTGGCGACGTGCATCCGCTGATCGCCCTGGGCGCCGGCCTCAAAGCCGCCGGGCATGAGGTATGCATCGCCTCACACGCCGATTTTGAGGAGGACGTCGGTTCAAGGGGAATGGCGTTCTATCCTCTGACGGGGAACGCCGCGCGTTTCTTTGGGGGGCCGGCTGCCATTGCCCTGCGCGATCGCACCCGCAACGCACGCGAGTTTATCGGTTTTTTCGATAACTATCTCGACCTCTTTTTCCGGAAACTACTGGTTGGCTGTTGGGAAGCCAGCCAGAACGCCGAAGTCATTTTGTGCTGGTCGTGGTTGGTCGGCATCGGGCCGGCCCTGGCCGAACGTTTGAAAATTCCGGTCTTTCTGGTTGCCAGCTATCCGGTTGATTTCCCGACCGCTGCCTTCCCCAACCCCTTCCACGGTGAGTTATCCGTCAGTGCGCAGCAGGCAGACTCAACCCCTGAGGACAATCGCGCAAGCTGGCTGCATTTCGCCGAAACGGCCATGGTTGGCTATGCAGCCAGACAGCAGTGGCGGCAGGAGACGCTGGGACTTTCGGCGCGCTCTTGGCAGGAGGAGGTAAAGCTAGCGCAGCAGATGCCTCATCTCTTTGGGTACAGCTCGGTTGTCTTGCCCAAACCGGCAGACTGGCCGGAATGGGCCTATGTCACCGGCTACTGGTTGCTCGACGCGCCGCACGATTACGCACCGTCCGCGGCGTTGGCCACCTTTCTTGCCAACAACCCGCAGCCAGTGGCGCTGGGTTTCAGCAGCCAGGTCGGTCGCAACGCACAGCGCATGACGGCGATTGCTGTCGAGGCGCTCAGCCAACTGCAGCAGCCGGCGATCTTGATCGCCGGCTTTGGCGGGCTAAAAGGTGCCGCGCACGGCGATGGTGCGTTCCCAGATTACATCCTGCCCGTGCGATCGATCCCGTACGACTGGCTTTTTGCGCACGTTGCCGCGATGGTGCATCAGGGCGGGGCGGGGTCGGTTGCCATGGCGCTGCGCGCCGGCATACCGAGCATGGCAGTCGCCTTCGGCTACGATCAAGCGATGTGGGGAAACCGGATCGCAGTCGTCGGCGCCGGTGTTCCTCCCATTGCTGCCGAGGCATTGACGGCCGGCAATCTCGCCGGCGCCATTCGGCGCCTGGTGGAAGATGATGCGATCAGACGCAACGCCGCACGGATAGGCGACCTCTTGCAGCAGGAAGACGGTGTTGGCAACGCGGTGCACATCGTCGAGCAGGTCTTTGCCAGAGCCACGCACGTCCCTACGTGGTAGGCAGCCGGGAATTTCAGATAGCGACCGTGCGTCACTTGATTCGTTGAGGCTTGGGTATCGGCGATGGATTTATTCAACTGTGCTTCCCTTTCACCGATCTGGTTGCCCGGCAGCGATGCCACAGAACGCATTGCCCTGGCGACTGTACGCGCGGGTGGGCTTGGGTTGCTCGATACCGACTTCTGTCCGGCGCACGCAGTGCCGGAAGCAACCGCGACGATCCGCCGCCTCCTTGCGGCATTGCCGGCGCCGCCGCCGACCGATGACGTGGACGCCGTTGTTGGCCTTCGACTGGCGACCGGTCAGCGTCATACCCACGCGCCACTGCTCCAGGCGCTGGCCGCATGTCCACATCATCTTGTTCTTTGCGGATGGGATGCTGCCACGCTGGCTGCACGCCTGATCGACCTTGCGGCCCCCAATCGCCACATCTGGCTCGAGGTCGGCGCCGTTGCCGACACGGCGCGGCTTGACAGAGAACAGATGCCGGACTTTGCCGGCTGGATCGCGCGTGGCGCCGAATGTGGGGGGCGCTGTGGTCACGAATCGGCCTTTATCCTGTGCCAGCATCTTGCCCGGCTGGATCGCCCGTTCTGGGTGTGCGGCGGGATTGGCCTGCATACGGCGGCGGCGTGCCGCGCCGCAGGGGCTGCCGGCGTTATCGTGGACGACGCGCTGTTGTTGACGCGTGAATCGCCGCTGTCACCGCGCCAACGCGTGCTGTTGGCCCAGGTCGGCAATCAAGACACGACTGTGGTGTCCTCCCCTGTCGCCGGCGGTGGCGACGAGGCTGGCGTGAAGCACAAAACGGGTGAAGGGGCGCAGGGCAATGAAGAAAGCGAACGAGTCGTGCGCTATCGCATCGTCAACCGGCCTGGGTTTGCCGCGGCACGCCGATTAACTGGCCGGCCCTACGGCGGTGGCGACGCCGGTGCCGTGCGCATCGGCTGGGGCGATCCTGAGCAGGAGGCATGGCCGCTCGGCGAGAGCGCCGGCTGGGCAGCGTCGGTGGCGCAGCGCTTTGGCACAGCCGGCAGAACCATTCAGGCGATTTTGCAGGCCAGCAAAGATCATTTGCCGGCGGCGGTCGCGGCGGCGTCGCTGGCACCTGATGCACCGCTGGCGCGCTTGCATGGGACACGCTACCCGATCGTCCAGGGGCCGATGACACGCGTCAGCGATCGCCCTGAATTTGCCGCCGCCGTGGCTGAAAGTGGCGCACTACCTCTACTGGCGCTTGCCCAGTTGCCTGGGAGCGAGGCGAGGACGTTGCTGCACGCGACCGCCGCGTTGCTGGCCGGCCGTCCTTGGGGTGTGGGCATTCTGGGCTTTCTGCCCCCTGATCTGCGTGGCGAACAGATGGCGGCAATTGCCGCGGTCCGCCCGCCCTTTGCCCTCATTGCGGGCGGGCGCCCCGATCAGGCGGCGCCGCTGGAGGAGTTGGGCATCCCGACCTATCTACATGTCCCAACGCCTGATCTCTTGCGCATTTTTCTAGCGCAGGGCACGCGCCGGTTTGTCTTTGAAGGAGCCGAATGCGGCGGCCATTGCGGTCCCCTCAGCGCATTTACGCTCTGGGAAAGCATGGTTGACTTGCTTCTCAGCGAAGTGCAGGGGTCTGTACTGGCGCAGGTGCAGATTCTTTTTGCCGGCGGCATCCACGACGCACAATCGGCCGCCATGCTGGCCACCCTGGCGGCGCCACTCGCCCGGCGCGGCGCCGCCGTCGGCGTCCTGATGGGCACGGCCTATCTCTTTACCGCAGAAGCCGTCACATCCGGCGCCATCGTCTCCTCCATGCAGCAGCATGCCCTGGCGTGCCGCGCTACGGTGACGCTGGAGACCGGACCCGGTCATTTGATCCGCTGTGCGCGCACGCCCTTCACGGCATTCTTTGCGGAAACGCGCGCCCGGCTGCGCGCAGCCGGCCAGAGTGAAGCCGGGCAGAGTGAAGCCGGGCAGAGTGAAGCCGGGCAGAGTGAAGCCGGGCAGAGTGAAGCCGGGCAGAGTGAAGCCGGGCAGAGTGAAGCCGAAATCAGCAAAGTCCTCGAAGCGTTGCTACTTGGCCGTCTGCGCATCGCTGCCAAAGGGCTTGCGCGCGACGAGAACGGCCTGCACCGCGTGGACGAAAGCGACCAGTCGGCGCAGGGCATGTACATGATGGGCGAAGTGGCGGCATTGCGCAACGCAGAGAAGCTCGACGGCAAGGATGGCGCCGTACTCACCACCTGCGCCGACCTGCACCGCGCGGTGGCTGAAGAGAGTATGCGCCTGGTTGAAGAGCGTGCAGCAGCGACGGCGCCACGCCACGCGCGCCCTGCCCCAGCCCCAGCCAGCGTAGCCATCGTCGGCGCCGGCTGTCTGCTGCCTGGCGCGCAGAACCCGGAGACCCTCTGGCGCAACCTGCTCGACATGGTGGAAACGACCCGCGAGATTCCGATCGAGCGCTGGGACTGGCGCCTGTTTTATGATCCGGACAAATCTGCGCCGGACAAGATCTACGCAAAGTGGGGGGGCTTCATCGATCCCTTGCCCTTCGACCCGCTGCATTATGGCATCCCGCCCAAATCGCTGCCTTCGATCAGTGTCGCCCAACTGCTGGCGCTCGAAGTTACGCGTCGTGCACTTCAGGATGCCGGCTACGGCGACACGATCGAAGATGAGACGTTGCGCAGTGGCACGGCAGTCTTCTTCGGCGCCGGCAACACGGCCGATATGGAGCAACTCTACATCATGCGCAGTACGCTGCCGCTGGTTGTTCCCTATCTGGCGGACAGCACCGCTGGCGCAGATCTGCTGGGGCGACTGCCGGTATGGACGGAAGAGAGCTATCCCGGCATTCTCGCCAATGTGATTGCCGGGCGCGTGGCCAATCGCTTTGACTTGGGTGGCCCCAATCTAACCCTCGATGCGGCCTGCGCATCATCGCTGGCTGCGCTGGATATGGCGCTACGCGAACTGGAATCTGGGCGCTCGGACTTGGTGCTCGCCGGCGGCATTGAATTTGAGCAGACACCGCAGGCCTATATGGCCTTTAGCAAGACCCAGGCGCTGTCGTCTACTGGCCGGGCGCGTGTCTTCGATCAGTCCGGAGACGGCATCGTCATCAGCGAGGGCGCCATTGTCCTCGTGCTCAAACGCCTGGCCGATGCCGAACGCGATGGCGACCGCATCTACGCGGTCATCCAGTCGGTTGCCGGTTCGAGCGACGGCAAGGGCTTTGGCTTGACGGCGCCGAAGCCGGCCGGTCAGCGCCGCGCCTTTGACCGTGCCCACGCCCGGGCCGGCAGTGATCCGGCCGCCATGCAACTTTACGAAGCGCACGCTACCGGCACCGCGGTCGGCGACCGGTCGGAACTGGAAATGATTGCGGGCGCCCTGCGTGCGGTGGGTGCCCAGCCGGGCGCCTGCGCGATTGGATCGGCCAAAAGCCTGCTTGGTCACACACGTTCGACTGCCGGCGTCCTGGGCGTGCTCAAGGCCGCGCTGGCGCTATACCACCGCGTTCTGCCCCCCCATGCTGGCGTAGAAACCCCGCTGGCGGCGTTGACTGCCGCCGACAGCCCGCTCTACCTGCTCGACCAGGCGCTGCCCTGGCTCCCGCAACGTGATTGGGCGCCGGCGCCTGGAGAAACAGAAGCCGCACACTTTTGCCCCCGGCCGCATCATGCGGGCGTCAGCGCCTTCGGCTTTGGCGGCACCAACTTCCATGCCGTGCTGGAAGAATATCGTGACACGCCAGGTCGCCAAGACGCCTACGGCGCGGCGCAATGGCCTTGCGAATTGATCGTGATCACGGCGCCCGATGTCGCCGGCATCCAGCATTCCCTGGCCCAGTTGACCCATGGGCTGGATGCCGTGGAAGCCAGCAGCCGGATGCGCCACGCGGCGTATCATTTGCGTGATCTGGCTTATACCTGTGCGGTCGCCGCCAATCACGCGCACGCGTGCCGGCTGGCGCTCGTTGTCCGCAGCCTAGAAGAGCTACGCCAGCAAGTAGTGGCTTGCCAAGCGTCGCTCGCGCAGGGCGTCCCTTTGCCCGCCGGTGTCTTCTCCACAACGGATTCAATTTCTTCCGCGGTGGGCCGAGCCATTGGGGAACGTGAAGGTGCGATGCAACTGGCGTCCATGTTGCCGGAGACCGAAGCCCAGGAGACAGGATCCGGTGAGGTAGCATTTCTCTTTCCGGGCCAAGGATCGCAGTATCCGGGCATGGGTGCGGAATTGGCGCTCTACTTCGTTGAGCTGCGCGACGCACTTGCCCAGGCTGCTGCTTGCTGCACCGACCAGCCCGATCGTTGGGTGCGCCTGGTGTTGCCGCCCGCGGCCTTCAGTGAAGACGAACGCCGCGCTCAGGTGCGCAGGTTGGCTGCGACCGACGTCGCGCAGCCTGCCATTGCCGCGATCAGCGCCGGCCTGCTTGACTTGGCCACGCGCGTCGGGCTTTCCCCAACGCGCGTCGCCGGCCACAGTTTTGGGGAATTTGTCGCCCTGCATGCGGCGGGGGTCATCGACCGTGCCTCACTGCTGCGCCTGGCCGTGACCCGTGGCCGGATTATGGCCAATCTCAGCAAGGGCGAGGATGCCCACGGAGCGAGGGAGGCCGGCACAATGGCGGTGGCATTCATGCCACGCGCGGCGCTTGCCTCCTATCTGGCCACATTCCCCGCCGTGACTGTCGCCAACATCAACGCGCCGGATCAGTGCGCACTGTCCGGTTCGGCCGCTGCGTTGGCGCAGATCAGCCAAAGGCTGCAGGCCGACGGTCATGTGGTGCATGCGCTGCCGGTAGCGGCCGCCTTCCATTCGCCGCTCATGCAGCCGGCACGCGCGCCCTTTGCCGCTTTCGTGGCAGATCAGATCGAGATCAACGCGCCGGTGATTCCGGTACACGCCAACTTGGATGGTGCGCCCTACCCGGACGCTCCGCAGCAGATTCGCACGCGGTGGGTGGAGCATTTGGAGAATTGTGTCGACTTTGTGGCCCAGGTCGAGCATATGTATGCCGCCGGTGTGCGCACGTTTGTAGAAGTGGGTCCCGGCCGCGTTTTGACCGGCCTGGTGCACCGCATCCTCCACGACCGGCCTCACCGCGCGGTGGCTTTCGATGGCGCCGGCCGCTCTTCCCAAAGCAGGCTTGCCGGTTGGCTGGCTGTCATGGCGGAACTCTACGTCGCCGGTCTGTCGCTTCGGCTCGAAGCAATCTTTTGCGGTCGAGCCGTGCGCTGGATCGAGCTGGATCGGCTGCCCGCAGCCGCTGCACCGGCGCCCGGCTGGCTGATCGACGGCGGACGCATCTGGCCGGCCGGCGCCGAAAGCCATAACCCCGGGGAATTGCCGCTCCTGACCCTCGAAAGCACCCAGGCTGCGCTGGCCGCCAGCAACTTGACCGCCGGCATCCCCGCGACGGCGGGATTTGCGCCAGCGCCGGAAGGGACGATCAGCGCCGTTTACCGCGAATACCAGCAGACCATGCGCGAGTTTCTAGCCCAGCAGGAACGGCTGATGGCCCAGATACTGGGGGGCGAGGAGCAGCACTCTACCGAGGGGTCGATCGCCGCTGCGCGCGGGGCTGTGCCTGCGCCCGCAGCTATGGGCTTCCAAGAAACACCAAGGCTACTCGAAATGCCGGCGCCACTTTCCGGCACGGCTCAAGAGAAAGCAGCAGCGTCGTTGCCACGCGCCATCCACGAAAACCAGGCCGGACAGGCAGTTCCCGATCGCGCTGAGTTGACCCGCCGCCTGGTCGCCATGGTCAGCGAGCGGACGGGATATCCCGTCGACATGCTCGATCCCAGTAAGGATCTGGAAGCAGAACTAGGCGTCGATTCAATCAAGCGTATCGAAATTCTGGGGCGGCTGCCGACCATTTTGCCGGCTGACGTTGCCCGGCAGGTGCAGTCACAACTGGATCGGCTGACTGGTTTGAAGTCACTCGACCGCCTGGTCGACGCCCTGATGCGCGAGATCGATGCCATGCCCAGCGTGCCGAAACGGGAGATCGATCTTGCGATCACAACGCTCAGTGAGACGCCACCGTCTCCCAGCCAGACACTGTCGCGCGAGCCAGACGCCAATGAAGGGGGCGAGGCCGATTCCACTTGTCCGCGCTATCTGATGCGCAGCATTGCTTGTCCCCTGCGCTCCGGCGATCTGGAGCAAAGCCTGTCCGGGCGCTTCGACGGGCTTGTCATCGTCACCGAGGATCTACTTGGCGTCGGCCGCACTGTCTGTGAGTTGCTCGAGCAACAGGGCGCTCGTGCATTTCTACTCCGGCGGCAGGACCTTCTCGATCCCGAAGGCTTTGAGCGGCGCGTACTGTCGCTGATTTATATTCACGGGTCGTTGCGCGGCGTCGTGCATCTTGCCGCGCTCGGGATGCGCGCAGAGAGTGACAGCTTGGACGCCTGGCATGCGGCGACGACCCTGACGACCAAGAGCTTCTTCCGCCTGCTGCAATTGTGTGCGCTTGGTTTTGAGAGCGCAACGGAACCGGTGCAAATTCTGGCTGCACTGCAACTGGACGGTGAATGGGGACGCACCGCGCCCAGTGCAGGCACCGCTGCGGCGGGCAGTGCGCATGGCATGCTGCGCACGCTGGAGAGTGAATACCCCAAAGTGCTGAGCAAGGTCGTCGATTTTGACAAAACCTTTGCACCAGCCGTCATGGCCAGACACATCGTCAATGAACTGCTGGCGGATGACGGCGTCTACGAGATCGGCTATCATGGCGGACAGCGCTCCCAGTTCTGGGCGGTGCGCGCCCCCCTTGACACCGCGGCACCAGCCAACGACTGGTGCCCGCAACCTGGCTGGGTTGTGCTGGTGACGGGCGGGGCGCGTGGCATTACGGCCGAAATCTGTCGTGAACTGGCCCGGCCGGGTGTTCACCTGATCGTCGTCGGGCGCAGCCCGGAGCCTCCGGCGGCGATGGCGGCCGAACCAGGTGAGTCGCCGGACATCGATGTGGCGGCGATTCGTGCACGGCTGATCCACACGATGCGTGAACAGGGGATCGAACGTACCCCTGCCGAGATCGAGAGTGAAACGCGCGCGCTGCAGCGCGAGTTCGAGCGGCGCCGAAACCTCGATGCGCTGGCCGCCGCGGGCGCCCATGTCGAATACCATGCCGTCGATGTACGCTCGGATGCCGTGTTCGGCGCACTGATTGACGACCTGTACCAGCGTTTTGGCCGCATCGACGCCGTTGTGCACGGGGCCGGCATCATCGAGGATCGTCAGTTCGAAGAAAAAACGATTGCTTCGTTCGACCGGGTCTTCGACACCAAGGCTGACAGTGCCTATATCTTGAGCCAGCGTCTGCGACCAGACGGGCTCAAGTGGGTTGTTTTCTTCAGTTCCGTGGCTGGGCGTTTTGGCAACCAGGGGCAGATTGATTACGCCGCGGCCAACGAAGTCGTCAATCGACTTGCCTGCCAGCTCAATACAAAGTTGCCCGCTACCCGCGTTCTCTCGATCAATTGGGGACCCTGGCGCGGCGCCGGCATGGCAACCCAGGGCATCCAGCGCCAGTTTGTGGTCAAGGGAATCACCCCGATTGAGCCAACCGATGGTCGTCGTTTCTTTGTCGATGAACTGGCCTACGGCCAAAAGGGCGATGTCGAGATCATTGCCGGCGAGGGGCCGTGGAAAGTTGACTCCAGTCAACAGTTACGCGCGGCCCTGGAACTGGGCGCCATTTTCTTAAGCATTCGTGCGGCTGCATCCGGCAGCAACGACCTGAGTCGTTTGGGTCGCTAGTGGATCGCTTGACACGAACATTGGCATCACCGTAGGTCAGCGGCTGCGCCGTTTGTTTATTTGTTGCGACGATGATTGAGCCACCATGTCCACTGTAGCGCATGATGAGGGAGGGTCGCCAGCCGGCCAATCCGCAGAGTTGCCTGGCGACCGGGGCGTTGTTCTGCTCCTGCTGGGCGCCCCCGACCGTGATGGCTTGCTCGCGCTCGTCGACGGTTTGCTGGCGCAGCCGGTCGCACAGCCACTAGCGCTGCCGGCCATGATGGCACAGCACGCAGCCATGGGGGCGCGGCTTGCGCTTGCCGTGCCACCCTACGAACTGCGCGCCCGGTTGCAGATGGCGCGCGACCGGCTGTTCGCGGCGACGCGACCGCGCCTGTCCATCAAGAATAGCGGCATCTACATCAACATTGAAGGTACGCTATCCCCCCAAAGTGGCCGGCGCATCGCCTTTCTGTTTCCCGGTCAGGGATCGCAGCATCCAGGCATGTTGCGGGATTTTTGTGCGGTGTCGCCCCTGGTGGGCGCTTGGTTTGATGCCTTGGATGGCGCCTATGAACGTGCCGGACGCGCGCGGCCCAGCCGCTTGATCGATGGCGAAGCGCAAGATGCGCTTTTTGGTTGGGAGCAAGGTGCACCGTTGAGCACCGTGGCCAATCTGGCGCTTTTCGATCTGATCAGTCAGCTTGGCATCCGCGCCGATGCCCTTGTGGGACACAGCATCGGCGAGCACGCGGCCGTGCTGGCGGCCGGCAGGGTCGCGGCCGAGCAGCGCCAGACCCTTTGCGAAGAACTCTGTCGTCTCGGCCTGGCAGGGATACCGGTTGAAAAATCAGCGGTCGCCGAGGGCATGGCCACGGTCAGTGCGTTTCCACGCGCGCGGCTTGCTGAAATCGTTGCCCGCCATCCGCAGCAATTGTTTATCGCGATGGACAACTGCCCGAACCAACAGGTGCTGGCCGGCTTGCGGGTTGCGCTGGAAGACGCCATCGACACGATTGTAGGCGAAGGCGGGATCTGTGCGACGTTGCCTTTTGTGCGCGCCTATCACACGCCCCTGTTAGGCGACTGTGCCGGCATTGCCGAGCGCTGGTACCGTAAACTTGCGCTGACGCCCACACCGCGCGCCGGGAAGGCGACGCCCGTCTATTCATGCCTGACCAGCCGGCCAATACCGGGCGATCCGGTTGCCGCTGCCCAAGTCATGGCGGGCCAATGGACGGCGATGGTCAACTTCCGTGCAACCATCGACCAGTTGTACAGCGAGCGCATCGATACGTTCATCGAGGTCGGCCCTGATGCCAAATTGACGGCGTTTGTGGAAGACACCCTGCGCGGGCGGGCGCATCTGGCGGTCAGTGTGGCGGCGCCCTCCCTGCGCGGCCCATCGCAGAACAGCACCCTCCCGCGTGATCTTGAGCAGCTTGGTCACATGCTGGCAGCGCTCTACATGCATGGCGTCCCCGTCGATCCGGTGCACTACACGGCACTTCTGCGCGGGACAGCCGGCGCAATTCCGGTGGTTTCCCCGCCGTCACGGCCAAGTCTGCGCGGTGAACCCGCGCCCCTCGTCCAAGCGCTGGCCGTGCATCGCAGCCTGATCGACGAGGCGGCGGCGGCGCTGGCAGTGGCCGCCGCCAGAGTCCGGCCGCTGTTGCCGGGAGCCGTTAGCGGGCGAACTACGATTGCGCCCACCCACCCTCCGCCCGCCGGCTGGCCATTGCTCGGCGAAGGCGTGCATGTGACCGGCGCCAGACTGACAGTGGATCGATCGTTCACACTGGCGCGCGATCCCTTCCTGGCCGATCACAGCATCGGACACAGGCGCGACGGGCAGAGGGGCGCCAAGTCAAGCGCCGGCGCGCCGCTGCCGGTAATTTCCTTTACGACCAGTCTTGAACTGGCCGCAGAGGCGGCGCAGCGCCTGCTCGCTTACCGCGCGGCGGGGACGAGCACGCCGCCTGCGCTGGTGATCACCGACAGCCGGGCGCATCACTGGCTGGCCCTGGACGGCGGCGCGCTCCATGTCAAACTCGAGGCGGCGCAGCAGGGGAGCACGGTCCATGTCTCTCTACAGGAGGGCAGCGGGGAGCAACGCGCGGAGCCGCCGGAGGACGCCCGTACGGCTTCGGGCATTGCGTCGCCTCCAGCGTTCCAGGCTACTGTGAACGGCGCGACGGCGGCGCAGGTCGCGGCGCTAACGCCCAAGGCGCTCTGGCAGACCGACCGCGCGGCAAGAAAGCCGCTGCATTGGACCGCGGCAACATTCTACGCCAATTATGCCTTTCATGGTCCCAGCTTTCGGGGGCTGGTGCACGTGCTGAGTGTCGGCCCCGACAGTGCCGAAGCCACCGTGCGCGTCACTGAACTGCCCGGCATCGATAGCAGGATGCTCCAGCTTGATCCGGCGTTGCTTGATTGCGCCGGGCAGCTTGTGGCATTCTGGTTGCTCGAGTACGGTGCGCGCCCGCCCACCTTCGGCATCTTCCCGGTCGGCGCACGGCGCGTGATCCGCCACCAGCAGACTCCGGCGCCCGGAACCCTGCTGTGCTGCCGTTGCCGGGTCACCCTGGGATTTGGCGGCATCACCAGCGCTGCGGTTGGCTTCTTCACCGCCGACAATCAGGTGGTTGCCTCTATCGAAGGCTTCACGCAACGGCTGATCGAGTTTCCACCGGCGCTGGCCGGCGTTCTCTTTGGCAAGCAATCCGTCGCGTTCTCAGCCGCGCTCGCCTGTGCACCGGGGCAGGTCAAGCGCCAAATCGACAGTCAGGCATGGTCGATTTTGGAGGAAGGTCAAAGCATCTGGGGACGCGTGCTTGCGCAGCGGGTGCTGAACCCACGCGAACGCGCCGTTTGGCAATCCCTGCCGGCGCTGACCGCGCCGCGGGCGCCCGGCAGCCCGCAACGACAAACTCAGTGGTTGCTCAGACAACTGGTTGCCAAAGAAGCGGTGAGTGCATGGCTGATGGAGCACCAGCAGCCAGCGCTAGAACTGGCAGAGATCCACTTTGACCCTGCGCTGCCAACCAATGGCGTTGGGGAAGGCGAATTTCGCGTACAATGGGACGCGGCGACGATCCCAAATCTCTGGTTGTTGCTCCGCGCGAACCAGCATTTCATGACAACCGTCGTCGAGCGCAGGGAGCAGAAAGCGGGTTGAAGATGGGGAAGCGGCCATGAAGGATCAATCGGAAGCGCACTCTGAACCCAAGCCAACGGGCTGGCGGGGCGAGCTGTTTGTCTTTGCGGCTAGCTCACGTGCGGAACTCGTCGAGCAACTGCGCAACTTCGACGCCAGGTTGGCTCAGGTGGCGCACACATTTGCCGATCAGGCCGATCGCTGCGCGATGGACGCCACGGCGCAACCGCCGGCAGCGTCGCACCGGCTGGCGATCATCGCCGAACCGGGCGACGATTGCGCGGCCAACGTGGCACGCGCCCTGGACCATCTGCGCGATCCGAAACGAACGCGCTTCAACGTCGCCAACCGTGTCCTGTACGAGCAGAGCGACGTCTACGCCGGTCTGCGCCGCACGGCCCTGCTCTTCCCAGGTTTTGGCGCCTACCATCCGCGCATGGTCGCCGATCTCTACCAGCATTTCCAGAGCGTGCACACCTGGATCGACACACTGGCCCCATCGGCGCGTGCCAGCATCGTGGAGAATCCGCTGCTTTTCCCGCCCCTTGGCTTGATCAGTCCCACGCACAGAGACGAGGCCTCATTTGCCGACACCATGGGTGCCGTGCTGGCCGGCAATCTGGCGATGCATACGGTGCTCGCCGGTCTGATCGGCCTGAAGGCGAATGCGATGGTGGGACACAGCTACGGCGAAAATGCCATGTTGATTGCCTCTGGCATGGTCGACGATTTTCGCTTTGTTG
>Ga0335397_10000907_pt1 | contig 40161 bp, 34 predicted proteins | sample MAT04_FD_205740 | JGI IMG/M metagenome (GOLD analysis project Ga0335397, IMG submission 205740) | Freshwater microbial communities from Lake Fryxell liftoff mats and glacier meltwater in Antarctica - MAT-04 (spades assembly) (version 2) ... | reverse complement strand
GACGGCTCGCCCGAGAAGAGCAAGGTCGACGTGCAGATCGACGCGGAGTCGCTCACGAGCGACACCGAGAAGCTGACCGGCCACCTCAAGTCGCCGGACTTCTTCGACGTGAAGGCGCACCCGAAGGCCACGTTCGTCTCGACCGAGATCAAGAAGGGCGGAGACAAGGGCGCGTCGCACACCGTCACGGGCAACCTGACGATCAAGGGCATCACGAAGACCGTCTCGTTCCCCGCGACCGTCACCCTCAGCGGCGACACGGCGAACGTCGATGCGGAGTTCGCGATCAACCGCCGCGACTTCTCGCTGAATTACGCGGGAATGCCGAACGATCTCATCCGCGACGAGGTGGTGATCAAGCTCGTGATTCGCGGCAAGAAGGCAGGCTGAGACTCCGAACGCGAGCGCGCGTTAGCATGCGGGGATGACACGTCGAGAGGTCGTCGTCGCCGCGGTGAGCGCGCTCGCGGGGGTTCTGGTGACGAGCGGTGCGTGGTCGCTCTCCGCGCGCCCCGCGCTGACGCATGGCCCGGCCGGCGCGGCGTCAGCCGGCAGCGAGGACATCGACTCGCTCCGCTCGGCGAACGCGAAGCTCGTCGAGTCGCTGCACGACGCCGACAAGACGATCGCGCAGCTGCGAGAGCAGCTGGCCGGGTCCGGGGCGGGCGTCGCTGCAGCAGCATCGGCCGCGGCGCCGGAGCGGCCGGAGCGCGACGGCGGTCGTGGCCGTCGTGGCGGCCGGGGCGAGCCGACCGCGGAGGACTGGGCGCGAATGGCGCAGGTGGGGACGGTGCGGGTGCGAGTGCCCTGTCTCCGTGACAAGCCGTGGACGCCGAACCAGCGCGTGATGGATCGCCTCGGTCTGGCGCCCGGCGATGCCGCGACGATCCGTGACGCGTACGCGAATTCGAACAAGCGGATGGCGGAGCAGATCCGGCCGCTGTGCGTGAAGGCGCTCGGCAGCGCGGAGGCCGCGGACCGCGTGGGCCCGAAGGCGTGCAGCGATGCGATCCTCGCGGGCGCGAAGCGAACCGACCCGGACGGCACGCAGAAGTCGCTCGTGCGCGTCGCGGAGATCAACGCGGGCAAGGCGGACGTGAAGCCGTCGCAGGACGGCGCGGCGGTCGAGCAGCTCCTCCTCTCGATGACGAAGGAGAGCAAGGCGTTCGAGGCGGAGCTGGCGGCGAAGCTCGGCCCCGACGAGGCCAAGCGCCTCGCGTGGGCCCCCGAGATGTGCAGCGACCGGACGACGGTGCGCGCGAAGGACGACGAGCCGGACGAGACCGGTGGCGCGGGCGCGCGAGGACGCTGACCGGAGCTACGTCACCCGTGAAGCCGAGCTGCGCGGCCTCCACCTCGAGTCCTTCGTCGAGATGCCTGCAAGCAACCTGTCCGTCGTCCTGAGCCGCCGCTGAGCCGCAGGGGCGCGCGGCCCGGACGCCTGCTATGCTCCGGGCCATGAGCCTCGTCCTCATCGCCCTCGCCGCCCTCGCTGTCGCGTACTTCTTCATGCGCTCGCGCAAGTCGAAAGGCGACGCCGAGGTCGCACGCGAGTCCACGCCTGCGCTCGACAGCTGGATCGCCGACGCGCTCGAGGTCGAGCTCGCGGAGGGTGCGCTCGGAATGCGCTCGTCCACACCGGAGGAGCGCAAGAAGCTCGGCAAGTCCCTCCGCGGTGAGCCCGACCCCGACGTCGTCTCGCGCATCGAGGACAAGGTCAAAGCCGTCGAGCTCGAGTTCGTGAAGTACTCGCACGACACCGAGGCCGAGGTGACGCTCCGTGTCCGCTACGAGGACGGCAACGCCGGCACCGCGACCAGGCGCCTCCCGTGGAGTGACGTGCCCGAGGCCATCCGCGCCGACTTCGACCGCCGCGGTGGAACGCGGGTCTTCCGCACCTGGGTCTTCCCGTGGGCCCGCGTCCGCGCGCTCTGAGCCTCGCTCGCCTCACGGCCTGACTCGACGCCGACGCGATGCCCGACCCCATCGCCTTCGCGATTCCCTTCTTCTTCCTCATGATCGGCGCCGAGCTGCTCGTGGCGAAGCGGCGCGGTGTGGTCCTCTACCGCTTCACCGACGCGCTCACCGACCTCAGCTGCGGGATCACCTCCCAGGTGATCCTCATCTTCTGGGCGGCGACCCAGCTCGCGATCTACGCGCGGGTCTACCAGCACACGCACCTCGTGAATCTGTCGCCGTCGTGGGGCGCGCCGTGGCTCCCGTGGGTCATCGCCTTCGTCGGCGTCGACTTCCTCTACTACTGGTGGCACCGCTTCAGCCACGAGGTGAACTTCCTCTGGGCGGCGCACGTCGTCCACCACCAGAGCGAGGACTACAACCTCGCCGTCGCGCTGCGGCAGTCCGTGCTCACGAGCTGGACGGGCCTGCCCTTCTATCTCCCGCTCGCGGTCCTCGGCGTTCCCACGCTCGTCTTCGCGATCGTCCACGCGCTGTCGACGCTCTACCAGTTCTGGATCCACACCCAGCTCGTCGGAAAGGTCCGCGGGCCCGTCGACTGGATCCTCAACCTCCCGAGCCACCATCGCGTGCACCACGCGATCAACCCGCAGTACCTCGACAAGAACTACGGCGCGACGCTCGTCGTCTGGGACCGGCTCTTCGGGACGTACGCGGAGGAGATCGCTCCGCCCGTCTACGGCATCACGAAGCCACTCGCGAGCTTCGATCCCTTGTGGGCCCAGGTCCACTACTGGCTCGACATGACGCGCATGATGCGTGCGGCGGGGCGCCCGGCGGACAAGCTACGCGTGTGGTTCGCCTCTCCGGCGTGGAAGCCCGAGGGCTACGTCGTCGAGACGCCGCCGATCGAGAACCGCACGAAGTACGATCGCCCGGTGTCGCGCAAGCTCGCGTCGTACGTCCTCGTGCAGTACGCGCTCGTCGTCGCCGCGACCACCGCGCTCCTCACGTGGCACCACGGCCTTCCGCGAACGGTCGTCATCGTCGGAGTCGCCGCCGTCCTCGGCACGCTCGTGGCCGTCGGCGCCTTCCTCGAGCATCGTCCGTGGGCCCTCCGCGCCGAGCTGAGCCGCCTCGCGCTCGGCGGCCTCGCGCTCGCGCTCCTGCTCTCGTCGGGCGCCTGCCGCCGCGACCGCCGGCCGATCACCGTCACGACCGTCGAGGGCGAGGGCACGATCTTGCCCTCGCGCAAGGCGATCCCCGCGAGCGCGGTCGCGACCCTCACCCGCACCTCGATGCGGACCATCGACGTCGACGGCCGGCTGCGTCGCTACCTCCTCGTCGAGCCGACGAGCATCGACGCTGCGAAGCGCTACCCGGTCATCCTCGTGATGCACGGCGACGGCGGCCACGCCGCGGGCTTCCACGAGGGCTACCCGTTCGAGCGAGCTACCGGCGCCGATGCGATCCTGGCCTACCCCGAAGGCCTCGGCTACACGTGGGACCTCGAGACGCTCGGCGACAACCGCGACGTTAAGCTCGCCGAGAAGATCTTCGACGAGCTCTCGGCGCGCTTCCCTGTCGACCGTTCACGCCTCTTCGCGACCGGCTACTCGAGCGGCGGCTTCCTCGCGAACGTGATCGCCTGTCAGAGGAACGGGCTCCTCCGCGCGATCGCCTCGAACGCCGGCGGCGCTCCCTACAAGCAGGCCCAGACGTGGCCGAACGGCTACTCCAAGTGCCCTGAGCAGGCGCCGATCGCGATGCTCGCCCTCCACGGTGAGGACGACTACGGCGTATCGCTCTCGAGCGGGCGCTTCTCGGCCGAGTACTGGGCGTACGTCAACGGCTGCAAGACCGACGAGATGGAGACGACGGGCTACCACGAGTGCCACGTCTATCGCGGGTGTCCGAGCGGCAAGGCGGTCGGCTTCTGCCCGATCCCGGGTCTCGGTCACTGGGTGTGGGACCAGGCCGCCGTCGCGACGTGGTCGTTCTTCCTCACGCAGTGACGCGGGTGGCACTGCGCGGCGGGCGCTTCTTCGCGGCCCTCGCGGCCTTGCGGCTCTCGCGCCGTGCCGTCCGCAGCTCGCACTCCTTGCCGATGTTGCCGAGCTCGCTGAGGAGGTGCTCGCGGAGCACGACGACGCGCTGCGGAACGAACCGCGCAGACGGATAGGCGACGTGGAGCACGGCGCCGTTGAGCGACCAATCGCCGAGCACGCGTACGAGCTTGCCCGTGGCCTCGGCACGCCCGCACAGGAATGTCGGGAGCACGCCGATCCCCGAGCCGGCGAGCACTGCCTTTCGGACGAAGGACAGGTCATCGCTCGCGATGAGGCCGCCGACGTCGACCGAAGCGACGGTACCGTCGGTGTGCCGGAGCTCCCACGTCGCGGTGCCGCTCGCGGAGCGAAACAGGACGCAGTCGTGATCGGCGAGGTCCTTCAGCTCCTGCGGCACTCCACGGCGAGCGAGATACCTCGGCGAGGCATAGGCGACCGACTGCAGCTCGCCGACGCGACGAGCGATGAGCGACGAGTCCCGTAACGGGCCCGCGCGAACGGCGAGGTCGAAGCCCTCGGCGACGAGGTCGACGACACGCCCCGTCAGCGAGACCTCGACGCGGATGCGTGGGTGCTTCCGCACGAACCGCCCGACGATCGACGCGAGCGACCAGATCCCGATGTCGACCGGTGCCGTGATGCGAACCACGCCGCTCAGCTCCGACTGGGTGTCGGAGGCGGCGGTCGTCGCCTCCCCGATGTCGCCGAGCGCACGCGAGACGCGCTCGAAATACGCGGCGCCGGCGTCCGTCAGATGGATCTGCCGCGTCGTGCGGTGGAGGAGGCGGATGCCGAGGTCGTGCTCCAGCTGCGCGACGCTCCGGCTGATCGACGACTTCGGCAGACGGAGCGCACGGGCCGCGGCCGTGAAGCTTCCGTCCTGGACGACGCGAACGAACGCGGAGACGCGGTTGAGGTCCATGGTTCGCCCTGATGCCGGCCGAAGCGCGACCGTTTCGCGTCAGTTGTAGCTGAGGATCATCATCGTCACGGCGCCGCCGATGAGGAGGAGCATCATCACGACGACCACGCGGGCGACGTTGCGCTTCCGACGGCCGCCGTCGAAACCGTAGACGTCGACCGGCCCCACGGCGTCGAGATCGAGCGAAGCACGTGGCGACGCGGTCACGGTCACGCCGTAGCCCTGCGGACCGACCGAAGGACGAGGGCCGACGGGATGCGCGCTCGCCCCCGAGGCACGCGAGGGCGCGGCCGGCGTCGGAGCGAGGTCGAGGGTCGTCGCTCCCGGATCCGCCGGCTTGAACACGGCCGGGAGGAGCGCCGGACCGAGAGGGGTCGGCGCCGCTGCACCCGCGCCACCCGCGCCGCCTGCGCCGATCGATGCGAGACGTGACGCGGCGCTCGCGCCTCCAGCGGCCGCCGCTGCGCCCGCGTTCTGTGCCGGTCGCGCGCGGTTCGCACCCGCATCGGGCTCGCGCTCGGCACGTTCGAGACGCGCCTCGAGCTCGCGCTGACGCGCGACGAGCGGCCCGACGGCCTCCTCGACGGCCGCGCGAACAATCGCCCAGACCTCTTCGCGCATCGCAGAGCCGAGGCCCGCGATGGAAGCCATCGCGTGCGTCGCGGTGGCGGCCTTCGGCGTCGCGGCCTTCGGTGATCCGGGAGCGCCCGCGGCGGGTACCGGCGCGGGCAGCGCGGCCTGAGGCCCGCCGACGCCGGGCGAGGTCTGATAGGGACCACGCATCGTTCCCGGCGACGCGGGGGTCGCGGGCACCGCGGTCTCGGGAGACGCCTGCGTCGCAGGCGACGCCGCAGCGGGCGGAGCGACGGGGGTGGCCTCGACGGGCGGCAGCACGCGCGGCGTCGGCTCGGGCAGATCGGTGGGCTCGGGGAAGCTCGTCGCCGTGTCGGCGTTGTCCCAGCCGCCGCTCTCCGGCTCGTCCTCCCAGCGCCCGAACTTCGGCTTCGCCTTCTCCTGGGCGGCCGGCGCACCTGCGCGCATCGGGGGCGGCGCAACGGACGGAGCACGCGCGGGCGCAGGAGGGGCGACCGAGGGTGACACGGCGGGCGGCCGCGGAGACCCAACGCGCGCCGCGCCTGCAACGGGCGGTGCGGCACGCGGCGGAGCCGGTGCTGCCGGAGCCTGCGGTCTCATCGGGCCTGCCGTTCGAGCAGGCGCCACGCCTCGCGCGTCTCGGGACTCGCTCACATCTCTAGCGTCTCTCATTCTCGCCGCGCGCGCCACGGGAGACGACGCAGAAAACGCGCCGGAGCGACTTCCGGGCGCGTTTGGCCCTCACCGCTGCCCTGGCCCCCGGGCTTTTTCACGCTCGACCAAGGTCGCGCTTGACGAACCGAGGCGCATGGCTTCGAAACGCACAAGCGCGAGCACGAAAGCCCGGTGCGTCACCGAGACGTCGGTACGGGTGATGCTTAACCTCTCGGTTCCGCCACCGGAGATACCGGCCGGACATCGCAATGGACCTCATCGTACCTCACCGCAAGACCACGACCGAGTCGAGCTCGACCGCAACCGACACGCGTCGGGCACGCGGAGCGCGCTCCACGAAGGCGCGCGGCCGCGAGCGTGCGGAGCACGAGGTGCGGCCGCGCGCGAGACGCGCGTCGTCGCACGAGCGAACGGGCGCGGTCGACGTCGACTCGCTCTATCTCGCGGAGATGGCGGCGAGCAGCGTCCTCACCCCCGAGCAAGAGGTGCAGATCGCCCAGCGGATCGTGCGGGCCGAGCGGGCCGTCCTCGAGGCGATCGTCCGCGCGCCGTCGGGCGCGCTGGCGCTCTCTCGTCTCGCCGAAGAGCTCGCCGCGGGCCGCATCGACATCCGGTCGGTGCTCCTCAACCCCGACCAGGCCGGGCTCGACCTCGACAAGGTCGCCGAGATCGTGCGGGGCGCGCTCTCGGGCACCGTTGCGGTCGACCCGGAGCTCCGCGCAGCCGTGGTCGAGACGCTGGCGACCACGAGGCTCGACGGCGACATCGTCGAGGCCGTGATCTCGGCCATCCGCGAGGGCGCTGCGATCTCCGCGGTCGACGCCGCGTCGGCGCGCGCGATCGAGACCGCACGGCGCGAGCTGAAGAGCGGCAAGGAGCGCCTCGTCGTCGGCAACCTCCGCCTCGTGGTGCTGTTTGCCCGCAAGTACCTCGGGCGCGGCGTCCCGCTGCTCGACCTCATCCAGGAGGGCAACCTCGGGCTGATGCGCGCGGCCGACAAGTTCGACCACACGCGCGGCTTCCGCTTCAGCACGTACGCCGCGTGGTGGATCAAGCAGGCCCTGCAGCGCGCGCTGCTCGACCGCACGCTCCGTCTTCCGGTCCACGTCGCCGACGACCGCCGTCGCATCGGGAAGGTGCGCGCCACGTTCGTCACGCAGCATCGCCGCGAGCCGTCGCCGGAGGAGATCTCGAAGATCTCCGGGCTCGCGATCGAGCGCGTCCACAACATCCTCACGCTCCCCTCCCAGCCGGCGAGCCTCGACACGCCGATGGGCGACGAGGGCGACGCGACGCTCGGCGACCTCGTCGCGGGCACGACCGAGCAGCCCGACGCTGCGGCATCCTTGCATGCGCTGGGCGGTCACATCGAGGTGCTCATGGGCGCGCTCACGCCGCGTGAGCAGCAGGTCCTCCGCATGCGCTTCGGGATGAGCGGCGCCCGCGAGCACACCCTCGAGGAGGTGGGTCGCGCCCTCTCGCTGACGCGCGAGCGGATCCGCCAGATCGAGCGCGCAGCGCTCGACAAGCTGCGGGCGCGCGAGTCGCGCGTCGAGCTGCGCAGCTACCTCGAAGGCTGAAAGCTCAGCCGATTGTCCTTGCCTCGGCGCTGACGGGCCCCCATCGTCGGCGCCATGGGGAGCCTCGGGTGGAGCCGACTTCAGTTCGGGTTCACGATCACCTACCACTACCTGTTTCCGCAGCTCACGATGGGCCTCGCCCTCGTGATCCTGGTGTTCAAGGTCCTCGCGATGCGCTCGGGCGCTGACGCGACGAAGCAGGCGACCTACAACGACCTCGCGCGCTTCTGGGCGCGCATCTTCGGGCTCAACTTCGCGGTCGGCGTCGTCACGGGCATCCCGATGGAGTTCCAGTTCGGCACGAACTGGGCGCGGTTCTCCGACTACTCCGGCGGCGTCATCGGCATCACCCTCGCGATGGAGGGGATGTTCGCGTTCTTCGCGGAGTCGGCATTTCTCGGCCTCTTTCTCTTCGGCGAGAAGCGGCTCGGCCCACGCGCGCACCTTGCGACCGGGGTGATGGTCTTCCTCGGGTCGTGGCTCTCCGGCTACTTCATCATCGCCACCAACGCGTTCATGCAGCATCCGGTCGGCCACGCGGTGGGCGAGAACGGCAAGCTCGTCCTGGTCGACGTGTGGAGCTACCTGTTCAACTCATGGGCGTTCTGGGAGTACGCGCACACGATGAGCGCCGCGGTGATCACCGGCGCGTTCGTGGTCACTGCCGTGGCGGCCTACTGGTCGCTCATGAAGAGCCACGAGGAGCACGCGCGCACCGCGCTGCGCATCGGGGTCATCATCGGCCTCACTGCGTGCATGATGCAACTCTTCCCGACCGGCGATCAGCACGGAAAGCTCGTCGCCCAGCACCAGCCGGTCGCCCTGGCCGCGATGGAGGGAAAATTCACGACCGACTCGCACGCCGAGCTCGCGATCATCGGTCAGCCGAACGTCGAGGAGCGCCGGCTCGAGAACCCGATCGTCGTGCCCTCCGTACTGTCGTTCCTCGCCTACGGGTCGTTCGGCGCCGAGGTGAAGGGCCTCGACGCCTTCCCGCGCGACCAGTGGCCCGACAACATCGAGCTCCTGTATTTCTCGTACCACGTGATGGTGGGCCTCGGGACGATCCTGGTCGCGATCATGTTCGGCGCAGCGCTCCTCCTCTGGAAGGACCGCCTGATGCGCACGCGCGCGGCGCTCTGGGTGCTCCTGCTCGCGTGGCCGTTCCCGTACATCGCGACCACGGCGGGCTGGATGACCGCCGAGCTCGGGCGGCAGCCGTGGCTCGTCTACGGGCTCATGAGGACGGAGCACGGCACCTCCCCTCGCGTCAGCGCCGGAAGCATCGCGTTCTCGACCATCGGCTTCATGGGTCTCTACACGGTGCTCGGCCTCGCGTTCGTCTTCCTCGTGCTCCGCGCGATCGCGCGCGGGCCCGCGCCGGCGGCCGCCGGCGAGAGCGAGGCGCACTGATGGCCGCCACCTGGTATTTTCTCATCGGCCTGATGCTCGTCACGTATGCCGTGCTCGACGGCTTCGACTTCGGCGCGGGCATCGTCCACCTCTTCGTCGCGAAGACGGACGCGGAGCGGCGCGAGGTCCTGGGCGCGATCGGGCCCGTGTGGGACGGCAACGAGGTGTGGCTCATCGCCTCGGGCGGGGTGCTCGTTTTCGCGTTCCCGCGCGCGTATTCGGCGGCGTTCAGCGGGCTCTACCTGCCGCTGATGCTGGTGCTCTGGCTGCTCATCCTGCGCGGCATCGCCATCGAGTTCCGCTCGAAGGTCGACCACCCGCTCTGGCGCACCGGCTTCGACGGCGTGTTCGCGTTCGCATCGATCGTGATGGCGGTCGTGCTCGGCGTCGCCCTCGGGAACCTCGTGCGCGGCGTGCCGATCGACGAGACGGGCTGGTTCCGGGAGGATCTCTTCACGGACTTCCACGCGACCGGCGAGAACCTCGGCGCCATCGACGCGTACACCGCGCTCGTCGGGGTCTTCGCGCTCGTGACGCTCGCGGCGCACGGCGCGACCTACCTCGTGTGGAAGACCTCGGGTGCGGTGCACGACCGGAGCGCTGCAATGGCGCGCCGGCTCTGGCCGATGGTCATCGCGCTGGGCGCGGCGCTCACCGCCGCGACCGCGGGCACGCAGCCCGCGCACTTCGCGGAGCTGACGCATCGCCCGTGGCTGTGGCCGCTGCCCCTCGTCGCGATCGCCTCGGCCATCCTCTGCCCGCGGGCGATCGCGCGCGGCGACGAGGGGCGCGCGTTCCTGATGTCGTGCGCGTTCATCACGGGGCTGCTCGCCGCGACGATCGGCACGCTCTACCCCGTGCTGCTCCGCTCGACGGTCGACCCGCGCTACACGATCGACGCGTTCAACGGCGCCTCGCCGCGCGCGACGCTCGTGATCGGCCTCATCGTCTGGCTCCCCGCCATGGTCCTCGCGATCGGGTACTTCACGTACCTGTACCGCTCGTTCCGCGGCAAGGTAGCAGCCGAGGATCAACACTACTGAGCGACGGCGTCAGCTCGTGCGGACGTCGATGCGGCGCGTGCGCTTGGCCGACGATTTCGGGAGATGCACGGTGAGCACTCCGTTGGAGAGCTCGGCGGCGAGCTTCTCGGAGTCGATGCCCTCCGGCATCGCGAACGCGCGGCGATAGTCGGCGAAGCGATACTCCTCTGCGAGCGGCTGGCCCTGCGGAGCCGGCCCGCGACGGGCCTCGAGGCGAAGCTCGCCGCCCTCGAAGCGGACGTCGATCGCGTCCTTCGCGACGCCCGGCATAACGACGAGCAGCTCGTGCTCGAACACGTCCACGCGCGGCCGTACGGCGAGGGATTGGGACTGCGTTTCGGCGGGCGCGGGCGCCTGCGCGGTGGACTTCGTGATCGTGTTGCTCATGACTGTCTCTCCGGATCGAGTTGTGGTTTGTCGGCCGCGGGCGTTCAGCTCCCGGCGCGTACCGTGATCTGGCGCGGGCGCGCCTCGGGCGCCTTGGCGAGGGTGATGGTGAGGACGCCGTCCTTGACCGTGGCCGTGACCTTCTCCGCGTCGATCTTCACCGGGAGGGAAACGCTGCGGGCGAAGCGGAGCGCGGGGCGCTCACGCCGATGGACGGCATGGCCCTCGGGGGCCGACACCTTCCGCTCGCCGCTGACCGAGAGCACGCCGTCCTCAAGCGACACCTGGAGGTCCTTCTCCGTCGTTACCCGGCACGTCGGCGGTGACGAGGAGATTGGCTCCCGCGTCGAGCACGTTGAACCGTGGCCAGCTGGCAGTCGTGAGCGCCTGGGTCGGCGAGCGGCTGACGCCCCACGACCCGTCATAGTCGTTCCAGACCCGGTCCATCTGCCGGCGGAGCTCGTCGAGGACATCGAACGTGCGATCGAAATCGGTCGATCGAGAAACAGTCACGGGGTCGCGGTCACGCGGAGAACGACCGCGAATCAGAGCTCTGGCGGCCCCGGCGTGCGCTCGCGGTTGCCAACTGGCGCGTGCCTTGCGATCTTGAATTCACCATGACGAGCGATTCCGTCCTCCGAGCGACGCTCGTCGATATCGTGGCGCGCGAGGTGCGATCCGCACGCGTCCTCGACGCCATGCGCGCGGTGCCGCGACACGTGTTCGTCCCGGAGCACTCGCTCGCGGAGGCGTACGCCGACCATCCGCTCCCGATCGGCTACGACGCGACGATCTCACAGCCCACCGTCGTCGGCATGATGAGCGAGGCGCTCGAGCTCGACGGCACGGAGCGCGTCCTCGAGATCGGCACGGGCTCCGGCTACCAGGCGGCCGTGCTGAGTCTCCTCGCGCGCCACGTCGACACGATCGAGGTGGTCCCCGGCCTCGCCGACCGCGCACGCCGCGCCCTCGCGGCGGTCGGCTGCACCAACGTCGACGTCCACGTCGGCGACGGCTGGGCCGGCCTGCCTTCGCACGCTCCCTACGATCGGATCGTGGTCACTGCGGCGCCCGACCACCTGCCTGAAGCGCTCGTCGCGCAGCTCGCCGAGGGAGGGTTGCTCGTGGTCCCGGTAGGGCCGCAGACGCGAGATCAGCGGCTCGAGCGCTATCGGCGACGAGACGGTCGGCTCGAGTGCGACGACCTCGGCGCCGTGCGCTTCGTGCCGATGGTCCGGACCGGCTACCGCTGACCCGCCGAGCGCGCGCTCAGCGCGTGAGGACGACGACCGCGTACGGGCCGAGCGCGATCGACGCCGTCGCCGGGAGGCCGTCACGAGCGGCGGCCGTCACCGCCACGGCCGTCGGGATGGCCGAGCCGAAGTCCGCGCCGTACTTCGTCGCGTCCGAGTCGACACGCGCGACCCAGGTCCCGGCCGCCGGGACGCCGAGGTCGTAGCGCGTGAACTTCTTCGCCCCGAAGTTCGCGATCACCATGACGTCGTCGCCCGCCTTGTTCCAGCGGCGATACACGAGGACCTTGCTCCCCGCGCCGTCGTTGAACTGCGTCATCGCAATGTTCTTGCCGGAGAGTCCGGCCGATACGCCGTCGAGGTTGCGGCGCAGCCGGATCATGTCTTTGTAGAATGCACGTACAGGCGCATTCGTCGTGGCCTTCGCCCAGTCGAGCGGCGCGGGCTGGGGCTCGAACTTGGTATCCTCGAGCATCTCCTGCCCCATGAAGATCATCGGGACGCCCGGCGCGGTCATGAGCACGCCCGCGGCGAGCATCGCGCGCTTGCGGGCGGCGTAGCTCGTGGGGTCGACCGCGTCGATCTTCACGGGCAACCGCGCGCCGTCGTTGCCCGCGGTGTCGTGGCTCTCGACGTAGAGGAGCCGCTGCATCGGATCGCCGTTGTAGCTCCCGAGCAGCGAGTCGCGGACGGCGCCGATGTCGCGCGACGCGTCGGTCGCGGACGCGGCCGCGGCGCTCACGGCCCACTGGAAGCCGCCGTCCCACTGCGTGACGAAGCCGAGCCCGCCCGCGGCGCTCGATGCGGTGATGCTCGGCTGCCCCTTCAGGTCCTCGGCGACGAGCAACGCCCCGGGGCGTGCCGCCAGGGTGACCTCGTTGAGGCGCTTCAGGAGCTCGCTGCCGCCGGGCACGCTGCCCTGACCGTCGAGGGCGCGGATGTTCGACACCGAGTCGTGGCGGAAGCCGTCGATGCGGTATTCGGTCGTCCACGCGAAGACGTTGTCGGCGAAGAAGTCCGCCACCTCCTGCTTCGCGAAGTTCGGCCGCGGGCCCCAGGGAGTCTTCCGGTAGGCCTCCTGCTCGAAGAAGTAGATGCCCGCGCTCGTGCCCGGGCAGGTCCCGTCGAAGCAACGGAGCGGCGCCTGCGCATAGCCGTCGTAGTGGTTGTAGACGATGTCGAGCACGACCGAGATGCCGCGCGCGTGCGCCTCGTCGACGAAGTGCCGCACCTCGTCGGGCGTGCCGTAGGCCGCATGGGGAGCGAACCACTGCTGCGGGCCGTAGCCCCAGCCGTGGCCGCCGTGCCCGTTGACGGGCATCAGCTCGACCGTGCTCACGCCGAGATCGGCGAGCGCGTCGAGCTTGCCCTCCGCCGTCGCGAACGTGCCGCTGCTCACACCTGCGGTCGCGTTGAAGCTCCCGACATGGAGCTCGTAGACGACGGAGGCGTCGCGCGCCGGCGGAGTGAACGACTTCTTCTTCCACGCGTAGCCGCGCGGGTCGACGACGACGGACTCGTTGCCGTCGATCTGCCGCGCGCGCGGATCGACGCGCGCCACCTCGGCGCCGTCCTGCGTCGTGATCGCGTAGTGGTAGCGCTGCCCGGCATGCGCGCCGTCGACGCGGGCCGCGAACATGCCCGTGCCGGCCTCGAGCGCGAGGTCGCGACGCGCGGCTGCGCCGGCCGCCTCACCGACGAGGGCGACGGCCTTGGCGTTGGGCGCCCAGACGCGAAACTCGACGCCGCCTTCGTAGGGCGTCGCCCCGAGGTTCTTGCCGCTGGGCGGCGTGGGGAGCGGAGCAGGCGCGCTCGGCGCCGGGGGCACCGCGGTGGCGCCGGGCGGCCCGACGGCGTCCGGCGGCGCGGGCTCCTTGGACTCGGGCCCGGACGACGCTCCACACGCGGCGACGAGGCCGCTTGCCAGAAGGAGGCACCCAACTCGTAACGCACCCATGAGTGACGGCGAGTCTGGCCGCGAAACAGGCCGCGCGCAACCTCCCTTCGCCCTCGGGGCCCCGGTTTCAGGGGGACTCAGTCGAGACGGCGCCGACGGGCCTCGACCAGCCACGCCTCGACGGCTGCGGCGTTCGGCGGCTCGGCGGGCAAAACGCTCTTGCCGAGGGCCTGGTCGAGCGCGCCGAGCGCGGTCGCGAGCCTCGGGCGCCAGGCGTCGAGCAGCGCAGGGTCGGCGGCCGTCCGCTCCCCTGCCCGCTTCGCGACCACGAGATCCCGGGCGTCGGCGAAGCCGTGCTCGTCGAGGAGGCGTGTGAGGTCGGTCTCGAGCTCGCCGGACCGGAGGAGGTGCGCGCCCGTCAGCGCCGTGCGCAGGACGTAGAGGACCTTCTTCACGATCGGATCGCGCTCGAGGAAGCGGAGCTGGCTCGAAGCGAACCCGCGGTAGTGCTTGTGCACACGACGACTCAGCGACGCGCGAGCGAGCGGCCGCAGCTCCTCGAGGAGCGGCGACGCAGTGAACGCCGTTCGCCCGAGCACGCGCTCGAGGAAGTTCCCGTTGCCCTGCAGGATGCCGGAGAGGACGTTCGCGAGCTCGTTCGACGTGTAGTCGATCTCGACTCCTTCGATGACCTCCGCCCGGTCGAAGGTGAGGACGGGAAGCTCGAACCCGAGGAGCGCGCGCGTCGGCGCGATGTGAATCGCCTTCAGATCGAGATCGCTGTCGGGCGACGGGAACCCGTACGCATGGGCGCCGCTCAGGTAGACGACGACGTGCTCGCGCCGCGCCGACTCCTCGGCGAGCACGCGCGCGGCCACGTCGCGCTGATGCGGTGTGAGGACGTCGCCTTCCATCACTTCGGGGGCAACGGCGCCACCACCGTGACGTCGCGGAGGAGCTCCTTGAACTGGATGCGCAGCTCGGCGAGCTTCGCGTCGATCTCGACGATGCGCTTGCTGACCTCGTCGATCCGCGTCGCCGTCTCGGCGAGCCGCGCCGTCAGCTTCACGCGGAGCGCGTCGGCGCTCTTGTTCTTCTCGATCGCGCGCAGGTTCGCGCGCGTCTCCTGGCTCTGTTGCGAGAGCGTCGACTGCTCCTGGGCGAGCTTGCCTCGCGACTCGTAGCGCTCGACGATGTCCTTGCGCAGCACCCACGCGGCGGTGAGCTTCGCGGCGACGTTGCGGTCAGCGCGGGAGTCCGCGAGGTAGGCCTTCACGGCGTTGTCGGCGATGACGGTGAACCAGTCCTCGCGCCGGCGATTCGTGAGCCGCTCGTCGACGACGACTTCGCTCGTCGCATGCGCCTTGATCAGCGCGGGAACGAGCGCCGTCTGCGTGCCGACGTTGTCCTCGGTCTGGGGCGGCGGCTGGTGCAGGCGTGCGCCGTTGATGCGCGGATGACGGAGGAGCATCTTCGCGTCGAGGTCGGAGCCATTGCGCAGGCGGTACTTCGTCTGCCGCACGTCGTCGCGCTCGATGGTCAGCTCGCCGTTCTCGATCTTGGCGATGCGCTCGCCGAGCTCGTCGCGCTTCTGTTCCTGGTCGACCGCGAGGCCGCGCTCGAGGGCGAACGGCACGGTGGCCGTCGCGCCCGCGGGCAGCGGGTCGACCATGCCTTGCCCGAGGAACGAGCCGCGCTCGAAGACGGCGATCGGCCCGCGCTCGAGCACCCCCGCGGTCGTGTTCGAGAACCGTACGACGCGGAACGGATGCGACGCGGAGTCGGGGACACCACCGTCGGGCGCGAACAGGAAGAGCGCCTCTCCGGGGATGCGGCGCGACAGCAGCATGACCATCGTGGCGCTCTTGTCGGGGATCGTGACGGCGAGCGGCAGATCGTAGCGCGTCGTGCCCGACTCGACGGCGATGGCCGCGAGCGAGCGGAGGCTCCGCGGAGCCTGCGTGCGCGGAGGCGGAGGCGGAGGCGGAGGCGACGCGGGCTCGGCCGACGGTGCGCGCGGCGCCGCTGCGCCAGTCGGCTTCGGAGCCTCGGCCCGCTTCATCGCCCCGCCGCGCGGCCCTTGCGCGGACCTGCTCGCCGCGGACTTGTCGCGCTTCTTGAGGTCGGCGACCTCCTCGTCGGCATCGGGGGAGTCGAGGACGCCGTCGCCGTCGCGGTCGGCCCTGGAGTCCTTCTCGGCCTTCGCGCCGTCCTTGGCTTCCTGGCGGAGCGACGTGTCGCTCTTCGGCACGGAGGCGATGACCTCGCCGCGATCGGTGACGATCGGCCGCTCGGGAATGATGGCCTCGCCGAGCTGCGCTTCGAACGCGAGCGGAGCGCCGGCGACGAGCGAGAGCTTCACGTTGCGCCAGTCCTCACCGGAGAGGTTCTGCACGACGCCCCAGGCCTGGAGGTAGGCCTCGCCGTTCTTCTCGACCACGAGGCGATACGAGGGCCGCCAGACCGGCGCCTCGGCGACGTAGCCGATCTCGAGGTCGTGAGCCTTGCCGTCGAGGCCGAGGACGACATTCTTGAGGTGGCGCTTCTCGTCCTCGGTGCGCTTGCGCGGGATCGGCCTGCCGTCCTTGTCCTTCTCGAGATCCTCCTCGTCCTCCACGACCTTCATCGGGAAGGCGACGGAGCGCACCGAGCTGCCGCCCGTCTCGCTGACCGCGAGCGTCGCGAGAAAATCGCCGACCTCGGTGTCCTTCACCTTGAAGTGGACCTCGCTCTCCTCGACATGCCCGGAGCGCTCGAAGTAGGCGACGCCGTTCCGGTAGATGACGACGCGCCGGAGCGCGAGGTCGTTGGTGCTCACGGCGGGCTGACGGCCACATCCGACGAGGGCGAACACGAGCGTGGAGACGAGAGCGAACGGAGCGAGGCGGCAGAGCGTGTGTGTCACGCCACGCATACAACAGGGAAAACCCGGCCAACGGAAGGAGGTTGGCTCAGTCGCTCCAGACCACCTCGGGCGGCGGCGGGGCATCCGCCCCGAACGCCCCCGCTTCGCGCGTCACCGAGCGGCGCGCGAGCTCCTCGCCGATCCGCCGTAGGAGCGCATCGGCACGCGCCACGTCGGGGCGCTCCGGCAGCCGCGACTCCGCGCGCGCCGCCTCGAGCTCGGCCGCCATGGCCTCCGCCTCGACGATCACGTCGTCGAGCCGCACCTCGCCTCGCTTGATGGCGAGCAGGCGCTCACGCAACGCCCCGGTCGCCACGAACGACGGTTCCCCTTCCCGCAGCCAGCGCGTCGCCGTCGCGATCAGACGAACGAGGTTGTACGCGTTCTTGGGCCGGAGCTCGCGCGGCAGCTCGAGCTCTGCCGAGGACTCGCGGGCGAACCGCACGAGGGAGGCGAAGTCTGCGCCCGCCAGGAGCCCTTGATCGAAGAGCGAACGGTAGAGCTGCTTCACGTACTGCTTGGCCTGATGGACGGCGTCCGCCTCGCTGGGGGCGGCGCGCGGAGAGAGCCGCGCGAGGCGCGTGGCGACCTCGTCGAGCGACACGGCGCTCTCCTCCGCCCCTTCGCGTAGCCACTCGAGCACTGCTCCGCGATGCTCCGCGAGCCGCTGCGCCTGCTCGAGGCGGCGGAGCTGCCCGAGCGCGTAGCGACCGAAGCTGCCGTGAATCTCGGTCGACACGAACGCCTGTCGCTCCTCGAGGATCCAGGTCCCGATAGGGTCGGTCGCGGCGGCACCGGCCACGAAGAGCATCTCGAGCGTGTTGGGATCGGCGCGCAGCGCCTGGCGGATGGCCTTGCCCGCTGCCCAATACGTCGCGCTTCCGTCCTCGCGTACGAGGTCCTCCGGCGGGGCCACGAGCCCGAGAGTCCACGCCAGCGGCAACGCGAAGACGCCTCGGCGGTCGTCGTCCGACGACTCGTCGGCGAGCCCCCACGCGTGCGACCCGACCTGAGCGTCGAGGACGACGCAGGGAAGCAGCGCGGTCCACACGGTCTCGCGGCGCTGCGCCCATAGGACCTGACCCACCCGCCGCGGCGACAGCTCGCGCCGCTCGTAGCGGAGCGTCCCGACGCCGACGATCGCCACGTCGAGCTGGTCGCCAGCGATCTTCACGACGCGTCCGACGGTGCCCTGGGGCACACGCCTCTCGCCCGCGACGCGCTCGACGCGCGTGATCACCTCGGTGCCGTGCGGAAGCGCGACCGCGAGCGGATCGAGATGGGCGAGATGCCGTAACCGCAGGTCCACGGGCGGATTGGACCAGGAACACCGGGACAGCGCGAGCCCGTTCGCGGTATGAGCCGACGCGTGACGCGCGCCCGCGTGCAGGAGGCCTTCGACATCGCGCTGCGCGTGCTCGCGTGCGTGCTGCTCGGCTCTCTCGCGATCGCGGCCTGGCACGACGTCTCGAAGGCGTGGGACGTCTGGTACTACCACCTGCCCTTCGCGGGCCGCATCGTCGGCCTCGTCGACTCGCGCTCGTTCACGTTCGGGCACGCCAACCAGGCTCGCTTCGACGGCTTCCCGCTCTTCGGTGAGCTGCTCCAGGGGCTGCTCTGGCGCATCACCGGAAGGCCCGAGTGCGCGAGCTTCGTCGCGCTCGCCGCGCTGCCGGGGCTCGCGTGGTTCTTGAAGCGCACGTTCGCCGTGCCCGCACACCTGTCGTTCCTCGCGTTCGTCGCGATCCCGCTCGTCCAGATCCACGCCACCGCCTGCTACGTCGACCTCCCCGCGAACGCGTGCGTGACCCTGCTCGCGCTGCTCGCCTACCGCCAGCTCGTCGCGCGCGAGCCGCCGAGCGTTCGCGTGATGCTCGGCGCGAGCGCGCTCGCGATCGCCGCCGCCAACACGAAGTTCCAGCTCGTGCCCGTCGTGCTCGCCGCCGCGACGGTGCTGATCGCAACCGCGCTTCGCAAGGACGCGAAGCGACGCGTCCGTCTGCTCGTCATCGCGCTCGCCTTGCCGCTCGTCTTCGCGACGCCGCTGAAGAACGTGGTGCGCCACGGCAATCCCGTGTGGCCGGTCGAGCTCCACCTGCTCGGGAAATCGCTGCCGCACGCGGAGGGCGCCTATTCGTCGAGCCCCGTGTGGCTCGAGAACGTGCCGCGTCCGGTGCGGTGGGGCGCGTCCGTCCTCGAGCTCGGCCTCCGCCCCGTCGCGGGCCACGCGCGGTGGACGATCGACCAGTGGACGCCGCCGAGCGAGCCCGGCTACCGGATGGGCGGCTTCTTCGGCGCCTACGTGGTCGTCAACATCGCCGCGCTGCTCTTCGCGGCGTTCGTGAGACGAACCCGCGAGGCGAAGATCGCGCTCGCGTTCGCCGGAGGCGCCACGGTGGTCGCGAGCCTGCTCCCGCAGTCCCACGAGCTCCGTTACTACCTGTTCTGGATGCTGCTGCTCGTCGCGCTGAACCTCGTCGTGTGGTCACGCGAGAGGCGCGCCCTCACCGGGCTCGTCGCGCTCGCCGCGTTCGCCGTCGTCGGCTGGTCGACCGAGGGCACGTACCTCTACGCATCGGGCGACTCGTTCGCGACGTTCGTGGCCGCCAGGGTCGATCGCGCCGCGCTCGAGCGCGTGGGGCCGGGCGAACGCGTGTGCGTCAATCGCCAGCCGTGGACGTTCCTCTACGCCCCGCGGTTCCACCCCGAGCGCGGCTACTCGGTGCAGGAGGCCGAGGGGCCCGACGAATGCGCCGGCGCACGCCCGCTCGAGTGAGCGACGGTCACGCTCTCGACCTCGTGCGCCCCTGACGTCGCGAGGGCGCGAACGAGCTCGGTGACCCGCTCCTGCTCCTCGTGGCGACGGCGCCGCGACAGCAGCGACTCGCGAACGAGCCAGATGACGAGCGGATAGAGCACGAAGTCGACGCCGCGACCGATGCCGACGAAGTGCGCGAGGCGCCGCGCGATCTCCGGATACACGATGAGCGACCCGCCGATCGCGAACACGACGAGCTGCAAGAGCAGCAGCCGGCGGTTGCGCTGCAGCGTCACGAAGTCGTGAAGGAAGAGCGCGGCCAGCAGGCCGACGAGCGCGATCGCCGCGGGAGTGATCTCGGCCTGCATCAGCGGGGCTCGCGGGGCTCGTGGGGGCTGAACAGAAAGCTATGGAACAGGTCGACGACGATCGCGACCGCGCCCGAGGCGCGCTGCCCCTTCGCGAGCGACTCGCCCGTGTAGCGCACGGAGACGGGCACCTCGACGACGCGCAGCTGGTCGTCGGAGGCGCGCTCGGCCGACGCGCGCGAGATGCTGCGCGAGATCTCGGTCGCGTGCGCCATTCGATTCTGCCGGATGCGCATGCGCGCGATCGCGCGCGGACCGAACGCGCGCAGGCCGTTGTGCACGTCCGAGAGGTTGAGCCCCGTGGTCGCGCGCTCGAAGAGGCGCGCCAGCAGGAGAAGCACGCGGCGAGACGTCGGCACGTCGGAGCCGCCGGCGAACCGATCGCCGAGCGCGACGTCGGCGCCCGAGGCGATCGAAGCGGCAAGCGCGAGCACGTCGCTCGGCCGGTGCTGGCCGTCGGAGTCCATGGTCACGAAGGCCTCGAAGGGCCCTTCGGCGGGCTGCCAGCGCGCATGGAGCGCAAGGCGACGAGCCGTCTCGAGCGCCGCGCCCTGGCCGAGGTTCACGGCATGACGGGCGAAGACGACACGCACGCCGTGCGCGGCGGCCCGAACGGCCTCCTCGTCGATCGCCGGACGGCTCCCGTCGTCGACGAGGAACAGGGTCACCTCCGCCTCGCCGACCACCGCCGCCCGCAGCTCGTCGAGCGTGCGCGCGAGGCGCCCCTCCTCGTTGAACGCGGGCATGAGCACGGCAATACGCACGGCGCGCATCCTAGCGCATTTTCCCGCCGATCGTGGCGCGATAGGCCCGGCGCCGAGCCGGCTCTTGCACGCCGTACGGGGCCTTGCCATGGTGACCGCCTTGACCGCCGTGCCGTACAGCGCCGTCTATTTCGAGGGCCGGTTCGTGCCGCCGGGCGGCGACGAGGCCCGCGTGCCTCTCACCGACCCGGGGTACCTCCTCGGCGATGGCGTGTTCGCCACGATGCATGGCTACGACGGCGTTTGCTTCCGCGCCGAACGGCACCTCGCGATCCTCGTCCGGGGCGCCGCGCTCTTCGGGCTCCCGCTTCCCTTCGGCGTCGATCGCCTGATCGCCATCGCCGACGAGGCCGCCTCGCGCACGCGCGTGCGCGACGCGTACGTGCGAGTGACGCTGACCCGCAGCTCGGACGAGGCGCGCCCCTCGCTCTCCGTCCTCTCACGGCCGCTCGACGTCCCCGCGGCAGGCGACTACTCGAACGGCGTACAGGCCACTGTCGTCAGCGCGCGACGCGTCCCTCCGGCCTGCGTCGACCCGACCGTGAAGAGCACGAGCTATTCGCCGCTGGTCCTGGCGAGGCGCGAGGCCCGTTCGCGAGGCATCGGCGCCGGCGAGGGCATCATGCTCGCGACGGACGGCTCGCTCGCGTGCGGGACGATGGCGAACCTCTTCCTCGTGAAGGGCGACGAGCTCCACACGCCCTCGCTCGCGAGCGGTTGCCGCGCCGGGGTCACTCGCGAGCTCGTGCTCGAGCTCGCGCTCCGCGTCGGCCTCACGCCGCGCGAGGGTACGCTCCCCCTCGACGCTCTCTTCGATGCGGAGGAGGCGTTCTTCACGAGCTCGCGGGTCGAATGCCTGCCGATCGCGTCCGTCGACGGGCGCGCCATCGGCCGCGCCCCCGAGGCCGGCGAGCTCCGCGCTCCCCGAGCGGCGGCGCTCCGCGGCGCCCTTCGCGCCGTCGTGAGCGACGAGAGCACGTTCGCGACGATGTCCGAGCGACGAGGAACGGCATGAAGCCGGGCGCGCAGGTTCATCTTCTCGAGCCCGTCGAGCTCGCACTCTCCCTCGACCGCTATCGCGACGCCTTCCCCACGGGGCGGGGTGGCTTCGTCCTCGACGGCGGCGACTTCGCGATGCTCGGCGCAGAGCCGTTCCTCGCGTTCCGTGCGTTCCGCTCCGATCATCGACTCCCCTCGGGGGCACTCGCGGCGCGCGTCGTGATCGAGGGGCGCAACACGGAGGAGCGTGTCGAGGTCGACGACCCGCTCGTGATCCTGCGGGCGCTCCTCCACGAGCATGCCGTCGACCCCTCCATTTTCGAAGGGCGACCGCTCCCTCTCCTTGCCGGAGCCGTGGGCTACTTCGGATACGAGACGGGCCAGATGCTCGAGCGTCTTCCCTGCGCGCCGCGCCCCGGGCTCGGCATGCCGGACATCGCGCTCTTCTTCCACGACTGGGTCCTCGGCCGCTCTCGCCGCAGCGGCGAAGCCTTCCTCTCGGTCCTCGGCCGCGGCCCGACCACGGCCCTTGCGCGCACGGAGGCCGAGCGCACGCGCGACCGCATCCTGTCGGTCCTCGCCTCGTTCGAGCAGACCACGCGGTTCCTCTCGGACCGCCCTCGCCCCCTCGAGGCCCAGCCAGGGCCCTCCACGCGGATCTCGTCCGTCGTACCGAGCCCCGGCGCTTCCCTCCTCGCCTCGGCGGGCGGCTCCGCGGTCGTCCCGCGCGAGGAGTACCTCGCGAAGATCGCCACCGCGAAGGCGCACATCGAAGCCGGTGACGCGTTCGAGATCTGCCTCACCCACCGGCTCCAGGCGCCGTTCACCGGCGACCCTTTCGCGCTCTGGCAGGAGCTCCGTCGCACGAGCCCGTCACCGTTCGCGGCCTTCCTCGATCTCCCCGAGGGCGTCGTTGCCTCCTCCTCGCCCGAGCGATTCCTCTCCGTCGACGCCGGCCGAACCGTCGAAAGCCGCCCAATCAAGGGCACCCGCCCCCGGGGCGCGACCCCCGAGGAGGACGCACTCCTCGCCGACGACCTCGAGACCTCCGTGAAGGATCGCGCCGAGAACGCGATGATCGTCGACCTCGTCCGCAACGACCTCGGCCGCGTGTGCCGCTTCGGCTCCGTCGTGACGCCCGAGCTCTTCGCGGTCGAGCACTACGCCACGGTGCACCAGCTCGTCTCGACGGTGCGCGGCGAGCTCGACGACGGCCGTGACGCCGTGGACGTGCTCCGCGCCTGCTTCCCGCCGGGCTCGATGACGGGCGCGCCGAAGATCGAGGCGATGACGATCCTCGAAGGCCTCGAGCCCACCGAGCGAGGCGTGTACTCCGGTGCGCTCGGGTGGCTCGACTTCTCCGGTCCGCTCGATCTCAGCGTCGTCATCCGCACGATCGTCGTGAAGAACCGACGCGCCCACGTCGACGTCGGCGGCGCGATCGTCGCCGACTCGGATTCGGTGGCCGAGTACGACGAGACGATGCACAAGGCGCGCGCCCTGCTCGGCGCGCTGGCGACCCTCAGCAAGCCCGAGCACGCGAACGACCAGCCCGCCGGCGGTTCCGTTCCGTGACGACCCTCGTCATCGACAACTACGACTCGTTCACCTGGAACCTCGTGCAGCTGGTCGGCGCGCTCGGCGAGCGTCCGGTCGTCTACCGCAACGACGCGCTCGACCTCGACGCCGTGCGCGCCCTCGCGCCCTCGCGCATCATCCTCTCGCCGGGGCCCGGCGACCCGGCCGATCCGGTTCGCGTCGGGGTCTGCCGCCCCATTCTCGAGGAGCTCGGCCGTCACACGCCGATCCTCGGCGTCTGCCTCGGCCACCAGCTCGTCGTCCACCACTACGGCGGCCGCGTGATTCGTGCGCCCGAAGTGATGCACGGCAAGACGAGCCTCGTCCATCACGAGAACGACGGCATCCTCGATGGGCTGCCGCGACCCTTCGAAGCCATGCGTTACCACTCGCTCGTCGCCGATCCCGCGGCCATTCCTCCGTGCCTGGCGCTCACCGCCTGGTGTAAGGACGGGACGGTCATGGCCGTTCGTCATCGGCACTACCCCGTCTACGGCGTTCAGTTTCATCCCGAGTCGATCGGCACGGCGTCCGGTCGTGCGCTCGTCGCGGCGTTTCTCGCCGTCCGGCCACGGGCCGTCACGGTCGGCTCCCCACCTCTCGTCGCGCGTCTCGGAGAAAATCCATGATCGGCGTTCGGTCCCGTTCTCGGTTCCTGCAGGTCGGTCTCGCAGCGCTGCTCGTGGCCGTCGCCGCCTGCGGTGGCGCCGCCCCGGAGGCGGCCGCGCCCGCCGCGAAGTCCCCGGCCGCATATCCCGGCGACCCGGGCACCGTCGAGCAGGCGCAGGAGCAGATCGCCGCCGCCAAGGCCGAGCTTGCTGCCGCGAGCGCGAGCGCGAGCACGGGAACGAGCGCGAGCGCAGACACGGCCGACAAGTCGACCCGCTACGCCCCGGCCGAGCCGCAGGCCGCGCCGAGCACCCCAGTCGCCCCCTCCGCCGGTGCCGCGCGCCCCTCCACGGCGCCGAAGAAGACCGCCCCGCCGCCGGCCGAGGCGCCGACCGGGACATCGAGCTGCGGGAGCCCCTGCCGAGCCATCGCCTCGATGCGCCGCGCCGTGACCGCCCTCTGCCGCATGACGGGGCCGGAGGACACGCGCTGCGTCGACGCCAAGCGCACGCTCGAAGAGAGCCAGGCGCGCATCGCCCCGTGCTCCTGCTGACGCCCGCAACGTGAACGAGCGGCTCCATCGTCGAAGCCTTGGCCCGGAAACGAGGGAAATTCAGGGCCTCGGCGCGCGCATGCGCCTTGCTCGGATCGCGGCCGTGAGCCGCTTCCGTTCCCGCCTACGTGCCATTGCCCTCGTCTCGCTCTCCGTCCTCGCCGCCTGCGCCGGCACGCAGGTGACGACGCCACGCTCACGCGTCGCGAGGGACCTCGGCTGCACCCCCGAGGCCACCGCGGTGCAGGAGATCGCCAAGATCCCCGGAGAGAACGCCGCGCGCTGGCAGGTCACCGGCTGCGGGCGCACGGCCGTCTACGTCTGCACGACGCCCGTGCGCGACTGCTGGCGGGAGGGCGAGGTCGGCGGGCAGAGCCCGAAATGAAGAAAGGCATGACCGTCGCCGGTCATGCCTCTCTCCCGCTTTCGCGTTACGTGTTCTTACGACGAGCGAAGCTCGTCGCGGGATGCGTGAGCCGCCGAGGGCTGCTCCGCGCGCGCGCGTGCCCACCGCTGGATCGTACGACGATCGATGCCGAGCGCCGCTGCGGTGTGCACCTTGTTTCCGCCGAAGCGACGGAGCGCGTAGTCCACGTACACGCGCTGGAAGCGGTGCATCGGGACGAGTCCTTCCGCGGCCTCGATGAGCGCATCGAGTGCGTCCGGGGTCGCCTCCTTCGGAAGGGGCGTCGAGCGACGCTGCACGACACCGCTGGTCGGCGAGGTCGGGGCAGCGCCGTTGTGGCGAGCCATGCGGCGCTTCAGGTCGACGACGGCAAGCACCTGAGCGAGCTGCGCGGCCACGAGATCGACGGAGCCGCCGAGCACGGTGCTCGCTCCGAGACGCGCAGCCTTCACCGCGAGATCCGTACTGTCTGTGGCAACGAGAATGCTCGCACCGAGCGCTGCGCGCCCGACGAGCTCGAGGACCTCGTCGTCGGCAAAGCCGGCGGCGGAGATGACGACAACGTCCGTGTTCTCGAGCGCCTCCTGAGCGGCGCCACGGGTAGACACGCGGCGCACTTGGCACCCCTGTTCCCGCAACGTGTTCTCGAGACCAAGCCCCTTCTCGCCTTCGACGAGAAGTGCACTGAAGCGAGCCGAGGGAATCGCGCTGGCGATGTTCACCGTATCTATCCGTCCATTCTCCTCCGGCAGCCGGGTCATCCAGCACCCTGCGAGGCGTTGCCGGCTCCTCAGCACCGCACGTGCCATGGGGCCCTCGCGGCAAAAAGCTCCAGGATTCCGTGACTCGTGCACGGCCAGGCGTGTGGCCGATCGCCCCGTTGCCGCAGCCCCTTGGGGCGAGTTGACACAATGCCGCAGTTTGCAAAAGCCAGCCGTGCGACCTGCACGGTCGGTCGAACGCTCGGCTGGGGTAGGCTAGGTCCATGAAAGTCGCGACGAAATTCGCGCTCGCCTTTCTGGTGTGTGGGTTGTTGAGCGTGCTCGTGTACTCCTCCGTCGCTGCGACTCGCGAGGCGCAGAGCATGGAGGAGACCGTGGCCGAGGACCTCGCGTCGCTCGGTCACACGCTCAGCGTGTCCGTGCTCGCCGTCTGGGAGCGCGACGGCGAGACGCGTGCGGTGGAGCTGGTCAGGTACACGGACCGCGACGAGCGCATCGAAGCGCGCTGGACGTGGCTCGATGTCGAGGCGAACAGCCCGCTCGCCCCGAGGGCCGGCAGGGACATCACCGACGGCGTTCGCCTCGGACGCGTCCGCACGTGGGTCAAGGTTCGCCCCACCGGAGAACGCGTTGTTTTCGCGTACCTGCCGCTGCTCCGGCCGGGTCAACGACCCGCGGCCCTCGAGCTGTCACGTCCGCTGGTCGCGCGCTCGCGCGTCTTCTGGACGGAGGTCCGGGAGCAGCTCGTCGCATCCACGGGCGTCGCAGCCTTTGCGACGTTCCTCGCCGTCGTGCTGACGTCGTGGATCGTATCGAGGCCTCTCGCCGAGGTCGCAGAGCAGGCCCGGCGTATCGGCGCTGGCGACCTGTCGCATCGACTCGCGACGAAAGGCTCCGACGAAGTCTCCTCGCTCGTCCACGACCTCAATGCAATGTGCGATCAACTTCGCGATGCACGAACGCGCGCCGACGACGAGGGCGCCAAGCGCATCGCGGCGCTCGAGCAGCTGAGGCATGCCGATCGCTTGAGGACGGTGGGAACGCTCGCCTCGGGCATCGCCCACGAGCTCGGAACGCCGCTCGCGGTGATCGCGATGCGCGCCAAGATGATCGCATCGGGTGAGGTGCCGAAAGAGGAGGCGCCGGACAGCTGCAAGATCATCGCAGCTCAGGCGGACCGCGTGACCTCGATCGTCCGCCAGCTCCTCGACTTCGCTCGGCGCCGGATCCCGAAGCGTGCCGAGGCCGAGCTCCGCGAGCTCAGCGAGCGTGCGGCGAGCCTCCTCTCGACCCTCGCGAAGAAGTCGAACGTGCGCGTGGTGGTCGACCCGACCAGCGAGCCCGTCCGCGCGAACATCGACGCGTCGCAGATCGAGCAGGCGATCACCAACCTCGTCATCAACGCCGTGCACGCGATGCCCAACGGCGGAACGGTCACCGTTGCAACTCGCAACACTCGCGCTGCCCCTCCGTCCGATCCGGACGCCGAGCGCGCGTGCGCGGTCATCGAGATCAGGGACGAGGGAGCCGGCATCCCGGAGGAGCACATCGGCCGCATTTTCGAGCCATTTTTCACGACGAAGGGCGTGGGCGAGGGCACCGGGCTCGGCCTCAGCGTGACCCACGGAATCATCGAGGACCACGAGGGTTGGATGACGGCGAAGAGCGCCGTCGGGAAGGGCAGCACGTTCACGCTCTACCTGCCTGTCTGACTTAGCGATCGGCCTCCGCCGGAAGTAGACTCCGACCCAATGACGCTCTCTGCCACGAGCCCGACGTCCTCACCCGCCCCTTCGGCCGAGGTCCGTAACCGCATCCTCATCGTCGACGACGAGCCCGAGATGGCTGCGGTGATCGAGCAGGCGCTCGCGCGCCGCGGCTACGTCGCGACACCGCAGCACAGCGCGGACGGCGCATGGGAGCTCCTCGAGCGCGAGGACTACGACGTCGTCATCACCGACATCAACATGCGCGGCATGAACGGCGTGGAGCTCACGGAGCGCATCGTCCAGAACCGCCACGACATCCCGGTCATCGTGATCACCGCATTCGGCTCGGTCGAGACGGCGACGGCAGTGCTGCGAGCCGGCGCCTACGACTTCATCACGAAGCCCTTCGAGATCGAGCAGCTCGTGGTGGCCGTCGAGCGAGCGATCCAGAACAGCAGCCTCCGCGAGGAGGTGAAGCGCCTTCGCGAGGAGGTCGCTCGCTCGAAGCCGACGTCCGAGCTCCTCGGCGAGAGCCCCGCGATGCGCAAGGTGCACGAGACGATCTCGCGCGTCGCCGAGACGGACGCGACCGTGCTCGTGACGGGCGAGAGCGGGACGGGCAAGGAGCTCGTCGCGCGAGCCCTCCACAAGCGCAGCAAGCGCAAGGACGGGCCCTTCATCGCGATCAACTGCGCAGCGATGCCCGAGGCGCTCCTCGAGAGCGAGCTGTTCGGCCACGCGAAGGGCGCGTTCACCGATGCGAAGACCGCGAAGAAGGGCCTCTTCCTCGAGGCCAGCAACGGCACGCTCTTCCTCGACGAGATCGGTGAGATGCCGCCGGGCATGCAGGCCAAGCTTCTCCGCGCGCTCGAGGAGCGCACGGTGCGCCCCGTGGGCGGCACGTCCGAGACCCCCTTCGACGCACGCATCCTCGCGGCCACGAACCGGGACCTCGAGTCGCTCGTCGAGAGCGGCCGCTTCCGCGAGGACCTCTACTACCGGGTGAACGTCGTGCAGCTCGCGCTTCCCCCGTTGCGTGCCCGCGGTGGCGACGTCCTCGCGCTCGCGCAGCAGTTCATCACTCGCTACTCCGAGCCGATGGGCAAGAAGGTGCGCGGCTTCTCGAGCGCCGTCGGCGAGCGGCTCCTCGCCTACGCGTGGCCGGGCAACGTGCGCGAGCTCCAGAACTGCGTCGAGCGCGCGCTCGCCCTCGCTCGCTTCGAGGAGCTCACGGTGGAGGATCTCCCGCCGAAGGTCCGCGACTTCAAGCCCTCGTTCGTCGTCGTCGCGACGGAGGACCCGACCGACCTCGTCACGATGGAGGAGGTCGAGCGTCGCTACATCCAGCGCGTGATGGAGGCGGTCGGCCAGAACAAGACGCAGGCCGCGAAGGTGCTCGGCTTCGACCGCACCACGCTCTACCGCAAGCTCGAACGCTACAAGCTGGGCGGCGGAACGCTCGCGGGCACGAAGGACTGAGCGACCTTCGGGAGCCCTCAGCCACACCCACTGCTGCATGACGCCGCCAGGCCGGAGGCGGCTCCCCTCAGCCACAGGCCGCGCCTCGCAGCCTCGAATTCGAAGTTCGTAATCCCCAATTCCAAGTTGGCGCGCACCGACCAGCGCGCACGTAGGTCGCCAGGGGGCGGGCCGGCAGGCGGTGGCACACGCCCGCCCACGGGCCTTCTGCGCCACCGATCGGCACCAAACGTGTGCGCACGTGCGCACACGTTGCTTTGTCGGCATTTGATCAACGTCTCAAATGCGCCTCAACGCGCCTGAGACGCGATTGCGACTCACACCGGTGGCCCCATCACCCACGCACGGCTCTCGTGGTGCGACGCATGACCCGCACTGCGGGCGCGTTACAGCCTGACACTCATTTTCAGTCAGAATTGTAATTTCGGGAATTTGGTTATTGGAACCACGTAAAAAAGTTACGTGGCAAGGTTTCGCGCCTCCGATCAAATCCAGAACGTCGCGGCTCGCGCGATCGTTCGTGCGTCGCGCGTCCTCGTCGGCGTGACCGGCGCCGCGCTCGTCCTCGCCACGTTCGCCGCCCCCGACGCGCACGCCTTCGCCGTGAAGAAGACCGCCAAGGGCGAGCTCGTTCACTGGGACCAGCGCACCGTGGACTACACGTTCGACCCGTCCGTCGACACGAACGTGCAGGACGCCGTTTCGGCCACGGGTCGCGCGATGGCGAGCTGGAGCGGCACCGTCGGCGCCCCCGAGCTCCAGGGCCATGCCGCCGCCACCGTCACGGATCCCCCGAAGAAGCCCGGCTTCGACCAGAAGAACGGCGTCTTCTTCATGGCCAACGGGTACGCCCCGGCCGGCCGCGCCCTCGCCATCACGGTGCTGACGTACGACAACACGTCGGGCCGCATCCTCGACGCAGACATCATCGTAAACGGCTCCTACAAGTTCGCGGTCCTCGGCGCCGCCCTCGACGTCGGCACCCAGGAGCGCGTCGGCAGCGCGCACCCGTCGAACACCGACGGCATCACGCACCAGGAGGAGGCCCAGGCGACCGACACCGTCTACGATCTCCACCACGTCGTGGCGCACGAGCTCGGGCACTCGCTCGGCATGAACGACGAGATGGAGCGCAAGGACGCGCTCATGTACCGCTACTCGTCGCCGAACGACGCGACGCTCCGCGCGCCGGCGTCGGACGACATCGCGGGCCTCGCGGAGCTCTACTCGACGAAGATCGAGGCCTCCGGCAACGGCTGCGGTAACGCGACCGTCGCCCCGAAGAAGCCCTCCCTCGCCGCATCGCACTTCGCGATGTTCGCGACGCTCGGCTTCCTCTTCTTCCTCGTGCTCCGTGGCCGTAGCGACCGCCGCGCGCGCTTCGCCTTCGTCGCCGCCGCCGCCGTCGCGACCTACGCGATGCTCCCGACCCTCTCGAAGGACGAGGGCAACGTCGCCAAGGCGAGCCAGCTCGTGCCGGGCCACGCCCGCGCGAAGGTCCTCCACACGACGACTACGATGGAGGAAGGCCTCCTCAAGACGACCTACAAGCTCGCGACCACCGCGTGCCGCGCGGCCAGCTGCCCGAAGCTCGGCGAGGGCGTGGCCTGGGGCGGCACGGCCGGCAACATCCGCCAGGAAGTCGGCGGCCAGTTCGCCCCCGCGGACGGCGACGACGTCGACGTGTCGTTCGCGAAGCTCCCGAACGCCATCGCTCCGCTCTCGCAGCCGCTCGGCGCGCGCGTCTCCGACTCCGAGACGGTGCGCGTCATCACCGCCGCGAACTGATCAGCGAGCCGACTTCGGCGCCTTCACGGCCATCATCGCGGCGGTCGAAGGCCGCCACGAGCCGCGGCCCGGGAGCACGCGCTTCAGCACCATCGTCGTGTTCTGAGCCAGCGTGAGGCGAGCTCCGGCCTCGAGCGCTCCATCGTAGAGCATCGAGGGCTCGCGCGTGTCGATGCGGAGTGCCCAGCGGGTACCCCACTCGAGCCCGGGCAGGACGAAATCGACCGGCTGCCGCGAGCCATTCAGGAGGAGCAGGAACGAGTCGTCGATCACGGGCTCGCCCTTTGCGTCGCGCCAGTCGAGGGCGTCGCCGGCGAGGAGCAGGCCGAGCGCGTTGCTCTCCGGCTTCTGCCAGTCGAGGAGGGTCATCTCGCGGCCCGAGCGATGGAACCAGGCGATGTCCTTCAGCTCGCTATTGCCGACGTGCTGGCCCTTGAAGAAGCCGGGCCGGCGGAACACCGGGTGGCGCCGCCGAAAGGCGAATACGTCCCTGCAGAAGTCGAGCAGCCCGGCGCGCTCTTCGTCGAGCTCCCAGTCGAGCCACGAGAGCGCGTTGTCCTGCACGAAGGCGTTGTTGTTGCCGCCTTGCGTTTTGCCCATCTCGTCGCCGGCCGTGAGCATCGGCACGCCCTGCGAGAGCGCGAGCATGACGACGAGGTTCCGCTGCTGCCGCGTGCGCAACGCGCGGATCACCGGGTCGGCCGCCTCGCCCTCGACTCCGCAGTTCCACGACGCGTTGTGGTCGTTGCCGTCGCGATTGTTCTCGCCGTTCGCCTCGTTGTGCTTCTTCTCGTACGAGACGAGGTCGCGCAGCGTGTAGCCGTCGTGCGCGGTGATGAAGTTGATGCTCGCGTGAGGGTGGCGACCGTCGTTCTCGTAGAGGTCGCTCGAGCCCGTCAGGCGGTAGCCGAGATCCGCGATCGTCCACTTGGCGCCCGTCCAGAAGCTCCGCACCGTGTCGCGATAGCGGCCGTTCCACTCCGTCCACAGTACGGGGAAGTTGCCGACCTGATAGCCGCCGTCGCCGAGATCCCACGGCTCCGCGATCAGCTTCACGTTCGAGAGGATTGGGTCCTGGTGGATGATGTCGAAGAACGCGCTCATCTTGTCGACTGCGCCGGACTCTCGAGCGAGCGTCGAGGCGAGGTCGAAACGGAAGCCGTCGACGTGCATCTCCGTCACCCAGTAGCGAAGGCTGTCCATCACGAGCTTGAGCGTCTGCGCGTGCAGCATGTTCAAGCTGTTCCCGCAGCCGGTGAAGTCGTCGTAGAGCGCACGATTGTCGACGCGGAGTCGGTAGTACGTCGAGTTGTCGAGCCCGCGCAGGCTGACCGTCGGGCCGAGCTGATCGCCTTCGCCCGTGTGGTTGTAGACGACGTCGAGCACCACCTCGATGCCGGCACGATGGAGCTCCTTCACCATCGTCTTGAACTCGGCGATCTGTGCGCCGGGCTTCGCCGCGAAGCGCTGGCTCGGCGCGAGGAACGCGAGCGTCGAGTACCCCCAGAAGTTCTTCATCCCGCGTCCGGCGACGCTCCACTCGTCCATGTGCTCCTGGATCGGGAGGAGCTCGACGGAGGTGACACCGAGACGCTTGAGGTGCTCGATGATCGCCGGATGCGAGACGCCGAGGTACGTACCGCGGAGGTGCTCGGGCACCTCGGGATGAGCCATGGTCATCCCCTTCACGTGCGCCTCGTACAGCACCGTGTCGGCCCACGGGACGCGCGGATGACGGTCGCCTTCCCAGTCGAAGGCGACGTCGCTCACGATCGCCTTCGGTACGCCACGGGCGCTGTCGCGGAGATCGGGGGATCGGCTGTCCGGCTTCTCGGTCGTTCTGGCGAGCCCCTTCTGCGGCGCTCCCACGTAGCCGAAGACCGGCTCGCGGTAGTCGATGGTGCCCTCGAGGGCGAGCGCGTACGGGTCGACGAGCAGCTTGTTCGCGTTGAACCGCAGCCCGGACTCGGGCGCGTACGTGCCATGAGCACGGAAGCCGTACCGCTGACCCGGGCGCAGGCCGGGGATGAACCCGTGCCACACGTGGGCGCTACGATCGCGCAGCGGGACGCGCGTCTCGACGCCGTGCTCGTCGAAGAGACAGACATCGATCCCCATCGCGTTCTCGGAGAAAACCGCGAAGTTCACCCCTTCGCCGAATTCGGAGTCGAACGTCGCGCCGAGCGGCGCATGCCGCCCCGGCCTCGCAGTGAGCGCCATCGCGCGGCGTTATAGCAGAACGAGCCGGCTCAGAGTCGACCGGACACGGCGACGAGCGCGCGAATGGCGGCGAAGCGCGCGGTGAGCTTCGCGTCCTCGCGCAGCTCCTCGATCGGACGCGGCAGGCGCCACGTCCAGTTCTTGTCGTTCACCGTGCCGGGCGTGTTGATGCGCGACTTGTCCCCGAGCAGCTCGTTGACGAGCACGAGCGTGAGCTCGGAGCGCGCCGAGAAGAGCAGCGCGAGGAGCGCGAGCTCGAGCTTCTCGGCCGGAAGATCGAGGGGGATCGCATCGAGCGCGGCGATGCGCTCGCGCTCCCACGGCTCGAGGTCGCCCCACCACGCGGTGATCGGCTGCGTGTCGTGGGTGCTCCATGTCGCGACCGATAGCTCGGGGAAGGCGCGCGGGTCGCGCGGCATCTGCTTCTCGTCGGACTCCCAGGGCAGCACCTTGTACCCAGGCAGGCCGAGACGGGCCATCGTCTCGCGAACGAACGGAGGGATGACGCCGAGGTCCTCGGCGATGACGGTACCCGGGCCCGCGGCCTCGAGCATCGCGCGCAGGACCTTCTCGCCGCGAGCGCGCTGCTCTTTCTCACCCGACGGGACGAAGTGCCCCTTGTCGCCGTCCTTCCGCACCCACTGGCGGAAGAAGCCGACCAGGTGATCGATGCGGAAGCGATCGTAGAGCGCGGCGGCGTGACGTGCGCGCGTCTTGAGCCACGTGAGATCGTCGGCATCCATCGCGTCCCAGTCGTAGGCGGGGAGGCCCCAGCTCTGACCTTCCTTCGCGAAGTCGTCGGGAGGAGCGCCGAGCGAGACGTCGGTGCGGAACTGCTCGCGATGCGCCCAGACGTCGGCGCTCTCGCCTCCGACGATGAACGGCATGTCGCCCATGAGGGCGACGCCGAGCTTCTTCAGCTCCACGCGCGCCGCGCGCCACTGCTCGTGGGCGACCCACTGCAGGTACATCTGCTCGAGGACGCGCGTGCCGATGCCGCCGTCGTCGCGGCGAGCCTCGGCGAGCGCGAGCACGCTGGGTGCGCGATCGCGCTCCTCTGCCGGCCACGTGCTCCAGCCGTAGCTGTCGTGCGACGCGCGCAGCGCCACGTAGAGCGCGTGGTCACGGAGCCACGCGCCTTCGCGATCGACGAAGGCGACGAACGCGCGAGCACGCTCGCTGTCGTTGTCGACGAGCTCGCGGCGACGGAAGCGCGCGAACGCCTCGTCGAAGACGCCCTTCTTCAGGTGTCGCACCGTCGCGTAGTCGACGGTCGGCGACTGTCGCACGCGCTCGAGCTCCGCGAGCCCCTCCTCGCCGAGGCGAGCGGCGATGGCGGCCGCATCGAGGTCGGGAATGGCCTCGACCGAGATGTAGATCGGATCGATCGCGAACGCGGAGAGCGCACCGTACGGGCTCGTCTCGCCTTGCGAGAGCTCCTGCGTGGGTAGCACCTGCACGAGGCGCTGGCCGGCGGCGTGGAGCCACGCCGCGCAGGCCGGCAGATCGGTGATCTGCCCGATACCCCAGTCGTTCCGTGTGCGGATCGAGAACAGCGGGATGGTCACCCCAGAAACCCTGGACATCTGGGGACGCTCCTTCGCATAGGCGGTGCCCACGCGCAAGGACGACGTACCTCTGCGCTGAGGTACGCGGCACGCTCGTTCGACTGGACGCGGGAACTTTCCGGCTTCTGGGGCACACTATCGAGCGTGCGCTGGGGAACGATAGGAGCTCTCGCGATGTCGCTCGCGGCCCATGGCGCCGTGGCGGCCGTGTTCCTCGTGCCCCGCGCCGCCGAGCAGCGGCCGCTCGACCCGCCCCCGGAGAACGCCGGGGAGACGTTCGAGCTACCTGCACCCGAGTCGGCCGACACGCCGCTCGCCAACGCCTCTCCGTCGCCGGACACGAACGCGGTCCCCGCTCCGGTCGAGCTTCCCGACGCGCCCGCGAGGCCCACGCCTCCCTCCAAGGCCAAGACGGCCGAACGCCCCTCGCACGAGGGGCGCCCGTCCGCGGGCCGCAGCGCCCCCAGCGCGAGCGACGGCGCCCCCGGCTCGAGCGGCACCTCGGCTTTGTTCGGGGCGGTCGGCGATCGGTCGGCGGCCGATCTCGCCCGTGCGTTCACGCGCGACTTCCCTCAGGCCGCGAGCGGCGATCCCGTGTGGCGGACGGCGCCGCTCGGCAGTGCCGGCGAGGCGACCCTCCTTCTCACGCTCGACGACTCGGGGCACATCGCCGACGTGCAGGTCGTCGGAGCTCCCGGCGGCCCGCTCGGGCAAGGCATCCGCCGCACGATCACGCTCATCAAGGGGCGCCCGTTCGTCGCTCGCAGCAAGGTGACGAAGCTCCGCCTCAGCGCGACCGTGAGCGCCGACACGGTGCACGACGGCCTCCACGGCGACGTCTTCGCGATCGGCGGAAGCTTCGCCGAGGGTGAGGGCGCGGCATTCTTCGCGCTCAACGTCGGCCGCCGGATCGACCTCCGCGCTAGCCTTCAGTAGGTCTTTTCTTGTCGGGGACCTCCGGTCCCCCTCGTCGCTTCGCGACGAGCCTCCGCCAGGGAGAATCGGCGCTACGCGCCGACCGGCGTGCGCTTTCATGTTGGGGACCTCCGGTCCCCCTCGCTGCTCCGCAGCGAGCCTCCCCCAGGAAGAATCGGCGCTGCGCGCCGACCGGCGTGCGCAGCGCACGCCGGTGCTCGTGCATCAGCCCACCAGTGAGCGATCTCGAGACCTCACACGTGGAAGCTCACAGCCTCGCGCATCGCAGGCGTGAAATCGGCGCCGCTGCGGCGCCGGTCGCCGAAGGCGAATCACGCCGGGCCCGTGGCATCCCGGGGAGGCTCACGAAGTGAGGGGCGGAGCCCAACCTGAAACGCGCCGACCGGCGTGCGCAGCGCACGCCGGTGCTCGTGCATCAGCCCACCAGTGAGCGATCTCGAGACCTCACACGTGGAAGCTCACAGCCTCGCGCAGCGCAGGCGTGAAATCGGCGCCGCTGCGGCGCCGGTCGCCGAAGGCGAATCACGCCGGGCCCGTGGCATCCCGGGGAGGCTCACGAAGTGAGGGGCGGAGCCCAACTAGCGTAAAGCGGCGGGGGCGTTTGGCGTGCTGCCACGCTGCATGATGACGAGGCCGTCCTGGCGGAAGGCGACGCTGTACTCGGGCGGCACGAGGGCGAGCGCCTCCTCGGAGGGCTGCCAGAGGAGGAGGTGATCGTAGAGCGGCGTCGCGTCGTGCCAGAACTCGGCCCAGCGCGCGCGGTACTCGCCGGTGCAGTCGCTCGTGACGACTCGGCTCGACTGGCAGAAGTTCGCCGAGGTCACCATCGTTGCCGCGAAGTTCTCGAGGACGAGATCGTTGAAGCGGATCGGCGGCGGCACCGAGTACATCACCGGGAAGGAGCGGGAGTACGCGAAGAGCAGCGGCGCGCTCGTGTTGCGCTCGGTGACGTAGAAGCCCCACGCGTGCAGGAGCGACCGCGTGTTGTCGCTGACGCCCTTGTGCTGGAAGACGAGCGGCAGGAGCTTCGCGCCCTCGGGAACCATCGATACGCCTGCCGTGAACTTCTCGCGGTCACGCTCGAGACGCACGAAGTCGGTACCCATGCCGGCGCTGTAGAGCACCGCCGAGATGCCGAGCACCGCCATGACGGACTTCGGCAGCTTGTCCGGAACGCGCAGGAGGAGCGCGACCCAGAGGTACGGGATGAGCCTGGAGTTGACGTGGTACCAGTTGGTGACGTGGTACGGCGCGAGGCAATAGAGCAGCCCGAGCGCGACGACAGCGGCGGGGGAGAAGAAGCGCGGCGACTCGCGGCGACTCGCGAAGCCGTAATACGCGAGCAGCAGGCACGGCACGATGCTGGTGATGGAGAGCTTCGTGAAGCCCCAGAACCACTCGGCCCAGAGGTTGTAGGCGAGCTCCCACGGCGCGACCATCACATGGTGGTGCACGAAGGCCGACATCGGGCCGACGTTGTCGCGGAGGTGCGCGAAGATCGATACCGCGACGAGCGCGGTCACCGGTAGGAGCGGCAGCACCATCACGCGGAGCGACGTGATGCGCTCCTTCCACGAAGGCGCGCGAAGCGCCTCGATGCCGACGAGCAAGCTCACGACGAGCAGCGGGAAGACGTGCGCGTACCAGGTCGCCGCGCCCAGGAACGTCACGAAGCCCGCGTTGAGGATCGACGGCGAGCGACGGTGACGATCGACCGCGAGCAGCAGCCCGAGCGAGAGGGGCACCGACAGGGCGAAGTCGAGCATGCCCATCGAGACGAACCAGTTGTGGACCATCGGCCACATGAACAGGCTCGCGATGAGCATCCGGTTTCGGCTGCCGGTCAGCGTGAGGACGAAGCGCGGAAGGATGAACGCATTCGCGCCGAGCACCATGAGCGCGAAGAGCCGCGCGGCGAGCTTGGTCCCGACCACCTTGCCGACGACGAAGAGCCACGCGAAGAGCGCAGCGTTCGTCTTGAAGAAGCCGTTGAAGACGAACTCCGGATAGCGCTCCAGGTTCTGGATGACCGTCACCGCCGCGAGGTGGTTCGGCAGGTCCTGGTACGGCGGCACCTCGGTCAAGGCGAGCGGCCACGCACCGACGACGAACAGCGCCGCGCTGACGAGGAGCGCGACGTGCTGGTCGCTGAAGGTCCAGTTACGGCTCAGCTCACGAAGGAAGGAGGACGAGACGGTCACCACGCCCGAGCTCGTGGGCACGGGGGACGACGCCTCGATCGTGGCGCGTGTGGCTCGGCGCTCGCGGCGGTCGCGTGACGACGGCTCGAGGGCGACGATGTGCGCTCGCGAATCGAGCGAATCGGCGAGGGCGTCGGAGTTAGGCATAAGCGGGCGCTCGAAACGGTCCAAGAAGGCCGAGCGTTGGGCGAGCAAGCAATTCAGGGCCCAGAGGACAAAAGAGGGGAAAAGACGAGGTTCTGCACCTTAACCCGATGCCCAGAACCTGTCCACCAACCACAAAACGCAGGGCGGCATGACACCGCGATCAGGGTTCGGGGGCCTCGGCGGGCTCGGGGTCTCGATGTGGACGGGTGACGCATCAGGTCGGTCGAGCTGTGTGACATACATGAGCTGTCGCAGCTCGGCACACATAGTGAAGAGGTCTCGGGGCGACCCCGATGCCCGGCCCTCGATACCAACGCAATGACGGCACTTGCCCCACCTCTACCCACACGGTAGGCAAGGCGAGCTGGATCCCGGGGGGACCGGTCTGGGTACCCGTCCTCCGGCTGGTGATGGCCGTGGCCGCGGTGAGCTTGGCCGGCTGTGCGGCCGAGACTGCGGGTGACACGGTCGAGCTCCATGTCGCCGAGGGCACGTCGAGCCCGACCATCTTCGGCGGCCAGAAGGACGACGACAGCGATGCGGCCGCCGCCGTCGTCGCGCTCAGGGTCGGAACCGGCAGCACCTTCGAACTCTGCTCGGGCACGCTGGTCGCCGCGAACGTGGTCCTCACCGCGAGGCACTGCGTCACCCGGAACGCGACCTCGTCCGTCTCCTGCGACGAGAAGGGCAGCTCGGCCAACGGCACGCATGTGATCGAGGACGAGGACCCCGGGCAGATCGGCGTCTACCTCGGAGCGTCGCCGAGCTTCGCGAAGGCGCCCGCCGCGAGGGCGCGCGCGATCGTCGCTCCGAGCGGGCCGTATCTCTGCGACTCGGACCTCGCCCTCGTCGTGCTCGAGACGCCGATCCGCGGCGTCTCTCCTCTCTCGGTGCGGCTTCATCATCCGGCCCGGGCGGGCGAGTTCGTACGCGCCTTGGGATACGGCCAGAACGACGCGAGCTCGCCGATCGGCACGCGGTTCCGCAAGAGCGGCGTCGCCGTGCTCGCCCAGGGCTCGGGCATCTCCGCGAGCAAGACGCCGCTCGGCCCTCGCGAGTTCGAGGTCGGCCTTTCGATCTGCCAGGGCGACTCCGGCGGCCCGGCCATCAGCGAGGAGACCGGCGCGGTCATCGGCGTCGTCTCACGCGGCGGCGGATGCGCCGATGATTTCGGCCACATCTACACGACGACGGCGGGCTTCGATCAGGTGTTCACGGAGGCCTTTCGGCTGGCCGGAGCAACGCCCACCGGCGAAGAGGGCGATGCGACGAACCTCGGCGCGAGCACCCGGTCGCAGTCGACCGGAACGCCGGGGGACGCCGACGACGAGACGAGCACGGCCTCCTCGGGCTGCTCGGTCGCGCGCGACACATCGAGCGGCAACCTCGGCAGTACGCTGCTCGCGGCCTCCGCGGCCGCAGTGGTCACGCTCGGCCTCCGGCGCCGCCGCCGCACCCCCTGACGCTTCCGCCGCCGCCGCGGCACCGCTACCTTCGTGGTCGATGCGGCTCGTGAGCGTTCGGCTTCGCAATGTCGGTGTCTTCGAGGACACGACGGTCCGGCTCGCTGACGGCGCGGCCGCGCCTCCCCCGACCGCACCTCTCTCACCCGGCGACGACGAAGGCGACGACGACCACGGAAGCGAGGTCCTGGCGCCGCGTCCCGTCACCGTCATCTTCGGAGCCGACGGGATCGGCAAGACCACGCTCCTCACGGCACTCGCCGTCACGCGCCCCGGATACGCCCTGCCGCCCGCCCCCTACCCTCGCGCCGCCGCGGCGATCGGGACCGCGACTCCTCCCGACGGACCGTCTTCGGTGGTGACGGAGTGGCTGCTCGGCGAGGACGATCCCGAGCGCCCCCATCCGCTCGTCGTCACGAGCCCGAGCGCCGCGCTCGACGGCGAGACGACCGAGGCCGCAGGCGCTCGACGCCGCGAGCAAGCGCTCTTCGATCGGCGCGCCCAAAACGACGGCGGCTTCGTGTTCGTCGGATTCTCGGGAGCGCGCTGGTTCTCGCGCACCGCGAACATGCTCTCGGTGCCGGAGCGCTCGGTGCTCCGGTACGACGTCCGCCACGCCGCGTCGTTCGACGACCCGACACGCGCGGACCTCACGCGCGAGACGAAACAGGTCCTCTCCTACAGCGCGATCGCCCGAGCCCTCGCCAATCAGCGCGAGGCGTACGCTCACCTCGTGCGCTTCGACGCGGCGGTCCGCGAGGTCGTCGACGTGATGCTCGAGCCGTTCGGCTTCACCTACGCGGGCGTCAGCCCGCTCTCCCTCGAGCCCGAGGCGACCGACAAGGCCGGCCGGGTCGTCGCGTTCGACGCGCTCCCGCGGCCGGCACGCCACCTCGTCGCGTTCGGCGCCCTGTCGCTCCGCGCGATGTTCGCCGCGTACCCGCACTCGGAGGATCCGCGCGAGCGCGAGGCCGTCGTCGCCATCGACGACATCGAGGCGCAGCAAGACCCGTCGATGCTGCGCATGCTCGTCCCGCTCCTTCGCCACGCGCTCCCGAACGTGCAGTGGCTGCTCACCACGTCGTCGACCGCGTTGGCGATGAGCTGCGATCCGGGCGTGGTCGTTGCGCTACGGCGGAGCGAAGGGGCGAGCGTCGAGGCGGGCGAAGGCGTCCTGCACTGATTCGCGCCGACGCGAGGGGCGAGAGGGAGAGGGAGAGGGAGAGGGAGAGGGAGAG
>Ga0335397_10000906_pt1 | contig 40163 bp, 29 predicted proteins | sample MAT04_FD_205740 | JGI IMG/M metagenome (GOLD analysis project Ga0335397, IMG submission 205740) | Freshwater microbial communities from Lake Fryxell liftoff mats and glacier meltwater in Antarctica - MAT-04 (spades assembly) (version 2) ... | reverse complement strand
AGGACAACGAGATCGACCACAACGTCTGCTTCGGCACGGTGTCGATCCCGAAGCACGCCGGTGGGGCGGTGCCGAAGAGCGGGCGGACGTTCCACATCCACCACAACTGGTTCAAGGACAGCTACTCAATCGAGATCGCCCGCAACGGCGTGGAGATCGACCACAACCTGTTCGACTTCGACGCGAAGGCCGACCACGGCAACCTGATCTCCGGGTTCGGTAACGCCGACGCGAAGGGGCCGCTGGTGTTCCACAACAACCTGGTGAGCAACCCCGGCCGGGGCGTGATCTGGGTGAACGAGGTGTTCAACAACATCGAAGTGCGGAACAACCACATCGTCACCCGGACGACGGCCACGCCGCGAAAGGAGGGGCTGTTCGGGTTCAACCCGAAGTGCGACTTCAAGACGATCACGATCAAGGACAATCTGATCGAGTGCGAGGGGGAGCCACGGCCTCTGCTGCGGGCGAAGGAGAGCTACGGGGCGACGGTCGAGAACAACACACTGACCAATGTGGCCGACGCCGAGAAACTGAAGAACCCGAAGGCCGACCGGCCGGTCGGTCTGGAGAAGCCGCTCACGTTCGAGTGCGGGGTGAAGGGCGAGTTCACCGTGGACGGCTGGAAGACCAACCCCACCACGAAGTAGCAGGACCATACAATCGTTGAGCCGTTGTTGGCGTTGCCGACTGTTTCAGCCGACGAACGCCGCCCAACCGTCGGTGATCGCGAGCCGCTGACGGAAATTCCAGAAGACAATCGTGTTGAAGGTGACTGGCACCAGCAAAGTGGCGATCTTCACGCCGCAGAAGCTAGCCGAGAAGGTAGCCCTGAGGCAGCGGGACGCAGATGCCAAGGAACTGAAACGATCCACCACGAACTCGTATTTCGCGGTCAAGGGAACTGCACGATGACAGCCGAGCCCGAGGATGACTCTCCGCTTCACGCGGCGATCAACGCGAAGTTGGCCGAGATCGCTGTCGAGTCACCGTCGTTGCCTTCCTGGCACGAAGAGTGGTCACGCCTGGAGTTGCACGCCACCGACGAAGAACGGCTGAAAGTCTACAAGTCCGTTCGCGATGGAGGTTCCGTCCCCTCCGAGGCTGGCTTCTTTCTGGTGGCGTGGGTAATCGACACCATGATGACCGGGCGGCCCGTGGAAGAGTTCCGCGAAGCCGAGGAGCGACTCGAAGCCATCCGCCAGAAGTACGACTTGGAAGAAGACACCCCCCCGGATGAGGCGGACACACCCGACGAATACCGGCAGGCTTGCCAGCAGATGGATGAAGCTCTGGATGCTCTGTACGCCGCGATTCTCGAAGAGCACGGCGAACACGAAATGGCCCAACTCTTCCGGGAAGATCCCGAGCAGTTCGAGGAACTATACGAGGTCGGGCGGCAGTTCTTCCACGAACAAGCCAGTGACGACGAGGCGGAAGGTGACGATTGGCTGAACACCTTGCTGAACGAGCTTGGTGACTGCATCGACGCCGACAGCCCGATGGGGCCGCTGGGACTGCGTTACCACGAAGATGACGGCTACTGGGAAGTCTGGGTCTACCCGACGCCGGTGGAACTGGTCGGCGGACGGCACGATGGCGAGGTCGTTGTGCCCGGCTTCATGCTCGACCTGGAGCAAGTCCGCGAAGCCTTCGATTCAGTCTCGGGCTTTCACTGGAACGCCATCGGCTTGAACGATCCTGCCGGACCACACGTTACGATTGAAGGTGTCTTTCAGGGTCGCGAGGTCTCACTGCACGTGCTCGCCTACGCATCCGATGGAGAAGAGCCGGGATTGAAGTTCGACGCTAACCTGTGACGCCGAACAAGCGAGGCGTCCCCAAAGTGGAGTCATCTGCGGGATCAGCGGATCAGCGAGATCGTGGTGAGCAACGGGTAACTGTGAACCGTAGCAAAGGTGGCAGGGTTTGTACTTCTTGCCAGGCTCGCACACGGCTCTGTCGCAATCAAGACAGCAACCAGCGTCGGCGGTGACACTGGCGTGACGGGTTCGATCTGCTTCACCTCGAAACTCAGCTCCTTCGCCCGACGATGAAACTATTTGGGTGTAGCGTAGTCGTGGCCTCGGAACATCCTGACCATTCGCGACAGGGTGGCGTAGATGGTGATTCTGCTGGTCATCGGGCCGATGTTCGAGGCGGACCACTACGAAGAGCAGTGCTGATTTGGTCCCGCAGTTGACGTCAAGAAGGCCGCGCGGCGGGTGTAACGTCAACGTGACCGAGCGGGGTCTTCGAGAGGAGTGAACGCGGACCTGTCCGACTGTTCTAGGCATCCTCCCCACTCATGACCAATCTCACCACACTGAACCTCGGCCACCAACCCGCTAGGGAGTTGGGTACCGCTACGGCTCAGTTCCGGATGCCGCACCAGCTATGCGTCGCTTCGCGCGGCAATGTCCGCGTTGCTGAGGTGACCAACAACCGCATCCAGAAGTTCATCGCGAAGAATGAGGATCCTTACCCGAACAGCGGGAGCGGCTTGCCTTCATCGAGCAAGTTAAGCGGGCGGTTGTCGCGGCTGCGGAATGCGTGTTCGTTCGGAATGCCGAAAGCCTGGTAGATCGTGGCCGCGAGGTCCTCGGGGTGAACCGGTCGGTCCGACGGATACGCTGCCACCTTGTCGGATGAACCGTAAACCTGTCCGCCGGCGATGCCGCCACCCGCGAGTATCGCCGTCTGGCAGTGAATCCAGTGATCGCGGCCGGGAGGACCTTTCCCACCCGTTCGCGGGTCACCAATTCGCGGCGTGCGGCCCATCTCAGCGCAAACCACCACCAGCGTTTCGTCCAGCAATCCACGGTCTTCCAGGTCTTCGAGCAACGCCGAATAGCAGGCGTCGAATTTCGGCAACAGGTCGTTCTTCAATTGCCCGAAGTTGTCGCCGTGCGTGTCCCAGATGAACGCCGGACCAACCTGCTTCGCGATCCAGTGCACGCACACGAACGGCACACCCGCTTCGACCAACCGCCGCGCCATCAGCACGCTCTGGCAGTTGATGTCGTTGCCGTAACGGTCGCGAACGCGCTCGGGTTCCCGCGTCAGGTCAAAGGCTCGCTTCGCGGCGCTCGACGTCAACAGCGACAACGCCCGGCGACGGTTGGTGTCGTGCGTGTCGAGCGGTCCGCCGGGTCGCTCAGCAGATCGCTGCCAGGAGTCGAGACTCGCGAGGAGTTGCCTGCGATCACGCAACCGATCCGCGCTGAGATCGCCGGGTAGCTCGAAGTCGGGAACCGTGAGATCGCGGGGTTTGTCGAGTGTGCCGCGAACCATCACCGGCTCGTAACTCGGACCAAGTAAACCGGCGAATTGCCCAGGGTTGACATACCCCGTAATTTCGCCGGAGCGGGCTGGGAGCTGCACAACCCCAGGGAGCGCCGGATGCCCGGGACGCAGCGCCGCGACCGCCGACCCGATGAAGGGCCAGTCGTCGGGCTTCGGCTTGCGGTTAATGCTCTCGACGAAAAACGAGCGATCGGGCCGGTGACCGGTGAGCATGTAGTAAGTGTCGGCGTGGTGGTCGCCGTTGCCGATGACCCGTTCTGACATTGTGAGCGACCGGACCAGCGCGAGGTGGTGTGCGAGCCGAGCAGAACGCGGCAGGTGTTCGCAGATGTGAACGCCGGGTGCGGTCGTCTGAATCGGGCGGAACTCCCCGCGATATTCTTCCGGGGCGTTCGGCTTCATGTCCCAGGTGTCGATTTGGCTCGGGCCGCCGAAGAGCCAAAGCATGATGCACGCTTTCGCGCGGCGACCCTTCGCCGGTCGCACAGGAGCCGCGATCACGTCGGAGAGCCCGACGCCAAGTGCGCCGAAACCGAAGCCGCGGAGAACCTGCCGCCGGTTCCAGTCGTGAAGGGCGGGGTGTGTCATGCAGTGCCCCGAAGAACCAATCTGACTCTTCTGGGATACCACACATCGAGCCGGATTGCACGTGTGCCTCGCCAAAATCGAAATGGTGTCCCTTCAACAGGTCTGATAGGACCTCGAAGATGCAGATTGATATCACGATCAAGATCAAAGCCCGTCTCTGCGATGATGAACGGTTTCTCCCGGTTCCTTCCGCATCTCGGCACGTGTGGGAGTACGCCCCAACCCCCGTGGACTATCTATTTGCTCTGGCGATCTTGACTGTACACTGTACATCGCCGGCGTAGGTTCGCTGAGCGATCTCTCGAACGAAGATCGCCGACGGCGTGTAATCGAGACGCTCGCGGATCGTCTCGCCGATCCAAACTCACACCTCAGCACAACAGGGACAAACCTTTTCGGTATCGCTCAGGTCGATCACTTCTCGCTAGCACGTGATGGTCGTCGCGCGTGCGTTGCCGGGATCACTACGAACTCCACCGGCAAATGAACCGCCTAGGATATTTCATAAGGGTTGTGCATTAGCCAATCGCGCGACGGCTCGAGGTTTGGTAAAGGAAGGGGTTACCACACTACCTCCTCACCATTCCCGGTGCCGTCGCAATGACAGAGAGTAGTCAACCACCCCTCTCGTTCGCCACCACCAAACGCCGTCGTCACGAAGCGGATTTCTCTGGCGGCACGATTCACCTCCGATGCTGCCGTTCTCCTCCTCCGCGAAGCCGACCGACAACTCGGGCTTACGGCCACACTCGATACCGCCATTCTGATCCTCGCAATTAGCACAACGGTCACTTGTGGGGCCACCCAAGCACGGCGAAACAAAGAACGGTCGCAATCATGATGACGATGAGAACGTATCCCAGGGCCGTCCGCCGTGTTGTTGCCGCCTCTTCCGCCCGCCCTGCCGCAGTCCATGCGACGAAATTCTGACCGTCCTGGAGTTGAGCGAGAACATCTGTCAGGAAGCCTTGCCGCTCCGTACCAGGTCCTGTCGCCGCGAAGAAACAACCGCCTGGCAGGACCGCTTCGTTCTGTTCCGGTGCCAGGACGCGAGTGAACAACCGGACAATTGCGTCGGTTCGAGCGTGGACGGCGACGGCAAGTTGAAACAGGCGTGCATTCGCTGCGGGGTCGGTCACCGGCGGCATCACCCGATACACAAGTCGCGGGATAAGCGTCGTCGTTTGCCAGCGGACCAACTCGACGATCAGTCGTGCCCGATCGGCGACCGGCAACCGCGCGACATAGGGGAGCTTCCGCCCGAGTCTCTGCTTCCGGCGGGCCATGGGAACGCGGGTGAGGAACTCATCGAATCCCGGAATCTGCTCGGCATCGCAGACAACGCCAACGACCGGGCACCGCACCTGAAGCACCTCGGCGGCAGAACGGAGATCCTCAGCGCCAAAGAAGCCCGCCTGATTCGCGAGGGCAGGGGAGCGAGTGCATGCTTCGGGAACGAGGACGAGAATCCCGTTGACCGGGCAGAACGGCCTTCGGGTTCCGCGGATGAGTTGGCACAAGTGGCGAAATCGGGCTGTGAGCAAGGCAATCCGGGCTGGGTCCTTCGCGAGGGGGACTGTCGGCGTCGGCGCGACATCTGCATCTGGCGGAGCATCGACCAGGGTGGCCAGGGTGGGGAACTGATCGGAGTTCGGATCGGGAGCCGATTCGTCTGACGGAGCATCGCCCAGATTGGCAGTCGCGGTCGCCCAAGCGGCGAGTCCGCCCAGGAGCGAGGTCTCACCGGTTGCGACGAAGATGGCATCTTTCAGGGCGAATAGTCGGACCGGGGGGTCACCAGGAGCTGCAAATTCGGTCACCTTGGCATGGGCAGCCTCGAACAGGGCCGCGTCCCCACCATGCGGTCGACCAATAATGAGGAAGACTGGCATGCGAGTGAAGTGAACCCCAGCCCGTTCCGCCGCACCGACAGCCGTATCCCACGCGCCGTCGAGATCCGGGAAGAGCGATGGGTGAGCGACGGGGCGGAGGAGTCGCCAGAGCCAAAAGGCTGCCCAGGCATTCGCGTAGAGGATTAGGGCGAGGAGCGGGAGCCATAACCGGGCAAGCCACTCGGTCGGGGCTTCCACATAGCGGACGAGGTCGAAACGGTCGTTCGCCCACCCAAGAGCGACTAGCACCGCAACCAGAACGATGACGTGGAGGCCCCAAGCGATCCAGGGGCGTGACCCGCGAGCCGTCTCACCAATCATCGGGAGGAGGAGCCCGAAAAACCCGGTAACCTTCGACCAAAGCCAACGGGCGAGGGTGATCATGTGTGCGTCGTCTGCCGGAACCTGGGAACAGTGAGAACAACCCGGCGATCATCGTCCGCCTAAACTGGATACGAGAACGAATGCCGCGATCGGGATCAGAATGAGTGCCACGGTGGCTCCTACCCCAAGCATTCGCTCAAACCGAAACTCGGCTCGCCGTGGTGAGGCGTCAAATTCCGGGTCCGGTTCCAGGTCGAACGGCGACTCGGGAACCGGCAATTCGCGGAGAGATTCCCGCGTCACATCCGACCATTCGCGAAGTTTATTCGGGTCATCCGCCAGAGTGCCACGAAAACCGAGTTGTGCGCACAGAAAGAAGACCTCCAGCGCATCGACATCGCCTGCTCCGGAGGCGAGTTTCGCCTGATCCCAGAACCGCCACGCACGATCGTTTGTGCCATACAGTTCCACTTCCAGTTTTCGCTCGTTCCAACGATCCCGCCAGGTGGGCACCTGCGTGAAGAGTTCATCCACCCAGCAGGCAAGGGCATACCGAACGCCAAGGAATCCGGGTGCTGCCGAACCCGTTCGGCCGACCGGCCGAGGACCGATCGTCGCTGTGATACTGGCCGCTGAGAGGAGTTCCTTGAGTCGCGAATGTTCTCGCTCGAACTCAAGCGCACGCCCGGACGCCAGCTGTTCACGAACGCGAAGGGCGCTTGCAAACACCGGGTACGCGAACAGCGCGGTGTCGTCGCGCATTGGCCGGATTCCGGGGGGTTCTTGCTTCTACTTCTGTCTCCTTTATATAAGAAGGAATTCATTCCGGCCCGACCCCCTTCCGGGGTGAGAACGATGTCCACTCGCGCGGTTCACTGGCATGAAGGACTGTTCCTTCGGCCACATCATCTTCAGGCGACCTGCCGCCACACGGAGCATCAATCCCGCCAACTCGCCGATACGATTGCCCCCTATGCCTGGGGTTGCCGCGTTCTGGACATTGACCCCGATGCGCTTGCAAACTCACGGTTCCAGGTTCGCCGACTTCGCGCCCGGCTGCCAGATGGGACAGCAGTTGATATTCCGGAAGACACAACACTCCCGCCACTTGACCTGAAGCCGGGTCTCGACCGCGGCCCACGGCTCACCGTCTATCTCGCGGTTCCAGTACTGCAACTCGGTCGCCCGAACACGACCGAGTCGGAATCGGGTTCCTCGCTCGCCCGGTATCGACTCGATTCGCAGGAACTTGAGGACGAGAATGCTGCCGACGACCGTGAAGCCGTCGTAGTCAGAAGATTGAACGCACAGCTTCTTACATCCGGCCAGGACTTCGCCGGTTACTCGGTGCTGCCACTCGCGAAGATCGTCCGTTCGAGCCGGGCCGACGGGCGACCCGAGTTCGAGCCAGGGTACATCCCACCGGTCCTCGGGTGCGATACTTGGCCTCCCCTCGCCCGGGACATCCTCCAGGCGATTTACGACCGCGTCGGAACAAAGATCGACGTTCTTGCTGGACAGGTTCTCGACCGTGGACTTGCGTTTGAAGGCGGAAACCAGGCTGACGTGCTGATCGGGGCCCAACTGCGGGCGTTGAACGAGTTGTACGCACTCCTTGCCGGGCTCGCGTTCACCTCCGGCCTCCACCCGGTGACCGCATACCTGGAACTTTGCCGCGGCGTGGGCCAGTTGTCGTTGTTCGGCCCCTCTCGTCGCCCGCCGCCGCTCCCGCGGTACGATCACGACGACATCGGCGGCTCGCTCTACTTCCTGAAGCGCTCCATCGACGCGCTACTCGATGTGTTTGTCGAGCCTGACTACAAGAGCCGCCCGTTTGTTGGTGCGGGTCTCCGGATGGAAGTCGCCCTCGAAGCCGCGTGGGTTGAATCGACATGGCAGATTTACATTGCCGTTCAGAGCACGCTCTCCGGCGATGAACTGATCCGCGTGCTCACTCAGCCGGGCGTACTCGACATGAAAGTCGGGAGTTCGGAGCGTGTCGATGCCGTCTTCCGCGATGGCCGCGAGGGGCTCCGGTTCACGCCTGTCCGGGCGGTCCCGCGGTCGCTCCCGCACCCGAGCGGGGTCACGTATTTCCAACTGGCCACCGACGCAACAGCCTCGGAATGGGCGGCTGTCCAAAAATCGTTGTCGCTCGCCGTTCGGCTGAACGAAAACCTGATCGCCGGCAATATCCACGGGCAGCGAGACTTGACGGTGCAAGTTGCCGGACAGACGCCAACACTGCGGTTCACACTGTATGTGATCCCTCGAAAGAGCCTCTCACCGGGCGACTTGGTGGTGTGAGAACAAAACCCAGGATTCACCACAGGCAACGCAGAGAACGCAGAGGAAAGACACAACGCAGAGAACATTTTTACACACTGTGTTCCCTGGGTTTTGTCCTTCTCCGCGTTCTCTGCGTTCTCTGCGGTGAATCATCTGACCGATTCATCAAGACTTCCCCACAGAGACCCGCCCATGGCCACGGTCAATCCCCGTGCACTCTTCGAGAAGCTCAACGGCACCACCAAGCGTGCCCTGGAAGGGGCTGCCGGACTGTGCTTGTCTCGCACCCACTTTCACGTCGAACTCGAACACTGGTTGCTCAAACTCACAGAGGCGACAAACAACGACCTCTCGGCGATCTTCAAGCAGTACGACCTCGACACGGCCAAGGTCCGGCAACAACTCGAAGCCGCAGCGAATCGCTTCAAGACTGGCAACGGCCGCGCTCCGGATCTGTCGCCCGATATCCTCGACGCGGTCCGTGAAGCGTGGGTTCTCGCGTCGCTGGAGTATGGCGCAAGCCGCGTTCGCTCGGCCTACATTCTCGCTGCGCTACTCACAGACCGGTCACTGTCCGCTCGGACGACGACGGCCGTCCCTGAACTCGCGAAGATCGGTGGCGAACGACTCCAGCGCGAACTCAAGGATCTGCTCCCGAGGATCGCCTCCGAAGAGAACGAACAGGAAGCCGCTTCGGCTACCGGAACACCCGGGCCGGATGGGCAGCCAACTCCTGCGGGTTCTTCGAAAACGCCATCGCTCGATCAATTCACCGTAAACATGACCGCGAACGCGAAGGCCGGGAAGATCGACCCGGTGGTTGGCCGAGACGCGGAAATCCGCCAGGTCATCGATATTCTCACCCGCCGCCGACAGAACAATCCGATCCTGACGGGCGAGGCCGGCGTCGGGAAAACTGCGGTCGTCGAAGGACTTGCTCTGCGAATCGCTGCCGGAGACGTGCCACCGCCGCTGAAGAATGTCGATCTGCGTTCGCTTGACCTGGGGTTGCTTCAGGCCGGGGCCGGGGTGAAGGGCGAGTTTGAGAACCGGCTGAAAGCGGTCATTCAAGAAGTGAAGTCGTCGCCCACGCCCGTGATCCTGTTCATCGACGAAGCCCACACGATGATCGGGGCCGGCGGGGCGGCCGGGCAGAACGACGCCGCCAACTTGCTGAAGCCGCCGCTTGCTCGCGGTGAACTCCGAACAATCGCAGCGACAACCTTCGCCGAGTACAAGAAGTTCTTCGAGACGGACGCAGCACTGAAGCGGCGGTTCCAACTCGTTCGCGTCGAGGAACCACGAGAAGCGAACGCCGTGCGGATGCTCCGCGGACTCGTTCCGGTTTTGGAAAAGCACCACAAAGTCCGCGTGATGGACGACGCGATCACCGAGACGGTTCGCCTCAGTGTGCGGTACATGCCCGATCGCCAGTTGCCCGACAAGGCAGTTAGCCTGCTCGACACCGTGTGCGGTCGCGTGTCGCTGAGCCAACTCGCAACGCCACCCGCACTCGAAGATTCCAAACGGGAAATCGAGTATCTCACAAGTGAGATCGCCTTCCTGGAGCGTGAAGGCCGCGTGTCCGGCGGCGACCCTGAGAAGCTCGCGGACCGAAAAGCTCGAAAGGTTGCCGCCGAGAAGCGGACGATCGAACTCGAACAGCAACTCGCAGCCGAGCAGAAGGTAGTCGAGCAGATTCATGTGGTTCGAGATAAACTCGAAGCCGCCGAGGCTGGCAGCGCCGACGTCACAGCGACTGCCGAACTCAAGCGACTGACCGACGAACTCGCGAGGATTCAGGGCGAGGCACCGCTCGTGTATCCGGTCGTCGCGGGGCAAGCCGTCGCCGAGGTGGTCGCGCGATTGACCGGCGTTCCGCTCGGGAAGATGGTTCGCAACGAGATCGAGACGTTGCTCAACCTCCCGAAGCACATGCAGGAGCGGGTCGTTGGTCAGGACCATGCGATGGAGGCGATCGCCGAGCGCATTCGCACCGCTCGCACCGACCTTTCCGACCCACGCCGGCCGGTTGGCGTCTTTCTCCTCGTCGGTCCATCGGGTGTCGGCAAGACCGAGACAGCCATGGCCCTCGCGGACCTGCTCTACGGTGGCGATCGCAACATGGTCATCATCAACATGAGCGAATACAAGGAGGCGCACAAGGTCTCACGCCTGACCGGGTCTGCGAAAGGATACGTCGGGTATGGCGAAGGCGGCGTTCTCACGAACGCAGTGAAGAACCGGCCCTACTCCGTCGTGCTGCTGGATGAGGTCGAGAAGGCCGACGAGTCGGTTCAGGAAATCTTCTACCAGGTGTTCGACAAGGGCGTGCTGCAGAACGACACCGGGGAAGACGTGAACTTCAAGAACACGATCATCCTGCTGACGTCAAACGCGGGGACCGACACGATCATGAAGGCGTGCGCCGATCCGGAAACGATGCCCGACGCGAAGGGGCTTGCGGAGGTGTTGCGACCGGACCTGCTCAAGTCGTTCAAACCGGCACTGCTCGGGCGGATGGTGGTCGTGCCGTACTTCCCGCTTCGCTCAGAAGTTTTGAAGCGGATCATCGAACTCCAACTGAGGAAGATCGGCGACCGGCTCCGCGACAACCACAAGGCGACGTTCGCTTACGATCCGGCTGTCGTGGACACGATCCTGGCGCGTTGCACGGAGGTCGAGAGCGGAGCACGAAACGTCGACCACATCATCACGGGGACGGTGCTCCCCGCGATATCGGACGAGATTCTGACTCGCATGGCCGAGGGGAAGACTGTGCGATCGGTCAAAGTTGGCGTTGGCGCGGAAGGGAAGTTCACCTTCAGCATCGAGTGATCCCACTCACTCGTTGGTCTGCCGTGTTCCTGTGGCAAGCTTCCACAGAGCTGCGACGCTACCGACCGAGCGGGAGCGGGAAACCGCTCCGGCCTGGGTTGGGCCGACAGGCGGCTTCGTGGTCACCTGAGTTGCCGCCACGGTTGCCGCCACGGGCGCCACGGTTGCCGCCACGGGCACCGCGACCGGCGCTGCCCCACGCAGGGGTTCAGACAACGCCCCGATCAAGTGGTTCTGGTCAGCGGTGAGTTGACGGTAGGCCATCGCGGAGATGTTGATCCCACGGCCAACGGCAACCCGTGCCTCGCGGATCAGTTCGGTTGGCGGGTCGATCGCGACCGCATCGTAATACGGGACCGGACCAGTCGCGTTCTCCTTCTCTTTCTCCTTGTCTTGCGGAGTCGGAGTCGCCTTCTCGGGTGGCTTGGCAGGCTCCTGATAGGTCGCCACGCACACCTGAAGAGCTGCGTAGGCCAAAGCTCGCACGCACTCGGATTGTTCCGACGGGAACCCGTCTTTCGTGCCACCGTTGACGGCAATCGTCAGCGCCGCGATCGTTTTCTTCGAGCAGCAGCAACCGTTTGCGAACGCCTTCGCGGCCTCGATTCGGACACACTCGCTGGGGTCGCCTCGCAGTGCCGAAATCAGAGCGGGTTCGGCTTCCGGGTAGTACTTGCAACTCACTGTACCCAGATACCGAACAGCTGCCCGCCGCGCCGCCGCGTTCGCTTCATCCTGCTTGATGCGCGATGCCGCCCCCTCTGCACTCGTAGCTGGCTTGGCGAGGTCGGCAGCGCTCGGGCCAGAGCAACCCGACCCGACCAGACCACCGGTCATCATGCCGAGTGGACTGACCATCGCGTTGAACATTTTGCCGATTGCCGAGTTGCAGAACTTCTGCCTACACGCAGCCTTTTGCCCTGGCGACATGCTGAACATGGAGAAGATGTTCCGCGGCGCTGCTGGTGCAGCGATCGGAGGTGCAACGGGCGCTGGCGCGACAGGGACTGGGACTGACGGGATCTGCCCGTATGCTGCCAGGGCAAGTCCCGCAGACGCGACGATGACCGTGACGAACCCTCGCATCAGATCCCCCCTCCAGAAGTCGTCTTCCCCCTGGCGGGCGGATAAGCTATTGGGTCCGGCAACTCAAGGCGAAAGTGTCGATCTCTAAGGATTCGCGGAATGACCGCCCGGTTCTACATAGGGGTGGCCGGCGTGATTGCCGGGTGTGTCGGACTGGTGTTCCCGGTGGGGTCCCAGGTTCCGACACTCGCAATTCCGCAGCCGATGCCAGCCGAGAAATCGACCGTCAGCGATGCCATCAAGGCTGTTCGCACGGGACTCGTCTTGCCCGAAGTCACCGCCCCACGGGCCGAAACCACGCAGAACCTCCCGGCACCGACGCCTCTCCCGGTTGCCCCAGACCCCAAACCTCTACAGTCACCGTTGCCGTCGCCGTCACCGCTGTTGCCGCCGCTTGTGACAGAGCCGCTCCCGCCCAGTACCATTCAAACCGGCGGACTGACTGTCGATGGTCACTCAATCGACCTCTCACAGTTCCGGAATCGGCTGAGGGGCGGCTGTTCGACATGCGGACATGACGATTGCGAAACCTGTGGCGGATCACGGCACTGTTCGCCCGGGCGGAAAGCGTGCGAGCCATTCCCAGCAAGGAACCGCGCCCAGCAGTTGGTCGGGGTGCTCTACGAAAGCGTCTGTTGCCCGGACCCGTGCTACGAACCGAAATGGACTGCACTGGCCGACGCAGCCTACTTCACCGCAGCGGCTCGCCCAGTGTCCCAGACGCGATTCCGGTGGGACGCCGGGCTTCGGGGCGTGCTGCCCGACCGGGCCGAGTTCTTCTGGGCACGGGCCGACGGTTCTGGCCTTGGCCCTCGCCCCGTCGCCCCGCTTCTCGGAGCAAGCAGGCTCAACTACCACGAACTGAGCATGTACACGGAAACGGCCGTCAACGGATCGCTCTCGATGATCGTCAACCTCACCTACCGCACCAACAGCGCAATCGGAGCATCACCCGGGGCCGGGTTCGGTGACATGCAGATCGGGACCAAGACGTTGCTGGTTGACAGCGAATTGTCTCAGGTCGCGTTCCAGTTCCTGACTTATCTGCCGACCGGCCAGTCACTGAAAGGAACCGGAACTGGTCACGTCGCTCTCGAGCCGTCGCTGATCGTCGGGTTAAAAGTGTCGAGCAACACGTTCATCCAGGCTCAACTCGCGGATCGGATTCCGCTTGGTGGCAACCCGGATTATGCGGGAGCCGTGCTGCAATACAGCATGAGCCTGAACCACGTGCTCTGGAGGCCGGTCCGTGATGTGCAACTGATCGGGACGTGCGAGTTCGCCGGACTCACCTTTTTGGACGGTGCCTACACCGACCCGATTCTGGGAGGGAACCAGCGAGCCGTCGGGGCGTCCTATTTCTCGCTCGGGCCGGGAATCCGCTTGAACATTTGCGATAAGATGGACTTCGGGGCTGGTTCGGCATTCGCATTGACCGACCAACACTTCGCGAACGCCCTCTTCCGGACCGAGTTCCGCTTCCGGTACTGACCAGTCACGGCGATAGATAGAGATCGAGGTTGGCAGTCGTGGTGATTCCTGCTGTCGCGGTTGCGTTGGTCGTTGCCTTCCGGCGGGTGGCAACCTTCTCGGCTGCCAGCATGTAAGCACCGGGCTTGAGTTCCGGGAACAGGTATTTCCCATCCGCATCCGTGTTGACCTTGAATAGCGCCATCCCACGGGCATCGGAGAGCGTCACTTCGAGTCCTGCCTGGGGGCGATTTCCTTCCCTGAGCACGCCTGCAATCGCGGCTGGCTTTTCGGGAATCGCGTCCACCACCTCAACTGAAGCCGACGACGATGATGTCAACCCCGCTCCATTCACGGCGATGCTCGAAATGTCGATCATTCCCGTTTTGTCGCGGGGCAATGGAACCGCTGCTGACCAACGCGACGGATCGGACGCGGAACGCATCGCGGGAATCGTCACCGCCCCCGGCAACGGCTTCCCGTCTGGGCCCACCTTCCCGACGAAGAACGATACCGATGCCACGCCCGACTCAGGGTCCGCCGCTTCGACTGCGACCTGCAGGGGCGTTCCCTTCTTGACCTGATCGGGAAGCCCACGAAAATCCGGAGCGAGTGGCGGCGAGTTATCGAGGATGACCGGGATTTCCTTGGTGGCCAGGATCGACTTGTCCACACCGAGCAACCGGGCCACGACCGTTCGTCGACCAATGAGTTGCGGAACATCCCAGGTGACTTCCCAGTCCTCGATGCGCGCAGATAGGTGCAGTCCGCCAGCCGACCCAGGCGAGATGGTCGCGTGCCTGCGACGGGCCGCAGGGAGCGGTTTAAATGCTTCTTCCGTTGGCTCGCGGCCCTGGTCGTGTCGCATCAGACGGACATCGAGAGTGGCCCCCGGCGGTGCTCGGTCTGCCCCGATGCGAAATGCGACCGACTGACCGGGAGTCGGCGCCGGGACCGATCGAAGTTCGAGGTTCGGAGTCGTGTCCACGGTCGGCGAAACGGGGTCGCCGGTTCGCACGAAATCGACATTCAACCGGAACGCTCGCGTCACACCATCGACCGTGATGCTGACCTGACCCTGCCGACGGGCCTCAGGATCGAGAACAAGCCCGGTCGCATCGAGCGTCAGAGGGCGACTATCGGGGGGGATGCGTCCGGCGAACCGACCGACGCGAATCCCCCGCAAGCCGGGAACGTGAGCCGGATCGACCACGAGCGTCGCGTTCGATGGGGTTGCGCCCAGATCTCGGAGTGCCCGAACCGTCACCCCCAGTCGGTTCTCGGGCCTCGTTGGGAGTTCAATCGGCTCGTATGTGGCACCCGACAATTCCACATATTCAAACGGCTCGCGGACCCCAAGCCGCAGGTTCCGTGACTGAATCACCGTCGCTGGTTCAGTTGCGTCCGTCGCCTCGATCCGGAGCGATCCTGGGAGATCGAACGACGGGGTTGCCGGGGATGGTGATTTCGTTGGGGCAGGTGGTCCACCGGTGAACGGCACCAGTCGCGTTTCGCCCGGCCCAACCGCAACCTTGGTTGCATTTGCTGGAATTTCCGCAAGCGAAGAGACTGCACGCACCAGGAAGTCTCTTTTGACGGTCCCGCGGTTTCGGACGAATACATACAGCGATTCGCCAGCGCCCGGCCGAATCCGGATGTCGTCGCCAAGCCCGACCGGGTCAACAGGAACGTGATCGACGACAATCTCGACTGGGTTCACCAGCCGCGTGCCGTCGATTGCGATTCGCACAAACGACTCTCGACCACCAGAACGGAATTCGATCACCACGCCATCCGGGATACGGCCGGGACTGGTCGGGTTAGCGACCTCCGCTCGCACGATGAGTGTGCCGATGGTTCCTCCACCAGCCGGGTCGGGCTGGAAGGGAGTCGTCTCCGCCGTGATGCGGACCGTGTCCGCTGGCGGGAGGGCACGGACTGTAAGCGGATCGCTGGCCACGGCTCCCGGGCGCCGGATTGCCAACCGAACCTCGGCTGTAGGGCGGGGTGCGGTCAGGACGATCGGGGGCGGCTCGTCAAAGACAATGAGCGGAGGCAGTACAACCGCGTCGATCCCGACCGCGATCTCCGCAGACGCCACCGATTCGAGAAAATCGCGATCGAATCCGGCCCGTGCGATCTGGCGGTGAGTGACTCCGGACCAGCCGAAAAACTCTGCCCACGCAGTCCGCCGGGCCACGACCCGGGGTTCGCCGTTCTTCGCGTCGAACCGCATCGGGGTGAATCCGGGTGACAGGATCGCGAGCACATCGCGGCGGTCGAAGGTCGCATCTCGCCAGAGGTCGTCGAGACCCACGCTCCAGGCTCGGCCCAGGCCCTGAGACAATTCCACCCATGCGGGCGAATCCGGTCCGCCCTGTCTCGCGCTCATCCAGAGTTTCTCGAGTGGGTCGATGGTTGCGGCGGGGAGTCCGGCGAAGCGGAGGATCTCGATATGGCATTCCGTCCGGATGGCGGCACGGGCGGCTGTTGCCCGTCGCTCCGCAGCGACTTCTTCCGCGCCGTACAGCACGATCGGGGTTGGAAGAGCCGAGCCGTCGTCACTTCGGTCAGCAGCGATCGTCCGTTCGGCCAGCCGGCGTGTCAGACCATGCCCCGCCTGGTCCAGGGCAGCGCGTCGCTCCTGGTTCAGGCGCGGGAGTGAGGAGAGGAAATCGAGTTTGCGAACCAACGCGGGAGGGGGTGGGTCGGCTGCCGCTGCCGTCACCGCCCACTCGACATCGGCAGTACCAGTCACCTGATCGAGAGCCGTTGTCATGCGGCTTGTCGCGGCAGCCGCTCGTCGCAACTGATCTGCCTGGTCGAGCAATTCGGTTGCGCTTGAAGGGGCTTTCGGAGTGCTCAGTAAGTTGATCAGGTTCCCCGTCGCGAGCAGTCGAGTTTTCCAGAGGGGGACGCGGTCCGGGAATTCTTCCAGCACAGAGGCTTCTGGAACAAGCCCGACGAGGACCTCGTCTGCGATGGCGCGGCCGCTGGCGTAGGCGTCTGCAAACGCGGTTACTGCCGACGCGAGCCGGACCGCGTCGTGGAATCGTTCAAGCGCTTCTGTCGGAGGAACACTCCCCCAGAACGTCAGCAGGATTTCGCCGACCCAGCGAGCTTCCGTTGCCTGTCGAAGGACGGATGCCGTCCAGGGGTAGACATCCGGTCGGGCCGCAGCCGTTTCGTAAGTGGTCACGGCAGCGAATCCGGCCCGTGCGACCTCAACCGGCCACTGGTCGATCGGAACACGACGTGTGAGATCCGCGAGGCGACGCAGGAAATACGTCTCGATGTACGCCAGAGGGATTTTTCGTTCCGTGAGTGCTCGGTCGAGGAGTTGGAGATCGGTCGGACGGGCGGCTACGCTCTGCCCTCGCGACACGATCGCCGCCTCAACCACGAAAGGCGACTTCCCGCTCACCGCCTTGACGAACCCGGCCACCGACTTGGCAAGCGCGGCTTCTTGACCAGACGCTGGTAGCGTTGCTGCGTCCCGGCCCGCGTTCAGCAAGGCGTCGACTGCCTCGACGGCGGTTGGGTCTTCCGTCTCGCCGAGTGCCCGGGCCAGGGCGATGGACACGATCTGACTGGGCCGTTGTGCTGCCAGCCGGGCCACGGAGATATCGCGACTATACCGAGGGAAGTCGATCGCGAGATCACTGTATCCGCGGTCGTTTGCTCCCCCGTATCGGCGACCAGACTGTGCCACCTGAACTTCGTCCTGGAGTCGGCGATAAATGACGGGAGCCTGGGACAAGCTCCCGTCCGCTCGCCAGCGGGTAAGCGTGTTCCACCCACCCAGAAGCGGCTCTTCCGACGACACCCCGGGTGTCGGCGTTTCCCCGCCGGAGGCCGAGACCAGATCAAAGTCCGGCCCATCGCCGAGGAGGACCGGGATTTGTCTTCGCCCTTCGTTCTCGCGCACCCAGCGATCGACGCGCGTTCGGAGGAACGCGGCCAGCCCTCGCACTGTGACCCGCCGACCGACGCGGCCGCTTGGATTGTAAGGTACTGCCGCACCCCGCAACCCGGTCTCGAAGTAGTATCCGAACACCGTTCGCCCGAGCATGCGGCTTCCATATGGAGTTTGCCCGGGACCAGCGGAACAGAGCACGAGCCAGTCGGCGCGTGCGCCCGGGTGCGCGGCCTGATGTTCACCATCGATGGAATTGACCAGTCCCGCAACGTGAGCCGTTGGGTCCGTCCACAATATCCCGACTCGTGTGTCGGGCGGAGGCCCCGCAAGGTCGAGGACCACGAGTTTCGCTCGCGGTCGTGCGGCCTTCACTTTCCGGAGGATCTCTCGGAGGGATAATCCTTCACGACCGCCGGGTGGGTCGGCATCGGCCGGGATGAACTCGACATCACCCCCGGCACGAACCCGTGCGAACCCGCTGAGGTACAACACGAGTGTGTCGTGGGCATGGAGTCGTTGAAGTTGATCAATTTCGCGTGTGAGAAGTGGTGCTTCCTGGCTCGAATCGGTGTTCGCCAGTCTGGGAAAGAAACCCGCCGCCAGCACCGCACTCCGATCGGCATCCGCTTCCGAACGGTCGGGGATCGCGGGGCTTCGGTACTGTGTCACCCAGAGAGGGACAAAATACGGGGTCGGGAGCGGCCTGGCCCATGACCCGATGCCCAGTGTGGCCCCGGCAAGGGCGAACGTCAGTGCTGCGGCCACGAATCGACGGACGCGGGTCGATCCCACTCGGGTGTGAGGCAGGGCGACGGTTGCCGCTGTGGGGTCGGACACGGGTAGCCGGGGGTTCGGGTGACTGGGGTCAGTGGCTCACGGGAGCGGGAGTGGCGGTGGGGGGCGTGTGTCCCCCGGATCGGGGGGGAGAAGTTCTTGGAACGTCGCGGTGAACCCCCGGGTTTCGGCTTGGCGGCAAAGAGCGCGGATCGACACGAGTTCAATGGCCGTCAAACGCTTGGCCGCCTCGGCATCGACTGGCCAGAACAACGCCGTCGCTCGTCCGGCCTCCGGGTAATACCACGCGGCAGTCCCGTCGTGGGGGAGCCCCTTCGCACGAATCCGGACCGGGTTGGCCGGATCGTGGGCCACACGCACGGCGAGGCAACTGACACGCTTTCGCACTCCGGGGGCAACCTCCACGACGTGCATCTCGACGGCGGCACCGAGGATTTGCACCGGGTCGCCGTCAGCAAACAGTTTCCGCCCGGTGAGTTCTTCCAGGGTCCGGAAGTCGATTCCGCGGTCGAACCGGGATGCCACGGTCGGTTCCTGATCTGGGTTCCACCACACGGTGAGCACGGGGCGAGATGGGCCGCCGTCCGCACGGTTGGGCCAGCCGGGCGAATCGACGGTCCATGCGGCCGCCGGGTACCCGGGTGTGTGGGACCACGTCACCGCAATTGGCGGTTGCTTGTCTCCCGCGGGGCGGAGATCGAACCACATCTGCTTGGGTCGCGGCTGAATCAGAGTCCGCTCGGCTGGGTCGTACTTCCGTTCCATGAGAACGAGGGCGGACATTCCGGTGCCGACCCGCTGGTTCTGAGCGACGGTCAGTCGCCAATCGCGAGTGGTGGCCCAGGGGCGACCCGGGAAGTCGGTGACCGCATACTCGGCTCGCCCAACCTGCAACCCATCCGGTCCTTCGCGGAGGTCGAGCAGCAACCGGTCGCCGGCCGCGAGATCGACCTCCCGGACGAGGTAGGGCGATGCCAGGACTCGCACCTTCTCGGCACCGGGTGCCAGCCCGGGAGTGAACCACCGGTCTCCACCCCCTGCGATACCCACAGCCAATCCGGTGTCCGGGATACCCGGCAGCAGGACATTCTCGGGCGTCGCGATTTGGTACCGGACCGTTCGCCTGAGAGCCCGCCGGAGCGCGGTTTCAAGCGACTTGACGTCGCCTGCCGGTGTGAATGAACCGGGTGGGTCCAACTCTTTCAGCGCCTCGAACTGCTTCTTGACGATGGCTTCCTCCTGGGTCGGGAGGCGGAAACCGACAACGTGAACGGCGATTCCGGAACCACGGAATTCGTCGCGGATCACCGCCGGGACCGTTTTCCCGCCTGGATTGACGAGGCGGTCTTTCTCGTAGCGGTTGTCGGCCCCATCAGTGAGGACGACCATCGTCTTGTAACCCGATGCTTTGTCCAGATCGGCCTTCGCCTCGAGCATGGCTCGAAGGACCGGAGACTCGTTCCACGGTTCCAGGGCGGGGTAACGGACTCGCTTGAGGAGTGTCTCTGTCGTCTTGGCGTCCGATGGGTCCCACTTGGTCTGCGGAATGATTCGGGTGATGGTCTTCTCCGCCTCATCGACGGACTTCCCTTCACCAATTGCCTGACCGAATACCCACACACTGACGGTGGTTCCGGAGGGGAGGTCCTGCAACACCTCCTCGAAAACCTTGATTGCCTGGGCGTATTTCGTGCTCGGGCCGTATTCCTCACCCTCGGGTGCTCCCATGCTCCCCGAGCAGTCGAGCACGAACACGACCGATCCGGTTGAAGCTCCAAACTTCTCGATCAGTCCGGGCGCGGCCCTGATTGCAAGGCTCGCACGTTTCGGCGACGGGAATTCGTTCTCGGTGAGCACAGGCCGTGGGTAAATGACCACGGGAAGTGTGTTTGTCACCCGCTGCCCTCGAAACAGGGCATGAACACCGATCCGCGAGCGGGTCGGGTCCGGAGTCGAGGGAGGTGCGTCTTCGCTCGGCTTGAGCAGCTCGTTTCGCAGTGGGACGTGCAGGGCCACTGAGGCGTCGCCAGCGGCAACCGGTGGTGGGCCGATGGCTGCCCCAAGCCACCCCAGCCCTGTTCCGGGATCGGCCCGCCAGACTGCCCACCCCTTCGGAACTGCCGGTTTTTCCCCGTCTGGACCCAGTGTCGCGGCTACGGTCACGCTTGACTCAGTTGTCAGCACCAGCCCCGACTCCTCGAACCGGACGACAAGCCCGCCGGGTCGACCGAGTTTCTCACGGACGTTCCGTACGGCAATCGGGTCGCCTCCGGCCTCCGCGTCGGTCACGAACAACCGCCCCGCCCGGCGGTAGTACGGCTCGTCGGCTGGGTCGAGCGAATACCAGTGTTCCTCCCATGTCCGGTCGGCAAGCCGGGTGAGGAGGCGACCCAGATAGGCATTTCGGCACAAGGCTGTGGGATTCTCGGCATCTCGCGGGGCGATCACAGGTGGAAGAATTCGCGCGAGGGAGTCGGCTTGCGCGAGCGGTTCGAGCGGGCCGTCACCGGTCCGGGCCGCTGCTTCCGCGAGGAGGTTCGTCAACAGACCCGGTGCCGCATCGAACCGTCGGACGAATGCGGTACCGGCGGCCATGCGGGACTTCCAGCCATCTGCCTCGGCCGGGAACGAGCGAAGCCGGAACTCGGTCACATCGTACCCGTCGTCGCTTGCCCCATTGAATCGGTTGAACTGTGCTCGTCCGACGGCCGCGAGAACGAGTCGGCCGGTTCGCTGCGACTCGTCCACCGCCCACATCGTCATGTTGGTTTCCGTCACAGGAGGGAGGACATCCCCGGCCGATTGTGTGAGGAATCGCCATGACACTCCTCGCTTATTCGCGAGTAAACGGGCTCGCAGGTTGGCCGACAGAAACGGCACACTGAGCGAATCATCGGCGTCCCGCCAAACGCTCGGCAGGTCGACGCTGCAAAGCAGTTCACAGCGCGAAATGAGTTCGGAGAGCAAGCCGTCAAGCTGAAGGGTGATTGCTGCCGTTCGTTCGTCGAATCCCTTCGTCTGCTCATGTGGAGCGGGACCAACCGTCGCCACCCGGACATCCTCGTCGAGCTTGTGCGCTGCTGCCCAGACAGTCTCGGCAGTCCTGAGCGACTGTTCCCATCGTTGAAGTTCATCCGGGGAGTGCGGTCGTTGGCGAGAGGCGATCGTTCGGGACAGGAACGGGAGTACCGCGAATACCCTGTCGCGGGCCGACAAGGCGCGGGCAACGCTGGCACCCACCCTGGCCGCGTCGCGGTATGCCTGGGTCGCACGGACAAACCCGTCGCGGGATTCGGCCCACTTCGTCGGGTCAGGAGAAAAGAGAAGATCCTGTGCTGGAAGCCGATACCGGTCGCCGACTTCGACCCCGTGTCGTGTGAAGGGGGCGATCCGTTCAGCATAGCCGCGGCCGTCCGGGCGGCTCCCAATGGCGACTCGCTCGGCGAGGAGCCGCGTTTCGAGCGCCTGTCGAAGAACGTCTTCTGGCGGAGCAGGGTCGGGTAGATCCCGAGCCGTGAGTCGGATAAACGTGACTTCGGCAGGGGCGACCACCACGGAGGGGAACAGCACGCCGAGCAGTGGTATGGCCTGGGATCGCCGGAACCCCGGATCTTCCGCTGCGTATTCAAGGATGAGCTGTGTCGTCCCCAGACGAAGGAGAGTTTCAGCCCGCTGATCGCCAGCAACAGTCGCGCGAGCCGCCTGCCACTTCTTGGTGGCATCCGCTGGAGTCGCGTCTCGAATCTCGTTGGCAAGGCGGTGAGCGGCTTCACTGGGTGCATCCGATAGTCCGATCGCCGCTGGCATGGGAAGAGCAAGCCCGAGCGATCCGAGACCCTCGACCGGTCCAGCGCGGAATAACTCCTCCAGGCCACGGATCGTGGTCCGCACACGACTGGCGTTCTCGTGATCGTTCGCCTCGACGAGGTGTTCGTATCGCAGCAGTAATTCCAGGTAACGCCGCCATTCAATCGGGGCGTAGGACCCGGGCGGGTACGGCTGGGCAGCAAATTCCTCAGCGGCAGTCCATGTCTCTGCCACCGTGGGTGGGAGAGGGGTTGGAGGCGAAGGGGTTGGGTCCGGAATCGAAATTCGGGGACCGAGGATCACCCGCGACGCCCGGTGTAAGCCCTCCGGGCCAGACGGAAGCATGACTGGCCGCTGGTTGACACCGCGGTTCGAGCGGGCCCAGTTCTGGACTCGTTTGGTCGTCGCCGCGAACGCCTCATCAAGACTCGCGACCGAGTCCCCCGGCTGGTCTCCGATGTCACCCGCGAGCGCTTTGCGGAAGAAGTGCCCGAACGCTGATTCGCCATATTCTGGAATCGCCCATGATCGCTCGTCCGGACCACTGGCTGAGATGATCACGAGGTTTGGGATGGCGGCGATGTCCGCTTCCAGCGCTGCCAGGGACCTCGCGAAGTCGTTCCAGAACATGCCTCGCTCGGGGTCGGCCCGCTGGTGAGTCGCATCGAACACGACTACCTTGGTCCGGTCTGCAGGAAGAGCCGCGAGGCGGGCAATGATCGCTTTCACCCGGATGAGGTTCTGGTCAACCATCCGGGTATCGGCATCATCGTATATCAGATACGGGCCGTCCGAGTCGGCTCCGCCGTGCAACGCGAAGTAGACGAGAGTCGTCGGGCTCGCGGTCGCGGCGTCGAGGTCTCGAGCCCAGTCATCGCCAACACGCAGCCGATAGGGTGGGCCAACCGGCTGAAGGTTGCGGTTCCTGGTATCTGTGAAACGTTCAGCTGAGCGCCACCCATAGACGTTGAGTCGGACTCCGAGATTCGTTTCGTACCCGGCCCCGATTACAACGACTGCGACCGGCCGGGGCGGCGAGTACCACCGCCCAACCCAGACGAGTAGAATCCAGCCCGCGAGAAGTGCGAGTGCTGCCCCCGACGCAAGCACAGCACCCAGGCGATCGATCGGGTGTCGCGCGGCTGGTCGCATCCGCCACTTTTGCGGAGCATCCGAGTCGGCCGCAGCGGCTGATCCCCATAGCGGCGATATCGACTGCATGGAATATACCGGGACGGGGGATTGTCCGTTTCGCAGGGTCGCGGTTTTCCCCAGCTTACCCACAATATACCACCTATACTCCGCTCATACTGGCTTTCAGGTGACTTCGTGAGCGGCTCCGAACGCTCAATCCTACTCATCACCCATGAATTCGATGCCGTCCGACCCGACACTCGACATCGCTGCTCTGGTCATGCCGGTCCCAGGGGATGATCCCGCTGGTGGAACTACCCCATTCGACGTACGCGAACAACTCGACGAAGCTCGCAAGGAGATCGACCCATCGAGTTTCGCGGCTGATGACCCAACCCGACCGACCGAGGCGAAACGGGCCGACTGGGGACTCGTTGTCCGCGTTGCAAGCGACAGTTTGACAACCAAGTCCAAGGATCTCCTGGTTGCGGCCAGACTTACGGAGGCGGCGACCCAGAAATTTGGATTTGCTGGTCTTCGAGATGGACTTCGGCTTCTCACCGCTCTGCTCACGGATTGTTGGGACCGGCTTTCACCGAAAGTCGACGATCCGTCCGACCTCGATCTAAGGGCCGGGCCTTTTGAATGGCTCGACGATGCGGACCACGGTGGCCGGTTCCCGTCGAGCGTTCGCGGTGTTCCGCTGGTTCCCGGTGGAGAAACACCCCTCGGGTGGCTCGCCTGGAAACGTGGCCAGGAGGGAAAGGACAAGGTCACCGCTGAGGCTTTTGAGAAGGGAGTAATCGCTGCATCACCGGAGGCTGCTCGGGACACCGTCGCGGTGCTCGAGGAATGCAAGGTCGCGCTCGATGCCCTCAAGGTCAAACTCAACGAGCGACTCGGCGATCTCGCGCCAGGGATGACCCAGCTTGGTCGAGCGATCGAAGATTGTCGGTCACTGGCCGACATCATTGCCCGGCGGAAGGGGCCCGTTCCCGAGGCGGAAGCGGCGCAACCAGACGCCGGAACCCCAACCGAGGCCAGGCCGATTGAGGGAGCACTGAGCGCGGGCAACGCCCCTGCGACACGGGACGCCGTTTACAGGCAACTCACAGAGGCAGCCCGCATTCTGGAAAAGATCGAGCCACATAGTCCCGTTCCATACTTGATCAAGCGGGCCGTCGCGCTCGGCGCGATGCCGTTCCACGAAATGATCAAGAGCTTTGTTCGGGACACAGCAGTTTTCGCTGAAATGGCCCGAGAACTCGCGATCGAACCACCCGCTGAGTAATGAGAAATTTCTTTTTGCCGCAGTGACGGCTCACCCCGTAGGATCTACTAGACTTCCACTAATATCCCGGGACAGCCCTTACCCATCGAGCCCATCACCCGGAGCCCTATCGTGGCCGAAAGCCTCCAACACAAACTGGACCGTGTCCGCCGACCGCGTGTCCAACTCACGTATGACGTCGAGACAAACGGTGCCCTTCAGAAGGTCGAACTTCCGTTCGTCGTCGGCGTTCTCGCAGACCTGTCCGGCCAGCCGAAGGACCCGCTCAAGCCGCTCAAGGAACGCAAGTTCGTCCAGATCGACCGCGATAACTTCGACGACGTGCTCGCGAAGTCGGCACCGCGGCTCGCGATGAAGGTGCAAAACAAGTTGACCGACGAGAACTCGCAACTCGCCGTCGAACTGAACTTCAAGAGCATGGCCGACTTCGACCCGGCGAAGATCGCCGAGCAGGTCGGTCCCTTGAAGGAACTCCTTGCGATGCGCCAACAACTCACGCAGTTGCTCTCGAAGATGGAAGGCAACGACAAGCTCGAAGCGCTCCTCGCAGATGTGCTGGCGAACACCGAGAAGGCCGCCGTCCTTGCGAAGGAACTGTCCGCTCCGACAACCCCACCAGAGAGCAAATAACATGGCCGCTGAACAACAAGCCGCAGCCGCTGCCGCAAACACCAAGACGGCGGATGCCACCGGCCTTCTCGATCAGGTGATCGCTGCGACTCGGCCCCAGGATCGCCAGGAATCGGATCGGGCAAAGGGGTATTTCAAACAGTTCCTCGATCAGGTCGTTCAACCCGGGCAAGTCGTCTCGAAGGACGTCGAGCAGAACATCAAGTTCTGGATTGCACAGCTGGATAAAAAGCTGTCGGACCAACTGAACGAAGTGATCCATCACCCGGATTACCAGAAACTCGAAGGGACCTGGCGAGGGCTGAAATACCTTGTCAGCAACTCGGAAACGGGTGAATCGCTCAAGATCAAGGTGATGAATGTCGGCAAGAAAGACTTGCTCAAGGACATGGAGAAAGCGTCCGAGTTTGATCAGTCCGCGACGTTCAAGAAGATCTACGAGGAGGAGTACGGCCAACTCGGTGGCGAGCCTTACGGGATGCTCGTTGGCGATTACGAGTTCGGCCGCGGTCCGGAAGATCAGAGTCTGCTGAAGAAGATGTCGCAGGTCGCGGCCGCGTCGCACGCGCCGTTCGTCGCCGCTGCCAGCCCGAAGATGTTTAACATGGACTCGTTCACCGAGTTGACCGCACCGCGAGACCTGACCAAGATCTTCGATAGCGTCGAGTATGCGCAGTGGAAGTCGTTCCGCGAAAGCGAAGACAGCCGCTATGTTGCGCTGACGATGCCGCGAGTTCTCGCTCGACTTCCCTACGGAGCGAACACGAACCCGGTCGCCGAGTTCAACTTCGAAGAGACAGTCGACGGCAAAGTTCACGACAAGTATCAGTGGATGAACTCGTCCTGGGCATACGCGGCCCGGGTCACAGGTGCCTTCGCGACGGACGGTTGGTTCATGCGAACCCGCGGCGTCGAGGGCGGCGGAAAGGTCGAGGGTTTGCCAATCCACACATTCCCGACCGACGATGGCGATGTGGCGATGAAGACGCCCACCGAGATCGCAATCTCGGACCGCCGTGAGTTCGAGCTGTCGAACCTTGGCTTCATGCCGCTTCTCCACAGCAAGAACCGCGACTTCGCAGTGTTCATGGGGGCACAGTCAGCTCAGAAACCAAAGACGTACTTCGACGCCGCAGCGAACGCGAACGCGGAACTGTCCACGAAGTTCAACTACATGCTGAGCGTGTCGCGGTTCGCTCATTACTTGAAGGTGATGGCCCGTGACAAGATTGGGTCGATGATGGAAGTGTCCGACGTACAGCGGTGGCTTAACGATTGGATCATGAACTACGTCGTCGGCAACCCGGAGACGGCAAGCGAGGAGACGAAGGCGAAGAAGCCGCTGTCGGCCGCCGAGGTCCGCGTCCAGGCGGTGAAGGGCAAGCCGGGCTGGTACGAGGCTGTTGCGTATCTGCGGCCGCACTACCAACTCGAGACACTGTCCACGAGCATGCGTCTTGTCGCTGAAATTCCCAAGAAGGCGTAGCGTTCCCGTTCAGGATGATGAAAACAATGCCAGTCGATCTGGCATCCTGCTCTGGCCCACACCGGTTCGTACACCCTGAAAGGTAAGTGCATCATGGCGGTTGACATCTTTTTGAAGCTTGGCGATGGTAGCAAGGCGAAGGGCGAATCGACAGACATCAAACACAAGGACGAGATCGAGTTGACCTCCTTCGACATCGGCGTCTCCAACCCGAGCAGCGTTGGGTCGAGCACGACGGGATCTGGCTCCGGCAAGGCGAGTTTCAGCCCGTTCAAAGCGACATCACTGGTGAACAAGTCGTTCCCCGTTCTGTTCCAGATGTCAGCCAGTGGCGATCACTTCGACAAGGCAACCGTGACCGTCCGAAAGGCAGGCGGGAAGAGCCCTGTCGAGTATCTCATCTACACGTTCGAGCAGGTTTACATCGACAACCTCCTCAACATTGGGCCAACTGCCACGGCTGATATGCCGACCCAGGTGATGACGTTCAGTTACGCCACGGTCCATGTGAAGTACACCCCGCAGAAGGCTGATGGCACCGGCGACTCTCCGGTCGAGGGCGGTTGGGATCTTGTACAAAACCAGCCGAAGTAACCATCACACGTCCCCGGGCCGACAATGACTGCAACCGAGCTCTTTCGGGCTGGCCGTCTCGCGGACGCCATCGCCGCCCAGGTCGCCGAGGTGAAAGCTCACCCCGGCGATCCTGGGATCCGAACATTCCTCTTCGAACTGCTTCTGTTTGCCGGCGACCTCGACCGCGCCGTGAAGCACCTCGACGCCGTGCGTGCCGAGACACCGGAACTCGTCGCCGCTGCCGAGGCGTATCGCGGGATCGTTTCTGCCGAGAAGGTTCGCCGAGCGGTGGTTGCCGGGACTGAGCAGCCGTCGTTCTTCGGCGAGATCCCCGAACACGCGAAGCTCCGCGTCGAGACGCTGAAGAACCAGGCCGACCCGGCGATCGCGACGCAGTTCGCTGCTGCGGACACGGCCGCGCCCGATCTCATCGGCACGCTGAACGGCAAGGAGTTCGTGGGCCTTCGCGATGCCGACGACTTGTTCGGCACAGTGCTCGAGGTGTTCGCCCAGGGGAAGTATTTCTGGGTGCCGTTTGAGCAGATCGCGAGCCTGACGGCGAACCCGCCGAAGTTCCCACGAGACACGCTGTACCTGCCGGCGCGACTGACGCTGGCCGACGAATCATCAGGCGACGTGTTCGTGCCGACGCTGTACCCTGGCTCATCCGAGAACGCCGACGACTCGGTGAAACTCGGCCGCTCGACGGAATGGGAAAACGGCACCGGAGCGGTTCGCGGTCGTGGGCACCGCGTGATCCTGATTGGCGATGCGGATGTGGGCCTGGTCGATATTCGCGAATTGACTGTTTCCGCCGCCCTGCCAGCAGCCGGATAACCTATGCCGACCGTCTCGCCCTCCGGGCTTCATATCCGGAACCTCTTGCCCTCGGTACTCGATCGATTGCTCTCGGTTGATACCGGGCCGTCATTGTCGCTGACAGCCGTACCGATCTCGATCATTCTCGAAGCCGTGCGTCGAGACGTTGAATCGCTCTTGAACACGCGGCAGAACACCGACCCCGAACTGGCGAAATTCCCCGAACTCGCGAAATCCGTGTACGGTTTCGGGATGCCAGAACTCGTCTCGCGGCGAGCGATCAGTGGACCGGACCGCGAAGCGATTGGCCGGCTCATGGCTGATGCGATTGCCCGCTATGAGCCACGGATTCGCAATGTTCGAGCTGTTGTGGTTCCGCCCGACCACCCCGCCGAACGGCGACTGAGGTTCAAGATCGAAGGCACACTCCGGATTGATCCGGGACCCACCATCGAGTTCGAGACCGTTCTCGAACTCGGCTCAGGACAGACCGCGGTCGTGGCGAGGGAGACATGAGCCGAAGCCTGTACCCTTACTACGAGAAGGAGTTGTACTTCCTTCGCCAGGCGGCCCAGGAGTTTGCCCGCCAGTACCCTGCGACGGCTGGTCGGCTCCTGCTCGAACCCAATCGCAGTGTCGACCCGCACGTCGAGCGGTTGCTCGAAGGGTTCGCGCTGCTGGCTGGCCGAGTTCAACACAAACTCGACGACGAGTTCCCGGAGTTGACGACTGCCCTGCTCGGGGTGATGTACCCGCATTATCTTGCCCCGGTGCCATCGTTCGCGGTCGTCCAGTTCGAGGCCGACCCGGCAGGTCTCACATCACTGACCGGGTTCACGTTACCAGTCGGAACCCGCTTGCACACTCCGCCCGTGAGCGGGGTGCCATGCCGGTACCGAACGGCGTATCCGGTTGATCTGTGGCCAGTCGTCGTGAAGGACGCAGACTGGGTGACGCCGCCGTTCCCGCGGGACTTCCGTCCGCCACCAGGAACCGCCGCCGTACTCCGGCTCGGACTGGAAATCCCGAGTGGGCCACGGTTCGCGGATCTGAAACTGGATCGACTTCGGCTGTTCCTGAATGGCGACGCCCAGCTCGTTGGGGATCTCTACGAGGCGCTCCTGAACCGGGCCGTCGGCGTCGCGTTCCGTGACCCGGCAAACGCGAAGAACCCGGACGGCGACAAGCGGATCACGCTGGCCGCGAAGGACTGCCTCTTCCCCGTGGGGTTCGGGGGCGGTGAGGGTCTAGTTCCGTCGCCACCGCAGGCACTTCCGGCCTACCGACTTCTCACCGAGTACTTCAGATTCCCGGAGAAGTTCAATTTCATCGACCTTGGTGGGTTCACACAGGCGAAGTCGGTCGTCGGTGGGCGTCGGCTCGAAGTCCTGATCTTCACGCGACGAACGCGACCTCTCCTCGAACAGGGGGTCGAACCGGGCACGTTCCGGACCGGCTGTACGCCGATCGTCAACCTCTTCGAGCAAACAGCCGAGCCGATCAATCTCACACACGCTCGCACACAGTATCGCGTCGTCCCGGATGTGGCAGCCCCACTCGGGACGGAGGTGTATTCGGTCGATTCCGTCCGGGGATCGTTGCCCGGCGAGGCGGATACCGAGTTTCGGCCGTTCTTCGGTATCCGGTACGGATCAGGGATAGGGCGAGCATTCTGGCACACGACCCGCCTCCCTGCCGAGTCCGCGGAGGACAAGGGTACAGAGACGTTTCTCGAACTTGTCGATCTCGACTTCCGGCCTTCCTCGCCCGGGAATGGGGTGATCGTCGTCCGGACGACGTGTACGAACCGTGACCTGCCCCTGATTCTGCGGCAATCGGGGGGGCGGGTCATGTTCACCGCGGAAATTGCCGGGCCAATCGCACAGATCCGCTGCTTGACTGGCCCCACTGCGCCGTCTCGTCCACCACCCGCCCGTGGGGCGTACTGGCGGTTGATCTCTCATCTGAACCTGAACCACTTGACGCTCGACGGCGGCGATGCCGGCGCGGACGCGCTCCGGACTTTGCTGGGACTGTATGACCCCGGTGCGGCGGATCAGACTCGGCGCACGTCAGGAAATCAGGTGATCGAGGGCGTCACAAAGGTGTCCGCCAAGCCAGTCGTCCGACGGGTGGGAAAACTCTCGGCGGGCGGGTTCTGCCGTGGCCTTGCGATCGACCTGGAACTCGATGAGGAGAAGTTTGTCGGGGCCGGGGCGTACATCTTCGCGAGTGTCCTGGAACGGTTCCTCGCTCTCCACGCAACGGTCAACTCGTTCACGGAGTTGACCGCGAGGCTGCGAGGTTCGAGCAGTCCCTTTGCCGAATGGTCGCCACGGGCCGGGGAGCAACCGTTGCTATGACATCCCCGGCAGACCTGCCTCCTCCGGATTCGGTCGCGGCCCGACTGTTGGCCGACCCGTTTTCGTTCGACTTCTTCCAGGCCGTTCGATTACTGGAACTGTCCGGTGGAAAGCCAGTTGGGCGGGATGGCCCGCCACGAGCCGAAGCGGTGAATTTTGGTGTCGTCGGGGGACTCGCATTCCCCGCCAGTACAATCGCCGGGCTAACCGCCGGGGTTGATGCGCCCCCCAAAATGTCTGTCGCGTTCTTCGGGCTTACCGGACCTTCCGGTGTGCTTCCCGAGTTTTACTCGCAGATGGTGCTGGCACAACAGCGAGCGGTGGACAACCCGGAGCGACGGGCGTTCTCAGACTGGCTCGATATCTTCAATCACCGAATGATATCGCTGTTCTACAGGGCCTGGTCAAAGTACCGGTTGCCGGTCACCTACCGCCGAGCGAGTGGTGGGGGGCAGGACCCGGTAACGGCGATTTCACTGAGCCTGGCTGGGCTTGGACTGCCGTCATTCGTGAAGCGGATGCAGGTGACGTCGTCCATTCCTCCGGTCAGCCCCGAAGACCCGGGCGTGATGGAAGAGGGGTCCCTGGTCCGTTATGCCGGGCTGTTCGCACACCCCGCGAGATCGGCAGCCGGGCTTGAGAAGATGCTCGCGGATTACTTTGGAGTGCCGGTTACGGTCGAACAGTTTTACGGTCGATGGCGGCCCCTCTCGCTCGTGAACCAGACCCGTCTCGGTCGCGGGGGCCAGAATGACGAACTCGGCGTCAGCCTTGTCGTCGGCCGCCGCCTGTGGGACGCCAATGGCAGCTTCCGCATCCGGATCGGCCCACTCGATCTTGCCGAGTTTGTGAGCTATCTCCCGGACGCAATTGCAGGACGGCGTAAACTGTTTTTGCTCGCCGAACTCGCCCGGTTCTACGTCCGGGCGTCGCTCGATTTCGAGGTCCGCCTCATCCTTCGGGCAACCGATGTCCCGGTTGCCCAGTTGGCAAAGAGTGGCCCCGGCCCGCGACTTGGGTGGAACGCATGGCTGGGAAAGCGTGCGAACCCGGCCGATGCCGACGATGCCGCGTTCCGATGCAGTCGACTTCTTCGTGCTCACCCGGAGTGACACTGTGCCACAACCCGCTGCTCGTGTATCTGACATGCACGCCTGTCCGATGACGACGGGACCGGTTCCGCACGTCGGAGGGCCAATCCTTCCACCGGGTTGCCCGACCGTGCTGATTGGCGGACTCCCAGCTGCGAGAATGGGCGATCAGGCAACGTGTGTCGGCCCGCCGGATGTCATCGTCGGAGGGAACCCGACCGCCCTGATCGGAGGGCAGCCTGCCGCCCGAATGGGGGATTCGACCGCACACGGTGGTGTGATCGTGCTGGGGTGCGTGACCGTGATGTGCTAGACCTCGGATTGAGGGCCGAACCGTGGCCGATTTTCTTCAGTCTGATCGCTCGCTGACAATCACGACCCCACTCGGGCCAGATGCCTTGCTCGTGGCAGGGTTTCGTGGGCGTGAGGCTATTTCCGAACTGTTCGCGTTCGAGTTCCATCTGCTCGCCCCGGTCGCGAACCCGCCGGTTGCGCTTGACGAGTTGCTTGGTCAACTGGTGACGGCCAGTGTGAATCCAGTGATTTCGCTCCTGGGAGCAATCGCGGGAGGACCACGGAAGATTTGCGGGGTCGTGACATCGATTCGGCAAGCGAACCGCGACAAGGAATTCACGCACCTTCACGCGACCGTGCGGCCCGGTTGGTGGTATGCGACCCTACGGACGAACTCGCGGATTTTCCAGCAAGTCACGGTCGTCGATATCCTGAAGGACGTTTTAGGCCCGTTCGGTCCGATCGAGACAAGGCTGACGACGAACTATCCGGTGCGGGACTTCACTTGCCAGTATCAGGAAACCGACTTTGCCTTCGCAACTCGATTGCTCGAAGAAGAGGGGATCTTCTACTCCTTCAAGCACGAGGATGGAAAGCTGACGCTGCTTCTCGCGGACACGCTCGTGAACGCACCCACCGCAGATGTGCCGATGGGGCTTCGATACGAACCTGAGTCCGGGCCATCGGCACTCGGTCGGGAGTACCGGGCCTGGTCGTGGTCGAAGACTCAGACCGTGTGTCCGACAGCCGTGACGACGTGGGACTCAACGTTCGAACTGTTTCGCCAGAACCTCGCGGCCGACGCGAATCTCCCTGCGACGGCAACAGCTGGGGAAGTGACGCACAAACTGGCGCCGCAAGCCGTCGGGGGTGTGCCGGTTTACCTGCACGACGGGGACTCTGCGAAACGGTTTGATGGCATCGCGCCCGGCGGTGGCGATCAGTCCGCGAACCTTCAGGGAGTGTACGACGACGCCCGACGGACCGCCCGTGTTCGTGCGGAAGCGTTTGCTGCGACGGCAGTCCGCATGACTGGTGAGGGGAACTGCCCGCTGCTTGTTCCGGGAACGACGGTTGGATTCAACAGCCATTATGACGCGGACGGGACTTACTTGATTGCTGCAGTCGAGCACGAGGCCGAGTTCCAAGGGACGTACCGATCCGGCGACACGGGCACCGGAATGTACAAGAACACGTTCGAGGCCGGGCCACCCGACATCGTCCCGCGACCAACCCGGAAGACGCCACGACCGCGGATCGGGGGGCCACTGACGGCTGTCGTCGTGGGGCCGACCAATCAGGAGATCTTCGTTGATAAGTACGGGCGGGTGAAAGTGCAGTTCTTGTGGGATCGCCAGGGGAAGTTCGACGCGAACAGTTCGTGCTGGGTTCGGTGCTCGCAGTTATGGGCGGGCAAACAATGGGGTGCGTTCTTCTGGCCACGGATCGGAATGGAAGTCATCATCCATTTCGAAGACGGCGACCCCGACCGGCCGATCATCACGGGTTGCGTGTACAACGCCACAAACAAGCCGCCGTCTGATCTCCCGGGGGAAGCGATGATCGCCGGGATCAAGTCGTGTATCTTCTCGGGGGATCCTGCGTCTCAGTACAACAGCATCTACTTCTTCGACGCACCGGATTATGAATACATCCTGATCCACTCGGAGACACACACGGTGTCGAACGCGGAGGTTCACAAATCCGAGTACGTGCCGGGGATCTCGTTCGAGTTCCGGGGCACCATCTAATCGAGCCGGAGGGCCGCTTCCGTGGGTATGTACGACGCCCTGACCCTGGCCAGTGAAAAGACGAAGTGGACGACTCTCCTCACCGGGTCGTACTCGGTGTCGATGGGCGACACGTTGTCCGCGTTCCTCGGGAGCGGCCGCCAGACGCACATCGTGGGCGACGAAATCAAATACGTCCTCGACTGGGAAAGTTGCCTGGAGCGGGTTCCAGTCCTCCATAGCCTCCTCAGCGCGTTCCCGGTGACTGCCCTGCTCGGCGAGGGTGGCAACATGACGTGGACGTTCGGTCGCAAGACCGACCTTCACTACCTTGGCCCGGCGATCACGATCAAGCGGGCCGGGTCCATCTCGGCGACGAGCAAGGCGAACTTCTTCGCTGCGGACCCCATACCCAAGGACTACAAGGGGAGTGCCCTGGAGTGGGCGAACAAGGAGAAAATCGCCCAGTGCACGGGCATCCCCGTCGCCCTCTTGTCGGCCGCCTTGCTGGCGGTCAACACGGGGGTCGAGGTGGCGGCCCGGGTTAAGTACCAGGACATGTACAAGAAGTCGGACAAGGAGGCGGTCGAGAAGATGTCCACCTACTGCACGGCGACGCTCCTCCTGACCACCCGGATGATGTACGTGATCAAGTCCCTCGAGTTGTGTACGGCGGCGGCGCAGACATCCGTTTCCGAATACTACACCGCGCAGAACGAACTCAAGCTCGGGACACTCGCCCTGGCGTGCTGCGGCCTGACCCCAGCGCTCCGGAAGGACATTGCCGAAAAGTTCGAGAAGGCCACCGACGCGATCGGGAAGTTCCTCAAAGAAAACGCCGTCCTGATCGGGGGCTTCGCATTTTTGCTGGCCCTGCTCGCAATCGCCATCGCCCTGATGGCGGGGGCGTCCCTGACGTGACCTCATTCCTTTGTCAGAGCCACTTATGCTGAACCCAATCGCCGAACTCGAACAGTCGATCGAATCGAACGAGACTCACGACGTCCTCGGGAGTTGGTGCGTGACCGCTGCGGGCGGCGCGTGCTTGAGTTGCTACGGCGACGATCTCATCCTGTCGTCTCGCGGCACCGGCACGAACCTGTTCCTCGACGCGACCGGGACGGCGAGCATCTACGCCGGCGTCGCCCAGCTTGTGCTGGAGGCGTCCGACACCGCAGGCAAGGTCAGCGTAACGTCCGGGACCGCAGGGACGATCTTCCTCCAGAGCGGTCTACCGGACCTCGGGTCGGTGACTACTCTCGAAGCAACCTCGACGAGCATCCAGGTCGGCGTGCCGAACCTCGGGCCGATCATCAAGCTCACGATGGACTCGATCACCTTGCAAGTGGGGCCGCCGGGCGTCGGGGCAAGTATCACGATGAACCCGACCTCAATCACTCTCAAGGTCGGCGAGGTGAGCCTGTCGCTTGGTGTCGCGGGGATCAACGAATCGGTCCTGGACGTCGTCACCCGAGCGGCAGTTGTGTCGGGACACACCTTGAACGCGGCTGAAACATCGGCGGCGATCGGCGTCACCGGGATCACGACCTCGGCCCCGATCTCGTCGAATACGGCCGACGCGAGTGCGGCGTTCAGTGCGGCGCTCTCGAACGACTCGGCAGACGCGATGAAGACCATCAAGGGCGGCATTGTCATGATCCAGTAACGAGGGCGAAGCGTGGACATCCCATCCCTGGCTCAGATTTTGTCGGGCATCGAGGACGCGATTGCGGACTTCGAGGCAACTGCCCCGCTGGCGACGAACGAGACCGACCGCAAGATTCTGCTGGCATCGGCATCGGACCTCCGCGGCATCCGCTCCCGGATCGAAAAGGAAGTGCCCGCAAACCTCAACGCATTCCACGACCTGATGCAGAAGATGCAGGTTGACGCAGGGCAGGTCGCGAAGGACATCGAGGTCCAGAAAGCGAACCTCGCGGACATCGAGGCCGCGGCGGCCGCCCGCGCGGCGACAGTGCCCAGCGTCCCGACACCAGGAGTCCCCGAAGAACCGAAGATCGACCTCGGCCTCGGCGCGGCACTCCGATCCGACCTGCTCAGCAAGCTCTTCCCGGAAGCCAAACCCGCCGAGGCGTTCGACCCCGGCAAGGACATCTGGCAGGACTGGAAATGACACCGGACCCGACGCTTCCTCCGCCGACTTCGGCGCTTGATGTGTGCCGCCTGTTCGCGCTCAAGCCCCAGGCCCGGGCGCTCCTCGCACCGGGACAGTCGACGCGCGAATTCTTCGATGCCCTCGTCTCGGCCGGGCACCTCGCGGACGCACGCCGGTTGCTTGCTCACGCGATGCCGCCCCGGCGGTCGATCTGGTGGGCGACCCTTTGCCTGCATCACGCTCAGGAGAAGGCCCCCTTCGAAACGCCCGAGGAAGGCTCTGCGTTCGACGCCGCCGCCGGGTGGGTGGTGGCCCCGTCCGAGGCAACTCGTCGCGCGGCTGAAGACGCGGCGTGGGCAGCACACTCAACGACAGCCGCAGGTATCCTCGCGATGGCGTGTTTTCTCTCGGGAGGGAGCATCTCGCGGCCCGCGTTGCCGCCCGTGGTTGCTCCGCCGCACCTTACTGGCCGGTTAAGCGGTGTCGTCGTGTACCTCGCGTCGGTTCGGTTCGACCCGGCACGGTATCTTCGGCACCTTCGAGAATACCTTGCCATCGGGCGTGAAATCGCAGCGGGGAGGAACTTACCCCCTGGGCGACCAGAACCAGAATTCTGGGTGGAAACCAGGAACACGGCAACCGACCTCAGTGCCGTTGAACGGGTCAGCGGGTTCCTCGCATCGGGACCGGCCGCAGCCGAACGCATGGTCGGTGAGTCGTTAATCACACTGGGGACCGGAGGTCGGTTGTGAGCCTGCCCCCCTCGCAATCCGGTCTAACCAGTCGCCCCCCGCGACCGGCGCAAGAACTGGTTGGTGACCTGAAGTTGTCTGACGACGGTCGCAAACTTCTCCGCCCGGACATGACCGTGGTCGAGTACTTTGACGCGCTTGTGAAGGCACGGCAGTTCCCCGACGCTGTTCGCTTCGTGGCCCGGGCAATGACCCCGAAACAAGCGGTGTGGTGGGGGATACTTTGCATCTGGGCCACGGCCCGACCTCAGCCCGCAACCAAGATGGAAGCGGCTGTTCATGCGGCGGTGAAGTGGCTCCGGGAACCGAGCGACGCGAACCGCCGGGCGGCAGGGGTTGCTGGCACAGCAGTCGGTTCCACAACCCCCGCTGGGCTGATCGCGACAGCGGCGTTCCTGGCAGAAGGAAGTCTTGCTCCGGAGGGGAAACCCGAGGTGAAGCCCGATCCACGGCTGTCCGCAACGCTGGTCGCCGAGGCGGTCCTTGCTCTTTCCCGGTCGGCCGGTCATGCCCCTCCTGGCGGTCCGCTGGTTCGGCAATTCCTCGTGATCGCTGTGGACATCTTCCGTGGGACGAACACGCCTGAAGGCAAGGCGTGATTCACCACCGAACCCTGTCTCAACTGGTGAAGCACTTCCCAGTTTACCGCGTTCACCGCTTCTTCGTTGCTTCGATCGTGTCGCCGTCCCAGATGATCTTGCACTGCGGCATCGCGGCGAACTTCTTCACGCCGGCTTCCGGCACCATCTTGCACACGGGAGGATGGTTTTCGGCCTGCCTGTGGATTAAACCCGACGGAAACGCCCTCTCGGATGACTGGATCTTTGCAGCTCGGGTTCCCTGTCACTACTGCCGGAGGCTGCTGTCCGACCTGCTGCTGAAGTGCGCTGAGCCGATCGCCCTGGCCGCCGGGACCGCCGCCCGCACCCACCAGGAGTTCCTCGTCACCTCCCGGTGGGACCAGAGCCGGGCCCGCGACAACCTCCAGGGCGACCTGGGCGGGCTACTCGCGGACCACCCGGCCGAGCCTCTCGGAACGGTCGGGGTGATTGACGAGACGGACTGCCGCAAGTGGGGCGACCACACGCCGCGGTGCCGGGCGGCGGGCATCACCTTTCGCTCCACGGCGATCAGCATCACCAACGTGGCTCGGCTGGGAATTCAGGGCCGTTTGTCGCTCACACGGTCACGCTTTCGTCTCGCCGGCGTGGGCTGAAGTCGAGCGTCACCGATTCCAGCCGCAGCAGCGCCCGGTGCGGTTCGTCCTTCGAAAACGTCAGCGAACCGGGCGTCTTCTTCCGCACGCAAAGCGAGATACCAAGGCCGTTACCGATGGCGAAGTTCGCGCCGGGGACAGTCGAGCCGAGGAAGCGGTCGATCTTGAAGGTCTCGCTCTTGCCGAACACCGGGCGGAAATCGGCGGCGGCGAGTTCATCGACCGTTCGCGGGTCCTTGTTCTGATCGCGGAAGCGGAACAGCGTAAGCCAACAACTGAAGTTCGCGAGGAATCCCTTCTCGAATTCGTCGGCCGACGACGCCTCGCCCCGCAACTTCACCGTGAAGGTGTAGTGCCCGCCGCGAGCGTTCCGAATCTCCTGAGCGAGCAGCGATCGCGTGTCGGCGGCAATCGCGCCGCCCGCCTTCTCATCCGCGAGGCCATAGCCCAGCACCACGGTCGTGGCTTCTTTGCGGATGGCGAAGCCCGTGTTCGACTTCTCCCAGAGAGGGGCGGCACGCCAGCCCTTGTCGCGTGTCGGTGGCACGCACGGCACCAGTGGCAAGCCTGCCTTGAAGCTGGTGTCGAGCAGCATGCTCGCGTCGAACGCCGGGACGAAAGCGAGGTCGCCTTTAGGCTGGCAGCGTGCGGTCGTGGCGGGTTCCGTGCCGAGTGCCGCGAGAATCGGTTCGCCCTTCGTGATGGGGTGCGGCCGGTTCGCCTTGTCGCGGAACATTCCGTTCGGGTCGATGCCAAGCAGGTGGAAGATGGTCGCTGTCAGGTCGCCGCCGCGAATCGGATCGGTCGCGGGATACGCTCCATTCTTGTCGCTGGCACCAATCACCTGCCCGCCGCGAATGCCAGCGCCGGCCAGCGCCATGCTGAAGACGTGGCCCCAGTGATCGCGGCCGCCCTGCTTGTTGATGCGCGGCGTGCGGCCGAATTCACCGATCACCACGACGAGCGTTTCCTCGAGCATGCCGCGATCGGCGAGATCGTCCATCAACGCGGCGAACGAAACGTCGAACTGCGGGCAGAGCGAATCCTGGAGCCGGTCGGCGTTCAGGGCGTGCGTGTCCCACATCGGGTTATCGACGGCGTTATCGCCGGGGTCGCGTGCCCAGTTCACATGCACGAGCCGCACCCCGGCTTCCACCAGTCGCCGCGCGAGCAAGCACGATTGCCCCCATGTGTAGCGGCCGTAACGATCGCGGGTGCGGTCCGATTCCTTGCTCAGATCGAACGCTTCGCGAGCCTTTCCAGAGGTCACAAGATCGAACGCATTCCGAGAAAGGCGATCCCACGCTTCGACGGATTCGCTCTGTCCGAAGCGGTCGAATGTGCGGTTGAGTTGCGTCGCGAGATCGTGCCGGCGGTCGATGCGAACGCGGTTCACGTCGCCGACGGGTTCGAGTCCTTCGATGTGGTAATCGGGCAGCGCGGGGTCGCCGACGAAGCGTTCGGTTTCCCACTGCTTGCCGAGAAAGCCCGCGGTTTGGCCCGCCGGCGTCACGTTGTCGTTCAGCCGCATCAGGTCCGGAACCCACACCGACGTGAGCGCCGGCAACTTCTCGCTCGGCTTCAGCATCTTCACGATGGAGCCGAAATAGGGCCAGTCGTTCGGCTTGATCTGGCGGGCGCTGCCGGGGCCATAAGCGTAGCCCGTGAGCAGCCAGTAGCCGCTCACGTCGTGGTTGTCGTCGCGCGTGGAAAGCGACCGCACGACGGCGAGTTTGTCGGCAAAGCGCGCCGTGCGAGGCAGCAGTTCGCAGAACTGAATGCCGGGCACGTTCGTGCGGATCGGTTTGAACGGCCCGCGAATCTCGGCGGGGGCGCTGGGCTTGGGGTCGAACGTCTCGTGTTGCGGCGGGCCGCCTTGCAGCCAGAGGTAGATGACGTTCTTCGCCTTGCCGAATGTCGCTCCGAGATCGCCCCCGAGTTGGCCGGGAACGGGCGAAGGGGACAGCGGCGCTTCTGCGGCCCGCAGCACATCGGTGAGCGAAACGCCAACCGCGCCAAGCCCGCCGACGCGAAGCCATTCACGGCGAGAGATGCGATCCGTGAGCGATGCGGTTTTGTCGAGGATCGAGAGCATGGCGGGAACTCGCGACAGTGGCGGGAACTTGACTGTCGCACAGCGGATGGGCAGGGTCAAGCAACCTTCGACATGACTGTCATCGTGGATACCGAGGAGGGAGGTCCGTTCAAGGCTTGCGTAGAAGACATTCTTCGGTCGACATTCCTTTCGCCCCGGCGGGGTGGTTAGCGACGGCATGGCATCAAGGACACATCGAGCAACTGGAGAAGCCCTCCTCGCAGCAATTCCCGACCGTTGATATTTCCCTGAAAAT
>Ga0335397_10000904_pt1 | contig 40186 bp, 34 predicted proteins | sample MAT04_FD_205740 | JGI IMG/M metagenome (GOLD analysis project Ga0335397, IMG submission 205740) | Freshwater microbial communities from Lake Fryxell liftoff mats and glacier meltwater in Antarctica - MAT-04 (spades assembly) (version 2) ... | reverse complement strand
AAGCTTATTGATAATCCGGAAGCTTTAAGAAAATTAAGTGCTGCAAAGTTAAATGATCTATTAAAACCTGAAGATCAATCGAATGATCTTGCAAGTATTGTTAAGGTTTTGGTTGATGACTTGATCAAGGCGAACCTTGGTGATTACACTAAACTGCTTAATGATAACATCGGTTATAAAGATGCCGTAGATCTTTATGTGAATCGTGTCGATGCAACAAGAGTGAATAAGTACCTATTTTTTAGCGCACTTTATTCAGCGGTCGATGGTGCAGCAAGCTCTTTTAATAAAAAGGTAGAGCTTACCGACGGTAAGATCGTGATTAAGGCTTAATTTAAGCAATCTCAAAAAGCAAAAGGCATTAACTAAAATTTAGTTAATGCCTTTTTTTATTTAACAACATAAAGGAATGAAAACATGAAGCGAGCTAATGAATTAAACAGTTATAATTTGGATGATGGTTGCTTTTATGAAGCATGGAAACTCATCGCTTTTAGTTATGCAGAAGAAGCGAAAACAACCGCAATGCTTGGAGCAACAAACTTATTTTTTCACGAGATGATTTGCCATTCAGATAGACAAGATGTCTATCAAGATCAGCAAAGTTATTGGAAAAATCGTGTATGCACAGAATTTAAAGCCTATGAAAGTGATTACATTGAAAAAAACGATTCTGTAGTCTGGAGAGAACTCTATTGTTCTTATTCCAATCAAATGAAAGAGATATTAGCTAAATGCAAAAAATGGAATAGCATTCAGGAAAGAATGGTTAAATTTCAGATGCAAGAAGTCCTAGAGCCTATTGCCAAATATCTTACTTCCCCCTATGCAAATAAAGAGGCTCAATATTATCTTGCTGAATCCTATTACTATGGGTATGCAAGTGATGCGGAGGATGCAGAAGCTTTTAAGTATTTTAAACTTAGTGCAGACCAGGGCCATGACAAAGCGCAATACCAGGTGGCAGTTTGTTATAATGATGGTGTGGAAGACGATCCTGATGGAGTCTTATCTTTTAAATATTTTAAACTTAGTGCAGATCAAGGAAATGCGGATGCTCAATACATGGTCGGTATTTTTTATGAAGAGCATTATGTTGAAGATGATCAAGCAGAAGAAAAAGCTTTTGAGTATTTCACAAAAGCGGCATCTCAAGGCCACATAGAGGCAATTTATCGGCTTGCTAATTTAAACAAATATTAATTTTGTCATTTTTAGGTTGGATATAACTTTTTCTTGAATGATTATTAGTTAGCTGCGAAGCAGCGAAAGCATGTAGCCGCGGGTGTAAACCCGCGGATTAATTAAGTCTAACAAATAAGCCACGAAGGTGGCGACAGAATCTTGCCTAAAGCTTATTCGTTGTCTTCTGCGTCGGCAATGAGTGCCTCTGAGATTAAAACGATACCGGCAACTGAGGAGGCATATGTTAAAGCATATTTTACAACTTTAGCAGGATCCACAACACCTGCATCAAGCAGATTCTCAACCTTTTCTGTAAGAGCGTTGAAACCATCATTTGGTTTTCCTGAACGCACTTCATGTAAAATAACAAAACCATCAAAGCCTGCATTATGAGCGATCTGTCTTAGTGGCGTATCGCAAGCCAGTTGCACAATTTTAGCCCCAAGAAGCTCATCTCCTTCAAGATTTAACGAAGAGATCACATTGCCTGCCTTAATAAGAGCCACACCACCGCCGGGAACAATACCATCTTCTAGGGCAGCTTTGGTTGAATTTAAGCTATCTTCAAACATTTGTTTTTTCTGCTTAAGCTCAGGCTCTGTGGAAGCACCCACGTAAATGACAGCAACGCCACCGCTTAATTTTGCTTTGCGCTCAACTAGTTTTTCTTTTTCGTACGGGCTTGTTACACTTTCGACTTCGTTTTCGATTTGCTTGATTCTTGCTTTAATTTCAGTATCAGAGCCTTTTCCATTAACAATAATCGTGTTTTCTTTGGTGATGGTCACTTTTTCAGCAGATCCTAAGGCATCAATTGGAGCATCTTTTAAAGTTATTCCTGTATCTTCAGAAATCAGTGTTGCACCTGTCAAAACTGCAATATCTTGCAGCATTGCCTTTCGTCTATCACCAAAGGCTGGCGCTTTAACAGCAGCAACTTTTAGTGAACCGCGCAATTTATTGATCACAAGGGTAGATAAAGCATCGCCTTCAATGTCTTCTGCGATAATTAATAACTCTTTACCTGTCGTTGCAACAGTTTGTAAAACAGGAAGAAGTTCGTGAATATTAGAAACTTTACCATCGATAATTAAAATTTGTGGGTTATGCATTTCAACAGTCAAGCGCTCTTGGTTTGTGCAAAAATAGCTGCTTAGGTAGCCGCGATCAAATTGCATGCCTTCAACAAGCTCAATTGTGGTTTCTGTTCCTTTTGCTTCCTCAATGGTAATAACGCCAAGTTTTCCAACTTTTTCAATGGCATCTGAAATGATTTTACCAATTTCTGTATTTCCGGACGCTGATACCGTTGCGATGTTGCAAATTTCCTTTGAGTCTTTAACAGGGATAGCAATTTTTTCAATTTCCTTGATAACAGCTTCAACTGCTTTATCCATTCCACGTTTTAGACTAATAGGGCTTGCACCTGCTGCGATGTATTTAATTCCATGTTCAACCATTGCATTTAAAAGAAGAGTCGCTGTCGTTGTGCCATCGCCACATTTTTCTTTGATCTGTTGCACGACTTCTTTTGCCATGGAAACGCCCATGTTTTCAAAAGTATTTTTTAAGGTGATGTCTTTAACAATGCTGTTACCATCATTAGTGATGATAGGTGCGCCATAAGATTTTTCCAAACCGACGTTACAGCCCTTTGGCCCAAGCGTAAACGCTACGATGTCGGCAAGCGTTTTGATGCCTTTAGCCAGAAGCCGTCTTGCCTCTTCATCAAATATAATTTCTTTTGCTGTTGTTGCCATAGATATTCTCCTTGTATAAGAAGCTCAAATTATATGTGAAGAGGTTGAAAAGACGCAAGAATTTTCTTAGCAACTTTCATCTTTGATTGCTAACTCTTTTGTTCCAGACGAGGACAACCGCCTTTTTTTGCTTTTTACCGCCAAGAGCTGATACGCATCAGCCTAATTATTAATATTTTCGAAAAAAAATAAATGAATGCAAATAAGGGATTTTATGTAATCGTGTGTGTTTTTTTCAACGCAGAGACAAAGAGGAGAACATGAGAATTTGTTTGTTCTCCTCTTTGTCTCTGCGTTGAAAAAATCATATAGTTTAGATAAAAAAAGTTTTTCTAAATTTAATATTTTTAATTTATTTGTTATTAGAAGTTAATACTAGGTTGATGCGAATGAGTTCTCCGGGAATTCCAAAAAAAGGTTTTTTTAAAAAAAAGTTAATTTTTCTTGTAAAAAAAAACTGTGTTTTAGGAGTGGAGTTTGTTGTAGATGTCTCTTTTGGGGACGCCGCGTAAACTAGCTGCCATTTTGATGGCTTCATTTTTTGAAAGGGAATAAGTTTCTTGAAGTTGTGCAACATGTTCTTCAGGAGAAAGGCTTGTGAAATCAACCGCATCTAGGGTTTCGTTGCCTGCAATCATAAGTACAATTTCACCTCTAATCTCTGTTAGGCTCCAATGCTCGATCTGCTCTTTGGCAGTTGCCCTTTTAATCTCTTCAAATTTCTTTGTCAGCTCCCTTGCAACGACAATTAACCTGTCCGGTGCAAGCTCTTGAAGCTGTTCTAAAATATTTAAAAGCCTTTTAGGGGATTCATAACAAATGGTTGTTCCACGGTAGGGGAGTATCTCTTGTAAGGCGGCTTTAACATCATTTGTTTTTTTTGGTAAAAAACCTTTAAACTGAAAAACATCGGTGCTTAAACCAGAGGCTGAAAGGGCAGTTATTGCTGCACATGCGCCAGGAATGGATTCCACTTTGATATTTTCGTCCACACAACGTTTTACAAGTCTTTGACCGGGATCAGAAATTCCCGGTGTTCCTGCATCGGAAATTAAGCAAAAAACCTTACCGTTTTTTAGCTGTTCGATGATCACATCTTCTTTTGAGGCTTCGTTGAATTTATGAAAACTTTTTAAAGGTTTTTGTATGTCGTAAGTTTTAAGTAAATGCAGGCTATGTCTTGTATCTTCGCAAAGAATTTCATCACAAGATTTTAAAGTAGAGATTGCGCGAAATGTGATGTCGGCTAGATTGCCGATCGGGGTAGCTACTAGATATAACAAAAGGGGGGTCCTGGATAAAGAGAAAAAAAAGGTGGCACCCAGATTCGAACTGGGGATGGAAGCTTTGCAGGCTTCTGCCTTACCACTTGGCGATGCCACCTTATTTCGTGTTAAGTGCAGGTTTATACAAAATATCCAATATCTTCGTCAAGAAAAAAAATAAAAATATTTAAAATTTTTCCATAAACCCCTTTACAAGACCTCTAAGGATGGTCACATCTTATTTTTTTATAGGATATTCACGACGCTTCCGCAGCACTGCGTATAAATATTATTTGAAGTTAGAAATAAGGGGGTTTTTCTGTATGGATTAGGGCCAACGGATGTTGGCCCTACTCTAGGTCTTAAGTGAGGGCAGGTTGTGAGGGGCCATTCATGATGTCACGGGTCAATTCCTTCATCAATTGGAAATCGGCTTTGATGCTTTTTTTCAAGCTCTTGATTTCATCATTAATGTGGGCAAGAAGGTCTCTATCGGTTTTTTCCTTTTTGACTTGATTATATTTTTCCATCAGCTGATTAAATTTGCTGAATTTTTCTATAATATTGTCGCACACATTGTTGACCTTTTGCTCAAATTCTTCTTTTTGATTATGCCAAGCTTCTTTCAAGCGCTCCAAAAGTAGATTTTTCTGTTCAATGACCATTCTTTTTTTGATGGCGATAGGGTCTGTTCTTTTTAATCCATAAACAAGGCCAACCTTTTCAAGAGTCCATATCAACCATTTTGATGGGTCAAAGTGAAACCAACGAATTCCATTTCTGTAATCGTTTGCAAATGTATGGTGATAATTATGGTAGCCTTCGCCAAAAGTCAACATGGCAAGAAAATAATTATCAACGGCTGTTTGTTCTTGCGAAAATGGTTTTTCACCCCATATGTGGGCAAGGGAGTTGATAAACCAGGTAAAGTGGTGAAGCGCAAACATTCTTAGCCAAAGAGCCATAAAAAAGGCTCCGACAAAATCATTTAACATCCAGCCGACAACGTAAAAGGCAATAAAATTTGTTAATACAACAAGTTTACCAATATGGTTATGCTGAAACATGACCATTTTGTTTTTAAGCAGGTCGGGAACGATTTTGCTCTCAATTGCACGAGGTTTGTCTATAATCCAGGTACAATGGGCATATAAAAATCCACGATTGATGTTGTACGGGTCATTTTCCGTGTCAACATGCGCATGGTGAATGCGATGATCATAACCCCAGCGAAGAGCACTTCCTTGTGCAGTCATCGCACCAAAAAATAAGATGATGGATTCAATGAATGAGTTTGTTTTGTACGTTCTATGCGAGTAATAGCGATGGTAGCCTGCTGTTATGCTAAATCCGGTGAGGTAAAGAAGTACAAATGATGTTAAACAAAGAGCAAGAGAGGGAGTGTAGTAGTAAAAATAAAAGGGAAGTGTTACGATCAGCAGGGCTTGATAAATAGTAAGAAACAGGACAGGAACCCAATTGATTTCTTTCTTAAGCGGCATAGTTTTAATCCTTTATTTTAAAATAATATGTAAAGCCTAATGGTAAAGTGACTTGGAATTTTTAGCAATCTAATTATTTGGAAAACATTATGAAATTGAAAACATTAAAACAACTTGGGGCTTTACTAGATTTTCCTCTAGCAGTTAATGGAAGTATTCTAGACGTAGCAGTCGATAGCAGGCTTGTTAAAAAAGACACGGTTTTTTTTGCACTACCCGGATTAAAAACGGATGGTCACGATTTTTTGGGTCAAGCCGTGATGAATGGCGCCTCTTGTTTGGTCGTTAAAAAAAATTATACTGGTCCAAATTTTGGCAAACCCTTGATTTTTGTTGATGACCCACTAAAATCCCTTCAAGATTTGAGTACTAAATTATTAGCGATGCGCACCTCTAAAATCATCGCAATAACAGGCTCTGTTGGAAAAACAACGACAAAAGATTTTTTGACAACGCTTTTAAAGGAAAAATTTATCGTTTCAAAAACAATCGGAAATGCCAATTCGCAAACAGGGGTTCCTCTAACGATTTTAAATCATACAGACGGTAACGAAGATTTTTTAGTCGTTGAAATGGGGATGGACAAGCCCGGACAAATTGCGAAATTGGTGGCTTCCTGTCCACCCGATTTTGCTATACTCACACAAGTAGCGCTTGCGCATGCTTGTAATTTTGAGTCTTTAAAGGAAATAGCCTTTGAAAAGGCTGAAATTTTCCAACATCCCAAAACAGAGTTTTGCCTGATCAATCAAGAAATCGAACATTTTAATGACATTGTAAATTTGGGCAGTTGTAAAAAATATTCATTTTCAACGAAAAACAGTGGAGTAGACTTTTATTTTAATAATTTTAACATTTCTAAAGAACGCTTAAATTTTGCCAATCATCATTATCAAAATTTAACCGCAGCGCTTGGGCTAGCGACCCTTTTGGGTGTCACAGAAGAAGAAATTAATAATGCGTTACATAAGCTTGCCTTGCCTGAAAGACGTTTTGAAATTGTTGAAAAACAAGGGATCACGTTTATTAATGACTCGTATAATGCATCAGAAATCTCAATTGTCGCTGCCTTAGAGGCGCTTCCTGCAAAAGCTGAAGGAAGAAAAAGAGTGGCTGTGATTGCAGAGATGTTGGAACTTGGAAAATTTTCGGTAAATTGCCATTTAAATGTGGCTAAAAAAGCGTTAAAGCATGTAGATTCGATGTTTTTACTTGGAAAAGAGTGCCTTCCGATCTTTGATTATTGGAAAGAGAATAACAAATGCGTAGAGTTTTTTTTAGATAGATCTTTACTTGTCAAATCATTAAAAGAAAATTTGGTTGCAGGTGATATTTGTTTATTGAAAGGTTCAAGTGCAAATCAACTATGGAAAATTTTAGAGGAATTTTAAGTGATCATCTATTTTATTCATTTTTTAAAAGAGAGCTTCGAGATTAAGCTCCCGGCTGTTTTTTCTTATTATTCAACTCGCATGATTTTAGCCTTGCTAACATCGTTGGTAATCACAGTTTTTTTAGGTCCCTGGTTTATCAAAAAATTGACCGAATTTAAAATCGGTCAAACGATTCGGACAGATGAATGTCCTCACCTTGGAAAATTGCATCAAAAAAAACAAAACACACCCACTATGGGCGGACTTTTAATTTTATTTTCGATGCTGATATCGATGTTGTTTTTAATGGATCCAACTCACATTTTTACGCTGATTTTATTTATCACAACCTTGAGTTTGGGAAGCCTTGGTGCAAGGGATGATTATTTAAAGCTTAAGCTTAAAAATAGCAAGGGATTGTCAGCTAAAAAAAAACTTTTTGTACAGTTTTTGCTTTCAGGTCTGTTAGCGCTCTATCTTTTTTGTCCCTCTATTCAAGAGGCTATTCATGTTGGAAATTGGTTTGCAAAGCCTTCGATCAAAAATACAATTGCACAAGAACTTTTAAGTCTATCAGAATATGCTTCACGGCTTTATTTGCCTTTTTTAAAAGATCCGATCCTAATATTTAGCGGTCTTGGAATGATTATCATGGGCTTGTTTGTGATGTTTGTTGTTACCGGCTGCTCAAACGCTGTAAATTTGACTGATGGGCTCGATGGACTTGCAGCCGGTTGTTTGATTATGGTAGCCGCAACATTTTGCCTGATTGCTTTTATGTCGAATAATATCGATTTAGCAAGCTACCTAAATATTCCCTATATTGAAGGTAGCGGTGAGATTGCTATTTATATGTCGGCTTTGGTTGGCTCTTGTATTGGATTTTTATGGTACAACGGGCATCCTGCTGAAATTATTATGGGGGATACGGGGTCACTTTCACTTGGAGGAATTATTGGGGTTGCGGCAGTTTTGCTAAATAGGGAATTATTGCTCGGACTTGTCGGTGGCATCTTTTTAGCGGAAGCCCTTTCAGTAATTATACAGGTTGCAAGTTATAAGCTTCGGTCTGGTAAAAGGGTTTTTCTTTGTGCGCCATTGCATCATCATTTTGAGTATAAGGGATGGCCTGAGACAAAAGTTGTGATTCGATTTTGGATTGTGGGCTTACTGCTTGCCATCTTAGGGGTTGCCTCCCTCAAATTCCAGTAGTTTTTGAAAAATGGAGACCGCATAGAAAAAAGAGGAGTCCATGTTAAGGAAAACTTGAGAATTATATCTTTTTTGATTTTTTACCAGTGAGGCGGTGAGAAGCTGCATGAGGAGTGTGAGAAGCTTCTTTCAGCAAAAATCTTACTTCATGCAAAAAGAGTTCTCTCACTGTCCTCATACAGCTTCTCACTGCCTCACTGGTAAAAAATCTAAGACTGTTACAAAATAAATGACAAATAGGGAATGGGATGGAAGGGAAAAAGATATTAGTACTTGGAATGGGCTTGAGTGGTGTATCGGCAGCGAAGTTTCTTTTGAGTAAAGGTGCAATTGTTTACGGCTATGATGAGAAAGCCTTTTTGGTTGAAGGTGTCCTTGTAGCCGATGAGGCGCTTGATTTACAAGAATTTGACTTGGTTTGTGTGTCTCCCGGTATTTCACCAAAAGAGAAACATTATGCAAAAGCTTTGGAATTGGGCATTGAAATTATTGGAGAGGTTGAGCTTGGAGCCAGATTCTTAAAAAATCCATGCATAGGTATTACCGGCACGAACGGTAAAACGACGGTGACACTTCTTGTTGAGCATGTTTTAAATTGTTCAGGAAAAAAGGCTGTTGCCGTTGGTAATGTTGGAAAGCCCTTAACTACTTATTTATTAGAAAATCCAATTGATAGCGACATTTTAGTTATCGAATTAAGCTCTTATCAGATTGAGACCTTGTCCCATAAGATTTTTGATACGGCAGTTATTTTAAATATCACTCCCGATCATTTGGATCGTTATTTAAATCTAAATGAATACGCTAAATCTAAAATAAAAATTATGCATTGTTTAAAGATAAGTAACTTAATAGTTCATGAAACTTGTTTTGATGAATTTAAAGATTTTTTTCAAAGTTCTAATATTCAGAAGTTTGGGTACAATCTTTTAAGCGATCTTTTTACTGACTTAGAAAATGTATATTTTAAAGGAAAATTCGAATATAAATTACCTGTAAGCATGAGGGGTAATTTTAGTTACGAAATTGAAAATATGATGGCAGCTTTTGCCCTGGTTAAAAATTTTGTTACGGCCGATCAATTTTTGGATGGCTATCTTTCGTTTAAAAAGCCACCACATCGCCTTGAATTTGTGAAACAAGTCAATTTTGTGACTTATTATGATGATAGTAAGGGAACCAATATCGACGCAGTCATGAAGGCTGTAGCTAATTTAAGAAACCCTATCTATCTAATTGCAGGCGGTGTTGATAAAGGCGCAAGTTATGAGCCTTGGAAGCAAGTTTTTAATGGAAAAGTAAAAGCCGTTTTTGCAATTGGTCAGGCTGCAAGTAAAATAAAAAAAGAGCTTTTCCCGGATATTGAAGTAGAAATTGTGGAGACGCTGGAATTGGCAGTTAAAAAAGCGGCATCTGTTGCAGTTAGCGGTGATTCTGTTTTGTTGTCTCCCGGTTGCTCAAGTTTTGATATGTTTAAGGATTACAAGGATAGAGGAAACGCCTTTAAAAGATGCGTAAACCTTCTTTCAAAAGGAAATAGAAATGAATAGAAGAGATATAATAATAATAACAGTGTTAATTAATACAGGCTTATTGTCTGCACTTGCGATGATGGCCATTAGTACAGACGATCAAGGTTTGATGGACCAAACCGAATTTAATCAGCTAGCAACAAATTATGAAGCTGATAAATTAAAAGATGAGCCGATAGCTATCGTCCATAATACTACTCTTTCAACAGATGAATGGGACACAGTTTTAAAAGATTATGTCGCATCTAACTCCTCCCAGATGGTGCAACCACTTGATGATATGATAGAAGAATTTGAAGCCCCGGTTGTTGAACCTAAAAAAATTGTAGAAGCTCCGAAATCTAAAGTTCAGCCGATTGCTATTGCAACCCCTAAAAAAGTTGTCGAAGTAAGTCCTAAAAAAGGTGTTGAGATTACCGTGAAACGAGGAGATGTTCTAGAAAAAATTGCTCGAGCAAATGGAACAACGGTTGAGCAAATTAGAACTTTGAACAATTTAAAAAATGATCGTTTAACAATTGGTCAAACGCTTTTAGTGCCGGCTAGTACAGAAAAGAAAATCACGCCACAAGCAAAACCTGAACAGCAAACTTTGGTACAGAAGAAAAATTCAGTTGACGAAGTTGAGTATTACGTTATTAAGAGCGGTGACAATCCATGGAAAATTGCCAAACAGTATCATGTGAAGTTTGATGATCTTTTAAAATTAAATCATCTTGATGAAGAAAAGGCGCGCAATCTGAAAATTGGCGACCGAATTCGTGTGAAATAGAATGATACGGCTCATTTTATTGATCACCGTCACTTCAATTTTTGCAATCGGCCTCGTCATGATCTTTAGCACAACATCAGCAGAGGTTTTAGATCATGATCTTGCAAGAAGCACGCATACAAGCCTTGTGCGCCAGATGATGTTTGCGGTCGCAGGTGTAAGCCTGTCGCTTGTCATCTGGAAAGTCAATTATCGAAATATCATTTTGTTGAGTCCTGAATTGCTTCTGTTTTTCACCTTTTTGCTTGTCCTTGTCTTGATTCCGGGAATTGGCCGTGAAATGAATGGATCTAAGCGTTGGATTACACTTTTTGGTCTCTCATTTCAGCCCTCTGAATTTGTTAAGTACCTGATTCCTGCATTTTTGATTCACCGCTTCTTAAGCTTTGAAGAAGGCAAAATGAGTGCACAGGATTTTTTTAAAATATTAGGTTTTGTAGCCACTCCCATGGTTCTTATTTTGATTGAACCAAATAATGGAACATTTGCCGTGATTGCAACCCTGGTTGTTATCATCTGCTTTCTTGCCCGTATTTCTTACAAATACTGGGCCATTCCTTTACTTATGTTTACTCTTGTGGGAGGAGTCTTTGCCTACAATTTGCCTTACGTTGCCGCAAGACTTACAAGCTACCTTGATCCTGAATTAGACTTAAGAGGAAAAGGCCACCAGCCTTATCAGGCAAAAATTGCAGCAGGCTCCGGTAAGCTCTTTGGTAAAGGGCCGGGAAATAGTTTGCAAAAGCTTAGTTATTTACCGGAAGCCCAAAATGATTATATCGCCGCTATCTATGCTGAAGAATTTGGTTTTTTGGGAGTTGCCCTTTTAGTTTTTTTATATATGACCTTAGCGCTTTGCGGATTTTATATTGCTTTTCAGGCAAAAGAGTTGGAAGGATTTTATATGGCAGCCTCAATTACGTTTTTGATTTGCTTTCAAGCTTTTTTAAATCTTGGAGTCGTTTCAGGGTTACTTCCAAGTACAGGTCTTAATTTACCCCTCTTTAGTCAGGGTGGCAGCTCGCTTATGGCCAACATTGCAGCCCTTGGCCTCCTCCTCAACATCTCAACCGTTACAGCCCCCTCTACTCATACTTTAAAAATAAACACCTTAAGAAATTATTGAAGTTGATTTTTTTTAAACAATCACAACTTCAGGAATATTTAACGGTCTTCTAAGTCTTCGTGTTTAAAAAATCACAACTTTAGGAATATCTAAGGGTCTTCGTGTTTAAAAAATCAGAGACTCTTTGGTTTCAACATCAGAAAGTGCTTGTAAAAAATGGCTTACTTCAGATAATAGTCTTTTAGTAAAAGGAATTTAGATGAAAAAGAAAGTCATGATTGTTGTTGGCGGTACAGGCGGACACGTTTACCCAAGCGTATCCCTTGCTAACGATCTTTTTAAAGCAGAACCCGGAATTACCTTGATGTTTGTTGGAGGAGATCTTAAAAACAATCGCTTTTTTGAGCATAAAAAATTCTTAAATGAAAGCGTTGAATGTGCTCCTGTTAATAGCAGAAACCCAATCAGACTTTTAAGAAATGTAATCAAAATACTAAAAGGTATATGGCAAAGTCTCTCCATCATAAGACGGTTTAAACCCGATTTGATTGTTGGTTTTGGAAGCTTTCACACATTTCCAACGCTTGTTGCTGCAAAGCTTGTCGGAATACCGATTCTTCTACATGAATCCAATAGCGCCCCAGGTAAGGTTAACCGCCTGCTTTCAAAGCATGCATTAGCTACAGGAATTCATTTTCCTGAAACTGCCGATTTTTTGAAGGGAAAAACAATTGAAGTGGGAGTACCTTTAAGAGAAGGGTATAATTTAGGCAACTACACCAAAAGGGAAGCAAGAGACTATTTTTTTCTCGATAAAGATAGAATCACATTGTTAGTATTTGGAGGCTCTCAAGGGGCAAAAAAAATCAATCAACTAGTTTTAGAAGCCTTAAGCCAACATTTTGAAGGTTACAAGGAATGCATCCAAGTCCTTCATTTTTTAGGGGAAGGGGAAAATAAACAAGAATTTCAAGATATTTACGACAAAAACGACATTAAAGCCACCGTTAAAAATTTTGAAACTCGCATGGATTTGGCATGGGCAGCAGCTGATTTACTCATATCAAGAGCAGGTGCTGCAACGATTGCAGAACAGATGGAATTTGAAGTGCCGGGGGTATTGATTCCCTACCCTTTTGCAAGTGATGCCCATCAAGATAAAAACGCCAATTTTATGTCAAACACTGTGGGTGGCTCCGTTACTTTTTTAGAAAAGGATCTTGATTCAAAAATACTCGGAAAAAAAATCGGCAATCTTTTAAATCATGACCGTATTTTACTCGATGCCATGCAAGATGCTTTACGATTATACAAAAAAACAGCAAGGCAAAAAGATATGTGTACATTTGTTCTAGACCATTTATAAAGGAAATTATGAATCCAAAAACGAATTTGCAAAAATGTCACTTTATCGGAATTGGCGGAATTGGAATGAGTGCTCTTGCAGAGATTTTATTGTCAAGAAATGCAAAAGTTTCAGGTAGTGATCAAGCAAAAAATGCAATGACGAGCCTTTTATCTAAAAAAGGGGCAGATATTGTTATCGGGCATTCAGCAATCCATATTGAGCCAAAATCAACTGTCATTTTTAGCTCCAGTGTCAATGCAAACAACTTGGAATATAAAGCGGCAGTTGAATTGCAATGCAAAATTATGCATCGTTCTTGTTTGTTAAAAGACTTAATGGAAGGATACCGATCCTTGGTTGTTACAGGAACACACGGAAAAACAACAACAACCGCTCTTTTAGTAAAAGTTTTAATGATGGCTAAATTAGACCCGTCCTTTGCTGTAGGCGGTATTTCCCTTGATTTAAAAACAAACGGGTATCATGGGACGGGCGAATATTTTGTTGCTGAGGCTGATGAAAGCGATGGAACTTTTTTGAAATATTTGCCTTTTGGCGCTATTTTGACAAATATCGATTTTGATCATATGGACCACTTTAAAACAAAAGAAAACTTGATTCATTCCTTTGAAACCTTTTGTCTTGGAGTAACATCCGAGGACCATTTTTTCTTTTGCGGAGACGATGCAACCCTTTTAGAGATTTCTAAAAAAGCAAAACCCAATGCAATCAGCTATGGATTTTCAAATCACAATCAATTGTGGATCAAAGATTATACTCAAAATGGATGGGAATCTTGTTTTACAATTGATTTTAAAGGTGAAATTTATAAAAACATTACGCTTTCACTGATTGGCAAACATAACGCATTAAACGCCGCTGCTGTTTTTGGTTTATGCATCCAACTAAATATTGATGAAAAATATATCAGAAAAGCTTTTTCGTCTTTTAAAGGCGTATCAAGGCGTTCCGAAAAAAAAGGTTGCATAAGTGGCGTCTTGCTCATCGATGATTATGCGCACCATCCAACTGAAATTCAAGCAACCCTTAAAGCGGTAAGAGAAGCTGTTTTAGAAAAAAAATTAATAGCCGTTTATCAACCGCATCGTTATGGTCGTACAAAAGATATTTTAGGAACTTTTAAAGGGGCCTTTGATGAGGCATCCGAAGTTATTGTCACAGACATTTACGCATCGGGGGAAAAGCCGATAGATGGCATTTCACACGAAAATATTGTAGAAGAGCTAAGAGCTTTAAAAATTCCATGTCGTTATGTACCACGTCAAAAGATTAGCAATGATCTTTTATCAAATCTTTTTCCTCACGATGTTGTCGTTTCTCTTGGTGCCGGTGATATTACCAACTTAGCAGATGAAATCATTGCACGATCAGAAAAGATGCCAATCCAAAAATTAAAGGTGGGTATTTTCTTTGGTGGACGCTCTAATGAGCATGAAGTATCTATAAGATCTGCTAAAAATGTTGAGATCAGTTTGAATCCTGAATATTATGAGCCCCATTTTTTTGGAATATCTAAAACCGGCACTTTTGTTTATGGAACTGAATTTTTAGAGCAAGAAGAGATCGTAAATGATGCAAAAAGAGTAATATCTGCCGATGTATTTGCTAAAATTCAAGAATGTGATTTGTTTTTTCCGGTTTTACATGGCCCCTTTGGCGAAGATGGAGCCATTCAAGGCTTTTTTGAAACTTTAAATAAACCTTATGTAGGATGTGATTTTCGTGCCTCTGTTGTATGCATGGATAAAGTCATTACAAAACAGTTAATGATTTTAAATGATGTAAAAACAGCCCCGTTTGTATATTTTACTAATTACCAATGGAAAATGGATTCAGAGAACCTATTAAAAAGAATCGAAAAGGAATTATCTTTTCCCTTATATGTCAAACCTGCACATTTGGGCTCAAGTATTGGTGTTGCTAAGGTTTTATGTTTTGATGAATTGAAAGTACGCATCGACCAAGCTCTTGAACTTGATGACAAGGTACTCATTGAAAATGAAATTAAAGGTCGAGAAATTGAATTTGCAGTTCTTGGCAACAATGACCCAAAAGTTTTTCATCCTGGCGAAATATTGACCAATGGAAGCGTGTACTCGTATGAGGCAAAATATATCAGCGAAATGAAAACAAACACAAAAGCTGAACTTGAACACTCTATTATAGAAAGGGGATTAAGCTTGGCCAAAAAGGCATATTGCATCGCCTGCTGTCAAGGACTTTCGCGGGTTGATTTTTTTCTTGATGCAAATAATAACTATTGGTTAAATGAAATTAATACAATTCCAGGATTTACTCGCATTAGTTTATACCCTGCAATATGCACAGCAAATGGATTAACAGCTTACGAATTAATTGACCGACTCATTGTTCTTTGCCAAGATAAACATCGGAACCAAAAATGAACGTCCCTTTAAGAAAGGCTTTAAAAATAATTTTTTTTAGTACCTTTTTTATTTCTGGAGGGGCTACATTAAGCCTCGGAATTTATCAATACATCCAATTGGAAAGGGTGTTTGACGAAAGGTACAACATCTTGGCTATAGTACAAACATCTACTGAAAAGGAAAATTTAAACACTGCTTATTTTGCAGAGCTTTTGAATCTATCGGTGGACCAGCCAACAAATATTTATCGGTTCAATAAAAATGCAAATTTAAGCAAATTGGCAAAAAGTCCGCTTTTAAAAAAGGCCGCAATTAAAAAAATATACCCTGGAACCATCCAAATACATTATGTTTTAAGGATACCGGTAGCTTTTTTGGCTGATTACACAAATGTTGCTATCGATAAAGATGGTATTGCCATTCCTTTCAAACCCTTTTTTACTCCAAAAATTCTTCCTGAAATTTATTTAGGGCTGCAAGATGCTCCTGATGATCAATTTTTAGGAAACCGCGTAGCGACAAAAGAGGCAAAGCTTGCGCTTAAATTATTAGATTATTTGATCGTGCATTTAGTTTCTGATCAGACCACATTAAAGCGAATCGATGTTTCAACAAGCTACGCTTCAAGTTTTGGTCAAAAGCAAATTGTTGTTGTTGTTGAGGATACAGTTGAAAAGATGAAAAATGACAATCCTGTAATCACTCATTATTTAAGGACTTTACGATTGAGCACAAACGGTTATGAAGATGAGATTAAGGCTTATCTTTTGCTAAGACAGCATTTATTAGAAAAAAATATGGCAAAGGATTTTAAGGTCATCGATCTAAGAATCCCGGACCTAGCTTTTCTCTCAAAGTAGATAGGATTAGTAAAGTTTTGATTTTTTAAAAGAAGATCCTTAGGGATTATTAAGGTAGTGATTTTTAAAACAAAAAATCAAAAATTATTGTCATGTTATTCTAGAGATCTTCGTGTCTTCGTGTTTAAAAAAATCAAGAAAGTCGTGAATAAATCTTCGTGTTTAAAAATAATGGAGGGTTGAATGGATGAGATTATAGAGATTACATGGACAAGCGGGAGCTTGGATGAGGCACGAAAGATTTCAAGAAAGCTTGTCGAAGAAAAACGAGTGGCATGTGCTCAAATTATTCCATGGGTAGAATCGATCTATATTTGGGACAACCAGTTAGAAACAGTACAGGAAAGTAAAATTACTTTAAAAACAACACGCAATAATTTTGAATCGATTAAAGAATTTATTGAAAATAATTGTAAGTATGAAGTCCCGGAAATTATTTTTCATACGGTAGAAGGTGGAAATCAGCAGTATATAAATTGGATTTTAGGTTCAATTGAATTAAAAAATTAAATATATATATACAATTTTCTTGAATAAAATTTTATTTTCAGTATTCTTCACATTAGTCTAGTTGAGATTAATAAAGACCTGTCTTTAAAAAAAGGAAGTTGTTTTATGGTTGCATTAAATAAAGTAACAATTGCTGGTCGATTGACGCGAAAGCCGGAATTACGCAAAACCCCAAACGGAATTTGTGTAACGGATCTTCTTGTCGCTTTAAATCGCGAATTTACAACGCTTGGTGGAGATCGACAACAAGAAGTCTGCTTTGTAGACGTTGTTGTCTGGGGAAAACAAGCGGAAACATGTGCAAATGCACTCGATTGCTCTTCACCTGTCTTAATTGAAGGTCGTTTGCAGTTAGATGTATGGCACGCTAAGGATGGAGAAAAACGTTGTAAGCTACGAGTTGCTGCTGAAAGAGTGCAATTTCTAGAGAAAAAGTATAATAATGACAAAAATGTTGAAATGGCGAATATGACCCATACTGAGGCTTAAAACATTTAAGGCAGTTATACATGTGGCATGCAATTAAAAAAGTCATTCATCAAAATCATTATTTTCTTTTGACAACCCACGTAAATCCCGATGGTGATGGAGTTGGTGCTGCAACCGCATTGACAGAAATTTTGATTTCAATGGGAAAGAATGTAAGATTCGTATGCGATGGCAAAATTCCATCGAAGTTTTCTTTTTTAGATTATCATCAGACTCACGAAATTTATGATGCCACACATGACTATCAAAACATTCAGGTCATGATTGTTTTGGATACACACAAAAAAGAAAGAATTGGCAGCGTTGCAAATTTATTAACAACAGTTAAACCGATTACCATTTGCATCGACCATCATGTTGCAACAGATACATTTGCAGACTATTTAGCCATAAATCCTGATGCTTGTTCAGCAGGAGCATTGATTTATGCACTCTTTAAAGAATTGGGTTTAAAATTAAATATTCAAGCGGCAGTTGGCATTTACACAAGTGTGATTTGCGATACCGGTCGTTTTTCCTATTCCTGTACCAATCGTAAAGCGCATAAAATTGCTGATGAATGCATTAAACTTGGTGTGGATCCAGATTTGATGTATTCCAAACTTTTCCAACATGTCTCAAAACCTCAAATTCAAATGCTGATCAGTGCTCTTCAAGGGATGGAAACGCATCTTAATAATAAAGTGATTATTCAGACTCTGACATTAGAGGATTGTGAAAAAATTGGCCTTCACGGTGTTGAGATTGAACATGCAGACCTTGATTATATTCACGATTTTAATAAATTGATTGAAGATGTGGAATGCATTTTCTTACTTCGCGAATTGCCGGGCTCTGAAGTACGTGTTTCAGGAAGATCCATTTCAAATTTAGACGTTTGCCAAATCATGGCAGGCCTTGGTGGCGGTGGTCACAAAAATGCAGCCGGCGTTTCCATTAAAGGAACCATTGAGGATGCAAAGAAAAAAATCCTCCACCTCACCCAAAACCTCCTCTCCTGCCAAATCTAACAATCAGCCCGATAAGTAGTAAGTGTTTATTTAATTATGCCGTAATGAGCAAGTATGTGGATTAAATCTATAGCGCCGTAATATTTATTAATAAGGCTAATGACTTCTCCTTGAACAATAGGATCAGAAATTTTTGAGGCAAGCCTTAAAGCTTTTTCTTGCCCGGCATTTTTTATTCCTTCAAACACAAGATTAGAAAAATTATAAAAAGATGGGGTGAGATGATATGTGGCATTTGCTACCAAAATCACATCGCTATATTGCTTCTTTTCACTTAAAGTTTTTGTTATATCCAAAATACAATTACACATTACAATCGGATCACTGATTGTCTTAACAACGGCAAGGCTTTTGTTAAGTTGTCCATTTCCAGCTAATATTCTAGGTAAATAAAATAAAGCACAGTCTTTTTGCTCAGGAGATAAATTTCCCTCATTAATGGATTTAATTTTTTTAAAAATTGAAAGGGATAAAATGAAATTATTAAATAAAGGATGTTGGTTTGAAGTCTGAAAAACTACCGGATCCACATCCACCAAGATATCGAGAATTCTTCCTTTAGTGTTCATCGTTGCTGTTGTGACATCTTGTAAATTTTTTGATTCTAAAATTGTGCTTTCATTAGCTAAAGCTTTTAACGCAATAATTTCGTTAGCATGGACATCACTTCCAAGTTGTTTGATTATCCAATTTATTGTCGATTTAATCGCTGCATCTGCAGTTTCCTTAATGTAACCAATAGTTTCAGCATTCCATATTTTAGTTGCAGAGGCTGCATCTTGAATGTCATTACTTGATAATTCAGCAAAAATGGTTTGGATCAGTTCTTGTGGAAGAACAGGTAATTTAGGGATTGCACCTGCACTTTGAAATAGAAGATTATTGTTCTCTCTAATTGTTTTATTTATTGGTTCCATTTTGTTTGCTCCATATTTAATTGAATTTAAACTATTTAAAAAATTAATATATCATTAATCAAGTTTTAAAGTCAATAGAATAAAATTTTCAGGTTCATTGCGCAAATGAGTACCTGTTCGATTAAGATTAACTCCAAAATAAGATATCTGAATTTAATAAGTAGAATTAAAATTATTATTAATTTTAATTCTACTTATGTGAAAATGTCTCAATTTTTTTATAAAGCAGGCCTACAGCCTGCATACGCCTTTATAATATACCTAGAGCGTTGCCCTAGGCTTTTATCATCCAGGGCTTTGCCCTGAAATACAAGCGATCTATGCGTTAAAAAAAGCGAAAAAGTTAACAAGAATAGTTTCTAAACCAAACTACGAAATTTGCATTTTAGAGTAGAACCAGTGTATACTGGTTCTACTCTAAAGTAAAAGTATGAACCGTTTTTTTTACCTTAAGGTTTTTTTTATCTTTGCGACTTTGCGCCTTTGCGTTTAAAAAGGTTATCTTTAACGGTTGTATTAAAACTTGACCTACAAAGCAAATAATGCTCAAAATTTTCGATTGAAGTAGAACCTGTATATTTAAATAATTTGCCAATTTTTAAATGCGAAATTTCTATTTGGTTACGACATAAAACCTTATCCTGTATGAGAGGTAAAAGACAGGATGTGATGAAGAGCTATGTCTTTGCTAAGGGGGTCTGATATTTTATTGACGAGTTCAAGAATTTTTTTGTTTCTAGATTCAGGGCGTTTTAATGCTTGTTCGATCGCCATGTTTTCCAAAATAACGTCTTTATCGTTAAATAAGTTTGCAAATTCAATAACCTTATCAACTGGATTGCGCATAAAGAGTTGAAGGCCTAAGGTCACGAAAACTGTAATATTGAATTCTTCAATGGAATCAAATTTTTTTGGATCAAAATTTTCTGAATAATCATATTTTTCTAATATGTTTACGATTTTAATGGCACAATTATAGTGAGCCCTTCCATTATATTGATTATTTTTATATAAATGCAGTTTACCCAAAGCCCTTACAATGTTTAAAATAGCTTTATTCCTAAACGGGGTGCAATCAATTGTTTTGGCAATAGCAAGAGCCTTTTCAAGTTTTCCAAATGCGACAAGCGATCCTACAGTTTTACTTAGAGCCAAATCCCTTGTTTTTTTTTGAGTTTTATTTTCAATGGTATCAATTCTTTTATAGATTAGAATTAAGTTAAAAAGATTTTCAAATCGTTGATGCTTGTTTTCTGATTTAAAAGTTTTACTCAAAATTTCTAAATCATTAATATCCAATTTTTTTAAAATTTCAATGATTTGTTCTGTAAAACTTGCGATTTTAAGAGCTTTTTTTTGATCGACATTTAAATTGGCAAGATGTGCTACTAACCAGTTAACAAGAGTGAAAAAGGATGATTTGTCATATTTTTCTGTTATTGAATTCCAAGCTCTATTTGTTATGTGTGTGCTGTGAATTTCTGGATCATTTAAGTTTGAAAAAATATAAGTCACTAATTCTTCTGGCAAAGAGGGCAAATCCGGAATCCTTTTTGAAGCTTGAGTATTAAAGAGGTTGTTTTTCCCATCCATTTCTTTTGTAGGTTCCATAAACTTGCCGCCTTTAAATAGGAAAAACAATATTTTTTTCGTTTTAATTCATTTAATTTTAATATATTATAATAAATATTGATTTACAAGTAATATTAATTTAACTGAATCTTTTCGGTTTGTTAATAATAAATGGTTTTAAGGGTAGATTCTTTTAGAAGAGGGTCCGATATTTTGCCCGCAACTGACAGGGCTTGAGCTTTATGATGCGCATCCGAAAGAGAGATTGCTAAATGGGAAAGGGCGTTATTCTTTTGGGAAGTACCCAATATAGCATTCGTCATCACAAGTGCTCGATCCAGTTGATTATTGGCGGCTAATGCTAAAATAATGCAAAAAGTGGCATCTTGAATCAGCTCGTTCAAGATTTCCTTATCTGTAAAATAAGGCTTAATCTTTCCTAGAATTTCAATCGATTGATCAAATTTTTGATTTTCAAGAAGTACAAGTACTATAAGATGTAAAATGGCCTCTTTTTTATAACTCTCGTCAGCTATTGCTTTAATGAGCACTAAGGCTTTAGTAAGATGTCCGGCTTTTGCCAATTTTTCCGGTCTTTCAATAAATTTATGATACATTTTATTTGTTGTTTCCATAACATCCTTATAACTTTATATAATTTTAATTGCATGCTTTTATTTAAACATTAAATATCACTCTCCTTCTCTCTCTCAGTATTTCTCTTTAGATCTTAAGTGTTAAAAAATCTTAAATGGCAAAAGTGACGCTAGTTAAAAAAGGGATGCTTATGGTAGACTTGAATTTATATAAGGGGTGTCAAAAGTGCCGGTTGGATTAACATTAGAAAAAGATGAAATTCAAAGAATTTTTTCAGGTCTTGCCATAGAGGCTCATAAGCGTCTTTCCAATAGCATGCCCAAGCAGAAAAAAAAGGTCATTGTGCTTGCAGGACCCACAGGATGTGGTAAAAGCGATTTTGCGATGAGACTTGCCGAAAAAGTGGGCGGAGAGATTATCTCTGCAGATTCGATGCAAGTGTATAAAGGCATGGACATTGGCACTGCAAAACCACCCATGGAAGACCGTCTTCACATCCCTCATCACTTAATTGACATACGCAACGTTAAAGACCCATTCAACGTTGTCGATTTTTATTACGAAGCGCGCCACTGCTGTCAACTGATTCTTGCCCGAGATAACATTCCGATCATTGTAGGGGGAGCAGGTTTTTATATTCATTCCTTAATGTATGGCCCACCAAGCGGTCCACCTTCCATTCCTGAACTTCGAAAATCTTTAGAAGATGAAATGGAGAATTTTGGAGCAGAAGCCCTTTATGACAGACTTTCAAAATTAGATCCGCAATATGCTAGCACCATCACAAAAAATGATAAGCAAAAAATTGTAAGAGCGCTTGAGATTATCACTTTGACAGGCAAGCTCGTTAGTAAATTGTCTTGGAAGGGTAGGCAAAAGCCCTTAAATTATGATTTCCATTGCTGGTTTCTTGATAGACCAAGGCCGCATCTTTATGAACGCATTGAAAAACGATGTGATAAAATGCTTGAAAGTGGATTAATTGAAGAAGTCATCTACCTTGAAAAAGATGGGCTCCGCTCTAATTCTTCAGCTGCCCAAGCGATTGGCTATCGACAAAGTTTGGAATATTTGGATAGCGCTAAAACAGAAGCTGATTTTCTCAATTTTGTTCAAAAATTTAAGCAAGCCTCTCGTAACTATGCAAAAAGGCAGGCAACTTGGTTCAATAAAGAGCCGTTATTCAACAAAATTGATTTGGAATTGCATGATTATGAAGTGATTATGGATAAGATTATGCAGGAGTATGAGGCCACATAGCACTTTTCTCTTCCAATAAAAATCCACTTATAATATACTTCCACTTCTAAAAACATTAAGATTTTACTATCTTTTACAATGTACACATAAAGCCAGGTTACACATGAATTTAAATGAAAACGAGTTAGAAGTCCTTGAAACTGATGAAATTGCTGAAAACGATAATCCGGTTTTTATTGATGCATTGGACGTGTCTTTAGATGAGGATGATGCCGAAATTCTTGTCGAAATGAACGAAACTGAAAATGATGAAACTAATGAAAACATGGAAAATGTAGAAAGCGAAAGCGTAAAAACCGCAGAAGTTAACGCACCAATAAGAGAAAAGAAAAATCATTCCCAGTATGATCATTTTTTGACCGAATATGAAAAAGTTACAAACGTTGAAGCAAAGCTTCAAATGACGATCGATTTTATGGAAATTTCCTTGGCTCAAGCCGGAAACCCACACTTTAAATCTTTCTGGGATGCAAGAACAATTTGTTTACAACTCTTTAAAGAAAATATCCCACAAGCAATGCGCTCTGAAATGTGGGCCAAATACACCGATCTTTCCAAAGAAGCGCGCAGATTAAAAGAAATTCTTGATGAGCAAAGCTCTTTTGCAGCAGAACAAATTGAAATTGCCATCCATGCATTAGAAACAGACTTGACGGAAGCGGCTATCAACATCGAAAAATCCAAGCCAATTGATTTTGGTCTAAAAGCTAATTTTTTCGAAAACAAATACTCAGTTTACGATCAACTTCAACGCGAACTCAATATTTTAAATACACAAGCCTCTCGCATCAATGCTTTAAGAAAAGAACTGATTCGCACTGAAATGCGCATCAAAACAAAAAATAAATTCTTTCAAAGACTTTCCGCTATCGGTGATCAAGTATTTCCTCGTCGAAAAGAGCTTATCAAAAATGTGAGCCAAGAATTTTCTGCCGATATTGATCAATTCATTGTAGAATATTTTGTGAATACAAGAACAGAAGAAGCTCTATTTTTCTTGCGAGAAGAGATTAAAGCCCTACAAGGTCTTGCAAAGCTGTTAACGTTAAACACACACTCTTTTATGCATACGCGTACTTGCCTTAGCGATTGCTGGGACAAACTCAAAGGTGTAGAAAAAGAACGCAAAAAAGAAAGAGCACAGCAAAAAGTATTCTTTAAGCAAAATGTAGAAGCGATCTTGGAGAAAATTAAAGGCTTTAAAGAAACGTTTGATGCAGGTGAAATGTCAATTAATGATGCAAATAATGCATTGGACGAAATTGCTCACTACATGAGAAATGTTGAACTTGGGCGTGATGAAGTGAAGTTTTTACGTGAAGAGATGATCGAAGCTAGAAAACCTGTATTTGAAAAAATTAAGCTTGCTGAAGATGAAAGAAATGCACAAGAAATTGAGCGCGAAAACCAGAAGAAAAAACTTGTCGAAGATTTGAAAATTGAAATTGAAAACTTGTTTGAGCAGTGCAAAACATTAGATGTTGAGCAAATCGCATCGACAAGAGATTTAATCATTGGAAAAATTAATGATTCCAAATTGAATAAAATGGAAAAAAATGATCTTGAAAAACGTCTTAAGTCGCTTAAAGATATTATTCAAGATAAACGCGAAAATGCTTTAATGTCACTATCAGATGATGATAAACAAGCATTTATCCAATTGACAGATGTTTTAAATCAAAGAAAAGCTCGTCGTCAAGAAAGCAAAAATCAACTGGATGCGCTTCGCAAGTCAAATGGATCTTCCGGTTTTGATTTTGAGCAAGCAATGAAAACGAATGAATTAATCCTTGAGGAAAAAGAACGCCTTAACAAAATTGACCTTGCAGTTAAGGAGATTGAACAGCTAATAAATGATTTGAAAAAAAAAGCTAAATGATTGAAAAAATCTCGCTTTTTGATTTAGACCATACCTTATTATCTGCTAATTGCAGTTATTATTTTGGTGCGTATCTTTATCGCCAAGGCTACTTTAAAACGCCGACAATGTTAAAACTTGTCGGCGTTTATTTTTTACAAAAACTTCAAATTATTAGTTTACAGCAACTTCACTTGACTGTGTTTAGCCTCATTTTTTTTAAAAAAGATGCAAATCATTTAAAAAAATTAACCGAATCCTTCATTCCGGAATTTTTAAAGAAATATAGTTACCTGCCTGCAATTGAGCGGCTTCAGGTTGCCAAATCGATGGGGCAATTTACTGCTATTCTTTCAAATTCACCAGATTTTCTTGTCGGTCCTATTGCTTCAGCTCTTGGCGTTGAAATTTGGAAAGCAACTGTCTATGAAGTCGATGAAAAAGGGCAATTTTCAAAAATTTCAAGCTTTGTTAAGGGGTCTGATAAAGCAAATTATTTAAATGCTTTTCTTCAACAATTCAATCTAGTAAAGATAAGTACGACAGCTTACTCAGATAGTATTTTGGATTTACCATTTTTAAAGGCCGCAGGCAAAGCGGTTGCTGTCAACCCGGACCGAAAACTGAAGCGCTATGCAAAGGCCAACAACTGGGAAATTCTTTAGCAGAAGTAAGGATTTTTAACACGACACCATTGAGGACATGTGATTTGGATTTTTTAAACACGAAGACTTAGAAGACTTAGAAGATCGTTAGGAATTGTTGAAGTTGGTATTCTTTAAACAACATCTATAATCCATTGAAGTCTTTGAGTCAAAAAATCCTAACCCCATGGCATTTAACGGTCTTCGTGTCTTCGTGTTTAAAAAATCCAAATCACATGAATCCTCCAACGGTTTTGTGTTTAAAAATGGAATGTTGACTTCGAATCATGTGAAAAATGTTAAAATGGATGATGGATGAAGAAGATAGGGTATTATGGAGGGTCGTTTGACCCAATTCACTTTGGGCATATTAATTTAGCGCTTGAAATGGCCGAAATTCACGGCCTCGACAGCGTTTTATTTTGTCCTGCAAACGTAAATCCTCATAAAGAGCGAGATTTTATCTCGGTAACTTCCACGCAAAGATTAAAAATGGTGGAGTTGGCAATCGAAGATATTCCGCATTTCAAATGCATTGATCTGGAAATAAAAAGGGGGGGGATTTCATATACGGTAGATACTTTAAAAGAGTTAAAATTAAAATTTAAAGAAGATCAGCTATTTTTAATTTTAGGAATGGATTCTGCACTTGATTTTCCAAAGTGGAAAAGCCCCGATGAGATTTTAACGCTTGCAACGCCACTTATCGGCTATAGAGAAAATGACCAAGAGAACAGCGACTTAACTAATAACTTGGATTTTTTTAAAAAAAATCTTACCAAAACATCTATTTTGGATATCAGCAGTACCAAAATCAGGCAGCGCATTAGCCAAGGTGAGTATATCCGACATCTCGTTCCATCAAAAGTAGTAGACTACATATACGAGAATCAGTTATACTCTAATTCATTATCCCCTTAAGATTTCTAAAAAATTAGAAAGAGCTTAAGTTAACTAAAGTTAAATAAGAAGAATATTGTGAAAAAAATCCTAAATGCAATTGCGCAAACTATTTTTGATAAAAAAGGTTTTAATATTATCGCCCTTGATGTAAGAGGATTATCTTCCTTAACAGATTACATGATTGTGGCCGAAGGCAATATTGATAGACATGTTAAGGCGATCGGGTCTGCAGTCTCTCAAACATTACGCGAAATGAATAATCCCCCTTGGCATACTGAAGGTGATAAAGTCGGAGATTGGCTTGTCATCGATGCAGGTGATGTGATCGTTCATTTGTTGACCCCTGAACTTCGTGAAAAATACGGAATTGAATTTCTTTGGAAAGAAGCAAAAATTGTAGATTTGGATATTTTGACTGAACAAAAATAGGAAAAGGTATGGCAAAAAAGCGGATTGTAGTCACTGGTGTTGGCGTAGTTTCTTGTTTTGGAAATGAAGCTCACCAATTTTTTGAAAAATTACTTGATGGTACAAGCGGTGCTTGCACAATCACTCATTTTAACACTGAAGATTTTCCAACGCGCATTGCAGCACCTATTCATGATTTTGATCCGGGCGAATATATGGACAAAAAAAATGGGCGCCGTGTAGACAAAGCCATTTCTTATGCTGTTGTGGCGGGCAAAAAAGCTTTGGAATCAGGTAATGTTAACCTTGAAAACCTTGATCCTTCTCGTTGCGGAGTCATCATTGGCTCCGGCATGGGCGGAATGAACATGTTTTGCGAGGGCGTGGAAACATTGCTTGAAAAAGGTGTTAAACGCGTTTCTCCGTTTTTTGTTCCCTACATTTTGACAAATATGCCGGGCGCCATGCTTGCTATGGACATCAAATTTCAAGGCCCAAATTATTCTATTTCAACAGCTTGTGCAACAGGCAATAATTCCATTATTGCAGCTGCAAATCACTTAAAAAATGGCGATGCCGATTTAATGCTTTGCGGGGGTACTGAAAGCCCAATCATTGCAATGGGTGTTGCCGGATTTTCTGCTTGTAAAGCGCTCTCTCAGAGAAATGATGAGCCTAAACGTGCTTCACGACCTTGGGACAAAGATCGCGATGGTTTTTTAATGGGCGAGGGGGCCGGTGTTTTATTGCTTGAAACCCTTGAGCATGCAACAGCTCGTGGAGCCACAATTCTGGCTGAATACTTAGGTGGTGGAATTTCTTGTGATGCGCATCATATCACAGAGCCCGGTATTGATGGACAAAGCATTTGTATTCAGAATGCCTTAAAAGATGCCGGAGTTCTTGAAGAAGATGTCAATTATGTGAATGCTCATGGTACATCAACACCTGTTGGTGATCTTATTGAAGTGAGCTCCATGAAAAAAGTTTTTAAAGACCCATCAAAAATCACAATGAATTCGTCAAAATCCATGTTAGGCCATGCACTTGGTGCAGCAGGCGGATTTGAAGCTGTCGTTACAGTATTGACGATTGCAAAAGGTGAAGTGCATCCAACAATCAACCTTGAAAATCCGGAACCCGATCTTGGATTTCATATTCCTACAGCAAAAGAAAAGCTTGATGTGAAAGTGGCTATTTCAAATTCTTTTGGATTTGGTGGGCACAATGCAACGATTGTTTTTGCTCCGTTTAAAAATTAGGATTTATGAATAGCTTTCAAGATTTCTCTTTTGGGGTGATTCCATTAAAAAAAATAGACCTGCAATGGTCTATTTTACTTGTTCACCAAAACGCAAAATATTGGTCATTTCCAAAAGGGCATAGGGAAACTAATGAAACCCCATTGCAAGCTGCAAAAAGGGAATTGCAAGAAGAAACAGGCCTTGTTGTATCAAAACTTCTTATTGATGAACCAATTGTTGAGCGCTATAGTTTTTTTAATCATGGAACATCCATCGAAAAAACTGTTTATTATTTTATTGCCCTTGTGACAGGTGTTGTCAAAGTGCAAGAGGACGAGATTCTAGAAGCTAAATGGGTAAGGCTTGAAGAGGCTTACGATTTAGTGACGTTTTCACAAGGCAAGTTGCTATGTAAACAAGTTATTGACATTCTATCTGAAATTAAGTAATCATCATCTTTTTAAAGAGGTATTTATGAAAAGTTATCCAATCGTACAAAATCCAATTTCGAGCCAAACATTTAAGCTTGCAAAAGATACGCTTCAAATTGCAGCAGGAGCGCTTTTTTTAAGTTTAGCGTCCCAAGTCACAATTCCACTATCACCTGTTCCTTTAACAATGCAAACGTTTGCTGTTATGGTTTTAGCCCTTACCCTTGGTAGCGTTAAAGGCACATTGGCTGTTGTAGCTTATCTTATAGAGACAATGATCGGTCTGCCGGTACTTGCAAATGCAGCATCGTCGCCACTAGCCATTGTGGGATTGCGAGGGGGTTATCTTTTTGGTTTTATTGCTCAATGTTATCTTGCAGGATCTCTTTTTGAAAAAGCTTCTTCAAAAGTTATTTCCTACACAACCCTTTTGGTTTCACTTTTGATGATTTCTGCATTACAAATGTTTTTAGGTACTTTATGGTTAAGCAGTTTTATTGGGTTAAATCAAGCTCTAATGGCCGGCTTTGTACCTTTTATACCTGGTGAATTTCTTAAATGCGTTTTTGTTCTTGGCCTTTTCAAAAAGAAAACCGTATAAATCAAAATGAGTAGCAAAAGTATATAACTAGAAGTTGCTAGGCATTCATTTAATGAAAATCTGAAAGTTGAACAACAATTATAAAGCAGGCCTACAGCCTGCCTTATATTAATTTTTTAGCTTAATGTGTGGACAACTTAGATACATGCTTACTGTATACCCCTGTTAGCGCAATTGTTAAAAGTTTTTTTATAATTTTAACCGCAGGAGGCTGTTATTATGAATAGTATTTCAACTTTAAATCATGCACAGATTGGCGAAGAAGTCATTCAAATGCAAGAAAAGAATTTAGCGATTACGCTTGCAATCCAAGCATTTCCTGAATTAAAAGAAAAGATCCAAGAGCTACTTAATCAAAATTTTCTTCCCTACAAAACTTTCCGCATGCAAATTCGCAACACTGATAAATGGATACCCCCTGAAGAAGATCTTTTAAGGCTCGTATTTTTAACTTTGATAAAAAACGAACAATATCCAATCACCAAAGCTGGGTTTAAGCTTTTTAAAGCAAGCTCGCTTGCTAATGAAAAAACCCAGGATTGGTTAGGATTAAAAGCTATATTTGCTTTTGGAATACTTGCCGGCGTTACAGGGGGCATTAATTATTTCAGTTACATCGCAATTTTTAATTCAAATGTGCATACTCAAAATGGGACTAATACGACTCATGTGAATGATATTGCTACTAAAGGGGTTCAAGTCGGGTTAATTACGGGAGCCGCTGCCTTGATAGGATTTCTCAATGCTATGGCCGGCTTATGGTTTACAGGACGTTATCCTGATGCTTCTAGTATTGAGGCAAATAAAGAACAGGATTATATTTCAGCCTTAAAAAAGGAATATAAAAATCTAACAATTGTTTTGGAAAAACTTTATTTTACCAACAAAGATTTGGCGATTGCCATTGCAAATGAAATCAATATTGAAACTGTCAAAGAAATTTTTGAACGAGAGGCACAAAAGTGCAATGTGATTCATCTGATTGGAATTGATGAACTTGAATCGGCAATTGATTATATTAAAACAGCCACGCAATTGATACCTTGCAAGCAAAGTCAGCAAAATCGTATCTTTAGATTAGAAAATGAATTTGGAGTTTGATAGATGATCAGATCTTATGATGCAATATATGAGCCTGTTTTAGTTTTGGATCAATTATTTAAGATTAATGATTACGAAGACATTCTTAAAGAAATTCTTACCCACTTTGATTTTAGAGTAATTTTAAGTACGGTATCGTTGGTTGATAAAAATTGGAATAAAATATCCACTGATTCTTTTTTCTTAAAAAGAGTGATTTATAAGAATGCATTTAATCCGGATGACTGGGTCGATCATTTTGGAAAAGATGCTTTAGGTGCAAATGATAACCCTGATGCATTTACAAAATTACCAGATACAATTGTTGAGTTGTACAAACGTGATTGCAAAATATTTGTTGGTGAGAAAGTATGTGATACGCATTTGCTTTTTTGGGTTCCTGAAAATTTAAGCATTGAAAAATATGGTATGCTTTTAAAACATAAATTCAGTAACCTTGCACAAGGCTATCATTTTCTTTATCCAAAGATACCGCAAGAGTATGGTAAGGCTCTCACAAACTTTGGACGTTGGGTCTTGATGGTGAATAAACCAATTCCGAAAAGTGGCGGGAAAACTTTTTCACTTCAATGTGAAATGGTGAATTACCTTAACAGGGAAGCGTTTAATGCCTATAGCATCCCTACAGCACTAGAAGCTATCATTTGTATTTCACTTAAATTTTTTTTATCACAAGAAAAAATCTTTTACCAAATTTATACAAGATGTCAAGAGAGTCTAAATAGCATGGTGTTTGGTAATAAACAAATAATTGTTGGTTTTACAAAACTTGGAATTTGTGTCACCTTTGATTATTACAGCAATAACAGTATCGCCATGGCCCCCACCCTGAACATTTACGCTTTACTCAAATAAACCGGAAGGTGGTGCCATCGAAGAGGCCCTTGTCGCTTAATTTTAGAGAGGGTATCACAAGAAGCGCCATGAATGAAAGTGTCATAAATGGGCTTTGCAGGGTAGATCCAAGTTTTTTTGCTTTTAAATCAAGCCTGGTATAATCTTTTGCCACTGTATAACCATCCGCAGGACTCATTAGACCTGCAATCGGTAGTTTAAGAATATCAACTTGACTGTTCGATGAAATAGCGATGCCGCCTTTTGCTTCTATGAGGGCATTGACAGCAAGGCAAATGTCAGCATCATTTGTTCCAACAACAATTATATTATGCGAATCATGAGCAACGCTTGATGCAATGGCTCCTTTTTTTAATCCAAAACCATTAATAAAAGAAACGGCAGCAGGTACATCCTTGTATCGGCAAACAACTGCCAATTTCAGAATGTCTTTTTGAATGTCTATCGGTTTTTTTTTATTTAATTTGGCATCAATTCTTTTAGTGATAAGTTCGCCGTCTATAGCTTGAATGATAGGGGAGTGTTCATCTGTTAAATTTGTTTTAAAATCTTCAATGCTTTTTTCTTTTACATTAAAATTGTTGACGATGTCACAGGATTGGTAAGGTAATAGCGATTTGCCATCGGATGCCACAAGAATGCCTTTAATGTAGGTTTTAAGCACATTCAAATCTTTTAGATTGTCGACAATAATAAAATCAGCGGCATCGCCATTTCTCAATAATCCAACATCCAATTTGTAATGAAGGATCGGATGTAGACTTGCTATAGACAGCACATCCATGACATCATAGCCCTTTTCGATCGATCTTTTGACAAGTTGGTTGATGTGGCCGTTTACTAATTCATGAGGATGTTTGTCATCACTGCAGAACATGATCCTTTCAGGGTTTGTTTGAATCAATGGGTGCAGGGCTTCATAGTTTTTTGCAGCAGAGCCTTCCCTGATAAGAATTTTCATTCCATATTTAATTTTTTCAAGAGCCTCATCAAGTTTAAAACATTCATGATCGGTCGAAATACCTGCATCTATATAGGTTTTAGCATCTTGGCTTCTTAATCCGGGAGCATGACCGTCAACAGGAAGATTAAATTTTTTTGCCATTTCGATTTTTTTCATAACTTGGCTGTCACGGTTTAAAACCCCTGGGTAATTCATCATCTCGCTTAAATATTTTAATCCATCTTCTTTAAAAAGGGTGCCAATAGTGTCGGCATCAATGGTTGCTCCGGAAGTTTCAAAGATTGTAGCAGGAACACAAGAAGGGGCCCCAAAATAGAAGTAAAAAGGAGTCTTTTTAGCATTTTCAATCATGTACCTTACGCCTGCAAGCCCTAAAACATTGCCTATTTCATGTGGATCAGAGACTGTAGCTACGGTTCCATGTGGGGTGCTAAGTCTTGCAAATTCTGTCGGGGTTAACATGGAACTTTCAATATGCACATGACTATCGATGAAACCCGGCAAGATAAAATAGGGGTTTTTTGGAACTGAATCTTCTGTAACCTCAAAGATTTTGCCATTTTTGACTGTCACAGTAGCCGGATAAATCCGTCTATTGATTAAGTCGACATAATTTCCCGAACTTTCAAAATTCATAATATTCCAATTTGTATCTTAGGCTTTAGCCTGAGTTTTTATAAAAACTACTATACCTATAATCTTATGCATTTTTAACTAATTCTGCCTTAACAGGGTTTTCTTTAATATACTTCTATTTTTGTCGCAGACTAACACCATCCCGTATTAAATGGTCTAAGTTTCTGTTTGCCAGAACTTGCCAGTTTTATTCAATAAATTATTGAATTGATAAGCGGTAGGGCCTTTTAAACTTCTCATGATTTCGCTCAATTTTACGACGAATAAGGGTTTTTTCGGCATGACAAAAACCAATCGTGTCCACCAAATTCTCTGATATTGGCAAGAGGTTCCAAAGTTGTTAGTTCATTTGTCATAATATTTGATCCGTAATGAATTAGTTAACAAAAAACGAGGTTAAAACCTCGTAAAACAAGCGCCTAGCTAAAGCCTACGGTACATAATATGTTATTTCGGATCTATTGTGTCAAGGGGTTTAATATAAGTATTTATTAAATAAGTGTTATTGTGTTATAATAAAGTGTTGAATGGTGTGTTTTATTTAATGATAAATTAAACAGATATTAACAGTTTGTTAACAATTGCATGTTATTCTGTTCGTAAAAAGGAGTTTTATGGAACCGTCTAATTCAAATATTTTGCCCTCACACGAAGTTTTGCACAAGCTTGCATTGATGCGTCAGTTTCAAGAAGATAAAGGAGATATGCCGGAGCTTTTTATTTTTGATAACATCGTTGAAGTGAAAGTTAAAGAACAAGCTAAGTCCTTTTTTGAAAGTTGGACAAGCAAGGAAGAATGGAAGAATTGGTTGAGTTGGCAGCAGCCTGGTCTAAAAAGTCTACCGTCACTTCTAAACAAAACAATCCACCAGCTAAAATTAGAGTTTACGGACGAACATTCCGGTGATTACAAATTAAAAGAAACCATTAAAGAATTGGAGATGGCATATAATGGTTTGGACAAAGTTAGATCATTTAAGAGTTTAGATAGCACCACACTAAAAATTATTAATCAGGCCATGATCGATATCCATAAATTGCAAGAGAATTTTACCACCAAATATGAAGGAAAAGAGGGTGAAGAAAGTAAAGATCTTGGGGTTGCTTATTACATTCCAAAAACAATACTTGTAAAAATGGGGAAAATTGACGAAAAAAATCTAAAAGAGGCTGAAGAGATTGTTGGAAATTTACAGTTGTTACTTAAAAATGAAATCAGCATCAAAACCTTTATTAAATTAAAATCCATACTCGAAAAAGACAAGGATCCAAATTTAAAAAGTATGATTAAGCTTAGTTTAAAAGGCGATATGGGTGCCTTCGGGGCGTATCATCAAATAAACTTGAGTGTTTGGGACGTTTCATATGATGATTCTTTGAAAATCAAGGATTTATTAAATAAACTATTATTCAATTCTTTTATTGTAACGAGTGAAACAGGTCTGAAATTAAAAAATTTATTAAATAATCCAGATTTTCAGTTTTCAGCGGCAATGACTGAACAAACGGCTCATAATATTCTTGACCCTGAGAAACATGAGCTTTTAAATCAATTTCTAGAATATTATCAATTTAAAGTCATTTTTAATTTCTTGCAAACCTTACCCGATGATGGCCAAGATTTAACTTTAAAATCTTTAAAATCTGCCATTGAAGATTTTAATGATAATGCTAAAAATGCTGATTTGCAAGTCATCTCTCAATTTAAAAAAGATTACTTAAGGAAAATGGAATTTGAAAGAACGGATGCTTACCATAAAATTGTAGATGAACGAGCAGTGCCACATGATTTCAAAAATCTTGACGAAAGGCTAGTTTTTGCAGCTAATGCGATACAAGAACTTTGTCTTCCTGATAATGAACATAATCAAAGATTCATTCCTGTTATCCAAATGGCCGTTACTCAAATGAGTTTGGCTGTATTTGGAGCTGCCGAGGGCAGTTTCCATCAAAGCTATTTTTATACTTGGAGTGATGGAACAGATGAGTTTCGTTGGGAAACAACAAATGATGCAAAAATTAAAATCGAGGTGATTCATGGATCTTTAGGCGATATTGAAAAAGTAAATGTCGAAGTTAAAGGTGGCGTTCATATCATAGAAAAAAACACCAGTACCGAATTTGATGAATCCTTACCTTCAACCGAAAATAAAATTGTTATAAAGGATGCCATATTCGTCAAATTTAACTATAGTTTGAAATTTGACAACGATGGGGCTCTTCAAATAGAAGATTATGACTGCAAATACAATATATCACTAAAATAACTTGTAATTTTATGTTTTAATCTGGGAAAATGTATCCTAGCTGATCATTAAATTTCAAGGGGTTTTAAGGTTGAAAACAATTATATCATATTTCATTGCGTATCTACTAAAAGCTGCTCTTTGGTTTCGCTATAGAATAAAAGTAAAAGGTTTGGAAAATCTTAATTCCAATACTTTAAATAAATCGGGCGGAGTTCTTTTTCTGCCTAATCACCCGGCAAGTTTTACCGATCCTGTGGCTATCAGCTTAAGCTTGCTTGGCAAATATCCAATTCGCCCAATGATTATCGAGTACATGTATTATTTGCCGTTTGTTAACACCCTAATGCGCTTTGTTGACGCACTCCCTGTTCCAAATTTTAGCACTTCATCCAATAGTTTGAAAAAAAAGAAACTTGAAGCTGTCAATAAAAGTATCATCGAGGGTTTAAAGAACGGAGAAAATTTTCTTATCTATCCTGCCGGAAGATTAAAAGACTCATCTCTTGAAGTGATCGGAGGCGCATCTGCCGTTCATCATATTATAGAAAATTCGCAAGATGCAAACATTGTTTTAGTGCGTATCAAAGGTCTTTGGGGTAGTAGCTTTTCACGCGCATTTCTTGGTGTAACACCGCCACTTTTTCCAACGATCATTGAAGGCATTAAACATGTCTTTAAAAATTTAATTTTCTTTACGCCAAGAAGAAAAATCATCATCGAATTTTTTCCCGCACCAGAAGATTTCCCACGACATGCCACTCGGCTTGAGTTAAATAAATATCTGGAAGATTGGTATAATTTGCCGGACGGTCTGACTTCTCAAAAAGGGGATCTGCCAGGCGACTCATTAATGCTTGTTTCACAAAGCATGTGGGGTGAGGATTACCCTGTAATAGAAAAGCAAAAAACAAGCGAAATCACAGCTGTTCAACTTGAGAAAATTCCAACAGAGATCCAAGAAAAAGTTATTGCGAAATTGTCTGAAATGACCGAATTTGACCCCACTAAAATAAAGCCTGAAATGATGATCTCATCAGATCTTGGTTTGGATTCATTGGATACAGCAGAACTTACAGCCTATTTGCATGACGAATTTGATGTTGCTAATGTATCTGCTGCAAATCTAACGACTGTAGCCCATTTAATGGCAATTGCAGCAGGCGAGGTTGTTTGTGAAGATGAAGCCCATGATGAAGATGTCAATCTTTCAAAATGGCATAAAGTCTCAAACGAGGCTAAAATTGAAATTCCAAAAGGTAGCACAATTGCTGAAGTTTTCTTAAATATTTGTGAAAAACGAGGGGCTGATCCTGCTTGTGTGGATTTAGTTTCAGGCGTGTTGACCTATAAAGATCTTAAAATGAGAGCCCTTGTTATTGCAGATTATATTTCAAAGTTGCCGGGCGACTACATCGGTATTTTGCTTCCATCAAGTGTCGGAGCTGCCATTTTAATTCTTGCCACACAACTTGCCGGCAAAACTCCTTTAATGATCAATTGGACAGTAGGTACGGCTCATTTGGAGTCTGTCGTCAAACTTTCTAATGTTCAAGTTGTCCTTACCTCAAGAAACTTTCTTGACCGCCTTGATCATGTTAATTTTGATCCGATCGAATCTTTGCTTGTCATGTTGGAAGATGTGAAAAAGAAAATTGGGCTAAAAAGTAAAATTAAAGCTTTTATTCGCTCCAAAATGTCTACAAAGACCTTGTTAAAAGCATTTAAGGTGAACATTTCTACGCCTGCAGTTTTGCTTTTTACAAGCGGAACAGAAAGCATGCCAAAAGGCGTGCCTTTAAGCCATGAAAATATATTGAGTAATTTAAGGGCCGGTCTTAAAACTGTCAATTTGACCTCTAAAGACATTCTTTATGGAATTTTGCCACCTTTTCATGCCTTTGGTTTCACTGTCAGCACTATGCTTGGTCTTCTTAGCGGTGTAAGAGTTGCTTTTTCACCAAATCCAAATGAAGGCAGTAAACTTGCAAGCAATGCAGAAAAATGGGGTGTTACGCTAGTTGGCGGAGCGCCAACCTTTGTAAAAGGCATGCTTGCACAAGCAAAAGAAGGGCAACTAAAAACAATTCGCCTAGTGGTTTCAGGAGCTGAAAAAGCACCACCTGAACTTTTTGAGATGATGAAAAAAATCGGTAAAGGCGATTGCATTTTAGAAGGTTATGGAATTACCGAATGCTCACCTATTTTAACAATGAATCGAGCAGGAAAACCCCCTAAAGGTGTAGGTGAGCCTGTTGATGGTGTTGAGCTTTTGATTGTGCATCCTGAAACAAATGAAGTTTTATCAAAAGAGGCGCAACAAAAAACTCCTGGCCATATTTTGGCAAGAGGGCCAAATATTTTTGCAGGTTATTTGAACCCCGGTCTCTCATCGCCTTTCATCACAGTTGAGGGTAAAGAGTGGTATAAAACAGGCGACCTTGGCTTTTTAGATGCCAATAACTGCTTAACGATTTCCGGAAGACTCAAACGGTTTATTAAAGTTGGCGCTGAAATGGTAAGTTTGGGGGCTATTGAAGAAGCTCTTTTGAAAATGTCACTTGAAAATAAATGGCATGTTGAAAATGATGGCCCATCGCTTGCAATTTCTGCAAAAGAAATTTTAGGTGAAAAACCAAAGATTTTTCTTTTCACAAGATTTGATGTTTCTCTTGAAGAGATTAATAAATTATTGAAAGAATCAGGCTTTAGTAATATTGTGAAAATTTCTTCAATAACAAAATTAGAAGCGATTCCTTTGATGGGATCAGGTAAAATTAATTATCGTGGATTGGACGAGCTTTGTATAGAAGAAAAAGGGGTAATATCAAATGCAATTAAAAGTTTTTAATACAGAAACACGCCAAAAGCAACCTGTGACTCCATTAGTTGGCAATCACATCAAAATGTACACGTGCGGGCCTACCGTTTACAATTATGCCCATATCGGCAATTTTAGAACTTATGTGTTTGAAGATCTATTGAGACGCACAATTAAATTTTTCGGGATGCAGATCACGCAAGTAATGAACCTTACTGATGTTGATGATAAAACCATTAAAGGGGCCATTGCCAATAACGTAACGCTTGACGAATTCACAAAGACATTTAAGGATGCTTTTTTTGAAGATCTTAAAGAATTAAATATTGAGCCTGTTGAACATTATCCGGCAGCAACTGACTACATCAAAGAAATGATTGTGATGATCGAAAAACTATTAGTTGATGGTGTGGCTTATAAGGCAGCTGATGGAAGCGTTTATTTTGCGATCAACAAATTTCCACGCTATGGTTGCCTTTCACACATTCATCTGGATGAGCTGCAAACAGGTGCATCAAATCGTATCAATAGCGATGAGTATGAAAAGGACAATGTTGCAGATTTTGTTCTTTGGAAGGCCTATGATGAAACGCGTGACGGCAAAATATTTTGGGAAAGCCCCTACGGAAAAGGGCGTCCCGGCTGGCATTTGGAATGTTCTGCAATGGCCATGAATATTTTAGGAGAAGAAATTGACATTCATGTTGGAGGAATCGACAATATGTTTCCGCATCATGAAAATGAAATTGCGCAATCTGAGGCCTATTCTCATAAACGTTTTTCTAACATCTGGATGCATTCTGAGCATTTAGTTGTGGATGGAAAGAAAATGTCAAAAAGTCTTGGCAATTTTTACTCTTTACGCGATTTGATCAATAAAGGGTATACTGGCAGGCAAGTGCGCTATATGTTGCTTCAAACCCATTATAAGACACAAGTGAACTTTACGTTTACAGGCCTTGATGCCGTTAACCAAACTTTGAGACGGCTTGATGACTTTATTTATCGCCTAAAACAAATTGAAGATCAAAAAACAGAAAATAATAACGATTCTTCTTTGAAAAAAATTATCGATGAGGCTAAATTCAAATTTAAGACAAGTTTAGCAGATGACTTAAATATTTCATCTGCTTTAGCCTCGCTTTTTGATCTTGTTCGCGAAGTGAATTCGCTTTGTGATAAACAAGAAGTTTCAAGCCAAGAGGCTTCTTCAGTAATTGAATTGTTAAAAGAATTTGATAATGTTCTTGGTGTTTTATCTTTTAAAGCCCAAGAAGAGGCAATTCCAAATGAATTGCAAGAGGCCCTGGAAAGAAGAATTCAGGCAAGAAAAGATAAGGATTTTAAATTATCGGATGAGCTTCGTGACCAAATCATCAAGAGCGGTTATTTCATTGAGGATACAGTTCATGGGCCCAAACTTAAAAAGGGTATATAGTATATGAAAGCAGTAACACAAGATGAAAAATTAATGATCATGCTTTACGAGTTATCGTTAAAGGCAGGAGATCTTGAAACCAAATTTAACCGTTATGATCTTGGCCAAAAAGTCGGCCTTCACGATCGAGGCATTAACGCGATCTGCAAATTGCTGATGCAGGCTAACTTTATTAAAAAATCGGGCGAGACCGACATTTACCTCACTAAAAACGGCGTCGATTTAGCTTTAGAGCTTCTAGCTAGATAAGACTTTAAAGAAATGCAGCTAATTTGGAGTGCGGTGACTTGTCGCCGCTTTGTTTTAAGCCCGACTTGTCGGGCTCTTTATTTCCGAATTTTTACAAAAAATTCGGAAATAAAGGCAAATCGACGAGTCGATTTGAGCAAAGAGCGGCGACGAGTCACCGCACTCCAAAAAATCGCATTAATTTTAAAGTCCTAAGATAACATTAACAAAAAACTATCCCCGTTAAGGGTGCAAGAACTTGATTGTATGAATCGAAAAGACTTTTTCAAAGAATCCTTTAAATGCCTAATCGGCAAGGGTTTAGAAATATTTTCAGATAACCCGGTAATTTCCTACCTAGAAAAATCAGCTTTAAAAAAAGAAAGACCACCGGGGGCCGTAACACCCGATTCCACCTTTGAAAAGTTATGCACCGGCTGCGATGCCTGCATGATCGCCTGCCCAGTAAACATCATCTTCATTGAAGATCAAACCAGAAGATACCCCGTAATCTACCCGGAATCATCTCCCTGTCTTCATTGCACGGGCTATCCATGCATTGCCTCATGCCCCACCGGTGCCTTGGCTTTGAAATGAAAAATGTTTCTTTTTGGCATCTTTAGTGCTAAATCAAAGAGGGCCTATATACATAGTGCCCCTCTTTGATTTATCCCTAAATCTGCACAAAAATAATTCATTTTTCATTTCAAAGCGCTCATAACTTTAAAAAAGGAGATAAGGGACGGTTTTCGTATAAGTGCAATAACTTTTAATCGATCCTCTTAAATTTTATAATTCTGAACTTCGATTAAAAATTATGCACTTGTAAGAGATGCGTCCCCAAACTGAAAAATTGATGGATCTTAATTAATAAATTTGTTATGGTTATCTTTAATATAAATTAATTTAAGGTTTTTATGAATAACTATATAGATTCAGCAAGGGCAGTTTACAGAAGCATTCCATTTATTACACCTGCTTTAAAAACAGATTTACAAGGCAATTATAAATGTGATTTAGATGCTAGAATTTTAAATAATCGTACTAAATTTTGGGTGGTAGGCACAGCTTCCCTTGCATCTCTAGCGGTAAAATTCTCATCGGTTACTGTTTTAGCAGGCTCCGCAACCCCGCTTGTGCTAACTGTTGGAATTGTTGCATCAATGTTTT
>Ga0335397_10000902_pt1 | contig 40221 bp, 29 predicted proteins | sample MAT04_FD_205740 | JGI IMG/M metagenome (GOLD analysis project Ga0335397, IMG submission 205740) | Freshwater microbial communities from Lake Fryxell liftoff mats and glacier meltwater in Antarctica - MAT-04 (spades assembly) (version 2) ... | reverse complement strand
GACGGAATCTTCGATTCCTTCCCAGCCTCGCAGAACTCCTGAAGAACTCGCCTTCGCTCGGTTTCCGGCCGGCCAAGCCCCCCGGAAACCCGCTCGGCGCGCGGCCCCTGCGGGCCCGCGCTTCGCGGCTGGGACGGAATCTTCGATTCCTTCCCAGCCTCGCAGAACTCCTGCAGAAGGACGGCACGTCACGCACCCGCGCGGCGCCGTTGCCCCCGAAACCGGTTTCCCGAACACGTCGCAGGTCCGCCCCGCCCGCGCCGATGTAGACTCAAGGGTCGTCCCCCGGGACCGCGCTCCGCGGCCCCCCGGGGGGCAGCCGTCCTGATCGTTTCGGGCAGCGAGGGTCCATGACGACGCCGCGACGCAGCGTGGAGAAGTGCACCTTCTGCGGCAAGAGCCGCCACGCGGTCGATTCCCTGATCGCCGGCCCCCCGGGCATCTACATCTGCAACGAGTGCGTGGAGCTCTGCAACACGATCCTCCTCGAGGAGCTGAAGCGGGGCGGGCGCTCGGGCAAGTCGAAGACCCCCTCGGCCGGCGCGGCGACGGGCGCAACGGTCGGCGCGAACGCGGAGACCCGCGCGACCGCCGCCGCCGCCGCCGCCGCGACGGGCATCGGCGGCGTGTCGGTGCAGGTGAAGCCCCCGCGCGAGATCCACCAGTTCCTCGACCAGTACGTCGTCGGCCAGGACCGCGCGAAGAAGATCCTCTCGGTTGCGGTCTACAACCACTACCGCCGCATCCTCGCGAGTCCGACGAGCGAGGTCGAGCTCGACAAGAGCAACATCCTGCTGGTGGGCCCGACGGGCAGCGGCAAGACGCTGCTCGCCCGCACGATGGCTCGCATGCTCGACGTGCCGTTCGCGATCGCGGACGCCACGACGCTCACGGAGGCGGGCTACGTCGGCGAGGACGTCGAGAACATCCTGCTGAAGTTGCTGCAGGCCGCCGACTTCAACCGCGCCCGCGCCGAGGTCGGCATCGTCTACATCGACGAGATCGACAAGATCAACCGCACGACGAACAACCCGTCCATCACGCGCGACGTGTCGGGCGAGGGCGTCCAGCAGGCGCTGCTGAAGATCATGGAGGGGACGGTCGCCAACATCCCCCCGCAGGGCGGGCGCAAGCACCCCGAGCAGCAGTACCTGCAGATGGACACGACGAACATCCTGTTCATCTGCGGCGGGACGTTCAGCAGCATCGACGAGATCATCGCGAAGCGCATGGGACGCACGCTGATCGGCTTCGGGCGCCAGCACGAGCGCGGCGCGGCCATCACCGACGAGGAGCGCACCAAGATCCTGCGCCACATCGAGCCGCACGACCTCATCGAGTTCGGGATGATCCCAGAGTTCGTGGGCCGCCTGCCGGTGGTCGCGACGCTCGACCCGCTCTCGCGCGCCGACCTCTACCGCGTGCTCGTGGAGCCCAAGAACGCGCTGGTCCGCCAGTTCCAGAAGCTCTTCGAGCTCGAGGACGCCACGCTGGAATTCGACGAGGACGCGCTGTTCGCGATCTGCGACCTGGCGCTGAAGCGCGACACGGGCGTGCGGGCGCTGCGGAGCATCCTCGAGGATACCGTCCTCGACCTCATGTACGAGCTCCCCGAGCAGGCCGACCCCACCACCTACCGCATCACCCGCGACGTCGTCGACAAGAAGGCCCCCGTCCCCAAGACGGTGAAGCGGCGGAAGACGGGGACGTAACACGGGGGCGCAGACGGGATCCGGGGGCGCAGACGGGATCGTCGTCGGGAGAGGACGGCCGCGCTGGGGGAGGAAAGCCGGGGCAGGGACGCGGGCAGGGCTATAGGTTGAAGCCGTGAACACGCCCCCCATGAAGCCCGTGTGGACCGGCCTCTCCCTCGCCGAGGTGCGGGCCCTCGTGGTCGAACTGGGCGAACCCGCGTACCGCGGGGACCAGGTCTTCCGCGCCGTGTGGAAGGACGGGATCACCGACCCCGACGGCATGACGACCCTGTCGAAGGCGCTGCGCACCCGGCTGAAGGACGCGGCCTCCCCCACCGCCACGACGATCGTCGAGGCCGAGACGAGCGACGACGGCACGACGAAGTGGCTCCTCGGGCTCGCCGACGGCGCCCGGGTCGAGACCGTCCTCATCCCCGAGGGCGACCGTCGCACCGTCTGCGTCTCGACCCAGGTCGGCTGCCCCGTCCGCTGCGTGTTCTGCGCCTCGGGCGTCGGCGGGCTCCTGCGCAACCTCACCACCGCCGAGATCGCCGAGCAGGTCCTCCGCGTGCAGCAGCACCTCGGCGCGCGCCCCACGAACATCGTCGTCATGGGCATGGGCGAGCCGCTGCTCAACCTCCCCGCGCTCGCCGCCGCGATCCGGCTGTGGGAGGACCCCGCGGGCATGGACTTCGGCGCCCGCCGCATCACCGTCTCGACCGCCGGCACCGCGCCCATGATCGACCGCCTGAACGCGGAGGACCTCGGCGTCCACCTCGCCGTCTCCCTCCACGGGCCCGACGACGAGACGCGCCGCCGCCTCATCCCCACGAGCCCCGAAGGCCGCGTCCAGGACCTCGTGGAGGCCGCCTCGCGCTTCGCCCGCAAGACGGGCCGCGACGTCACCGTCGAGTACGTCCTCGTCGCGAGCGAGAACGACGCGCCGGCGCACGCCGAGACGCTGGGGCGCCTGCTCACGGGACGCCACATCCACGTGAACCTGATCCCGCTGAACCCCGTGGCCCACCGGCCCGACCTGCGCGCGCCGTCGGGCCTCGCGTGCCGAGCCTTCGCCCGCCGCCTCGAGGAGCTGGGCGTCCCCACCCGCCTGCGCTCCCAGCGCGGCGACGACATTCACGCCGCCTGCGGCCAGCTCGCGCTCGAGCGGTCGGTCTCCGGCCCGGCGTCGCCGCAGCCGCGCGCGCCGTGACGCGCGGCCCGGCGCGCGGCGCCCCGCGCGCACGCCGCGGCCTCGCGCCTCGGTCGGGCGGGCCGGCGCGGGGGACCCGACGTTCCCTCCCGCCCGACGCGCGCCTCGGGCAGAATCCCCCCATGCACGTCACCGACGCCCTCGTCCGTCAGGTCGCGAAGCTCGCGCGGATCGAGCTCTCCGACGCCGAGGTCGCCGCCATGGTGCCGCAACTCGGGCGGATCCTCGCGTACGTGGAGGCCGTCAGCTCCATCGACGTCGGCGGCCACGACCCCGCGGCGATCGACGCCGTCCCGAGCGCGACGCTGCGCCCCGACGTCGAGGCCGAGAGCCTCGACCGGGCGCGCGACGTGATGCACAACGCGCCGGCGCGCGACACCCTCGGCGTCTTCTTCCTCGTCCCGAAGGTCCTCGAGGACTGACCGGTGACCGCGCCCCTCGACCTCCCCGTCGCCGAGATGGCCGCGCGCGTCGCGGACCCGCGCGACGGGCTGCGCGCCGCCGACCTCGTGGAGGCGTCGCTCCGCCGCATCGCCGCGCTCGACGGCCGCCTCCACGCGTTCCTCCACGTCGACGCCGAGGGCGCCCGCCGCGCGGCGGCCGAACTCGACGCCCGCGTGGCCCGCGGCGAGGCCGTGGGCCCGCTCGCCGGCGTGCCCCTCGCCGTGAAGGACAACCTCGCGGTCGCGGGCCTGCCGCTGACGTGCGCGAGCAAGGCCCTCGGCGGCTACGTCCCCCCGCGCGACGCCACCGTCGTCGCACGCGCGAAGGCGGCGGGCGCGGTCGTCGTCGGCAAGACGAACCTCGACGAGTTCGCCATGGGCTCGTCCACCGAGAACTCGGCGTTCGGCGCCACGCGCAACCCGTTCGACCTCGGACGCGTCCCCGGCGGGTCGTCGGGCGGCAGCGCGGCCGCGGTCGCCGCGGGCCTCGCACCCCTCGCGCTCGGCAGCGACACCGGCGGCTCGATCCGCCAGCCCGCGGCGCTCTGCGGGATCGTGGGCCACAAGCCGACGTACGGCCGGGTGTCGCGCAACGGCCTCGTCGCCTTCGCGAGCAGCCTCGACCAGGTCGGGCCGTTCGCCCGCGCCGCCGACGACGCCGCGATCCTGCAGCGCGTCATCGAGGGCCCGGACCCGCTCGACGCCACCACGCGGGCCTTCCCGCCGCCCGCCGGGCGCCCCCGCGACCTCGCGGGCCTGCGGATCGGCGTGGTCGAAGAACTCGAGGTCGGCGCCTCGGGCGACCCCGAGGTCGCCGCGGCGGTCACGCGGACGCGCGCGGCCCTCGTCGCCCGCGGTGCCGCCCTGGTCCCGCTCTCCGTCCCGCTGATGACGGCGGGAATCCCGGTCTACTACGTCGTCGCCCCCGCCGAGTGCTCGAGCAACCTCGCACGGTTCGACGGCGTGCGCTACGGCGCCCGCGTGGACGCCCCCGAGCTCGACGCGCTCTACGCCCGCAGCCGCGACGCCGGCTTCGGGCCCGAGGTCAAGCGTCGCATCGTCCTCGGCACGTTCGCCCTCTCCGCGGGTTACGCCGACGCCTACTACAAGCGGGCGATGTCGGTGCGCGGCGCGCTGCGCGAGGCCCTCGCGGGCGCGTTCGCGCGCTGCGACGTGCTGCTGTCGGCCACGAGCCCGATCCCCGCGTTCCGCGCGGGCGAGAAGGCCGGCGACCCGCTCGCGATGTACCTCTGCGACGTGCTCACCGTCACCGCGAACCTCGCCGGCGTCCCCGCCACGAGCCTGCCCGCGGGCCGCACGCGCGCGGGCCTGCCGGTCGGCGTCCAGCTGTGGGGCCCCGACGGGAGCGACCTCGAGCTGCTCGCGCTCGCCGGGACGGTGCGCGCGGCGACGGGCCTCGCGTACGAGGCGCCGGCGCTCGCCGGGGAGGTCGCGTGAGCGCGCCCGCCTACCGCGTCATCGTCGGCATGGAGGTCCACCTCCAGCTCAAGACCCGAACGAAGGCGTTCTGCGCCTGCCGCGCGGTCTACGGCGACGAGCCCAACGTGCACCTCTGCCCGGTGTGCCTCGGCCTGCCGGGCGCCCTGCCGACGCTCAACGCCGAGGCCCTGCGCCTCGGGGTCCGGACGGGCCTCGCGTTGGGGTGCACGGTCGCCGCGCGGACGAAGTGGGACCGGAAGAACTACTTCTATCCCGACCTGCCGAAGGGCTATCAGATCAGCCAGTACGACCGGCCCCTGTGCACCGACGGCGCGCTCGAGATCGACGCCGACGACGGCGCGACGAAGCGGGTGCGGATCCGCCGCGCGCACCTCGAGGAGGACACGGGCAAGTCGTTCCACGTGACGGGCACGAAGCACAGCCGGATCGACCTGAACCGCTGCGGCACGCCGCTGCTCGAGATCGTCTCCGAACCCGACCTCGCGTCGGCGGACGAGGCCGCGCGGTACCTCGAGGAGCTGCGGAAGGTCGTCGCGTACGCGGGGACGTCGGACGGGAACATGCAGGAGGGCAACCTCCGCTGCGAGCCCAACGTGAACCTCGTGTACCCGAACGGCGACCGCACGCCGATCGTCGAGGTGAAGAACGTCAACTCCGTGAGCAACGTCGCGCGGGCCATCCGCTTCGAGGTCGAGCGCCAGGACCTCGAGTACCGCGCGCACGGCCGCACGCTCGCGAACACGCCGCGCTCGACGCGCGGCTTCGACGACGCGACGGGCGAGACGGTGCACCAGCGGACGAAGGAGTCGGCCGACGACTACCGCTACTTCCCCGAGCCCGACCTGCCGCCGCTCGACGTCGACCGCGCGCTCGTCGAGGCGGAGCGCGCCACGCTGCCCGAGCTGCCGCGCGCGCGGCGCACGCGCTACGTCGCGGCGTACGGGCTGTCGGCCTACGACGCCGGCGTGCTGACGGCCGACGTGCGCGTGGCCACCTGGTACGAGCAGGCCCTCGTCGCGGGCGCGTCGCCGAAGGGGGTGGCGAACTGGCTGACGGGCGAGGTGTTCGCGCGCCTCAACGCGGAGAACCGCGGCATCGAGGCCGTGCCGTTCCCCCCCGCGCGGCTCGGGGAGCTCACGGCGCTGGTCGAGGGCAAGGTCGTGAACGCGCAGGCCGGCAAGCAGGTGCTGCGCGCCCTGTGGGACTCGGGCGAGGCCCCGAAGGACATCGTCGCGCGGCTGGGCCTGGCGCAGGTTTCCGACCCGGGCGCGGTGCGGGCCGCGTGCGAGACGGCGATCGCGGCCGAGCCCGCGGCCGCTGCGGCGGTGCGGGCCGGCAAGCCGGAGGCGTTCGGCCGCCTCATGGGCGCTGCGATGAAGGCCTTGAAGGGCAAGGGCGACCCGGCAGCGGTGAAGGCGACGCTGACGGACCTCCTGCGGTAGGCGGTCCGGGGCCCCGGGGACGCGAGGCCCGGCGACCGCCGGGCCCAAGGTCCCGGATGGCCGGGCGCGGGCCCGGGTCGGCTACGCTTTGGGGCTGTCCCCGGAGGCGCTCCATGCGTCGCTTCGCCGTCCCGATCGCGGTGCTGCTCACCTTCGTCGCGCCGTGCCGCGCCGAGGACGCGAAGCCGCCGCCTGCCGCGAACCCACTCCCCGAGGAGATCGTCTGGCTGGCGGACGTGCCCGCAGCGTTCGCGCAGGCGAAGGCCGACGGCAAGCCGCTGTTCATCGCGATCAACGCGGCGTTCGTCGACGGCGGCAAGGCCGAACCCGCGGGGCGCGAGTTGCGCGACAACACGTACAAGGCCAAGGACGTGGTGGCGCGGTCGCACCAGTTCGTGTGCGTGCTGCTGAAGCCGGACGGGACGAGCGCCGACTACGCGGAGCTGCGCAGCCGGTTCGGCATGGACGGGCTCGTCGTGTCGCCGCAGCACATCTTCGCGCATGCGGACGGCGCGTTGATCGATCCGCGGCACGAGTACTGGCCGCACGCGCACGGCCAGCCGTCCGTGGACGCGCTGCTGAAGCTGATGGACACGGCGCTGGCGGCCCACAAGGCGAAGACCGGTGCGGGCGCGAGCCCGGCCGCGCCCGACGCCGCCGCGGGCGCGGACCAACGGGCCGCGTGGATCCGCGCGCAGGTCGCCAAGCTGCGCGACACCGCCCTGGACCCCGCCGCGCGCGAGCTGGCGGGCACGGAGCTGATCAAGGGCGACCAGAAGGGCGACTGCCTCGACCCGCTCTGCACGTTCCTGCTGGAGGTGAAGAAGGAGACCGAGTTGCAGGTCGCGCTCGTGCGCGCCCTGGGCAAGCCGGGCCTCGAGTTCGTCGTCCCGACGCTGTGCCAGCTCCTCGAGGACAAACACGAGGAGCTGCGGAGCAACGCCGCCGTGACGCTCGAGTACGTCGGCAGCGTCCGCGCGGTCGAGCCGCTCGTGAAGCGGATCAGCCGGGAGAAGGACGAGTTCGCGTGGAACAATTGTTGCCGCGCGCTGGGGCGCTGCGGCGCGAAGCAGGAGTCGGTGCGCAAGCTGCTGTTGCGCGAGGTGACGTCGGCGAAGAGCGACAAGCTGTCGGCGGGACCGAGCATCGGGCTCGCGTACTTCGAGCGCGACGTCGACGCGGCGCGGGGCGTCGAGAAGATCGTCGAGAAGGGCTCGAGCTGGCAGAAGCGGGCATTCCTCCTCTACGCGCTCACCGAGATCCGTGACCCGAAGAGCGGCGACTTCGTGCGGGAGAAAGTGCTCAAGAACGAGAAGAACCCGCTCGCCGTCGGGTTCCTGAACGGCGTCGTCGGCGTGCTCACCGGCGCGGACGAGACGGGGACGGCGCAGTCGACGGTCGAGAATGGCGTGGGCTTCGCGGTCGGGTCGGTCGGCGGCGTCGGCGGCCCGGCGCGCATCGGTCGCGACCAGAGCGAGTTCAGGCCGAAGGGCGAGTTCCAGGGCCGCGGCGGCCCGGGCGGCGGCCCCGGCGGCCGCGGCGGCGGCGGCGGCGCCCCCGGCATGGGCGGCTGATCCCACCACCGGGGGATTCCGGGGGGGGGAGGGGGCGCGGGGGGGAAGGGGCGAGAGAAGGGGCGAGAAGGGGGGGAAGGGGCGAGTTCGCGAGTTAGCGAGGCTGCGGCGTCGCGAAGAGCTTCTCGATCATCGCGCGGTCGCCTTCGAGGGCCGTCCGCTGCTGGTACAGGGCGAGGCCGCGGAGGCCGCCGAGTTCTTCGCCCCCGCCCGCGCGCCCGGGCCCGCCGTGGGTCGTGAGCGGCAGGACCGTGCCGGGCCCCGGGGAGAGCGGGGCCATGGCCGCGGACCCCAGGTAGAGCCGCCCGTGCCAGGCCCCCATCTCGGTGACGACGTCGCGGACGAAGTCGCGGTCGTCCGAGAGGACGGATGCGACGAGGCTGCCGTCGCCCATGCGGACGAGGTGCGCCGCGGTCGCGGCCGAGCCGTCGTACGGGAGGAGCGTCGAGACGGGTCCGAAGACCTCGTGCTCGTGGACGGCGGTCGCCGTGAGCGGGTCGCGGCTGCGGAGGAGCACGGGGCCGAAGAACCAGCCCGCGCCAGGCCGGGCCTCGGGGCTGCCGAACACGACGTCCGCCTCGCCGAGCAGCTTGCGCACGCCGGCCACGGCGTCGTCGAGCTGGGACCGGGTCGAGAGCGGGCCCATGTTCGTGCCCTCGTCGGCCGGGTCCCCCACCTTCACGGCGGCGAGGCGGTCCCGGAGCTCGGCCTCCACGTCGGCGAGGCGACTCGCCGGGACGAGGATGCGGCGGATGGCCGTGCACTTCTGGCCGGCCTTCTGCGTCATGTCCGTGAGGACGTCGCGCAGGAAGAGGTTCCAGGTTTCGCTGCCGGGTTCGACGTCGGGGCCGAGGACCGTCGAGTTGAGGCTGTCGGCCTCGACGTTCACGCGCACGCTGCGACGGAGGAGGCGTTCCTTGCTGCGCAGGAGGTAGCCGGTGTCGGCGGAGCCGGTGAACGCGAGGACGTCCTGGCTCTCGAGATGGTCGAGGAGGTCACCGGCGGACCCGCAGAGCAGCGACAGGGCGCCGGCGGGGAGGACCTTCGCGTCGGCGAGGACGCGGACGACGCGCTCGGCGACGAGGGCGGTGGCGGTGGCGGGCTTGGTGACGACCGGCAGGCCCGCGAGCCAGGCGCAGGCGGCCTTCTCGGCGATGCCCCAGGCGGGGAAGTTGAACGCGTTCACGTGGACCGCGACGCCGCGGCGGGGCAGCAGGACGTGCTGGCCCCAGAGGCGGGGCGTGCGGCCGAGTTGGACGCCGTCGCCGTCGAGCATGACGGTGGTGTCGCCCAGGCGCTTGGCGAGCTCGGCGTAGGCGGCGAGGGTGCCGATGGCGCCGTCGACGTCGAACTTGGCGTCCTTGCGGGTGTTGCCGCCGTTGAGGATCTCGAGGTCGAGCAGGGCGTCGCGGTGGGCGTGGAGCGCCTTGGACGCGGCCATGATCATCTCGCCGCGCTGGGCAAAGGTCATCGCCCGGAGGGCGGCCCCGCCGACGTCGCGGGCGTAGGTCAGGGCGGCCTTCATATCGACGCCGCCGGTCCCGGTGCGGGCGACGACCTCCCCGGTGGTGGGGTTGTGCAGGTCGGCCAGCTTGCCCGAGCCGGGCACCCAGCGTCCGCCGACGTAGTTCTCGAGAATCAGGGTCATCTGCGGCCTCCGTCAGTCCGGGGAGGGTAGCCGGACCCTCCGGCAACGGCCCGCCCCGGCCGGCCCCCCCCCGGCCGTCCCGCCCTCCGGTGTCCGACACCCGTTGGCGGAACCTACTCGGAACGGCCGCCCAAATGCCTCGACAGGAAGGACTCGGCCCGACCGTAGAAGTCGAGACGGTTCTCAGGACGCGCGAACCCGTGCCCCTCGTCGGGATAGACCACGTACTCGACCACACCGCCGCGCGCCCGGATCGCCGCCACGATCTGGTCCGACTCCTTCTGCGTCACCCGCGGGTCGTTCGCCCCCTGCCCCACCAACAGCGGCGCCCGGATCCGGTCGACGCGGAACAACGGCGACCGCGCCTCCATGTCCTTCCGCTCGTCCGGCTTGCTCGGGTCGCCCACGTACGGGAACCAGTTGTTCGCCAGGCTCGCCCGCCAGTACGGAGGGAACGACTCCACCAAGGACACGAGGTTGCTCGGCCCGACGATCGACACGCCGCACGCGAACACCTCCGGCGTGAACGCGAGGCCCACCAGCGTCGCGTACCCCCCGTACGAGCCCCCCATGATCCCGACGCGCTTCGGGTCGGCGATCCCCTCCTTCACCGCCCACGCGAGCGCATCGAGCAAGTCGGTGTGCATCTTCCCCGCGAACTCGCGCCGCCCCGCCAGGGAATGCCGCTTCCCGAAGCCCGACGACCCACGGTAGTTCACCTGCAGGACGGCGTAGCCGCGGTTGGCGAGCCACTGCACCTGCGGGTCGAACCCCCACCGGTCCCGCGCCCACGGCCCGCCGTGCACCAACACCACCGTCGGCAACGCCCTCGCCACGATGCCCGGCGGCACCGACACGAGCACGGGCAACACGAGGCCGTCCCGCGCCGCCACCTCCACCGGCCGCATGGTCGCGAGGACCTTGCCCTCGAGGTCGGCCCGCGCCGTGAACAGCGGCGTCGCGACCTTGGCGTCCCGGTCCCACAGCACCCAGCGCGGCACGTGCGCGTCGCCCTGGATCGTCACCACCCACCGCCGATCGCCGTCGTCCCGACTCGCGATGCCGTAGTTGGCACCCCCCGCGATCGCCGCCAGCGCGTCGAAGTCGGCCCGGACCGACGGGTCGAGCACCTGCCACCGCGCCCGCGCGCGACTGAACGACACCGCCTGCGGCCGGCCCGTGGCCGGGTCGGCCGTCAGCATGCCCGCGTCGGCGCTCGGATCGGACGCCAGCGTCGTCACCGCCGCCGTCGCGAGGTCGATGCTCACGAGCGCCGACGTGTCGGTCCCGAGGTTGCTCCGCGCGTACAACGTCGTCCCGTCCGCCGAGATCCCCGCGGGGAAGACCTGGTCCTCGCTCGTCCAGCGCATCAGCGGCCGCCACACCGCCTCGCCGCCACCCTCCGGCGCCGTCAGCACGTGCATGACCGACCCGCCCGCCGGATTCGCCATCACGCCCACGCGCACCCGGTGCTGGCGGTCGAGCACGACGTCCACGATCCCGCCCGGGTTCTCCCGCAGCAGGGTCGTCTCGCCGGTCTTCTCGTCGATCCGCCAGAGGTCGAACTGTGCGCGGTTGCGCTTGTTCATCCCGACGACGAGTTCGCCGGGCGTCTCCCGCGCATACGCCTCCATCGCCACCTTCACGCCCGGGTACGGCGTCAGGTCCCTCGCCTCGCCCCCCGCGACCGGCACGACGAACAGGTGGTCGTTCTCGTCGCCGCCGGCGTCCTGCAGGAAGTACACCGCGTCCGCGGCATGGCCGAAGAACCACTCGCGGATCCCGCGCTTCCCGCCCCGCGCGACGAGCCGGTCGTCGTCCTTCCCCAGCGTGCGCACCCACACGCCCATCACGCCGTGCTCGTCCGCGCGCAGGTACCCGAGGCGCTTGCCGTCCGGCGAGAGTTCGGGCCCCGCGCGGTCCGGGTTCCCGAACAGGAGCGCACGCGGCAACAGGGCCGGCAGCCCCGCCGCCGGCTCCTCCGCACGGGCGGCGACGCCGCCCCCGAGGCCCCCCCAGGCCGACGCGACGAGCACCAGAGCGCGGAACACGTTACGGGGCACGTTGCGGGGCACGGTACGGGGCACGTTGCGGGGCACGGTACGGGGCACGGTCGATCTCCGGGGACGCGAGGCCCGGCGGCCGGCCGGGCGAGCGGACGATGGTAGCCCGGCCCCCCGCCCCTCGTCGCCCCGTCCCGCGGCCGCCGCCGGGCCCGCTACGCGGACCTCGCGCACACCCCCACCGCCCACGCCGCGAGGTGGACGACGACGATCAGCGCCCGCACGACGCGGAAGCCGCGTTTCTTCGTCTTGTGGCGGAACGCGGCCGACGCCGCGAACGCGCCGGGCCACCCGCCGAACCACTCGACGAGATGGAGGGTCCGCTCGGGCACGCGCCGGCCACCGCGCGTGGCCCGGTGCTTGTCGAGCCCGTAGAGCGCGAACGCGACCGCGCTGGCGAGAAGGTACGCGGCGGCGATCCCGAGGGCCGGCACCGCGACGACCTCACTCCCACTCGATCGTCGCGGGCGGCTTGCTCGAGATGTCGTAGACGACGCGGTTGACGCCGCGGACCTCGTTGATGATCCGGTTGCTGATCCGGCCGAGCAGGTCCGGCGGGAGCGGCGCCCAGTCGGCCGTCATGCCGTCGCTGCTCTCGACGCAACGCACCGCGACGGTCGAGTCGTAGGTGCGCTCGTCGCCCATCACGCCCACGCTGCGCACCGGCAGCAGCACCGCGAACGCCTGCCAGAGACGGTCGTAGACGCCGGCCCGCCGGATCTCCTCGAGGACGATCTTGTCGGCGTCGCGCAGCACGCGCAGCTTCTCCGCGTCCACCGGCCCGACGATCCGGACCGCGAGGCCCGGCCCGGGGAACGGGTGACGGCCCACGATGGTCTCCGGCACCCCGAGCTGCCGCCCGATGGCGCGCACCTCGTCCTTGAAGAGGAACCGGAACGGCTCGAGGAGCTGGAACCCGAGGTCCTTCGGGAGTCCGCCCACGTTGTGGTGCGTCTTGATCGTCGCCGTGGGCCCGCCGTGCGCGGACGTCGACTCGATCACGTCGGGGTAGAGCGTGCCCTGGGCCAGCCAGCGCGCGTCCTTCACCGACTTCGCCTCGTGCTCGAACACCCGGACGAAGCGGTGTCCGATGCGGCGGCGCTTCTCCTCGGGGTCGGTCACCCCCGCGAGGTCGGCGAGGAACTGGCCCCCGACGTCGGCGAACATCAGCTTGAGCCCGAAGTGCGACGCGAAGGTCGTGCGCACCTCATCGGCCTCGCCCGCCCGCAGCAGGCCGTTGTCGACGAAGATGCAGGTGAGCTGCTCGCCGATCGCCTTGTGGATGAGCGCGGCGGCGACGGACGAGTCGACGCCGCCCGAGAGGCCGCAGATCACGCCGTCGCGGCCCACCTTGCGCCGGATCTCCTCGACGCTCTCGTCGATGAAGGAGCGCATGCTCCAGTCGCCCTTCATCCCGCAGACACCGAAGAGGAAGTTCTTGAGGATCTGCGCGCCCTGCGGCGTGTGCGTCACCTCGGGGTGGAACTGCACGCCGTAGAGCGGCTGCGACCCGTGGCGGACCGAGGCGAACGGCGTGCTCGACGTGGACGCCGTGGGCGCGAAGCCGGCCCCGGGGTCCACGACGCTGTCGCCGTGGCTCATCCACACCTCGAGGCTCGGGCCCAGCGCCCGAAACAGCCCGTCGGCGTCCGTCACCTCGATGCGCGCGCGACCGAACTCGCGCTTGTCCGAGCGCCGCACCTGCCCGCCGAGCAGGTGCGCCATGAGTTGCATGCCGTAGCAGATCCCCAGCACGGGCACGCCCTGGCGGAACACGCCCGGGTCGATGGTCGGCGCGCCGTCGGCGTACACGCTCGCCGGCCCACCGGAGAGGATCAGGCCCTTCGCCGCGCGCACCGCCTCGGGCTTCACGTTCGCGCCCACGATCTCCGCGTAGCAGCCCTGCTCGCGCACCCGGCGCGCGATCAGCTGGGCGTACTGGCTGCCGAAATCGACGACGAGGACGCGCTCATGACGGACGGTTTCGGTGGCGGCGGTCACGGCTGCTCCACGCGGTAGTTCGGGGCTTCCTTCGTGATCTGGATGTCGTGCGGGTGCGACTCGTTCACGCCGGCGACGGTCACCTTGACGAACCGCGGCAGCGTGTTGAGCTCCCCGATCGTCGCGCAACCGACGTAGCCCATGCCGCTGCGGATGCCGCCGATGAGCTGGTACACGTATTCCGCCAGCTTGCCCTTGTAGGGCACGCGGCCCTCGACGCCTTCGGGTACGAACTTCTCGCGGACCTTCACGTCGCCCTGCGCGTAGCGGTCGGCGGACCCGGCCGCCATGGCGCCGAGCGAGCCCATCCCGCGGACCGCCTTGAACTGACGGCCCTGGAAGTAGATGACCTCGCCCGGGCTCTCGTCGGTGCCGGCGAGCAGCGAGCCCAGCATCACGCAGGAGGCACCCGCGGCGAGCGCCTTGACGATGTCGCCCGAGAAGCGGATGCCGCCGTCGGCGATCACCGGCACGCCGTGTTCGCGCGCGGCCTCCGCTACGTCGCCGACGGCCGTCAACTGGGGCACGCCCACGCCCGCCACGATCCGCGTCGTGCAGATCGAGCCCGGGCCCACGCCCACCTTCAGGCCGTCCACGCCGGCCTTGATCAGGTCGCGCGCCGCATCCGCGGTCACGATGTTGCCCGCGACGACGTCGAGGCCGGCGTGTCGGCCCTTGTAGCGTTCCACCGCCTTCAGCACGTTCTCGCTGTGGCCGTGCGCGGTGTCCACGACGACCAGGTCGACGTGCGACGCCACGAGCGCGGCCACGCGGGCGTCGTCGGCGACGCCGACCGCGGCGCCCACGCGCAGGCGGCCCTTCGCGTCAAGGTTGGCCTCCGGGTACTTCGCCAGCGTGTCGATGTCCTTCATCGTGATCAGGCCCGAAAGGCGGCCTTCGCGGTCCACGAGGAGGAGTTTCTCGACCTTCGCGCGTTGCAGCATCGTGCGGGCCTGCTTGAGGTCGGTCTCGGGCGACGCGGTGACGAGGTCGTGTTTCGTCATCACCTCGGCGACCGTCGTGCGGCCCTCGACGAACTTCAGGTCGCGGCTCGTGAGAATGCCGACGACCTTTGCGCCCTCAAGGATCGGGATGCCCGAGATGCGGTGCCCCTCCATGAGTTCGCGCGCCTTCGCGATCGGCGCGTCGGGCGGCAGCGTCACGGGGTCGGCGATCACGCCGTTCACGCTGCGCTTGACGAGATGGACCTCGCGGCACTGCGCGTCGACGGACAGGTTCTTGTGGACGATGCCGAGGCCGCCCTGCTGGGCGAGGGCGATGGCCAAGCCGCTTTCGGTCACCGTGTCCATGGCGGCCGAGAGGATCGGGACGTTCAGGCCCACCCGCCGCGAGGCGCGGCTGCGGAGGTCGGCCGACGCGGGCATCACCGCGCTGCGGCGGGGCACCAGCAACACGTCGTCGAACGTGAGCGCCTCGCCGAGGATCCGGTCTCGCACTGCTCTCTCTTTCCTCGCGTCCCGCGGACCGTGTCAGGTCCCGCAGAGCGCAAAAAAAAAAGAGGGCCGACGGCCTCCGGGGGAAGCGAAAGACGTTACGTCCGTCGCGAGGGGGCCGCAACGATTTTCTTGCGGAGCGCGCCGAGGACGACGTCGAACGCCAGGAGGCCCCCGGCGGCGAGCAGCAGCCGGCGGAGCCACGCCGCCGCCACGTCTTCGGGCGGCGGCGGGGCCGGAGGCGGCCGGGGCGCCACCGGGCGGACCGGACGGACGTCGAACCCGCGGGACAACGGCACCCGGGCCGTCGGGTACGCGAGGCCCGGCGCGTCCGGCCCGTCGGCGGCGCGCAGGACGACGCGCCGGGCGCCGACCCCGACCGCGGCACCGTCGCCCCCCGCGTCCGGCGTCACGGCGTCGAGCGCGAACGCGGGCCCGCGAAGCGGGAGCACCGACGTGGCCGTCGCCACGAGCACGCCGACCGGCACCCGCGGGGCGAGCGGCTCGTCGTCGCGGTAGAACGGGCGGAACGGCGCGAGGGGCGCCTCGCCGAAGCGACGCAACGCGTTGCGCAGGAGCAGCGGCAGCGCGGCGCGGAGCGGCAGGTCGGACCCGTCGGGGTCGAGCCCGAACGCCAGCCACGGGGCGGCGTCGGGACCGCCGCGGGCGACCACCGCCTCGCCCTCGACCGACGCGAGCACCTCCGCGCCCGGCGCTACGATCGTGACGCCGCGCGCGACGTACGCCGTGGAGAGGTCGACGCCGCGCAGCAACGGGTCGCTCGCGGCGACGCGCCAGACGAGGGGCTCGGCGACCGTGCGGCCGGCCTGGAAGGGCACGGGGTCGTCTTCGCTCGGGGGGCCCTCCGCCGCGAAGGGCGCGAGGAACACCCGCGCGCCGCGCGCCGCCGCGCGCGGCGGCGTGACCGCCCCATCGACGATCGTCACGTCCCGCGGCGTCGCATCGCGGGCGCGCGACGCCTCGACGAACCCGCTCGCGTCGCGGTCGATCGCGTCCCCCATCGCCTCGAGGACGGCGCGCAGGAACGGGCGCGGCGCGCCGCCGTGCACGACGAGCACCGAAGGCCGTCGGACCGGCGCGAGCCACGCGGCGAACGCGTCGTTGCCGTCCCAGGCGTCGTCGCCGTCGAGGGTCCCGACGAGGTGCGCCCCCGCGCGCGGCGGGACGACCTCCACGGCCACGGTCGCCTCGGCGCCCGCGCCGATGTCGAGCGCCGACGCCGGCGCGGGCGCCGGCGCGTCCGAAGGGCCACCCTCCCACCGCCAGCGCACCGCGCCGCGGAAGGGCGCGGCGGCGACGTTGCGCACGACGACGCGCACGCCGAACGTCGCGCCGTCGGGCCGCGCCTCGACGTCGGCGGCGACGAAGCCGCGGTCGTCGTCCGTCGCGCCGGCCCCGAGCACGGCGACGTCGTCGCCCAGGCCGTCGAGCGCGCGCGCGCTCACGACGACGAGCCGCTGCGGGCGGTCGGGCGCCCGGGCCGCGCGCGCCGCCCCGAGCGCGATGCCGAGGTCGGGCGCGCGACGGGCGCGCGACGCGAGGACGGCCCGCAGCGCCTCGGGCGCGAAGGCCTTGGCGATCGCGTCGCGGTCGTCCGTCGGGGGCAGGAGCACGTCGACGCCGTGGCCGGCCACGAGCACGCCGACGCGCCCGGTGGGGTGCGCCCGCACGAGCGCCTGCGCGAGCGCGAGTCCGTCGTCGAGGCGCGTCGCGTACGGCGCGCGCCGCTCCCGCGCCGTCGTCGTCGGGTCGGCGTCGACGACGACCACGAGGTCCTCGACCGCCGCCGCCGGGCGCGCGGGGCGCGGCCCGGCGAGGGCCAGCGCGAGCGCGGCGACGGCGCCCAGGCGCGCCGTGAGCCGCAGGGCCTCGCGCACGCGCTTCCACGCGCCGCGCGCGCGCACGGGCCCCACGGCCTCCCGCAGCAGGGGCACGAACGCGACCGCGACGCGGCGGCGCCGCCGACGGTAGAGGTGCGCGAGCAGCACCGGCAGCGCCACTGCCAGCGCGTAGAGCGCCGCGGGGCGCGCGAACACGACGTCGGGGATCACGCGCCCACCACGACGCCGGCGCGCAGGCAGTCCTTCAGCACGTCCCACAGCGAGCGCCCGACCTCCACCGGCACCCACCCGATCTCGCGCTCCGCGCACCAAGTCCGCACCCGCTCCGCCCGTCGCCGCCACGCGACGCGCACGGCCTCGACCCACTCGGGCGTCACGTCGAGGTCGATGACCTCGCCCGTCTCGCGGTCCTCGCAACGCAGCGCCTCCCCCACGGGCAGGTCCGCGTCGGCGGGGTCCAGGAGGTGCAGCGCGGTCGCCTCGAAGCCGCGCGCCGACAGCCGCGACAACCCGGCGGCCGCGCCCGCCGGGTCGAAGAAGTCGCTGATCAACACGGCGGGCCCGCGCCGCCCCGCCGCCGCGAGCACGCGCGAGAGGCCGCCCGCGAGGTCGGTGCCCCCCGCGTCCTCCACCGTCCCGAGCGCGTCGAAGAGCGGCGCGAGTCGCGCCGCGTCGCGGAACGGCTCGACCACCGGCCGCCCGGGCACGGCAGGGACGAAGGCGAAGTCGAGGGCATCGCGCCGCCGCAGCGCGACGTGGGCGAGCGCCGCCGCGAGGCGCCGGGCCTCGCGTCCCTTGGCCCCCGTCATGCTCGCGCTGCGGTCCACGATCAGGAGGACGCGGACCGCGTCCACCGCCTCGAAGCGCTTCACGACGAGGTCGCCGAGGCGCACGTAGACGTTCCAGTCCACGTACCGCAGGTCGTCGCCGGGGACGTAGGCGCGGTGGTCCACGAACTCCCCGCCCGCCCCGATCCGCCGCGTGCGGCGCCCGCCAGGCTGGTCACCGCGCAGGCGGCGCCGCGAGAACAGCGCGAGCCGGTCGAGCCGCGCGAGGTCGTGCGGCGAGAGCAGCGCCGCGCTCACCGTGCGCCCGCCGCGACCCGCAGGGCCTCGAGGTAGCGGCGGAGCCACGCGCGGTCCGCGGGCGCGACGCGCTCTTCGCGCACCGCGCGCTCGACGACGCGGTCGAGGTCGGCGAGCGCATCGGCGAGCGTCACCGTGCGCGGGCGCGTGGCGCCCGCCGTCGGGTCGGGCACGGCGACCCAGGCCTCGTCCTTGCGCACCGTGTCGCCCTCGCGCGTGAGCGGTTCGACGGCCTCGTCGTGGAACTTCACGTCCGCAGGCGGCTCGGCCCCCGCGCCCGGCGGCGGCTGCGGCGGGGGCGGCGGCGGTTCCGGCGGCGGCGGGGGTTCCGGCGGCGGCGGCTCGGTCGGCGGGGGGGGCGGCGGTGCAGGCGGCGGCGGCTCCGGCGGCGGCTCGTTCCCGCCTCCGCCCTGCGGCGGCGGCACGATCACCTCCACCGGTGGGCTGACGAGTGTCGTGCGCCACGGGCCGGTCGTCGGGCGCAGGACGAGGCGCACCTCGTGGCGGCCCGGTGTCAACGAGGCCTTCGTGTCGGGGTGCGCGTCGGCCGTGACCGTCGTCGCGACGTTCGCGACGCGGCCCGCCTCCGCGGCGGTGACGCCGACGGGGCCGGCCGGCACGCGCCCGCCCACCACGACGTCGAGCACCCCCTCGTAGCCCGCGGGCAGGGGCGCCGTCGTGCGGAACCGCGCGACCCACTGGTTCCACGCGCCCTTCGGGTCGGGCACCTCGAGGTCGAGCCGACCGTGCTCCGCGAGCCACCGGTCGGCCTCGTCGGGGGTCAGGAGGGGCCCGGGCGTGCGCGTCTCGTCCGCCGGCCGACGGCCGGGGCCGATCGCGGTCCCGTGGCCGGCCCCGCGCCCCCCGATCCCGAGGACGCCGGGCAGCAGCAGCAGGACGAGGGCCGCGGCGGCGAGCGCCACGGGGAGCCGCGCGCGCGCCGGACCCGCACGCCACAGGCGACCCGGGTCCGCCGACGCGAGGCCCGACGCGGCGGACGCGCCGACGACGGCCGCGAGCGCGGGGTCCACGACGTCGAGGCGCGAGAGCGACGCGTCGGTGACGTCACGCAGGCCCAGCGCGTCGTCGAGGTGGCGCGCCAGCCGACGGCCGGCGGGGCGACGGTCGAGCGCGACGAGACGGCCCGCGAGCAGGGCCACCGCCCCGACGGCGACGACCGCGCCGAGCGCCCGGAGCGGGTGCCCTTCGAGCCCCCGGAGCGCCGGGAGGCCCGCGCCGAGGCGGTGCACCGCGACCGCGACGAGGAACCCGAGGAGCCCGACGACGAGGACGCGCCGGGCCACGCGACGGCCCTCCGACCGCGACCAGGCGCGGGCGTACCGGGTGAGTTGCGCGGGGACGTCGGGGGGCACGCGGAGAGCGTACCGCCCGCCCGGGGGACCCCCTTGCCTTGCGTTCCCGCGCCCGGGGGCTACGGTGCGCGCGCCATGGAGTACCTCGCCCGCGAGATCCTCGCCTGGTGCCTGATCCTGCTGGGCACCTTCTTCCTCGCCAAGGCGATCGTGAGCAAGGGTCAGAAGTGGACGATGAAGGAGCTCCTCGGGCTCCGCATCGACAAGCTGAAGGCCTACCGCAACCACATCATCCAGCGGCTCGAGGCCGCGTTCGGCTTCTTCTTCGTCTTCTGCGGCGTCGCCACGCACCTCTACATCCTGCTGCGGAAGTCGCTCGACAAGCGGCCGACGGAGGCCTACGGGCACATCGCCGAGTACATGGCGGGCACGCTCGTCGCCATCGTCGTGCTCGCCGTGGCGTTCCACTACGTCTGCAAGTGGGTCAGCCGCAAGTCGTTCGTCGAGATCCTCGCGTACCTCGTCGTGCGCTACCGCTACCGCCTGGCCGACGACCAGGCGCTGCTGAAGGAGATCGGCGAGGTCCTCCACGTGGAGCACCGCGACGACGACACGATCGAGTCGTACACGGACCGCGTCGAGACGGCCATGGGCCTCGAGAAGGTCCGCGCGCGCCTCCAGGCCCGGAACAAGCCCGTCGAGCTCCGGTAGACCCGCCGCGACCGCGCCTTCCGTCGTCCCCCGGGACCGCGTACGCTCCTCCGGCCATGGCAACGCCGCACGCCTCGCCCCTCGACGCCCCGTACGACCCGAAGGCGATCGACCCCGCCGCCCAGGCGCTCTGGGAGCGCGAGCGATGCCACGCCTTCGACCCCGCGAGCCCCGCGCCGGTCTTCTCCATCGACACCCCGCCGCCCACGGTCTCCGGGCACCTCCACCTCGGGCACATCTTCTCGTACACGCAGGCCGAGAGCATCGCGCGCTACAAGCGCATGCGCGGCTTCAACGTCTTCTACCCCTTCGGCTACGACGGCAACGGCCTCCCGACGGAGCGCCTCGCGGAGGCCGAGCACGGCGTCAAGGGCAAGGACATGCCCCGCCCCGACTTCGTGAAGCTCTGCCTCCAGACGTCCACGAAGTACGAGCAGGCCTTCGAGGCCATGATGCGGTCCGTCGGCCTCTCCGCCGACTGGTCGCTGGCCTACAGCACGATCGACGCGCGCTGCGTGCGCATCAGCCAGCGCGGGTTCCTCGACCTGTGGACGAAGGGCGAGGCCTACCTCAAGGAGGCGCCGACGTTCTGGTGCACGCAGTGCGGCACCGCGCTCGCCCAGGCCGACCTCGAGTTCGTGGACAAGGCCTCGCAGTTCACCACGCTGCGCTTCGACCTCGAGGGAGGCGGCGCCGTGGAGATCGCCACGACGCGACCCGAGTTGCTCCCCGCGTGCGGCGCCATGTTCCTCCACCCGAGCCACCCGCGCGCCGCCGAGCTGGTGGGACGCAAGGCCCGGGTGCCCCTGCAGGACGGCCGCGCGGTGACGATCCTCGCGGACGAGAAGGTGGACCCCGAGAAGGGCACCGGGATGGTCATGTGCTGCACGTTCGGCGACAAGACCGACGTGGAGTGGTTCAAGAAACACGGCCTCGAGCTACGCCAGGCCGTGGGCCGCGACGGCCACATGACCGCGCTCGCGGGCCCCGAGCAGGGCCTGTTCGTGAACAAGGCCCGCAAGGCGATCCTCGAGCGCCTCGCCACCGCCGGCCACGTGGTCGCGCAGCAGGACATCGTCCACCCGGTGGCCACCCACGAGCGGTGCAAGACCGACGTGCAGTTCCTCGCCACGAAGCAGGTCTTCGTGCGCGTGCTCGACAAGAAGGCCGAGCTCGTGGCCCTGGGCGAGCAGGTGCGCTGGCACCCCGACTACATGGGCCGGCGCTACCGCGACTGGGTCGAGAACCTCGAGTGGGACTGGTGCATCTCGCGCCAGCGCTTCTACGGGGTGCCGTTCCCGCTCTGGCACTGCAAGGGCTGCGGCGCCCCCACCGTGGCGCGCGACGAGGACCTGCCGGTGGACCCGACGACGCGCGGCCCGGGCGTGCCCTGCGCCGCCTGCGGCGGGGCCGACTTCGAGCCCGAGCGCGACGTCATGGACACGTGGGCCACGTCGTCGGAGACGCCGCAGATCAACGCCCGCTGGGGCGACGGCGGCACCGCGCCGCGGTCGCCGCTCCCGATGTCGCTGCGGCCCCAGGCCCACGAGATCATCCGCACCTGGGCCTTCTACACCCTCGTGAAGTCCTACGTCCACCACCGCCGCGTGCCGTGGGACGACGCCATGATCTCGGGGTGGATGCTCGCGACCGACCGCGAGAAGATCAGCAAGAGCAAGGGCAACGCGCCCATGGACCCGAAGGCGCTGCTCGACAAACACGGCGCCGACGCGGTGCGGTACTGGGCCCTGTCCGCGAAGCTCGGCACGGACTACCCGTTCAACGAGGACGACATGGCCTCGGGGCGGCGCCTGTGCGTCAAGCTCTGGAACGCGAGCAAGCTGGTGCTCAACCACCTCACGGGCTTCGACCCCACGCAGCCGCGCGCGCCCGAGCGCCCCGTGGACCGCGGCATCCGCCTGCGCTACGCGCGCGCGGCCGCCGAGGTGACGGAGCTGCTCGAGGGCTTCGAGTTCGGCCTCGCGAAGAAGCGCGCCGAGGAGCTGTTCTGGAACGACCTGTGCGACCACTGGCTCGAGATGGCCAAGGACCGCTTCTACGACGCGAGCCCCGAGGGCGCGCCCGCACGGCGCGCGGCGCAGGCCGCGGCCTACGACGTCTTCTACGGCATCCTGCGCCTCCTCGCGCCCTTCGTGCCCCACGTCGTCGAGACGGTCCACCAGGCCCACTTCCGCGACCGCGAGCGCCTGGCGTCGATCACGCGGGCGCCGTGGCCCCTCGAACGGCGGCCGGACGCCGACGACCCCGGCCTGGCGGCGTTCGACGCCGCCGTGGTGGCGTTGGCCGCCGTGCGCCGGTGGCGGAGCGAGCACAAGGTCTCGCCCGCGAAGGCGATCCCGAAGGCGCGCCTGACGCTGCCCCCCGCCGCGTTCGCCCGGTTCGCCGAGGTCGAAGCCGACGTGCGGTCGGCCGGGCGCGTCGGCGCGTTCGAGGCGGTCGAGGGCCCGGCCGGGTCCGACGCCGCGACGATCGAGATCCTCGAACCCCCCGTGGCGTGAGCGGCCGGGGCCCGGCGCCGGGCCTCGCGTCGCCGGCGCGAGGGGTCGCGGGCCGGCGCCGGGGGGGCACGCGTTCGGGCCCGGAAGGGCCCCTGGCGCCCCTCCGGTGGCACTTCGGCCGGATCCCCGACGCTGGGGCACCCGTCCCGTAGACTGTCGCTCCCTACGGTCGGCCGCTCGGCCCGCACCGCCCTCGATCGCTCCGTCCCCGCCTCTCCGTCCCCGCCGCCCGCTTTCCTTCCGACCCCGCGCTTTCCTTCCGAACCCGCGCTTTCCTTCCGAACCCGCGCTTTCCTTCCGACCCCGCGCTTTCCTTCCGAACCCGCGCTTTCCTTCCGACCCCCCGGAGACGCCCTCCCCCTCATGTGCGGATTCATCGGCATGTACGGCCACGGCCCCGTCGCCCAGGAGATGGCGGACGCGCTCCTCGTCCTCCAACACCGCGGACAGGACGCCGCCGGCATCGCCACGTTCGACGGGGAGACGTTCCACATCGAGCGCGGGGTCGGACTCGTGCGGGAATGCTTCAGCGAGGGCAGCATGGACCGGCTCCGCGGCACCATGGCCGTCGGCCACACGCGCTACCCGACCGTCGGCGGCGGCACGGCCGACGACGCGCAGCCGCTGTACACGAACGCGCCGTTCGGCATCGCGATGTCCCACAACGGGAACGTCACGAACTACGTCGAGCTGAAGAAGACGCTGGGCGACAAGGACCACCGGCGCCTGTCCACGAACTGCGACGTCGAGGTGATCCTCAACGTGTTCGCGGCGGCCTTGGCCCGCTCCGAGGGCAAGGACTTCGCCGGCCGGGCGTTCACAGCGGTGCGCGAGGTCTTCAAGCGCGTGCGCGGCTCGTACAGCGCGGCGGCGATCGTGGGCGGGCACGGGCTCGTGGCCTTCCGCGACCCCTACGGCATCAAGCCCGCGATCCTCGGCAAGCGGACCGAGGGCAAGCGGACCGCGTGGTGCGTCGCCAGCGAGAGCGCGGTGCACCAGGTGCTCGGCTACGAGATCGTGCGCGACCTCGGGCCGGGCGAGGTCGTGGTGATCACGGGCGACGGCAAGCTGGAGTCGCGCGTGGTCGCGGGCCCGGGCGCCGCCGGCCACCGGCCGTGCGTGTTCGAGTACATCTACTTCGCGCGCCCGGACAGCGTGATCGACGACATCTCGGTCTACAAGGCGCGCCTCCGCCTCGGGGAGTCCCTGGCGCACCTGGTGCGCGAGCGGCAGCTCGAGCCCGACGTGGTGGTCCCGGTCCCGGACTCGGCGCGGGCGGCGGCGCTCGAGTGCGCGCGCGTGCTCGGCCTCAAGTATCGCGAGGGCCTGCTCAAGAACCGCTACATCGGTCGCACGTTCATCATGCCGGGCCAGTCGAACCGGGTGAAGAACGTCCGGGCGAAGCTCACGGTCCTCCCCATGGAGGTGGAGGGCAAGAACGTGCTGCTCGTGGACGACTCCATCGTCCGCGGCACCACGACGAAGGAAGTGATCCGGATGGTGCGGGACGCGGGGGCCGCGAAGGTCTTCCTCGCGGTGTCGTCGCCGCCGATCCAGCACCCGTGCGTGTACGGCATCGACATGCAGACGCGCAACGAGTTCATCGCCCGCAAGTTGAAGACGCCGGAGCGGATCGCGGAGGCGATCGGCGCGGACGCGCTCGTCTACATGACGATCCCGGAGATGGTGAAAGCCGTGAAGGGCCCGACGAAGCGCATCCGGAACTTCTGCATGGCCTGCATGGACGGGAAGTACCCGACGGGCGACGTGACCTCCGAGGTGCTCCGGACGATCGAGTCCGAGCGCGCGCGCGAGGCGCGGAAGACCGAGGAGAAGCCGGTGGCGGCGCGCAGCAGCCGCGCGCCCGTCGAGGGCGGCGCCGGCGAGGGCATCGAGCCCGCGACCGTGGCCACCGCCACCCCCCGCCGTCCCCGCTGACGGACCTTCCGGGTCCGGCCCCGTCGGACCCAGCAGGCGGCCCCGCGGCCCGCCTGGCAGGCACCGGGGAAGGCAGCCGGGTCTTCGGCCCGGAAGGCCGCCCCCACCCACCCACCCACGCCACGCCGCAGGCGTGCGCCCGCGCCCCGGCGGCGCCCTCGAGCCCGCCACGCGCCACGGCCGCGCAGTTACTTCGGCGGCGGCGGGCCGGGCAGGGCGGGCGGCGGCGGGATCGTCATGTGGCCCGGCGCCGAGCACTCGCAGAGGCAACGGTTGTTCGTGCAGCGGTAGAAGGGCCGGCCGGGTCGCTTGAGCACCTTGTCTTGGTTCGTCTGCACCCGGTACATCTCGACCGGGGACCCGCACCGCGGGCACGACGCCGCGCCTTGATCCATGGCGGCGACCACCTTCATGCGCTCGTCGTACGTGTAGGTCGGCATGCGCTCTCCGGCGGACGTCAGCGGGGCCCGACGGTCGCGGGCTCCAACACGACGCTCCACTCCATCGTATCCAGCGGGATCCTCAAAGGATTGTCGGCGCTTCCCGGCGTCGGGTCGGGCACCGCGTACTTGGCGCGGGTCGGCTTGTAGCCCGGGCACGCGACCATCACCTCGTACGGCCCCGGCTCGAGCGGGCCGACGCGATGAATCCCCGGCGCGGCGGGGTCCTCCGTCCAGAGCGCCGCCGTCGCGCGGACGACGTCTTCGTCGGACCCCACGAAGCCCCCCCACGCCGCCCGGGACCAGAGGTCGAGCCAGCGCACGCCCGCCCGCGCGTCGCGGATCTCCACGACGGCGCCGGGGACGGCGGCGCCCCCCTTGTCTTCGACCCGGAGCCGCAGGCTCGTCCCGCGCACCAGCGCGACCGCGAGCCGGCCAACGCCGTCCTCGCCCGCCACCGCGCGTCGGACCGTCGGGGCGTGGTCCGCCGCGAAGACCGCGAGCCCCGCCGGCCGCGCCGGGTCGAGCCCCTCGAGCACGAAGGACCCCTGCGCGTCGGTCACGACGCGCCGGAGCGCGTCCTCGCGCGTCCGGGCGAGTTGCCGCCCGCGGGTCTCCGCCCGCCCGTCGTCGATCACCGCGACGGTCGCCCCGGCCACGGGCTGGTCGCCCGGCCCCTTCACGGTGCCTTCGATCCGCAGGCCGCGGACGAGCGAGACTTCGCCGACGTCCACGACCGCCCCGGCGCGCAACGCGAGGCCCGTCTCGCGCCGCAGGCCCGGCGCGTAGAGGTGCAGCGTGCCCGCGGTGCCGGGCACGAGGCCCTCGAGCCGCCCGTGCCCCTGCCGCAACGCCAGCACGCCGTCGAACCGCGCCTCGCCAGCGCCGTCGATGACGACGGCCCGAACCCACGCGAGGGGCGCGCCGTCGATGCCGCGGACGGCGCGGAACGTGACGCCGGCGCTCCGAGGCAAGACCACCGAAACCGGCTCGCCGCCGACCCGGCCGTCCGACGACGCCCAGGGCGCGAACGGGCGTACGTCGATCCCGCCCGCCGTGGCGCCGTCAACGTACCCGGCGACGACCTCGACCCGGTCGCCGGCCGGAAGGCCCGCGAGCGTGAACCGGCCGTCCGTTCCGGTCGTCGCGCGGACGCCACCGGCCGCGACGGTCACCGCCGGCAGCGGCGCCCCCGCCGCGTCCACGACGCGCCCCGACAGCGCGCCGGTCCGCGGCGGCCCGGACGCGGCCGACGTGGCCGCGGGGCCCGGCGAGGGCGCGTCGGCCGGCGCCGAACCCGGGAGCGGTAGAAAGGCCGGTGGCGCCGCCTGAGGCACCAGGCGCAGTTCGGTGCGCGCCGGACCCGCCGGCGGCACGAGGTGGTCTTCGGCCACCACGTCGCCGTCGATCGTGACGCGGGCGGGTCCCCTCAGGTCGGCCCGGGCCACGAGTTCCGCCGCGCCGGTGTCCACCCTCTCGGTGGGCGGGACGCCGACCTCGAAGCGCGAGAACGCCTCCCGCACCAGCGCGAGCACGGCGGGCTCCACGGCGATGCGCACCAGCGCGCCCGCGGCGAGGTCCCGACGATCGACCCGCAGCGCCACGGCCGGCGCGATCACGGGGAACAACAGGTCGAGGGTGCTCTCGAGCGGGCCGAACGGGTCGGGGAGCGGCGGCTCCACCGCCACCTCGCGCGGCCCGCTCGACGCGACGAGCGCGAGGCGATCGGTCAGGCGCCCCACCCACCGGAACGAACCGTCGGCGTCGGTGACCACGGGCCGCCCGCCCGGACCGTCGGGCCCGCGCGCGCGCACCGTCGCCCCCCCGACGCCGAACCCCTCGGGGTCCACGACGCGCCCGCGGACGACGAAAGGCGGGGCCAACGTCGCGCGGGCCTCGCGGTCGTCGCCGCTCACGACCCGCAACGTGGGCCCGTCGCGCTCCGCCCCCCCGACGTTCACGACCACGAGGCCGGGCGGCTGGTCGTCGATCGCGATGCGCCCCGACCGGTCCGTCCGCCGCGCGAACGGCCGACCGTCGGGACCGGGCCACAGGACGGGGACGTCGGGCGCGGACGTCCCGTCGGCCTCGACGACGACCACGACAATCGCAGGCCCGGCGCGCTCCAACCGCACCTGCGCCGGCGTGCCGCTCGCGACCGCGGCCTGCACGGCGTCGGTCGCGCGCGCGAACCGGTAGCCCGGCGCGCCGACCCAGACGTCGGTGGCGGTGCGGCGGATCCGAGGCGCGCCGCCCGCGGGACCGCCGGGGCCGCCGGGCCCATCGGTCCGGAGCCTCGTCGCGCCCACGAGCCGGACGAGGTCCGCGCCGAGCGGCCCGGCCGCGTCGGCGGGAACCACCTCCAGCGCGACGGCGACCGTCGCGTCGGGCGACGGCGGCACAGGGGGCGCTTTGGACGCGGTGGGCGCGGCGACGACGGGGCGCGCGGGGGCCCTCGACGGGACGTCGCGCGCGACCGACCGGTCGCCGTCGTCCGGCCGCGGGCGGGGAGGCCGCGACAACTCGGGGAGGAGGACGGCCGCGAACCCGGCGGTGAGCGCCAAGAAGACGAGGAGGACGACGAGCTGCCCGCGCGACATCCCGCCATCGTACGGCGGCCCCGCCCGACGGGCGCGTCCCGCTACTTGGCGGCCTTCCGAAGCGGGACCCAGACGCGGTTCACCTCGCGGATCCCCTCCATCCCCTTCTCGTCGAGCGCCAGGGCTCGCGCCACGCGCTCGAGGAGCGCGAGCTGGCGCTGCGCGGCGTCGATCACCGACGGCAGCGGGAGCATCCCGAGCGCCGAGAGCGGGTCGCCCGGCTGGTCGAGGACCGCGGCGGGGAATTCGCCGACCCACGGCTCGACGACCTCTCGCACCGCCGGTCGCCGCTCCTCGCTCCACCCCAGGGTGTCCGTGAGGCTTCCCGTCACCAGGGTGACGAGTTGCTCGCGGTCGGCGAACGGGACGACCTGCGCGTGCGCCGCCCACATCAGGCCCGACGAGAAGAGGTCGGCCTGCATGCGCCCGCGCGCCGCCGGCGGCGTCAGCACGTCGCGCTGCTCCCCGGTGAGCTCGGCGAACGCCGCCGCGAAGAAGCGCTCCTTGATCGCCGTCTCGTCGAGGAGTTTCTGGAGCGCCCAGGTCTCCGGGCCGTACCCGGCCTCGCGCGTCACGAGGGCGCCCGTCGCCTCGACGGCGAGCGCGCGGACCGCCTCGGCCTGCACCGCCGACAGTGGCTTGCCGGCCGCCTCCAGCGTCGCCGCCATCGCATTCACCATCATGGACGGGTGCGTGTAGGCGCGGTTCGCCTCCATCATGGAGAGCTTCATCTTCGACGCCGCGAGCAACGCCGCCGTGACGAGCTCGCCATTGAGCTTGCTCACCCGCGCGACCGACGCCGGCATCTTCCCGTCCTTCGCCCACGCCTCGAAGAAGGCCGGGAGCAACGGCGCCATCTCCAACGTCGTCTTGCCGACCGCGGTCCAGTCCACCTCCGCGAGGAGCTCGTCGTGCCCGGGCACCGAGAGGCGGCCCGCGGGCAGGCCCCCCGCCTTCGCGGGGGACACCGTCGGCGCGGGGTCGACGGGCGGGGTCCCCGTGGGGGTCGTCGGCGCCGCCCCGCGCGCGGCCGCGCCGGACGCGGCGAGCGTCGAGGCCTTCGCCGAGGCGAGCTCGCCCCGCAGGCGGTCGCGCTCGGTGAGGAGCGCGGCGGCGCGCTCCTCGACCTCCCGGACGCGCGCTTCGACGCGTTCCACGCGCTCGTCCACGGGGATCGTCCGCGGCGCGAGCAGCGACCGCCCGGCGACGAGGCCGACGGCGAGCGCGACGGCGGCGGTGAAGGCGACGGCGGAAACGTTCATGACTCCTCCGAAAGCGACGGCCGAGAGGGCGGACCCGTCGCGGAGACGCTCGGCGACGACGAAGGGCAACGCGAGGACGAACGCGATGGTGCGGGGCCCGACCCGCGCCCGCACGAGCGCCCGCGCACGGTGCAGCCGCGTGCGGACGCCGGCCTCCGTGAGGTCGAGCAGCAGCGCGACCTGCGCGGTCGGGACCCCGTGGAGGTCGTGCAGCACCACGACGTCGCGGTAGCGGGCGGGCAGGCGGTGGACCGCGTGCCGCAGGCGCGCGAGCTCGTCGTCCCGATCGACCCGGTCGTCCCGGTCGTCGCGGCGCGCCGACGGGACCGCCGCGTGCGCCGCCGCGACCTCCTCGGGCACCATGGCCAACCGGTCGGCGAGCGCGGGGTACCGTCGGGCGAGCGCACGGCGCCGGTACGCACCGCGCACGACCGCGGTCAGGAGCCACGGGAGGACCGGCGCGTCGAGCGGGGCGCCGCGGCGCCGGACGAGCGAGAGGTAGGCCGTCTGCACGGCGTCCTCGGCCTCGTGCTCCCCGACGATCCGTCGCGCCACCGCGAGCAAGCGCGGGCGCGTCGCGGTGACGACCTCCTCGACGGCCGACTCGTCGCCCGTGAGCAGGTACCGCGCGAGGACGAGCCCGAGCGGGTCGTGCGCCGTCGGCCGCTGGGGTCCGGCGCGACCGACAACGGGCCTTGCGTCGGCGGTCGGGGGCGTCGGGGGGGGCAAGGCGCGCTCCACACCCGTAGAGTGCAGGAAGCTCCCGCCTCGTTTCAGGATTCCCGCGCCCCCCGGTCGGCCGCGGTCCGCACGGTCGTCCCGGCCGCGCCACGGTCCCGCGCGACGACCTCCGGCGGAGACACGTCCGGCGGAGACACGTCCGGCGGAGACACGTCCGGCGGAGACGGCGTCAGACCGAGACGAGGACGACGCCGGCCGAGAAGATCACGAGGGCGGCGGAGACGAGCACGAACGCGAGCAGGTGGAACGCGCGGCCCAGGCCGCAGCGGAGGATCGCCGCCGCGAAGCCGACCCAGGCGAGCAACTGGATCGGGATGAGCACCGTCGCCCGGTCGGCGCGGGCGAACATGTCGGACCACGACCACGTGATCGCGACCATCGCCGTGAAGAGCAGCGCCAGGATCGTCGTCTTCCCGAGCGACGCGCCCTCGACGTCGGCCATCTTCGCCGCGAGCCCGACGAGGCAGAGCACGACGAGAAGCGCGGCGACCGCCAGGAACACGCGCGGGCCGGGCTCGGACGGCAGCGCCATCGCCGCGCGCCGCGTGGACCGCTGGAGGAAGGTCTCCTCGCCGGCGGTGGGCTCCTCCGCCGGGAGGTCGGGGAGCGACACCGTCGCGAGCAGCGGCGCCTGGGCCACGAGCCGCACGGGCGCGGCGGCCTCGCGGGACGACGGCACGGCGGCGGCCGGGACGACCGGCGTCGCGTTCGGCTCGACCGTCATGAACCGCTGCACGATGCGGCGCCGCTCGATGGTGATCTTGGCGTCGCTGCCGATGCCCGAGAGGCGCAAGACGAGGGCGTCCGCGTCTTCGCGGACCACGCTGCCGCGCAGGATGGCGCCGTTGTCGAGGACCAGGGCCTCCTCGGCGCGCGCGCGCCCGGCGAGGGCGAGCACGGCCACCCACCCGACGAGGACGACGACGACCGCCCGGCCGAGCGGGAAGGCCCGGCCGAGGGGGCGGCAGCGACGACGGGGGCGAGCGCGACGGTGCATCGCCCTCCCATCGACCCCGGACGGCCCGCGACTTGAGGGGAACCGGGGGGCGAGCCGTCCCGCGGTTGATCTTCCCCGGGAGCCCGCCCCCAGGGGCCGCGCGTGCGACGTCGCCGCCCCGGCGTCAGCCGCCGCCGCCGGCGATGCGCGGGACGACCGACGGCGAGACCTCGGCGACCACGCCGTTACGGATCGTGAGCTGTCGCCCGCCGTGCCTTGCGACCTCGAGGTCGTGGGTGATCAGGATCACGGTGACGCCGCGGTCGTGGAGGGCGTCGAGCATGGCGAGCACCGCGTCGCCGGACGCGGTGTCGAGGTTGCCCGTGGGCTCGTCGGCCAGCACCAGCCGCGGCTCCTTCACGAGGGCCCGCGCGATCGCGACCCGCTGCTGCTCGCCGCCCGAGAGCCGCCCGGGCACGTGGGTCGTGCGCGCCGCGAGGCCCACGGCCTCGAGGGCGGCCCCCGCGCGCCGCCGACGCTCGGCCCGGCCGACGCCGGCGTACCGGAGCGGGAGTTCGACGTTGCGGAGCGCGGTCTCGTCGCGCAGGAGGTGGAACCGCTGGAAGACGAACCCGATCTGGCGGTTGCGGACGCCGGCGAGCTCGCGGTCGGAGAGCGTCGTGACGTCACGCCCGTCGAGGCGGTACGTGCCCGCGGTCGGGCGGTCGAGGCAGCCGAGCACGTGGAGGAACGTGCTCTTGCCCGAGCCCGACGGCCCCATCACGGCGATGCACTCGCCGGCCCCGACCACGAGGTCGAGCGGCTTCAGGGCCTCCACGACCACGTCGCCGTTGCGGTAGGTGCGGGCCACGCGGGAGAGATCGAGCAGGGGCGGGGTCACGAGAGCCTCCGGGAGAGCACCGCGGCCGGGTCGAGCGCGGCCGCGCGGCGTGCGGGGATCGCCGACGAGAGCAGCCCGATCACGACCGACACGAGGACGGCCACGCCGGCGAACCGTACGTCGAAGCGGAACGGGAACTGCACGATGCGCGCGAGCACGTCGGCGCCGACGAACCCGAGGGGCAGGCCCGCGAGGCCGCCGACCACCGACGTCACGAGCCCCTCGACGGCCACCTGCGCGACGACGTCGCGCCGGCGCGCGCCCTCGCACCGCCGGATCGCGAGCTCGTCGTAGCGCTCGCGGATCTCCACGAGGTTGAGCGTGGAGACCATGACACACGCCACGAGGCACACGAGGATCCACACGAGGTTGCCGAGGAACGCGCCGGTCTGCGTGGACCCGCCGAACGCGTCCATCCACGCCTTGCGCGCGAACACGTTGATCGGCGCGAGGGAGGCCGGGTCGGCGTCGACCCCGGCGGCGGGCCACAGCCGCGTCAGCCGCTCGAACGCCACGTCGAGCCGGGCCTCGTCGGGCAGCACCACGCTCACCGTGGTGAGTTCCTTCGACGCGATCCCGTCCTCGGGCACGTACACGTTGCGGAACGAGAGGAGCGCGGAGATCAGCGTGCGCGCGCCGCGCCCCTCGTCGAACGCCTCGAAGAGCGCCCGATAGGTCATGGGGTCCTCGAGGACCCCCACCACCGCCACCGAGGGCGTGCCGGCCGTCGAGAGCCGCACGGTCCGCCCCACCACGTCGGCCGGCGCCACGCCCGGGAACAGGCTCTTCGCCGAGCTCTCGTCGAGCACGCACGCCGCGAGGCCGCGGTCGTCCTCGCGGAGGAACCGGCCGGCCTTCAGCCCGATCGCGAGGGTGCGTGGGAAGCCCACGCCCACCGCCGCGAGGACCATCTGCCGCACCTCGACGGCCCCGGTGACCGTCACGCGCTCGCTCCGCAGCGGGACCACGATCGCGTCGAGCCCCGCGACCGTCGCGCGGACGGTCGCGAGTTCGGCCTCCCCGAAGGACGCGCGGGGCGCGCCGGGACGCACGACGGGCGTGCGGCCCACGTCGACGGTCAGGCGGCCGAACCGCGCGATGTCGCGCCGGAGGTCCGCGTCCATCCCGTAGGACAGCGAGACGACGTTCACCGTCACCGCGATGGCGACGGCGCACGTGAGCGCGGCGAGCGCGGACCGCAGCGGGTGCCGGGCGAGGTGACGCACGCCCTCGACGGCCGCGGCGACGAGGCTACTCATCGGTGAGCGCCTCCACCGGGTCGCACGACGCCGCGCGCCACGCCGGGAGCAGGGCCGCGGCGCACCCGACGACGACCGACACGAGGAGCGTCACGAGCGCGTAGCCCCACGGGAACGCCCACGTCATCCCGGCGAGGGGCTCGAGGGCGATCCGCACCTCGGCGAGGCCGCAGCCGAGCGCCCACCCGACGAGCGTGCCCGCCACCGACAGGACCAGCCCCTCCGCGAGGAACTGCGCCATCACGTCGCGGCGCGTGGCCCCCTCGACGCGGTGGACCGCGATCTCGGGCGCGCGCTTGAGCGCCGTCAGCAGCCCCACGCTCGCCATCACGACCGCGCTCATGGCGAGGCACGCGAGGAAGAGCGCGAGGGACACGGCCTGGAAGCGATCCACGTCGCGGTGGAGCAGCAGCGAGTAGAAAAACGCGCGGAACATCACGACGTCCTTGCCGGCGTCGTGCAGCGCCGCCTCCACGAGGGGCGAGGCCTCGCGCAGCCGGTCCGGTGGCGCGCGCAGGAAGATCCAGTCCACCGTGGCCGGCGCCGCGGCGACCCACGCGCAGCGGTCGGTGCGCTTCCACGCGTCGTCGCCGAACGGGACGCCGAGGTTCGCGAGCAACTTGCCCGTCGCGCCGCGGAACACGGGATGATCGGTGTCGAAGCCGAGGTCGTTGAGCCGCCGCTGCGCGGCCGGCCGCGTGGCGAGCGTCCCCACGACGACGGCCGTGCGCCCGTCGGGGAGCGGCAGCCGCGCGCCGAGCGCCGAGCCGCCGGCCGCCGCCGCCACCTCCTCGGCGAGCAGGCCCTCGACGACGGCCTCGGGCGTCGCCGCGCGCGGGTCGCCCGCCCGGCCCGACGCCAGGGCGAGCCCGCGGGCGCGGAACCCGTCGCCGGGCCCGAGCAGCACGGCGTCGGGCGCGCCGCGCGCGACCGCCGTGCCACGCGGCGGCAGGAGCAGCGCGACGCCGGTCGCGGCCTCCACGGGGATGCCCGCCGCGGTCCACTTCGCGGCCACGGCGTCGACATCGGCGGGCGTGAGCGGCTTCGGGTCGATGCGGGTCGGGTCGAGGGTGATCGAGATGCGGTCGGCGCCGACGTCGGTCCCCCGCAGGCGCACGGCCTCGCGGGTCCCGTCGATCACCGCCGTCGGGAACAGCGAGACCGCGACGCCCCAGATGGTGCCCTGCAGCAGCAGCAGCGAGCGCACCGGCCGCTTGCGCAGCCGCCCCAGCGCAAGCACGACGTCGTCCAGGAACCGCATCCGCCTACGCTACCCGTCGCCGCGCCCCGCGGCCCCAAAGGGCGCCCCACGAAGCGACCGCGAGCGCGAGGAGCGGTGCGCGCAGCGGTCGCTCCACCGGCGGCCGGTCCGGGGCCGCCCGCGCCGACGCCCCGAGGTCGAGGTCGCGACGGTCGCGACCGAGCCGCGACGCGTCGGGCGGCAGGAGGCCCTGGACGCGATGCCCGCCCGGCGCCGGGGCGCCCGCGGCCGCGGTCACGACGTTCTCGAGGAGGATCGGCCACGCCGCGGTGTCGGCGGGCGCCGGGGTGCCCGCGAGCGGGTCGAACAGCACCTCGACGACGTGCGCGCCCGCGGGCCCCGTGGACGTCCGGACGACCGGCCACGGCGACGCCGCGCCGACGTCGCGGGCGTACACGAGGTCGGTGGACGCCACGTCGAGGTCGGCCGCGTAGGCCACGGGCGGCCGCTCGCGCGCCGCGCTCGCGGGCGCGCGGACCGACGCGCCGCCGGCCGCGATCGGGTGCAACACGAGGTCGACCCCGTCCGCGAGCGCGACCGGTCGGACGCCGACGCGCAGGGTCGCGCGCACGGCGGACGCGGCCTCCCAGCCCGGCGCGACGACGTCGAGCGTGCGCCGGACGAGGTCGGCATGGGCCGACGGGAGGCCGGCTTCAGGGCCGGCGACAGCCACCCGGAGCGGCGCGGGCGAGAGCCGGACCTCGTCGTCGCCCGCGAGCGCGCCGTCGGGGTCGTCGAGCGTCACGACGACGGACGCGTCCCCGGGCGGCGCCGCGAGCGTCGCCGACGCCACCCCGCCCGCGGGCACGTCGAGGGTCGCCGACCCGCCGCCCGCGACCCGCACGCGCAGCGCGCGCGCGACGGACGCGTCGTTGCGCACCGCGACGAACGCGCGACGCGTGCCGCCCTCGACCGCCGCCGACGCGGCGACGATCCCCGCGTTGCGCGCGGCCGGGTCCCCCACCGCGACGGTCTCGACGTCCGGGACCGCCGACGCGGGCAACCGGTCGCTCACCACCACGCGCACCGCCGCGCCGCCGCGACGGGCCGCCGCCACGAGGTCGTCGCCGGTCGCGGCGACGCGCGCGAGGACGTCGTGCGGCGCGAGCGTCGCGCGCAAGCGGTCCACGGCGGCCTCGGCGCGCGCCGCCGCGGTGGTGCCGTCGGTCCCGCGCGCGGCCATCGCCGGCCCGTCGTCGACGACGACGCGCACGGTGCGCCCGGCGTCCTGCGTGCGCAGCACGGGCCCCGCCGCCGCGAACGCCGCGGCCGCGACGCCGACGAGCGCGAGCAGGAGGTCGAGGTCGACGCGGCGCGCGCGCGCGTCGCGGTCGGCGTCGGGTTCGGCCTCGAGGAAGCGCAGCGACGGCACGACGACCGGCACGGCCCGCGTGAGGCGGCGGTGCAGCCACCACACGACCGGCAGGGCCGCGAGGCCCACGAGGGCGAGCGGCCACGCGAACGCCATCACGGGACCTCGAGCGCGATGCGGGCCAGGAGGTCCTCCGGGGGCGACGCGGGCGCGAACGGCAGGAACGCGAGGCCCGCCGCACGCGCGGCGTGGGCCCAGGGCAGGGCGTGGGCGGCGGCGCGCCGCGCCACGCGCTCGGCGCGCGCCGGCGTCCACCGGACGACGCGCCGCACGCCGGTCTCCGCGTCGACGGCCTCGACGAGCCCCTCCGACGGGGGCGACCACGTGTCCGGGTCGCGCAGGTGGAGCACGGCGCCGCCGAGACCGCGTCCCGCGGCCCTCGCGAGGACCGACGGGTCGGCGTCGGTGAGGAGGTCGGTGACGAGGAACAGCCGGGCCCGCGACGGCGCGCGCGCGCAGAGCGCCGGCAGCGCCGACGCGAGGCCCGCGCGGTGCGCGGGCGCCTCGGCGGCGATCGCCTCGAGCAGCCCGGGCAGGTCCGCCGGGTCGTCCCCCTCACGGCGCAGCGTCGCCGCGCCGTCGCGCAGCACCCCGAACCGCACGCGGCCCCCGCCGCAGAGGCCCACCGCGCACGCGAGCGCCGCGGCCCGCGCGGCCGCGACGCGCCCGCCCTCGGGGCCCACGCTGGCGCTCCCGTCGAGCCACACCTCCGTGCGGACCTCGCGCTCCGCGTCGTGCTCGCGCACGACGACGCGGTCGTGCCGCGCGAGCACGGCCCAGTCGACGCGGCGCAGGTCGTCGCCCGGCCGGTACGCGCGGTGCCCACGGAAGAGGAACGGCCCGCCCGTCCCGCGGGCCGCGTGGACGCCCGCCGCCGCGCCGACGTGCACACGCCGCACGAGGGCCGGCACCGACGCGAGCAACCGCAGGAAGCCCGGCGGGAAGAGCGTGGCGTCGGGGCCCGGCCCGCGGACGGTCACGACGGCCGCCGCCTCGCCGTGCGGCCGCGGCGAGGCGTCGTGGCCCGCCGGGCCTTCGGAGCGCCGCTCCCGCCCGCGCCGCCGAGCGCCCCACCGGGCCTCGCGTCGGGCCTCGCGTCGGGCCTCGCCTCAGGCCTCGGGTCGGGGACCCCGAGGGGCGCCCCGTCGAACGGCGCGTCCGTGGACGGCCCGCGGTAGACGGGCCGCCCCGTCCAGCCGAGCCGCAGCCGCAACTGGTCGTAGTACGACCGTCCGCTCACCGACACGACGCGCAGCGGCGCGTGGGCGTCGCTCACCTCCACGGTCTCGCCGGGGGCGAGGGGCCGCGCGTCGCGCCCGTCCACGGTGACGACCGCGACGCCGGGCCGGTCGGCGCCGAGGACCAACTCGATCCGCGACGACCGCGACACGACCAGCGGCCGGTTCCCCAGGGAGTGCGGGCAGATCGGCACGAGCACGACCGCGTTGAGGCCGGGTACGAGGAGCGGGCCGCCCGCGGAGAGCGCGTGCGCGGTGCTGCCCGCCGCCGTCGAGACGATCAGCCCGTCGCCCGACACGGTGATGGCGCTCTGCCCGTCGATGCGGACGTCGATCTCCACCATCTTGCCGAGCGTGGCGCGGCCGACGACCACGTCGTTCAGCGCCAGGCCCTCGTCGACGACGCGCTTGCCGAGCCGGTGCGTGCAGCGGAGCCGCGAGCGGTCCGAGACGCGGTAGCGGCCCGCGGCGAAGGCGTCGAGGCCCTCCTCGAGCTCTTCGGGCTGGAGCTCGGCGAGCCAGCCGAAGCGCCCGAAGTTCACGCCGAGCACGGGGATCGGGTTCTTCTTCAGGCGGTGCGCGACGTAGAGGAACGAGCCGTCGCCGCCGAACACGAGGACGAGGTCGGCCTGCGCGACGGAGAGGTCGAGGCGCTCCTCGAGGTCGACCCCGACCACGTCGAGACGGCGCCGCACGGCGGGCAGGGCCCGCTTCACCCCGAGGGCGACGCCGGGGCGACGCTTGTCACCGACGATGAGGACGCGCGGCTTCACGGGTGCTCAGGACGAGGTCGGCGACGGCCTCGGCCGACAGGCCGAAGCGGGCGAGCCAGTCGGCGCGCTCGCCGTGCGGGACCAGCCGGTCCGGCACGCCGAGCACGCGGACCCTGGCGTCCACGGGTTCGTCGAGGCTCGCGAGGTGCGAGAGCACGACCTCCCCGAAGCCGCCCTGCACCGAGTGCTCCTCCAGGGTGACCACGAGCGGGACGCGACGGGCGAGGCGCTCGACGGCGGCGCCGTCGAAGGGCCGCGCGAACCGCGCGTTGAACACGGCGGCCGACACGCCGACGGCCTCGAGCCGGGTCGCGGCCTCGAGCGCCGTGCGCACCATGGTGCCGTACGCGACGAAGGCGACGTCGGTGCCGTCGCGCAGCAGCGCGCCGCGGCCCTGCTGCACCGGCGCCTCGTTGCCGGGCAGGGACGCGTCGGGGTCGCTCGCACGGGCGTAGCGCAGCGCGCTCGGGCCCGTCAGCGACAGCGCGTGCGCCAGCATCCGCTCGAGTTCGACGGGGTCCGCCGGCGCCATCAGCGTGATGCCGGGGAACGTGCGCAAGAACGCGATGTCGTACAGGCCCTGGTGCGTGACGCCGTCGCCACCGACGATGCCGGCCCGGTCCATGGCGAACACGACGGGCAGGCCCTGCACCGCGACCTCCTGCCAGACCTGGTCGTAGCCGCGCTGGAGGAACGTGGAGTAGATCGCGACGATCGGCTTCAGCCCGGCCTCCGCGAGCCCGCCCGCGAACGCCACGCCGTGCTGCTCGCAGATGCCCACGTCGATCACGCGCGACGGCAGCCGGGCGGCCACGTCGGCGAGGCCGGTCCCGTCGGGCATGGCGGCCGTGACCGCGACGACGCGCGGGTCGTCCTCCATGAGGCGCTGCATCGCGCGGGCGAACGCCTTCGTGTAGGAGATCGGCTTGGGGCCGGGCGCGACGACGGCGGGCCTCGAGGCGGGCGCCGACACGGCGTGGCAGGCGTCCTTCGTCGGCTTGTCGTAGCCTCGGCCCTTCTCGGTGACGACGTGCAGCAGCACCGGGCCCTCGACGCGCTCGAGATCGCGCAGCAGGCGCTCGAGGCGCGGCTCGTCGTGCCCGTTCTCGGGCCCGAAGTAGGTCCAGCCCAGCTCCCGGAACAGGTGCCCCGGGTTCAGGTAGTTCGCGACGGCCTCCTTCACGCTCTCGGTCCAGCGCGCGAGCGGCGCGCCGACGAGCGGCAGCATGCCGATGGCGTCGTGGAAGTCCTTCTTGAACTCGCGGTAGGCGGGCAGCGTGCGGATGCGGTTGAGGTACTTCGAGAGGCCGCCCACCGTCTGGGCGATGGACCACTTGTTGTCGTTGAGGATCACGAGGACGCGCTTGCCTTCGTGCCCCGCGTGGTTCAGCGCCTCGAACGTCGCGCCCGACGCCGCCGCCGCGTCGCCGACGAGCGCGACGACGCGCCGGTCCGTGCGCCCGAGCAGCGCGTCGGCGTAGGCGATGCCGTACGCGGCCGAGACCGCGGTGCCGGCGTGGCCCGACGTGAAACTGTCGTAGGGGCTCTCCCCGCGGGCCATGAAGCCCGACAGGCCGTCCGTCCGCCGCAGCGTGGGGAAGAGGCCCTTGCGCCCCGTGATGACCTTGTGCGGGTAGACCTGATGGCTCGTGTCGAGGACGAGGCGGTCGATCGCGAAGTCGTAGACCCGGTGCAGCGCGACGGTGAGCTCGACGACGCCCAGGTTGCTGCCGAGGTGGCCGCCCGTGGCCTCCACGCTCTCGATCAGGAACCGGCGCAACTCGTCGCAGTAGGCGACGGTCTCCTCGGGGGAGAGGGCCTGGAGGTCCTTCGGGCTCTGAACGCGGTCGAGCAGGGTCATGGGGCGGGGCGGCTCATGGCGTAACTCATGGCGTAACTCATGGCGTAACGACTCAGGGTACCAGCGTCGAGGCGCCCCCCCGGGTTCCCGCGTGGCCGGTCCTCCGGGGGATCCCCCGGGGGCCAGCCACCGCGCCGCGGGGGACGCGAGGCCCGGCGCCCGTCAGCCGCACTTCCCCACCGCCGTGTGCACCTGCGTGCTCACCCGGACCGTCGGGGCGCCGACCGTGGCGAACGGCACGGCCGCGGGTTCGGAGCCCGCGGCGTTCACCTCGAGCGGCAACTCGTCGACGCGGCCATCGGGCGCCGTCCACCGCAGCCGGTAGCCGCCGAAAGGGAGCGCGACGACGAACCCATCGCCGCCCCCGATCAGCCACCCCCCGATCAGCCACCCCCCGATCAGCCACCCCACGCTGGCGCGCACGACGACGGTCCCATCGGCGCTCACGACCTCGAGTCGTCCGGCCGGGTCCGGTGCGGAGGCCGCGCGCGAGGCGTCCGGGTCCGGGCGCAGCCCGACCCACACGCCGCGGCGGACGCGAAAGGGCCGGGGCTCGCGTCGCCCGTCCGCGGGGACGTCGATGACGATGGGAGCCTCGAGCACGAGCAGTTCGCGCGCGCCGAACACCTGGAACCGGACCGGTCCCGGCCGGAGCCCGCGCAACTCAAAGGCACCGTCGTCGTCGGTGACGGCCTCGGCCGGCCAATGCGAACGACCCGGCTCCACGGAACCCGCGACGACCGTGAGTCGGCGCCCGCCCGGCCGCACGTCGGCGTCGTGGGGGAACGTGTCCGGCGGGACCTCGAAGCGGCCGGAGAGCGTCGCGCAGGGCGCGAGCGCGAGTTCGCCCGCGTCGGCGACCCCGCCTCCGACGACTTCGACGTCACGCCAGGCGGGGAGATCGCCCTGCCGCTCGACGTCCAGGCTTTAGAAGCCGTCCGCGACCGACGACACCGTGAGCGCGCCCTCGGATCCGCCCCGGACGGCGACGTCCTTCCCGGTCATCGAGCCACCCATCGGGAGTTCGGCAGCCACGAGCCGCCAGCCCGTCGCTGCGTCGTGGAGCTCCACGAAACCCTGGGTCCGGACGTCGATCGGAGCGCCGGTGCGTCCGTCCCGGACGCGGCACCGAATCCCGCCGGTCACCGGGGGCCACGG
>Ga0335397_10000899_pt1 | contig 40238 bp, 40 predicted proteins | sample MAT04_FD_205740 | JGI IMG/M metagenome (GOLD analysis project Ga0335397, IMG submission 205740) | Freshwater microbial communities from Lake Fryxell liftoff mats and glacier meltwater in Antarctica - MAT-04 (spades assembly) (version 2) ... | reverse complement strand
GTGGCAAAAGATGCTGATTTTTCTACGAATGGCTGCATATGGTTGCCTTACCTGTGGCGAATCTGCGCCAATGTTGCGCCATGTTGCCATATCTAGCGGTCACAAAACTATGGCTGAGTAGTTACCTATTTTGTGCGATTGGAAAAGGGTCTTGGGTGAGTATGGAAAAAATCAATTGAGATTGTCTGGTCATTGCCCACATCTGCGCGGCGGAGACGGTCTTGATCTTTGTTCCCGGCGAAGCAAAAGGCGAGCTTGAAAAGCGGATCGTCCACGAAAAGGTCAAGGTGCTGATCGTTGAAATTGAAACAGCAGACAAAATGACCGACCGTCAAATCATGACCAAAGTGCGAAAATACTTTGCGTGAGTCGGAACAAATTTGCCGCATCAAAAAGATTACTGAATACAAAAAGAGAGGCGCATATTTAAAAGCGCCTCTCTTTTTAATGGATACAGAATTTTCTAGCGGATGATCACCGCGTCAAAAGTGCCATTCCCATTGGCAAAAACCATTTCAATGGTGTGGGCGCCTGCGGATAATTGTCCGGGATAGTCCCAACGCTGTTGATATTTAATTGTGCTTGTTGCCCGATAGATCGTTCCCGCCAACGCTCCATCCACATACACAGACATCCTTCTATAAGTGCTGCCATCAGTGTAGAGGATACTGAACGATTGACCTATAAAGTCCATTTTGGCTGAAGCGCCGTAAGTTGACGTTATTTTATATGAACCACCGTAGGCTTGTGTATCGGCAATATCCTGCCAGTTGGGGGAGAAGAGAAAGGCGCTGTTTGTATCATCATAGATAATCTCTGAAACTGGCGGATTCGTCGCTGGTAAGGTTGCCGTAGGCATTGTCAGAGTCGCCGTCATGGGGATGGAAGTCTGGGTGACAGTTGGCAAGATTGGCATGGTCGGGGTCGCCGTCATGGGGATGGAAGTCGGGGTGGCAGTTGGCAAGATTGGCTTGGTCGGGGTCGCCGTCGCAGGGATGGAAGTCTGGACGGCAGTTGACGACGCCGGAGTTGATGTCAGCACAAATGTTGGAGTCGGCGGTACGGGGGTAGATCCAATCACTGTGTTATTTTTCAAAGTAATTCCGCCTGAGTTTACAATATACGCAGCGGCGTAAATATTATTGTTCTCAATTAGCACGTTCTGGTTTAATGAATAAACCGCAATGCTTCTTCGTATTCCATTTGTAACAGTGTTACCTGAGATCGCAGCATTTATCAACTTTCCACTTGCAACTTCCGGTTCGGGAAGCCATGAAGTAATACCTTCGTAACACCCATCAACTCTATTGTTCAACACGTTATTGTCATGGCGTTGTGCGCCCCATCCTGAATAATATTCTTCCGCCACGGTAATACCGGTTGGACGCCGTCCATCGCGAAGGTAAATACCCGTGCAGATAACCGTGTTATTTGTTGCAGTTGTATAGGGCGAGTTGTCCATATAAATATTGACACTGAAATTATCGCGCACCGTGTTATTTTCAACCATGATATTTATACCGCGCGTAATGCCGATACCTTCGCCGCAATTCTCGTAAACTGCATTGCCGCGTACGGTCACATCCTCTGCACCGACCATAATTTTAAGCGCACTTCCCCACGAACCAGTGCCGTTGCAAGTCCCTGTTCCATTTTCAGTCACGCTATGATGAATGGATGAATTTTCAAATTTAATATGCTTACCGCTGATGAGTACGCCGTGGGATGTAGTGCCCGTCACTTCAAAGCCTGAAATATTTATATAGCTTCCGCTTATCTTTATTCCATTCTGTTGAGCGTTGTTCATATTAAGAATCGCTGCTTTGCCAACAATGTTGATCGGAGAACTGGCTGTGCCAGATTTTGAAACGGTCAAGGGCAGGTTGAATTTTCCAGTGACATTTAACGTGTCGCCAGCCAACAAAACAGAAACACCTTTAGCCAGTGTCTTGAATGGCAAGGCGGCTGACCCTGAATTGGAATCGCTGCCATTTGAGTTGACATAAACCACTTTCGAAGCCAGTAGATTACCAGTCGATGCTGGCAATGCGCCTGCGCTGAAATAAACTCCCAGCGTCAGGGAAAGTGAAACCACGACGCTTATTAATCGATATATTATCTTATTCATTATTATCTCCTTATTAACAGCAAGTATTTTTTTGCCTGCATAAAGATTAACATAGCCATCATTCTCACAAGTGGCACTGGAATAGGACTTGTGTACTAGGTTCCCCCACACATCTGTAAACCCCATTTTGAACTTTGCACTTAAGCAAGATACATGTTAATAGTATTTCAAAACACCTTGAAATATCGTCAGATAACCAGAATTTTGCAGAGAATCAAAAAGGACGGGCAATTTAGCCCGTCCTTTAAGTATTTGCCGAATGCCTGACTTAATGATGCATGTAGCGCAGGATCAACAATGATAAGCCTTGAATGACCAGCGCCGATATGATGGCGGCTCCAAAAGCGGCGGCTAAACTGACTTGTTCGATCAGCAGACTCAGCGTAATGAAAAAGCCTGTGAAGGCGAACATCCCATAAAGAAGTCCACGCAAAACATGCGCCGCCGCGGCTGGACCCTGACTGCGATGGGCAAAAATCGAAAGGATGGTGACGTACAACGGAATGGTCGTCAGCAGACCCGTCAGGCGCGAGCCAATGTAGGGGGCGATCCCCGTCAGCAATAGGATAAAACTTGTCCCAATGAAGATGCGGGCGGGAATATCCCACACACCTGGTTTGGTTTCACTTTCCTTTTCCACCACATCTTTTGGCATGAGCGACAGCCCAACAATAAGCGCAACGCAGAGCATTCCAAAAATAGGCAAAAGCGGAAATGTGAAATTTTTCAACAGCGCCGTGCTGATCGAAAACGCAAGCAGGCTGCCTGCAATGGCAATTTGCCAGCGGAATTTTACAGCCAGCCAGGAATAGGTTAACGCATACGCCACGAGCGAGAGTCCGCCGCTTAAGACGCCCAAAGCCGCGTTTGCCGCGAAAGCCCTCTCATGGCTGAGTGCGACAAAGAAAATGACCGGACCGGAAGTGAGCGGCATACCCACGATCCAGCCGCTGACGGCAGGACCCCACTTTCGTCCAGCCAGACTGGCAGAGCCGATGATGATGGGAGCAAGGATTAATTTTAGAGCGAGTATGTTCATTGTTAATTACACATCCAATAGATGACCATTAATATTGAAAAATCCGCAGCCATGTGACCCAGCACAGCCGCCAGCAGACCTTCATCTTTGCGCGAGATTTGCCGCCAAACCCAGCCCGCCGAGGTGAGGATGATAACAGCAAACAGAATTGACAATGGATACACCCTGCCCCACAAGATCAGCGCATGATAACCGGAGTAAAAGACGTCGCCGATTTGCAGTTTCTTTGAATTGTTCCCAAGCACGCCGCGCCAAAAATATTCCTCGATAAACGGGTTGACCAGGGAGAAATAAGCAATGAACACGAACCACGAGGATGAATTCAACCCAATCGATTGAAGTTGCGCAGGCAGATCTTGTACAACACCAAATACGCCCCAAAGAAAATACAGTCCAATTCCGCTGGTACAGCAACAAAGCATGCTGATCAAAATCCATTTTGGATTTGTGCTTTTGAAAAGAAAGCTGACAGGGATTTTGGACTGCACAGCCGCAAGCACAAGCAAAATTGCGACATGAAATCCGATCAACGTGAACCAGGCGCTTTTAAATAAAAATAATCCCGCCCAGACGGCGAGATAGGGAAGGATGGGAGCAAACCATTTTTTGTCTGTCATAAATATGGAGGTTCTCACGTTGAAAACGTGACCTACAGAATTAACTGACTTCCGTGATGATCGTGTTCTTTGCACCGGCAGAAATTAATGCACCCGCAACAGACTCGGCTTTCGCCTGTTCGACCAACGCGATCATGTTGCCGCCCCGCCCGCCGCCGCTGAGTTTTGCACCGAGCGCGCCCGCTTTACGCGCGGCTTCCACCAACTTGTCCAACTCGGGCGAGGAGACTGTCAACGCCTGCAAGTACTCGTGGTTTTGATCCATGAGTTCGCCAAGCAGTTCGGGCTTTCCGCTTTCGATGGAACGCCTGCCGATCAATGCGATCTGCGCGATCTCGTTGAAGATGCTTTCAATATTGTACTGGTCGCTCCGCCACAAACGGCGCACGTCGCCAACGGATTCTTTTGTAGGCGCAGGAATGCCCGTATCGCCGATGACAATGGTAAACGGCTTACCCACTTTGAATGTTTCTATCGGTTTATCTTTGATGAAGTAAACGGGTTTTTCATAGGTGATGACCGTATTGTCAATTCCAGATGGCGTGCCGTGATGAAGTTTTTCGATCTCGTAAGCCAGAGTATTGACTTGTTCATTTGTCAGCGGATGCGACAGGTGCAATGCGAACGCGCGGATCAATGCGACGGAAACCGCTGCGCCCGAGCCGAGTCCTGCTGCGACGGGGATGGTGGACGAAATATTTATTTCGAGTGTGGGAGATTGCGAAATGCCGAAGAGTTGAAAGAGTCTTAGAATAACCGAACCAACTGGATGGTCGGCAGGAAGCGAATTAAGCTCGGCGTGCAGGTCTATGCCCGGGGCGTCAATCCAAATCCCTTTGCGGGGCGAATCCAAAACTTCGACATCCACATGAATTTGTGTGACGGGGACAGCGAGCGCGGGGCGGCTGTAAACCGCTGCATGTTCGCCGAGGAGGATGATCTTGCCGGACGCGGATGCTTTCACGAGAGATAAAAAATCGCCAGTACGGCAACGGCCCAGAGGATCATTGCGACTTGGAACGGGCGGTCGGATAATAAAATTTCCTCCGGTGCGCCACCCGCGTGTTTAACTTCGATCAGATAGAGATAGCGGAAGATGGTGTACATCACAAATGGGATGGTGAGCATCATGCCGTGGTTGTCCGGGAGGTTGGGCGCGGAGAAAGTGTAAAGCGAGTAGGCAACGATGGTTGTGCCTGAGACAATCATGATGTATTGGTCGAGGAGTGGGAGTGTGTAGCCTTCGAGCACTTTGCGATGCGAGCCTGCGCCATGTGTCAGCAGTGCCAGTTCGGCGCGGCGTTTGCCAAAGCCGAGGAAGAGTGCGAGCAGGGACATCACCACATAAAGCCAGGGTGAAAACCTCTGCACCTGGATCAATGTAACACCCGCGTGAACTCTGAGGACAAACCCGGCGGCGATGACCAGCACATCAATAATTGGAATATGCTTGAGCCATTTTGAATATGCCATGTTGATCAGGAAGTAAACGATCAGCACAGTTTCAAAACCGCGCGTGAGCATGAACGCCAAACCAAGCGTGACGATAACTAAAACAATGCCCGCGACCCAGGCAACGCTGACTGGCAATTTACCAGCGGCGATGGGACGGTTTTTCTTTTCGGGGTGCTGGCGGTCTGCTTCCACATCTGCGAGATCATTGAAGATGTAAACGCTGGAAGAGATGAGACAGAACAGCCCAAAGCCCGCGAGGGTTCGCAGAAAAGAATCCACATTGAGGAGTTGTTTGTCAAATACAAGCGCGGCAAAGATGAAGACATTCTTTGTCCACTGGCGCGGACGCATGGTTTTGATTAAGGCAGTTAGCATGCGTCTATTTTACCTGATACAATATTTTCATGCCGAAAATCCGTTTGGATGTTTTATTGATGGAGCGCGGACTTGCCGAGTCGCGCGCAAAAGCACATGCACTGGTCATGGCGGGACAGGTGCGAGTGAACGATCAAGTGGCGCTCAAACCTGCCACTGCGATAGATCCAAAATCCACACTGACAGTAGATCACGGCCCGCGCTTCGTCTCGCGCGGCGGCGAAAAACTGGATGCGGCGCTGGAGGCTTTTGCAATAGACGTCAAAGGGCTGGTTTGCGCCGATGTGGGCGCATCCACGGGCGGATTTACCGATTGCATGTTGCAGCGCGGCGCGGAAAAAGTCTACGCGATTGACGTAGGCAAAGGCATTCTGCATTGGAAGTTAAGAAACTATGCGCGAGTCATTGTCATGGAAGAGACCAACGCGCGCCATGTTCAGTCATTGCCTGAACCAATTTCATTTGTCACCATTGACGCATCTTTTATCTCATTGAAAATATTATTGCCTGCCGCAAAGAATTGGCTGACTGAAGATGCCCAACTCCTGTGTTTGATCAAACCCCAGTTTGAAGCGGGCAAAAAAGATGTTGCGCGCGGCGACGGCGTGATCCGCGATCCTGAAATCCACAGACAGGTTTTGCTGGATATACTTTCATTTGCAAAACAAAATGGCTTCGGCTTGCGCGGATTGATCAAGTCACCGCTGCTGGGGCCGAAGGGGAATGCAGAGTTTTTAGTCTGGCTTGATCTTCACTCGGAAGGCAAGTCGGTTGAAGAGTTGGTGGAAATTGCAATGAGTAATACAATTACTCAAGAGGAGATTGCTTCGGACGGAAAAGTGTCCTCGCAATGACGTGATAATCAAATGAACTGTCCAAAATGCAATGCTGACCTGGTGAAAAAATATTACAAAGGCATGATCGAAGTGGACTCATGTCCCAACTGCCGCGGCATGTGGCTGGATTTCAACGAGCTGGATAAATTGGAAGATGTCGTTTTTGACGATGACGCGCACAAAGGTTCCCTGGTGCATTTTCAATCAAACACAAATTACCCCTGCCCGCACTGCGGCACAAGCCTGGATGAATTCCAATATCGTTTATATGACCTAAAGTTGGAGTGTTGTGCCGAGAACAGTCATGGCTTCTGGCTCGATGCGGGAGAAGACGAACGCGTGATGACGTTCATGCGTCAGCGCGCGGGGAATATTCAACGCAAAATGGATGCTGAATCCACGTGGAAGCAAACGCTAAAAGAGATGCATTTGTTTTTGAAAACGAAAAAAAAGTAACCTGCTACTCATAATACTCAGGTTGATATGGCGAAGCATGGCATTGTGACTCTCCCAAAATATCATCAATCGTCATATTTTCGCGGCGCTTTTCTGCGGGGTGATAGTGGACATGCACCCGCCTCACATTTGGAATTTCATAAATTAGTTTTTCCTCCACACAACTGGAGATGAAGTCGCCATCGCGCACACTCAAAGCGCCGTCAATGCCAATCGTCACATTGATCACGATGTGAGGTCCGAAACGATGCGCTTGTAATTCCTCCAACTGTTGAACGCCTTGCACATCCTTCAACAAAACTGCAATCCGTTCTGCAAGGTCACGATTGGGGACAACGCCCATCAAATCGGTGGATGACTCCCGCAGAACAAAAATGCCTGTCCGCATGATCAAAAACGCCACGAGCGCGCCTGCCAGCGGATCCACCCACGGCAACCCTCGCTGACCGAGGAAAATACCGATCGCTGCGGCGGAAGCAGAGAAAACGTCATTACGATGATCGTAGGCAAGAGCGTCTACAACGGGGTTTTGAGTCTCACGCCCAAGGTTGCGAATGTAATATGTGAGAAAATTTTTTATGGCGACAGTCCCAAGCGCAACCCACAGTGCAAATGGATGCGCGCCCTGGGAACTGGTCAATCCATCCACCAAATCCCAGACCTTATCCACTGAATCCCAAAAAACCGCAAACGCCGTTGCGACAATGAATGAACCAATCACCATGGAAGCGATGCTCTCCATTTGACGATGCCCATACGGATGCTCACTATCCGCAGGTTTGTTGGCAAGGCGCACGAAGATGCTGGCAGCGATATAGTACGCCACATCAGAAGTTGAGTTGATCCCTTCTGCCAGCAAAGCGGGACTGTGTCCCAGTATGCCAAAGATCGTCTTGATGATGGCAAGCAGAATATTGACACCCAGCCCAAGATTAATAGCCAACAAACTTTTACGGTCGCGTTCATTAATCATGCGTTGATTGTACAGGTTTTTGTTTTCAAACAACATTGATGAAACTCATGTCTTCTGAAAAAAAAGCTCCCACATGATTGCGGGAGCTTTTGATATTATGCCTTGCTTCTTCGCAAAAAGAATTTTGTGGTCTCTTCCGCCAGGGCGGGCATGAGCGCAAGGCTGAGCACCACACCCCATTCACGACTAGTCAGGAAATGTGTGTTAAAGATCGGTTGCAGGAATGGCACCGTGCATACAATCAGCAGCAATGAGATGGAAACTCCAACCGCGTATTGCATATATTTATTCGAGAAGACGCCGATTGAAAACAGCGAAGCGCGCTCCGAGCGAACAGTATAGGCGCGGAACAATTCACAGAGCGACAACGTGACGAACGCCATTGTCTCAGCAGTTTGGACATCGATTCCGCGCCAGTCATGCGCGAGGACAAAGGACAGCACGTTCGCGCCAGACGGGATGATTGATCCTGCTTCGAGATGCCATACCAGCCCCATGACAAACGCGCCCAATACAGCGCCCGTTTGCACAAAAGTTTGAATAACGATGCCCAATCCCATCGAGCGGTTGACGATCGGCTCGGACTTGGCACGCGGCTTTTGATCCATAATATCGGGATCACCTTTTTCCATGGCGAGAGCCAGCGCAGGAGCTCCGTCTGTGATCAGATTGAGCCACAAGAGTTGAATGGCTGTCAGCGGAGCAGGCAAGCCTGCCAGCGTGGCGAGGAAGATGATCATGATCTCTGCCACGTTTGAAGAAAGCAGGAAGAACACGAATTTGCGGATGTTGCTGTAAATAACACGTCCCTGCTCCACCGCTGCGACGATACTTGCATAGTTATCGTCGGTGAGGACCATGTCTGCAGTTTCCTTGGCTACGTCTGTGCCGGTGATGCCCATTGCCACGCCGATGTCGGCGCGTTTGATGGCGGGCGCATCGTTCACGCCGTCACCCGTCATTGCCACAATTTCATCATTGGCTTGCAGCGCATCCACGATACGCATTTTATGCTCAGGGGAAACACGGGCAAAGACATCTGTATCCTCGATGACAGTCTTGAGCTGCACATCGTCAAGTTCATCGAGTTGCGCGCCTGTCATCACTTTCTTGCCGGGGCGCAGGAGACCGATCGCTTCGGCAATGGCTTTGGCAGTGTTGGGAAAGTCACCTGTGATCATCACCGTGCGGATGCCCGCATGACGAGCATGTTCGAGAGCAGGTTTAACTTCGGTGCGCGGCGGGTCGATCATGCCTGTTAGACCAACAAAGACAAGATTCTTTTCCAAATCATCGGCTTTTATTTTTTCGGGATCATCAGGAACGTCTTTTTCCAGGCGATAGGCAAGACCGATCACGCGCAATGCATCTTTAGTCATTGCGTCGTTTGCGGCGAGGATGCGTTCCTTGGCTTCGCTGGTCATTGGCTGGGGTTTATCGTCCATGCCTTGATATTGCGTGCAAAGATCGAGCACAATATCGGGCGCACCTTTGACAGCGATCACATTCCAATCTTTATGTTTCTCATCATGGAACGGAGAAAAATCCTCTGCCTGCGGGTCAAGCACATTATGAATGGTGATCATGCGTTTGCGTTCTGAGTCAAACGGCACTTCATTTTCACGCGGATAGGCTTCGTCAATGTCAACATGAATCGCTCCAGCCTTGGCAGCTGCCACTAGCAGTGAACCCTCTGTCGGGTCGCCGACGATGCGGTACGTCTGCTGTGATTCGTTTTCACCTGTTGTTTCAATAGTGGCGTCGTTATTTATTAATCCAAGCCAAAGCGTGGAAAGAATTGCGGGATATTTTTTTACATCCACTTTTGCGCCATCAATTTGAAATTCACCATTGGGCGCATAGCCTGTCCCCGTCACGTTGATGAACTGGTTATCTGCCCAGACGCGGGTAACGGTCATTTCGTTTTGAGTCAATGTTCCAGTTTTGTCGGAACAAATGACAGTTGCCGAACCAAGCGTCTCAACCGAGGATAACTTGCGGATGAGCGCGTGGCGCTGGATCATCTCGCGCATTCCGAGCGCAAGGGATATCGTCACAACGGCAGGGAGTCCTTCTGGAACCGCGGCAATCGCCAAGCTAATGGCAATGATAAATACTTCTGTGATCTGCTCTGCAAACTCCTGGAAATACCCCAGCGGACTTGTGAACAGTTCGCTGATATTCGTTTGGTTGATCAGCGCGACGATGAAAACAACCGCGACTAGGATCAGCGAGCCAATGCTAAGCGACCTGCCGAGTTGGTCAAGCCTGCGCTGCAAAGGCGTTTCTTCGGTCTCTACATTTTGGAGCATGGTGGCGATCAAGCCCAGTTGGGTGTGCATGCCCGTGCTGGTGACCACACCGCGCCCGCGTCCATAATTGACGAGCGTGCCCATGAAAGCAGTATTCTTCCTATCGCCCAGCGGAACGTTTTTCTCAAGCACAGTCGCCGCGTTCTTTTGCACGGGAAGTGATTCGCCAGTGAGCGAAGCCTCCTCCACGCGCAAATTTATCGCTTCAAGCAGACGCAGGTCAGCAGGGATGAAATTCCCTGCCTCAAGAAAAACGATGTCGCCAGGCACGAGGTTATAGGAAGGCACAGAACGGCGCGCGCCGTCGCGCAATACCTGCGCGTCAGGCGCGGCGAGTTTTTTGAGCGCCGCCAAAGCCTGCTCCGCGCGTTGTTCCTGCACAATGCCCAACACCGAGTTCAGCACAACAATTGCCATGATCGCGGCGGCTTCCACATAATCGCCAAGCAGGGCGGATATAACAGAAGCCACGATCAGCAGGATCACAACAAAATTATTCAATTGCGCCCATAACAAAGCCAGGAAGCCCGGTCGCGGCGCCGCTTTTAATTGGTTAGGTCCATACTGTTGCAAGCGCTTATCCACTTCTTCAGAGGATAGCCCTTCATTCCGTACTTCAAGATGATTCAAGACCGCCTGTGCTTCCAGCGCATGCCAGTCATGTTCGTGTTGATCTTCTTCGGTTCCGGTTACAGACATCTGTCTTCTCCAAAAGCTAATTATGTCAAAAAAAGACCACCACGTAGAACGTGGTGGTCTTGCCAACGCCAGTAAGCGCATGATCGCCGATGGTCCGCTATGCGGACCAATGGTATGACGACGATCTATCCTGTGGGAGACAGGTAGCTACTCCCCAACCATAGACAGTGTACACCACTGTTAAAGTCACTGTCAAGGAAAAGGGTTAACAATTCTGTTCAGATGTATAATATTTAAAATAGTCGATAGTTCAATTGCGGAGGGAACATGCCTGTCATAAAAACACCCACAACACGGGGAGAGTTCAAGGCGTACTATGCGCTTCGATACAAAGTATTACGCGAACCCTGGGGTCACCCAAAAGGGACTGAAAAAGACGATTACGAACCGATCAGTGAACATTTCATGGCTGTGGATGAAAAAACTTCGGAAGTTTTGGGTGTGATCAAACTGTTTGAAAAAACACCCGAGGTGGGGCAGGTTTCCCATCTTGCCATTGCGACAGAACACCAACACAAAGGGATCGGAAAGTTTCTGGTCGAAACCGTGGAAAAGCGCGCGCGCGAACGCGGATACAAAACTCTGGGCGCCATGGCACGCGTCACAGCGACTGCCTATTTTGAAAAACATGGGTATCACGTAGCGGGAATTCCCACACCTCATCTGGGAACCTCACATTTGGTGTGGATGGAAAAAGAGTTGTAAACCTGAAATATAAAAACAGGACTTGCCCAGCGAGCAAGTCCTGTTTTTATATTAAGGTCCAGATCTAATCCACGGGTTGCGGTTTGGGCGACCGAACAAATAACCCAACAATGAGATTGAAAGCTGACTTGAAAGGAATGAACAACCAGTCCACTAATTCGTTGACGATGCCGATGCCCTTCGCCAGCCAGGACAGAACAAAGCGGAATTTTTGTAGGAATGGGCTATGAGCATAAGCAAGAGCCAGCGCAATGGTCAGGATCGAAATTCCAAAGCGCAGAAGGTCCGGGATCGCAATATGCCAGACCTGATCGAGGATCAACTCCACACCGATATTTAAGACAAGGATATAAGCTGCCTGCTTCAGGATCGGTTCCCGTTCCACCGCGTAGCTGAATACACCTGCCGCATAGCGCATCGTCAGAATACCGATGCCCACGCCCACTAATACGACCCAAATCTTATTTGAAAGTGAGACGGCTGCGACCACATTATCAATACTGAAGATGAGGTCCATGACTTCCACTGTCACCACCGTTGCCCAGAATGACCGCACCTTGATCGGCGTGATTCCCCCATCCTCGTCACTGTCTCCAGACATATCTTCGAGGCTGTCAAATGCCAGATGGATCAAATACACTGCCCCGATCAATTTGATCCACGAATTGTGGATCAAAAAACTTGTTAGAAAAAGCATTGCCCCACGGCCCAAATACGCTCCCAGCAAACCAACCCGCAGCGCTGCCATCCTTTGATATCCAAGGAACGGGTGCAGCATTGCGCCAAGTTTTTTCAATCCGCCTGGCCAGGGTATTTCCTGATTATCGGGCAGCGGCGAAACAAGAGCTCCGATCACAGCCGCATTATCAATGGATAATATTCCTTCAAGGAATATCAACTGCAAAATGATTACCAAAACAGGCCAATACTCGTTCATTTAATTCTCCGTAGCGCCATAGTGTAGATACAGCCGCGGCACTTGTTTCAAAAATTTTTTTACAAAAAAAAAATGAAGACACCACATATCCGTGATGTCCTCGCCCATGCAATACATAATAGTCCATGTTGATGGCAACACAACCTGCGGTTGCGTGAATGCAGGCGGCTACGCCCCGAACGATCATTAGTGTATCCATTCACAAATGGATTGTCAAGCGACATACCCAGACAAAAGTATTTGGAAACGGGTACAATTTGTCCCATGATTAAGATCAAATCACACCTTGTTTACTTCTTTATCACAGTCATTGTGATCGCCTTGTTGACTCTCTTCGGTCCGGAAGAAAAATCACTCGGCGCGAATGTGCGGATCGTCTACCTGCACGGAGCCTGGGTCATCGCCGCGGAAGCCGCCTTCATCTCCGCCGCCCTGTCCGGACTTTTAGGCTTGGTCCTGCGCAAGGATATTTTCCACGCCTGGAGCGCCGCGCTCGGTCGCACGGGCATCCTCTTTTGGGTCACATACCTGCCGCTTTCATTATTCGCCATGAAAACCAACTGGAACGGACTATTCCTCGCTGAACCGCGTTTCCGCCTGGCCATGATCTTCGCGGTGACAGGCACTTTGCTTCAGATCGGTTTGTGGCTTTTCAACATCTCCTGGCTTACATCCTTTGCAAATATTCTTTATATCGTCGCCTTGCGCGTGATCTTTGCATCGGCTCAAAATATCATGCACCCGCCTCCATCGCCGATCTTCAACTCGGGGAATTATGTCATCATTGGCTTCTTCATTGGGCTAAATCTGCTGTCCTGGCTGGCCGCATATTTCCTCACACGCTGGTTCCTGACCATCAAATCAAATAATGAAACCGCCTAAAATTATCCCAACCGAACGACTCGCTCTCCGCAAACCGCGCATGGACGATGCTCCCGCTGTGTTCGATGGCTGGGCAAAATACCCCGAAGTGACGCGCTTCCTCACCTGGCATCCGCACGAAAATATTGAGCAGACCGAAGCGCTAATGAAACGATCCATGGCCGGCTGGGAAGGAGACACAAACTTCCGCTACCTGCTGGAAATCAAAGAGAGCGGCGCCCTGGCTGGGATGATCGAACTACGACTGGAACGGGAACCTTTCAAAATAAGTTTCGGATATGCCGGCGCGTATACCCAATGGGGAAAAGGCTACATGACCGAAGCCGCCCGCGCCTGCATCCAGTGGGGATTCGAGCAGCCAGCCGTTTACCGTATCTACGCCACCGTGGATGTGGAAAACATCCCCTCACAGCGCGTGCTGGAAAAAGCAGGAATGCAGCGCGAAGGAATTTTGCGCAGGGAAAGCATCCACCCAAACATCAGCCCAGAGCCGCGTGATTGCTACATTTACGCGATAGTAAAATAATCTTATTTCGCGCAAAAGCAACACACTCCAAAACCACACAGAATTTGAGCCGCCCATGTCCCTGCTAAACAAAATCAAAACAAAATGGTGGATTGAAATTGCAGCCCTCGCTCTCATCTCCGCGCTGATCTACCTGTTGAGCATTAACAAGTTTTCCTACTACCGCGATGACTGGTATTACGCCTACGACGGCTACATAGCCGGACCCTCCATTTTCAAAGTCATGTTTAGTTCCGACCGCCCCGCGCGCGGAATTTTCTTCGGCATCTATTATTTTTTATTTGGCGCACAGTCTCTGCCCTATCACATCGGAATTTATGTCTGGCGATTGCTTGGCGCATACGGCGCCCTATGGCTCTTTCATATATTGTGGCCCCGCCAGCGCACCGCCAATTTTTCAATGGCGCTACTTTTTCTGGTTTATCCCGGTTTCCTGTGGTGGCCCGAGGGAATTGAATATCAACCCATGGTCGCCAGCGTTGCGTTGCACACGTTCTCCTTCGCCCTCACGCTCGCCGCGATTCGAGCCACAGGCAAAACCACACAAGCCGCTCTTTGGGCTTTCTCCATCCTCACAGGTCTGACCGCCGTCGCCCTCGTTGACTATGCCGTCGGCATGGAAGCCTTTCGCATCCTCTGCATCTTTTTATTCGTCATCAAATCTCAACCCAACCTCGCCCTTTTTCGCAAAATCCCCCAAGCCCTGCGCGCCGCCCTAATCCCGTTCACGATTCCCCTGCTCTTCATCATTTGGAAAATCTTCATTTTTACAGGCGACAGAAAAGCAACGGATATTGGAGAGCAAACCAGCGTCCTGGTCCGCACGCCGGCGGAAACAGTATCAGCATGGGGAGCGCATCTCTTCTCAAGCGCGTTAAATGTATCTGCGCTGGCTTGGTGGACACCGCTCAAAATGCATTATTCCTTTCTCCAGCAAAATGACATGTGGATCGGTTTCACAATTGCGACAATTTCCATCGCCCTGACTGTTATCGCCGCCCGCTTCATCACTGCCCCGAATCCTGATTCCCAACCCGAAGCAGTTTCCAACGCTGACAATTTCCCGCTCAACGCCATCTGGCTTGGATTGGCAGGCGTGGTCTTTGGTCTATTACCTGTAATCATGGTGAATCGTTTTGTCATTTTCAAAGCCTACTCGCATTACGCCCTACCTGCCTCCCTTGCAGGAGTCATTCTGATCGTTGGGTTGATCCACGCTCTGTCATCCAAAAAACTACAATTGATTCTTATCTCATTACTGGTCGGTATCGCAACACTCACTCACCGTGGAGTTGCAATCAAAGCCGCCGACGAACAGCAAACAATCCGTGATTTCTGGTGGCAGGTTTACTGGCGCATTCCCAAAATTCAGGAAGGCACAATGCTGGCTGTCCTTTATCCATCCATTGACTATGGCGAAGATATAGAAATTATCAGCGGACCCGCAAATTTTTTATATTATCCACAGCCTCAGCCTGGGCTGGAACTTGTCAAATATAAACTGGGAGCCACTCGTTTTGACACACAAGGGATTCAAAATATTTTGGGTGAGAAGGCAAAAATAAGCAAACTGTACCGCAGTCACACCATGTTCCTGAACTATCGCAGGACGTTGGTAATGAACCAGCCGTCTGCTAAATCATGTGTCCACGTTATTGATAATCGCTGGATCGAACGTTCCCAGTTTGACACAGACGAAACCGCCCAACTGTTTCCCCATTCAAAAATAGAATTTGCGCTGACCGAAAATAAAACAGCCTCACCCCCGCTCCCGTTGGGTTTTGCCTTCGGCGCAGAGCCTGCCCACGGTTGGTGTTTCTACTATCAAAAAGCCGAACTCGCCCGCCAGCAAGGTGACTGGGAATCTGTTGCCGCAGTCGGCGCAGAAGCCGAAGCCCTCGGTCTTGTCCCGGCCGACCCCATCGAGTGGATGCCTTTCCTGCAGGCCTACGCTTATCTCAGTCAAACCGAAAAAGTGGAAGTCCTCGCTGCCCAATTCAAAGGTGACTCGTTCCACACTCAGCAGTTCTGCGAAATCCTCAGCCACATGGACAAAAACGGTTATACTCTACAACCTAAAATACAAAGCAAGATCAACAACCTATTTTGTAAACCGTAGATTATTATTTCGTAGTTGCGACTTCAATCGTTTTTTTGTTGCCAAACAAAAAATATAAAGCGCGGATAGGATAAAATCCACCCGCGCTTTTTTACTGCGTTTTTTTACTTCTCACTTATTACTTTTCACTGGAAATCCATGTCACTCCTCACTGTAAGTTCACTCTCCAAATCATACGGTCCCACTGATATTTTCAGCGGGGTATCCTTCTCCGTGGTCAAGGGCGCGCGCATGGCCATTGTGGGACCAAACGGAATCGGCAAGACCTCGCTCATGCGAATCCTCGTCGGCGTTGACCAACCCACCTCGGGAACAGTATCCCGCACACGCGGAGTCCGCATCGGCTACCTGTCGCAGGAAGCAGATTTCCAAATGACGGGCACGATCTGGACGGCCTGTGAAGCCGTCTTCGAGCATTTCAAAGCAGAGCAGGAGGAATTGCATCGCCTTGAAGGGTTGATGTCTGACCCCTCTGCGCAGCTAGAAGAAGTGATGGAACGCTACGGCAAATTGCAGGAAGAATTTGAGCGGCGCGGCGGCTACACCTACACAACCAAAATCCAACAGGTATTAACAGGGCTGGGATTTAGCGAAGCCGACTATCAACTTGACCTTGACCATCTCTCCGGCGGTCAGCGCACACGCGGATTTCTCGCCCGCCTGCTGCTCGAAGACCCAGACCTGCTCCTGCTCGATGAACCCACCAACCACCTTGACATCGCCGCCGTGGAATGGCTCGAAGGATATTTGAGTCAATGGGAAGGCGCGGCCATCATCATTTCGCATGACCGTTTCTTTTTGGATAAAGCCAGCAATGCGATTTTGGAAATGTTCCCCGGCGCAACAGAAAATTATCGCGGCAATTACAGCGCGTATCTCAAACAACGCGTCGAACGCATGGCGCGCCGTCAGGAAGTTTTTGACAGCGAAAAAGAAAAGCTGCAAAAAGAAATGGAATACATTCGCAAAAATGTGGCAGGGCAAAATGTGCTGCAAGCCAAGGGCAAGCTCAAACGCATCTCGCGCATTATCCAAGCCATCGAGCAGATCGGCATGGAAGCCGCGCTCAAACAAAAGTGGAGCGAGACCGCCAGCGAAGTTTCTGTCACCATGTCCATTCTCGGCGTGGACGAAGCTGGACGCCGCATCAATGCGTTGCAGTCCCCTGTGCGCGCGTTGCCCAATTTGCATTTGCGCCTCGCTCAAGCCGCGCGCTCAGGCGATATGGTCATCCGCACTGAGAATCTCAAAGTGGGATTCTCTGACAAATTTTTATTCTCATCTCCAAACATTGATTTACGGCGCGGCGACTGTGCCGCGTTGATCGGACCGAACGGCGCGGGCAAATCCACTTTTCTGAAGACGATCCTCGGTCAGATCCCGCCGTTGGAGGGGGAAGTGACTCTGGGAGAGAGTCTGCACATTGGGTATTTCGCCCAGGCGCACGAAAGCCTTAATCCGCAAAAAAGTGTGATCGACGAAATTATGGACACCACCGGCTGGGTGCCACAAAAGGCGCGCGAGTATCTCGGCAAATATCTATTCTCCGGCGACGACGCCTTCAAGATGGTATCCATGCTCTCCGGCGGCGAACGCGGACGTCTCGCGCTGGCGAAACTCGCTTTGCAGAATACGAACCTGCTCCTGCTCGACGAACCCACCAACCATTTGGATATCCCCTCGCAGGAAATCCTCGAAGCCGTGCTGGATGATTACGAAGGCACGATCCTGCTCGTCACCCATGACCGTTATCTCGTGGATGCCATCGCCACCCAAATTTGGGAAATCGATACAGATGAATCGCACCTGATCATCTTCAAGGGCATCTATTCTCAATTGAAGGAAGAACGCGAAAAGGATTTGGCGCGGCGCAGCGTTGCACAGGCAGAGCGTGAGGCGGCAGCCCCAGTGGCTAAGAAAAAAGACGCGCCAAAAGCCAAGCCTGCCAGCAGCACGAAGGAAGAAAAACAAAGAATTGCGAAGTTGCAGAAAATGGAAAACAAGATCGCCGAACTTGAAAAAAAACTAAATGAGATCGGCGAGAAACTGGCACATCCTCCCAAGGACGCAGGCGAAGTTATAAAACTGGCGAAAGAATACGACCTCGCGCAAAAAGAAATGGATGCAACACTGGCAGAGTGGGAAGGGTTGCAGGGGTAAGCATGTTTGCTATAATTGGCAAAAAGGAGTTCAAGTGATTTATATTATTCGTGACAAAGCTACGCCTGAACAAATCAAAGATATGCTTCAAATGCTCCAAACCTATATCAAACTTGCAGTTGACATAGATCGTGGTATTTTAGCTGGTGGCGGCGCAATGCACGCTGATTGCGAAGGGGTTTTGTTGGAAGATGGAAGTCAGCAGGAATTTATTTGGGGAGCAGATTGGGACCCAAAGGCTCAACTGGTTACTTTTGAATCACTTATTAATATTCGCCCTCGTCAAAATAACCCATCAATGGAAATCCTTGACCCGAAAATCTGTCAAAAGGTAACCGAAGTCACAGTTCGATTATTAGGTGGCGTATGAAGGACTGGACTGCAATCCGTGAAAGATACATGAAAGACGAATTGCCTGTCCGCCTGGGTGGACTTGCCGCCAATTTAAGCCGCATTAAATCCTTTTCAGCAAATGAAAACAGCCGTGAAACGGTTGCCAGCCTGATTGATGAAAGTAAAATGTTTATCGAATGGACTGCCGCACAAGCAGAGATAAATACAGCCTCCGTCATGGTTGATATGCAAGTTCAATTGGTGCTCTGGCAAATCCGCTGGGACAGGATTTGGAAAGATGACGTTGAACGCAAACAGATTGCTGAAAAATCTGGAATGTGGTCAAAACAGATTTTGGAATTATCGGGATTGCTAAAATAAACATAGCATGCGCACAAAAAGAAGTGGATGCAACACTGGCAGAGTGGGAAGGGTTGCAGGGGTAACCTTTCTACTTCGAAAAGAGCTGCAAGAACTTTGTATTAGCATATAATAAAAATACGAATGTATTGCTCGCAAAAATGGAGGTTATATGTCAGGACAACAGGTAATTTCGGATTTCATCCAAGAATTAATCGAACTCGCAAACAATAATTTGGAAAGTCTCAACAAAGATAATCTCTCGCCATTAGAGGTCGATAATATTCTTGAACAGGCTCAAGCTGATTTAAATATCGCAAAAGCTTATGAATATTGCCTCGCACCATGACCTTCGTCAACTTAACTTAGCTACTAATGACGTAAAAATGATACTTTCAGATTTGGACAATTTTGTCAATTTGTTCTACAACCACGCTACAAATTGCAAGCATAAAAAGAAGAAATTAATATGGAACAAAACAACCAAGCTATTTCAACCTTGTAGTGCCTGCAAACATCCAATTTAATCATTTCAATACCCCAATCTCAAATGACTGTAAGAATCTCGCCCATGTAAACGAAGGGTTCCTAAATTCCCGTCTGCCTCCGCCAAATCTCAGCAAGGGAAATCCTCTTTTCAGCCAACAAACCCATAGTTTCCACTTGAAACCTAAGATATATTGCCGAGAAAGTATATTTTCTCGGCAATATATTTATTTTTCCTGACGAGATATTTGAAAAACTCGCCGAGACTTTGTTATAATCAAGGCGGAATTTAGTCTTTTCACGGTAGCACCTGGAGGAATCATGGCGAAGAAAATCACAGCCATTCGCAAGTATCGCCCCGAGATCAAGCGGGAGCAGACACGTCAAACGCCGCAATTGGTGGAGGATATTGCCCAACGCACAGGGTTGAACGAGGGCGAGATCCGCTTTGTGGTGTATGAATTGCGCGATGCCATTTTGATGGCGCACCGTCATGGGCAGGCGGTCAAGATCGAAGGGCTGGGCACGTTCACCCCCACCATCCGCATGGATGGCTATTTCGATATCCTTTTTCGCCCCGAGTCGGATATGCTGAGACAGTTGAACGACACCACAAAGTTTTATGCAAAAATCCTGAACAAGTCTGCCATTGGGAAATCGGCGGATGACTTGGCCATGCTATGGAATTCAGAGCATCCGGATGATCCAATAGAAGGAGAGTAGTACAATACCAGCCATATCACTTGCTCCCTCGCGGCTTAGCCCCGAGGGAGCATTACAAAGCACGAATTCTTATTAAGGAGACCATCACATGGAAGCAATTTCTTTTAACGGTAAAACTTACAACAGTCTCGAAGAAATGCCTGCCGACCAGCGCGCTGCTTATGAGCAGGTGATGGCGTTTATGAAAGATGAAAACAACAACGGTATTCCCGATCTGTTGGAGGGTGACGTTGTCCAAAAGATGCTGGGAATGGCAAGCACGCGTGTCGTGGTCAACGGACAGGAGATGCAGAGTCTTGACTCTCTGCCGCCCGAAGCGCGTGCCAAATTTGAAAAAGCAATGGCGAAATTGAGTCAACTTGGGCTTCTCTCGTCAGGGGCGCAAGGGACATCCCAGCCTTCATTTCAGTCCGCGCCGCAAATTGCGCCGAGAGAACCCTCGTTCACGCAATCCCCTTCGGTTGCACAATCCTCCCCATCCGCGATCTCGGAAGATTCGGGGGCGCGCACTGGGATTATCATCGTTGCGGTGATTCTGGCGGTGCTTTTAGTATGCGCTCTGGTCGCAGTGGGATTTATGCTCCTGAATCGTTAATCAACCCTCACCCTAGCCCTCTCCCTTTAGGAGAGAGACTCCCTTCCCCCGGATATGAACGAAGAAGTCATCAGCCCACCCGTCAATAATCAATCCATCCTCAGCCTTGTGTTTGGGATATTAACCATCCTGTCGTTTTGCACAGGCTTGATTCCCATTCCATTTACAGGATTCATTTGCTTCCCCGCCAGCTTCCTGCTTGGATTTCTTGCGCTGATATTCGGGACAATTTCCCTGGATCAAATCCGAAGGCAGAACGAATCCGGCCGTCCCATGGCATGGATCGGTATCATGGCTGGGGGATTTATTTTTATGTGCATGATGTGCATGGTCATCGCGATTGCGGCGCTTTTCATCTTCACGCCTAACTCCATCCCTATGCCGCCCTTCATTCAACAGTTTCAACTTTAATAAAACTAATAATCGACAACGCCCTTCTTACTTTTTACGCTATTACTTTACAACTTGCGAATCCTTCCCCTCTCGGTTATCCTTGCCCGTGGGAGTGGTTAGGTCCCGGTGGGCTTCCTGGTCTTCAACACCAGTGGCGGGTCGCGTTGCGGGCCGCGGTGGGTTCGTCTCCCATCCACTCCCGCCTATTCTCTGGACGATGGACAATGGACGACAAACCATTGTCCATCGTCCATTGTCAAAAAGGTATATCAATGTCAACCATCGAAATTGAAGTTCTTACAAATTTTGTAGCACGCATTTTCCGTATTGAAGATGTAACCAGCGGCGACCCACAAAAGGGATTCTTCGCGCGTTATCGCGGTCAACTGCTGGATGAAGATTCCGCCGCCCTTTACGACCGTTTGGCTGATTCTCTCATCCCGTACAATATCATCCCCTTATTCAAGATCGAAGACGGGCGGCAGGTGATCTATCTTGCGCCGAAACCGCCGGAGCCGAAGAAGGATAAAGTTTCCACGAACATCATCCTGTTCGTGCTGACCGTATTCAGCGTGATGCTGGTCGGCGCACAGCCCGAAGGCGCAATGCCTCAAGACTTTGCGGGGCAAATGCTCGCGCTCGCAAAAAGTATCTTCACAGGCTGGCCCTTTGCATTGAGCCTGCTTGGCATTTTGCTGTCGCATGAATTAGGTCACTATTTCATGAGCCGCTATCACAAGACCCCCGCCACACTGCCCTACTTCATTCCATTTCCATTCAGTCCACTTGGGACGATGGGCGCGGCGATCATCATGCGCGGCGTGCCAAAGAACAAACGCGTTCTTTTCGACATTGGCATAGCGGGACCCATCGCCGGGCTTGTGGTCGCGATTCCGGTTTTGTTTTTGGGATTATCGCTTTCCAAACTGGGGACGGTTGTCCAGGACCCAAATGGTTTTCTTGAAGGCAACTCACTGCTTTATCTGTTTGCAAAATTCGTAACCTTCGGCAAACTCCTCCCCGCTCCGCTGGAACCGCAGGGAATTTTATACTGGCTGCGATTTTTCTTCACGGGTCGCCCCGCCCCCTTTGGCGGACTGGATGTGTTCATTCATCCCGTTGCGTTCGCAGGCTGGGCAGGGATTTTAGTCACAGCGCTGAACCTGATCCCCGCCGGCACACTTGATGGCGGACATGTGATCTACGCGCTCTTCGGCGACAAAGCCAAAAAAGCCTTTCCATTCATCGTTGGACTTCTCGCTGCCATGGGCTTCTTCTGGAGCGGATGGTGGATTTGGGCTGTACTGTTATTCTGGCTGGGACGTGTCCACGCCGAGCCTTTGGATCAGATCACCACGCTCGACCCCACCCGACGCCTGATTGCTCTTGCGATGATCATTGTCTTCGTTTTGGTTTTCATGCCCGTCCCATTTATGACATTGGCACAATAAAACGACCACCGTCATTGCGAGGGCGCTCTTTCTTTCTACCCGAAGCAATCTCCATCAATATGCGAGATTGCTTCGGCGGGAAAAGCGCCCTCCTCGCACATCGTCCCCGAACGGGGAATGACAGGGTACTTCTATGAAAAAAATAATCTCACTTTTATTCATCCTATCCATCATTTTATCCGCTTGCGGCGCATCTGGCTCAACCTCCACGAGCGAGCCATCATCCATATCTACCACACAGGCGGCGACAAAAATGCCGAAGCCTGTATCCACTACAGGACCAGCAACCAGGCTTGGGATTAGCACGGAAGCGTTGAACGGGTTGGAGATCACGGTCTGGCATCCATGGTATGGAGTCGAATCGAGTCTGTTCGATACATTCGTCAAAGAGTTCAATGAAAAAAATGAATGGGGCATCAAGGTCAACGCGCAGAGTCAGGTTAATTTTTCAAACCTATATGAAACCGTAACGGCATCCCTGCCGACGGCTGAAAAGCCCGACATGGTGATTGCATTGCCGGAGCACGCGCTCGAGTGGAACGCAAACGGCGTGGTGACAGACCTGATGCCATACGTGCAAGACCCTGCCTATGGAATTGACCCAAGCGATATTCCGAATGTATTTTGGAATCAGGATCATTTCGGCGAGAAACGTGTGGCGATCCCCGCGCAACGCACGGCGCGCTTTTTATTGTGGAACGAAACCTGGGCGGGCGAAATCGGTTTTGCTGCTTCACCTGATGCGCCCGACGATTTCAAACAGCAAGCGTGCCGCGCACAAAAAGCCATGCTCAAGGATGCATCGCCGCAAAATGATTTTATGGGCGGCTGGTACGTGGATACAGAACCGATGACCGCCTACGCCTGGCTGCTGGCCTTTGAAGGCGGCGTTTTGGACGGCAGTGATTATCGTTTCCTCACGCCGCATAATATTGAATCTTTTAGGTTTTTACGCGAACTTTCTGAAACCACCTGCGCGTGGCAGCAGACAAAAATCAAGCCGATCACCGCCTTTGCAAATCGTGAAGCGCTGTTCATTACTGCCAGCCTCGAAGACCTGCCGGAAGTTGCGCGCGCATTTGCAAGCGCCAAAAATACGGACGCCTGGAAGGTGATCTCCTTCCCCGGCGCGAATGAAGATACTCTCGTGGTTTACGGCTCCTCCTATGTCATTTTGAATTCGACAGACGAAAAGCAATTGGCATCCTGGCTATTCGCGCGCTGGCTCTTGGACAATGCACAGGATGCACGCTGGGTGGAGGCGACTCACCTTTTCCCGATCCGCACCTCAAGCATTGCCCTGCTCGGAGATTACGAGAAGACTCACCCGCAGTGGGCGCAAGCCATCCAGCTTTTGCCGCAGGGGGAGATTCAACCGCAACTGGCATCCTGGCGCAAAGTAAAAATACTGCTCGGCGACGGGTTCACGCACATGTACCGCGTCAATGTCCCCAGCGGACAAGTTCCCGCGATCCTGGCGCAGATGGAATCCATTGCACGGAGTTTGGGGAAGTAATTTTTTTACACTCCTGCCTAACAGTTATAATTTGAGCCATGAAAATCAAATCATGGCTCTTTCCTTTTCTACTGCTTGTTACAGTTGTTTTGTATTCAGTCTTTGCTAAAGTTGAATTACCCGGCAAGGGATTTTCCACCCTCGGCTCGGATACAGTCCGCGCGGAAGTGTCCCAGATCCTCGAAGAGGGTCAAGTTGACATGAGCGGACATACACAAAAATATCAAGTGGCGCGTGTAAAAATATTAACAGGTGAATATGCCGGCGTGCCGATGCAAATTGACTATGGCAAGCGTCAGGTGCGCTCCGATGAATATGATCTCAAGGTGGGCGACAAGGTGATGGTTGCGATTAGCAAGACGCCTGAGAATGTGGTCAACGCCTATTTTGTGGATTTTATCCGCACGACGCCTATTATCTGGCTGACCATTATTTTTGCGGCAGCCATTATTTTTATCAGCCGTTGGAAGGGCGTGGGCGCGCTGCTGAGTATCGTCTTCAGTTTGTATATCATTATTGAGTACATCATCCCGCACATTTTGATTGGCGAAGATCCGCTGCGGGTCAGCATTATTGGCTCTGCCATTTTGCTGGGCGTAACGCTCTATCTGACCTATGGTTGGAATCTCAAAACCCATTCTTCTGTAATCAGTATGATCCTCGTTTTGCTTCTCACTGGGATTCTCTCGGCGTTGTTCGTGGTGTTTACAAAATTGAACGGCACGGGCGATGAAAATGTGATGTTCCTGATGCAGGCAATGGACACCCCGATCAATCTGCGCGGACTTCTGCTTGGCGGTATGATTATCGGCGCGCTGGGCGTGCTGGATGACCTTGTCACCACGCAAGCCTCGGCAGTCTTCGAACTTCACCACGCCAACCCGAATTTTGGATTTCGCGCTTTATACAACTCCGCGATGAGAATTGGGCAGGATCACGTGGCGGCGACGGTCAACACACTGGTGCTGGCGTACGCGGGTGCGTCGCTTCCCATGCTTTTGCTGTTCTCACTCGCGCGCGGAGATTATGGGTATCTGATCAATTTTGCTTTCATCGCTGAAGAAGTCGTGCGGACGCTGGTCGGCTCGCTGGGGCTGATCGCCGCTGTGCCACTGACGACTGTCATTGCGATTCTCTTCGCTCAAAGGGCAGAGTCGCTTGGGAAGTGGGAACAGGTTCTCGGTCCAGAGGGGAGCGGGGATGGGCATCATCATTAGACCCCTCCCGTCGCTTCGCGCCACCCTCCCCAAATCCTTCGGATTTGGGGAGGGAAGGGACTGAGGTTGCAACTTTCTCCCATCGCCTGCGTAAAAAGAGGTAGAAAGTCGATTAAGGAGCACGCGTGAACGAAGAACAGACCTGGGTCACTCAGGCTCAACAAGGAAGTGACGAGGCGTTTACCAAACTGGTCGAAACTTATCAAACGCCAGTTTTCAACTTGTGCTATCGCATGTTGGGCGAGCCTGATCTGGCAGAGGACGCCGCGCAGGAAACTTTTTTGCGCGCATTCCAACACCTGCATCGCTACGACCAAAAACGTCCCTTTGCGACATGGCTGCTTTCCATCGCCGCACACTATTGCATAGACAGACTTCGTCGCCGAAAATTTTCGATGTTCTCGATGGATACGGAGGATGAGGATGGCAATACGTTTGAAATCCCCGATCCCGATTCCCCCAACCCTGAAGCTGAATCCATCAAAGGACAGATGCGAACCCGAATCCAGTCCATGCTCAAAGATCTGGACGACACTGACCGCGCCGCGGTCATCATGAGATATTGGTACGACTATTCAGAAATCGAAATTGCCGAGTCCTTGCGGTTGACGGTCAGTGCGGTCAAGAGCCGCCTGCACCGCGCCCGCAAGGAACTGGCAGGCTTATGGCAGGAGGAAGAGACCCGTGCCGATACCGAAAGGAGAACCTATGAATCACCAGCCTTTTGAAGAATGGCTCTTGAACGATAAAAATCTAACACCCGCCGAGACGCGCGAACTTGATCTGCATCTGCGAACCTGCACACATTGCACAGCGCTTTCAGCAACTGGGCTGGCTTTGCGGTCTGCTCCGGTCGTTGCGCCTGCGGCTGGTTTTACCCTGCGTTTCCAACAACGGCTTGCCGCTCAAAAGATCGCGGAACGCCGCCGAAAATTATGGGGCATGACCGTTTTAGTGGTAGGCGGAGTAGGGCTGCTCGGCTGGTTCACGGCGCCATATCTGATGGCATTCTTCAACGCGCCCGTGGAATGGGTTACAGTGGCAATTGGCTATTTTCTATTTATTGTCACTTCCCTGCAAGCCTTAACCGAAGTGATGGTGGTGTTGCTGCGTATGGCGCCGGATTTTATTCCGCCGTATGTTTGGATGGTACTTGCATCCACAATGACTGGGATCGGCTTGTTATGGACAATTTCAATCTGGCAGTTTAGCCGCACCCCACAAGGAGTTTCAGCATGAAAGCAAAATTAATATCCTTTATCCTTTTACTGGCGCTTTTATTCGTGCCAACCGCCAGCGCGCGCGCACAAAGTCCTGAGGGCGGTGATGTATTCCTGTTGGGGCAAAATTACACCTTGAACAGTGACGAAACGCTTGATGGTAGTCTGGCGGTAATTGGCGGCAATGCGCTGATCGAAAAAGATGCGACCATTAATGGCGACGTTGTTCTTGTTGGAGGAAACCTCACGATCAATGGAAATATCTCTGGCAATGTAGCCATCATCGGGGGCAACCTGACGATCTCAGGAAAAGTAGACGGTGATATTGCGGTCGTCGGCGGGCAGGCTGCGTTGACCGAAACCGCCGTTGTCAATGGCGATATCTCAGCCATCGGCGGACAAGTGGAAAAGGATCCCAAAGCAGAAGTAAGCGGCGAGATCGTGAATAATGCTCCGCTGGTCGGCATCCCTGATGTTCCGAATATACCTAATGTTCCAAATGTACCTAACGTACCGAATGTGCCAAATGTCAACATAAACACTAATCCGCTTTGGGCAGTGTTAGGCGTGATCTGGCGCGCATTAGCCGTAGCCGCCATTGGTATGTTGCTCACGCTTTTCCTGCAACCTCAACTGGAACGTGTTGCAGACGCGATTACACGTCAACCCGTGATGGCAGGAAGTTTTGGTCTGCTGGCAATCGTCGTCACACCGCTCGCCTTGCTGATCATGGTCGTCACATTGATATTGATTCCCGTGGCGCTTGTGGTTGCATTGCTTGTCCCGCTGGCATGGCTATTTGGCATGGTGGCTCTCGGACAGGAAGTGGGCGAACGCTTTACCAAAGCCATTAACCAAATCTGGGCACCCGTCATTTCAACAGGCGCTGGCACGTTCCTGCTTGTCCTAGTCAGCGGCTTCATTGGATTGATCCCCTGCATTGGCTGGCTGATTGCCTTCATCATTACTTTGTTCGCGATTGGCGGCGTGGTAATGACCTGGTTCGGCACACGCTCTGCGCCAGGAACAATGTCAGGCATGCTCACCCCGCAAGTGGAAGTTCCGCCCGCTTCGTAGTTACACTCCAAAATAAAGCAGTAAAATCTGCATGATATAATGCCTCCGCCTTGGGGATTTTCCCCCAAGGCGGTTTTCATTAATGGAGGAAAACATGTTTAAACACGAAATTCCAAATACTCCCACCCATGATACCCCCCCGCCCCTGATCGAGGTTTCAGGTACGCATCAAGAAATGGGACGTCAGATCGGCGAAGCCGCCCGCGAACAGGTTCAGCACAGCGTTGCCAATGCTCACATTCTAATCGACGCCGCCTATAACAGCCTTGAACTCACCTGGCAGGGAGCGCAAAATCAATCACGCAAATATCTACCATTCGCCGAAGAACGCTATCCGCAGTATGTGGACGAAATGCGCGGCATTGCCGAAGGTGCAAATGTGGATTTCGAAGATATTGTCACGCTAAACGCAATGGAAGCTGTCACAACCGACGCATTGCATCTCACGCGCTGCACCAGTATGGCGGTCAACGAGGAGCGCACAGCAGACGGCCACGTACTCGCCGCGCATAATGAGGATTGGATTCCCGAAGACGAAAATGACGTGTTCATTATTTCAGCCAAACCTGATAAGGAACCCCCGTTTCTCGCCATGACCTATGGCGGGTTACTGCCCAATGTGGGATTCAACGCCTTTGGCATTGCCCAACTAATAGACTCGGTCTACCCAAGCGACTCGCGTGTGGGCATCCCGCGTCTGGTCGTGGCGCGCGCGGTACTCTCCTCCCGCCGCATCTCAGGCGCAATCGGACGCACGCTCGTGCAACAGCGCGCCGCAGGATATAACCATATCCTTGTCCACGAAAGCGGCGAGATGTATTCCATCGAAGCCTCAGCGCGCAAGTTCGAAATTCTGCACGCTCACGATGGTTACATGGTACACACCAATCATTATCTCGACCCGCAAATGCAACAGATCGAAAAAGTTCCAGAAGAGTTGATCTCATCGCGGGTGCGCTGTTTCCGCGCTTCGCGCTTGCTGCGTCAAAACGACAAGCACACGATCAAGAGTTTGCAAGCCATTCAACAGGATCATGTCAACATTCCGAACTCGATCTGCAACCACAACATCGAAGGGCTAGATCCGCTCGACCGCGAGAAGACCATCAACGCGCTGGTGATCGACTTGACCATGCGCGAGATGCACATCGCATGGGGCAATCCCTGTACGAATGCGTATCACACGTATCATTTGAATGACTGAAAAGAAAAGGATGAAGGATGAAAGTTGAAGGATGAAACCAAAAGAGTCTGCTTGTTTGAGCGGACTCTTTTTCATATAGGGCTTTCGTTTATCACGCGCTTCGACTACGCTCTGCGCGAAGATCTTGTTCCCCACGATATAAATGGTTCTCTTCAATATAGTCATACACAGACGGATGCACATAGTACCGATACACTTTCCCATTTGCAACACGACGGCGTATCTCACGCGAGGCTAAATCCTGGAGGGGCGCATCAATAAAGTTGACTTTCTCCGTCAGTCCCGGGATTTGCGCTTCGAGGGTGGGCATGTCGAACGGGTCACTGAGGCGGCGCATCACGCCTATTTTGGAAACCTCAGCTACCAGTTCCGCGCTGAGGCGCCAGGTGGGTAAATCTCGCAGTGAGTCACCACCCAGCAAAAGGACGATGTCTGCATTCGGTTCCTGTTGGGCTAAAAGTCGCACGGTGTCTATGGTGTAATGCGGACCGGGGCGGTCAATTTCAAGACGCGAAACTTCAAAGGAAGCGTTGTTGGCGACCATCCGTTGCAGCATTTCAAGGCGATGCGAGAGTGGCGTGATGGCTTGATCCTGCTTGTGCGGTGGATCAGGCGCAAGCATCCAGAGCAGGCGCGAAAGTTCAAATTGATGAACGGCTTCGCTAGCAAGAATCAAATGCCCAACATGCGGCGGGTCAAATGTGCCGCCAAAAACACCGATTTTTGTCCGTAACATGCGGGTAGTATATCGCAAAGTTTTATCAGTTGTTTTTATTTTCTTTACAGGTTCTTCATATTGGGCAATTATGATGTAGCTATAAAAAAGGAGATTACCATGTCTACAAAAAATAAATGGCTCGTTGGCGCGGGGATCGTAGTTGGCTTGATCGTACTCTTTGCCCTGCCGTTCGTCTGGCAAACATTGTTCCACGCACAAGGTTTCGGCATGATGGGATATCCCATGCACGGCGGAACAGGATTTGGATTTTCGCCCATGCGCAGCGGAATGGGATTTGGCATGTCCTTCCTGTGGCTGATCCCGCTGGCGCTGCTCACCTTGCTTGGTTTAAGTATTGCCGCTTTGATCAAGTATCTAAAAACTCCCTCGTCAAAATAAATATCCCATCAAAAATATCCCCGCCCCCGCCCCCGCTACGCGAAGGCGGGGGCGGGGATATTTTTATTAAGACTGAATATTTCCCGGATGAAGGAATTTACAGAGATCGAAACTTCGTCTGGTATTGTCAATTTGAAAATGCAGATCGGCATTCACACCGGCAGATTCCTAACCGCCAATATTGGCACACCGCGCCGCATGGAACATGTTCTGCTTGGCAGGGACGTGCAACAAGCTAAATTAGCGGAAAGCAACGGACTCAACGAACGGGTGAATTTATCAAAAACAGCGTACGCCCGAATTGCAGATCAATTCCGTTTTGAAGAGGGTAAGCCTGATTATTATCTGGTGAAAGACGACCTCACAGATGGTGCGCTGGGGGAATACGAAATCACACCCGTAGGGCGACGCATGGCAAGCAGTGTTTTGCTCACACGCGATAAAGACGAAGTGCTTTTACAGATCACAAATATGCTTAACTCCATTGAGGCGATGGCCAGTTATATTCCTGCGCCTGTGCTTTCCCTGCTTGTGGAAAGTGCGGCAGATAGAAAGATACCCGCTGACTTTCCACACCCCACCATCATGTTCGTCAATTTCATCGGACTGCCAGAATCCGCAGACCGCGCGCTTCCAGGCGAAGAGATAAAACTTGCGCAGAGTTTTTCGCGCATCTTCTCGTTGATCAACGCGGCCGTGGAGTCACGCGGCGGCGTGCTGAAGAAAGTCACCTATCACCTCTCCGGTTCGGATATCGTGATCTACTTTGGCGTGCCAACCGCACACACAAACGATGAAATGCGCGCCGCCTCCGCCGCGAGTACAATGTGCTTGGCGATACGGTCAACACCACGGCGCGTTTGATGAGTCACGCGCAGAAAAATCAGATCATCATCTCTGAGTACATACAAACAGTGATCGAGTCAAAATATGAATGTAAATCCCTTGGCGAGATTTCGCTTAAAGGGAAAAAAATGCCGATGCAACTTTATGAGTTGGTACAACAAAAGAGGACTATGCCATGAATCCAACCTTATATGAAATCGTTCTCAAAGAACTCGAAGCCCGCGTAGAAAATATCCGTCCTTCGGACATCGTGTTATTTTCCGAACCGTTGAGTTCAGCACTAAACTCACAATCCGCCTCGGACGTTTTAGCCTGACAGAATTTACGGAGAAATTGGGGTTCACACGCGAAGAAGCAGCGCAGGTCGCAGAACTTCTGGTGGAACGAAACTTGTTTGAAGTCACCAGGTTCTCAACCGCAGAAGAAACATACTATCAAGCCCGCATCTCCGGCATGACGCGCCCGCTCAAGCGCCCGCCTTCCGACCTCCTGAAAAAACTGGATTAAAACAAACCCGCCTGAATGTCTGGGCGGGTTTATCATTCGGCTATAATTCACGCATGGCAGAAAAACTCCTCTCCCAATACGAAGAACTCAAAGCGCAAATCAATTTTCATAATCATCGCTATCACGTGCTGGATGCGCCCATCATCAGCGATCTGGAATACGACCGCCTGCTGAACGAACTCAAGCGGATCGAAGCCGACCACCCAGATTGGATCACATCCGACAGCCCCACGCAGCGCGCCGGTTCCAAGCCTGCTGACCGTTTCGAGAAGATTTGCCACCCTGCAAGCATTCTCTCGCTCGCCAACGCCTTTGGTGGTGACGATGCGCGCGCATGGTTTGAACGAGTCAAAAAAATAGATGACCGTGTCGAGAAAGCCAAATTCGTCGTTGAGCCAAAAATAGACGGCTTATCGGTTGTCCTGCATTATCGCGATGGACTCTTCGTGCAAGGCGCCACTCGCGGCGACGGAGAGATCGGCGAAGATATTACCTCCAACCTGCGGACGATACGCGCGATACCTTTGAAAATTCCAGTAAATAGTGAATTGGTAATTGGTAATTCGCAATCGGCTTCCCCAATTACCAATTACCAATTACCCAATACCCTCGTCGTCCGCGGCGAAGCCTTCATCCCCAACAAGGAATTTGACGAACTCAATCGCAAGCTCGAAGAAGCGGGCGAGAAGACCTATCTCAATCCGCGCAACACGGCGGCGGGATCGTTGCGTCAGCTTGACCCGCAACTGACTGCTTCGCGCCCGTTGACTTTGCTCGTTTATCAAATCGTTTACTCCGAAGGCGGCAAAGTGCCCACGTCACAATGGGAAATTTTGGAATATCTGAAAGCCTTGGGATTCCCCGTCACGGATGTGGCAAAGCGCTTCGATGATTTGGATTCCGCGATTACCTACACCGAGACATGGAACGAGGGACGCGACATGCTGCCCTACGAAGCCGACGGCATGGTCATAAAAATTGATGACTTGAACCTCGCCGCTGATTTGGGTTTTACAGGCAAAGACCCGCGCGGAGCCATCGCCTTCAAATTTCCGGCGCGCGAAGTGACAACGACTTTGAATGACATTGGCGTGGCAGTTGGGCGCACAGGCGTATTAACTCCGTATGCCATGCTTGAGCCTGTCGAGATCGGCGGCGTGGTTGTCGAACGCGCCACTTTGCACAACTTTGATTTCATCGCCGAAAAAGACATCCGCGTGGGTGACCGGGTGTTGATCAAACGCGCAGGCGAAGTGATTCCGTATGTCATCGGTCCCGTGGTGGATGCGCGCTCTGGCAAAGAGAAAACTTACCAGCCGCCCGCCACCTGCCCCGCGTGCTCGCAGGCTGTGGAACACTTTGAAGGCGAGGTGGCGTGGTATTGTGTCAATGCCGCATGTCCCGCGCAACTGGTGCGGAATATCGAACACTTCGTCTCACGTAGCACGATGGACATCACGGGGCTTGGAATCAAAATTGTGGAACAACTCATCGAAACAGGTTTGGTCAAAGATGTTGCAGACTTGTTTACTTTGAATAAAGATCAACTGCTTACACTGGAAGGTTTCGCAGAAAAAAAGGCGGAGAATTTGCTCAAGTCGCTGGAGCAGGCTAAGGGTCAGGGTTTGAACCGTCTGCTGGCGGCGCTGGGAATCCACGGCGTAGGTGAAGTCATGGCGGGCGACCTATCCCGCGCATTCGGAGATACATCTGCATTATCCAAAGCCAGCGCAGATGAACTTCGGCTGATCGAAGGCGTCGGTCCCAACATCGCAGAATCGATTGTGGATTGGTTCGCTCAGCCTGTAAATCAAAAAATATTGAAGAAGTTGAAGGCGGCGGGCGTAGACCCGAAGGGGGAGTTATCAGTTATTAGTAATCAGTCGGCGACATTGAGTGGCTTGACTTTCGTGGTGACTGGCACACTTCCCACATTATCGCGTGACGGTGTTAAAGAATTCATCGAAAGCAACGGTGGCAAGGTGACTGACAGCGTCAGTAAAAAAACAAGCTACCTGGTGCTGGGCGAAAACCCAGGCTCAAAGGCAGACAAGGCAAAATCACTGGGCGTGAAAATCATCGATGAAGCCGAATTGAAAAAACTAACAGAAGGCTCATCCGCATAACCTGTAACCTTCAACTTTCAACCTATAAACCACATTCAACTAGACAGAACCATACCGCTAGACTAAACTTATAATATTCTGATTTCGGAGGCATTATATGGATTTCAAAAACACCAATGACTCTGTGACCCATCGCGTCAGGGCGTTTACCGAGCGGGTTGCAAGGCTAAAAGAGAACGACCTCTATTATCTCAACATGCCCGTGGAAGAGATTTTACCTGACAGCAAAGTGCTTCTGCGCGGACATGTAATGGGGATGTACGCATCTTACAGCTACCTGGGACTGGTCGGTCACCCGCGCATTAACGAAGCCGCCAAGAAAGCCATTGATAAATTCGGCACAGGCACCAATGGCGTGCGCATGTTGGCTGGCACGTTGACGATCCACAAGGAACTTGAAGAGACGATTGCGAATTTCAAACATGCCGAAGCCGCGGTCACTTACTCGTCGGGCTATGTTACCAACCTGACGGTTATCTCATCGCTGATGGGGCGCGGCGATTACGTATTTTCGGATAAATTGAACCACGCATCCATCGTGGACGGTTGCTTGATGTCTGGCGCAGAGTTCCGCCGTTTCAGGCACAACGACATGGAACATCTCGAAGGCTTGCTCAAAAACGCGCCTGCGGATGTTGCCAAAATGGTCGTCGCAGACTCTGTCTTCAGCATGGACGGCGACATCATTGATCTGCCCAAAGTACTTGAGTTGACAAAGAAATATAATGCCTGGCTGATGATCGATGAAGCGCATTCGGTGGGTGTTCTGGGTAAGACCGGTACCGGTATCGAAGAACATTTTGGGCTTGGCGATGTGATCGACATCAAGATGGGCACGTTGAGCAAGACCATTCCTTCTGTCGGTGGATATATTGCGTCAAACAAGGATATCATCACCTTTTTGAGTCATGCCAGCCGCGCCTACATGTTTTCGGCAGCCTTACCGCCGGCGCAAGCCGCCGCCGCAAACGAAGCCTTCAAAGTCATTTTGGATGAACCGTGGCGCATTGAAAAGCTGAACGAAAACACCAAACAATTCATTGGCGGACTCAAGGGCAGGGGTTTTGACACCATGTTGACCGAGACCGCCATCGTCCCGGTCCTGTGCGGTGATGATGACATGGCATTTGCCATGACCCGCGAAGCTCAACACAACGATGTATTTGTGTTGCCCGTCGCTTCGCCTGCGGTTCCGGAAGGGTTGGCGCGTTTACGTGCAACCGTCACCGCCGCGCATGAGACAAGCGAGATCGAGCGCGCCATGGATGTGATCGGCGCGGCTGGGAAAAAGCTGGGATTGATCAAGTAACAAAAATGTAGACCTCGGAGGTTTTCGAAACCTCCGAGGTCTTTTTTGAATTAAAACCTGTCACCCTTCGACTGCGCTCACATCGTCCCGACACTTGCACCGTGCGCCAGTGCAGTGTGCCCTTTCGGGAGCGCAAAGTGATTTTACTGAGTCAGCAAAAGTATCTCCCTGACTGCTTCGCGATCAAGTTTCACGAAATTGCCGGAAGTCCGGGTATTCCCATCAGTGCATTTGTCAGCCATTTCATCAATACGATTGTCCTTGATTCCCAAATCAGATAGTTGGGTACCGAGACCAATGGAATGGAAGAAAGCCTCCATTTTTTCAATGCCGGCGCGGGCTACCGCTTCGGGATTGAAGACATCCATTTCCACATTCCATACCCGCACCGACCATTGGACAAAGCGGTTCAGGTCATGGTGCAATGTATATTTCATCCAGGCCGGGAAGACAACTGCCAACCCGGCGCCGTGGGCGACATCGTAAATACCGCTGATTTCATGCTCGATTTCATGTGAAGCCCAATCGCCTACTCGTCCGGTATTAAGCAGATTATTGTGCGCTATGGTGCCAGCCCACATTAATTCAGACCAGGCATCATAATCCTCGGGATTACTCAAGACCAATGGAGCCTGACTGATCAACGTCTTCATCGTGGCTTCGAGCAAACGATCGGTGAACTCAACATGGCTGACGTTGGTGAAATAACGTTCCATCAAATGCGCCATGATGTCTGTCACCCCGCAAGCCACTTGGAACTTGGGAAGGGAAAAAGCCAGCTCAGGGTTGAGAATTGAAAAGCGCGGATAGATCAACTCGGAATTGACCGCCCGCTTGAGCCAGCCTTCTTCGTTGGTGATGACGGTTCCAGTGCTGGCTTCGCTGCCCGCCGCGGGGATTGTCAAAACTGTTCCGATTGGCAACGCATCGACAGGCGCACCCTTGCCGAGGTAAAAATCCCAGACATCGCCTTCGATCACCGCTCCCATGGCAATTGCCTTGGCTGAATCAATCACGCTTCCGCCGCCGACTGCCAGAATAAAACCGAGCTTGTGTTCCTTGCAAAGTTTGACGCCTTCATGAACCATGCTCAAACGCGGATTTGGCTTGACGCCATTGAGTTCCACCCATGCAACACCAGCTTTCTTGAGGGAGGCGGTCACGCGGTCATACAATCCCGAAGTCTTGATACTTCCGCCGCCGAAATGCAGCAGGATATTCTTGCTGTAAACCGCCACTTCATCGCCGACTTTTTCTTCAGCGCCGCGACCAAATATTATTTTGGTCGGATTCTGGAATTCAAAATTCTTCATGCTGTTGATTCTCCTTTATTCATCGAATACTTATGCTGAAACACCCTTTTTGAGGGCAACCTTTTTTATGATACTATGGATAATACATTCAAACAAGACAGGTTTCAGGAGGCTAATATTATGAGCGAAAAAATCAATGTATATCGGCATGTTGTGCTGTTCAAGTTCCACGACAATACCAGCGCGGATAAAGTGGAATCAATTGTGGAAGCATTCCGCGCGCTGTGCGCCGAACTCCCTTTTGTGAAGGATTTTGAATGGGGACGGAATTCCAGTCCTGAAAACCTGAACGAAGGTTATACACATTGTTTCATTGTGACTTTTGCCAGCGCCAAAGACCGCGACGCTTACCTGCCGCATCCCGCGCACCAAGCCTTCTGCAAAAATTATCTGGATCCAAACCTGGAAAAAGTATGCGTGGTTGATTTCACATCGAACGATTGACAAATTTGCCACTTATCTGCCAGACCTCGGAAAACTCCGAGGTCTTTTTTGATTCTGATAGTTCCTGATAGAATTTTTATAACATTTTTCTTATAAATTCCCTGTACAATGACATCAATAATAACAAGGAGTTTAGACTATGAAATGGCAATGGAAATTAGGAACATTTGCAGGAATTGACGTTTATATTCACGCCACCTTCATGCTTCTGATTGCATGGGTTGGCTACAGCCACTGGCTGGAAAATCAAAACTGGAGCGAGGTCTTTAGCGGCATCCTCTTCATCCTCGCGCTTTTTGCGTGTGTGGTTTTGCACGAATACGGTCACGCGCTCACCGCCCGCAAGTACGGAATCAAAACCCGCGACATCACCATCTACCCGATTGGCGGCGTGGCAAGGCTAGAACGGATGCCCGAAAAGCCGATTGAGGAATTGTGGGTTGCCCTGATGGGACCCGCTGTGAACGTGGTCATCGCTGGCGGCTTGTTCGCCTATCTCTACCTGACCTCGAACCTGGTGCCGCTTAGTGAGTTGACCATCGCCTCGGGCAGTTTCCTCGAAAGGCTGATGATGATCAACGTCTCGCTGGTGTTGTTCAACCTCATCCCCGCCTTCCCCATGGACGGCGGACGTGTACTCCGCGCCCTGCTCGCCATGCGCATGGACTATGTCCGCGCCACGCAGATCGCCGCGACAATTGGTCAGGGCATGGCGTTGTTGTTCGGGCTGGTCGGTTTGTTTGGCAATGCCTCGCTGCTCTTCATTGCCTTCTTTATTTGGATCGGCGCTTCGCAGGAAGCAGGCATGACCCAGATGAAAAACGCAATCAGCGGAATCCCCGTTGGGCGAGCCATGCTTACAGATTACAAAAGCCTCTCGCCGCGTGATCCGCTCTCGCGCATGTCACAGTTACTGCTGGCTGGCTCACAGCACGATTTCCCCGTGATCGACAATGACCGCATCGTGGGTGTTGTCACCCGTGATGATTTTCTCGTCGCCCTCACCCAGCATGGAGAAAACATCGCCATCTCATCTGTGATGAAAAAAGACTTGCCTGAAGTGGATTCGTATGAAATGGTCGAAACCGCCTTCATGCGCCTTCAAGAATCTGGCATCCCAGCTTTGCCTGTCACGCACGCAGGGCAGTTGGTAGGACTCGTCACCGCCGAGAATATCACCGAGTACTTGATGATCCGCTCCGCATTGAAAAGAGCGGCATTAACTTCCTGAGCGGATTTGCCAGCATAGATAAGAGAATTCTTAACCACAAAATGCTTCTTCTTCTGTATACTAATCCTTAACTCCGATGGGGAGTAGCCGCCCACTGATTTGGGATGCACAGTCGTCAATACGGAAAATTTTCCCGGCTGTTCTGTCAACGGCAAGACCATCGCCAAAGATTGGCGATGGTCTTTTTATTTTGATGAATTACTCCGTGCTGAGCAAAGTCGAAGCACAATTACCTGCAAGCCCTTCGACTATGCTCAGGGCGAACCATGAGGAACCATGCTTGACCAAATCGAAGCGACAATCCTATCCACCCTGCAAGCCATCTTTGACCAGTTTGGCTGGATGGGTGTGTTTGGACTGATGGTATTGGAAAACGCCACAGGCGTCACACCCAACGAACTCATCCTGACCTTCGCGGGCTGGATGCTGATCGAACACCACGGCATCGCCCCCAGTTTCATCCTGCTTGGAGGTGTTTATGCCGGGCTCGGCAGCGCAATCGGCGCATCCATCATCTATTGGGTAGCGCGGCTCGGCGGGCGTCCGATGATCGACAAGTTTGCCAAACTCTTCTGTCTCAAACTATCGCTCATTGCCAGGGCAGAGGAGCAAATGCAAAAATGGGGAGTGTGGCTGGTCTTTGCGGGGCGAGTCCTGCCTGGCATCCGCATGTTGGTCAGTATCCCCGCTGGGCTGGCAAGAATCCCCTTCGTCAAATTCTTTTTTGCCACCTTTATCGGAGCCTATATTTGGTGTACACTCTTTATCGGCGCAGGCTACCTGCTCGGACACGAGTGGATGCTCATCAGCGACTACATCAAAAAGCACATGCCCCTGGTCGTTTTGCTGATAGCGCTTGCGGGCAGCGGATATCTTGTCTGGCGCTTCCGTGACCGCATCTCCACGCTGGCTTGGATAAAAACAAAAAAAATGGATAATAACAAACTATGAACTGGCATCTCATCGAAATTCAAGAAAGCATCTCGAACCTCAACTCAGACGGCAGAAACGGGCTGACCAAAGCCGAAGCTACCGCCCGCCTGACGCAATACGGCGCGAACGAACTCATCGAACGCGGCGGACGCAGTCCCTTGCAAATTTTATGGGAGCAACTGACCGCCACGATGGTACTGATCCTGATTGCGGCAGCAGTCGCGGCAGGCTTGCTTGGCGATACTAAGAATGCCATCGCGATCCTTTCCATCGTCGCCTTGTATGCCCTGCTTGGCTTTAGCCAGGAATATCGTGCAGAGAAAGCCATCGCCGCGCTCAAGAAAATGTCTGTGCCGAACGTACGCGTGTTGCGCGACGGAAAATTGCAGGAACTGCCTGCGCACGACCTTGTCCCTGGCGACATCCTCCAACTTGAAACAGGCAACGTCCTCCCCGCCGATTTGCGTTTGCTCGAAGCCGTGAATCTGCGCATTCAAGAAGCCGCACTCACGGGCGAATCCGAACCGATCGAAAAACATACCGCCGCGCTCTCTGGTGATCCTTCGTCAGGCTCAGGGCAGGCTCTGCCCCTCGGTGACCGCCGCAATATGGGCTACATGGGAACCATTGTCACACAGGGGCGCGGACTTGCGCTGGTGGTCGCTACAGGGATGCAGACCGAACTTGGCAAGATCGCCGAACTCATTCAACAGGTCAAACAGGAAAATACTCCGCTGCAACGTCGGCTGGATGCGCTTGGAAAAAATCTCGCGCTGATTGGCGTTGGCATTGCCGCGCTGATTTTTGTGCTCGGCATTCTACGCGGCGATGAACTCCGTCACATGCTTCTCACAGCCGTCAGTGTTGCCGTCGCCATCGTCCCCGAGGGTCTGCCCGCAGTCGTCACCGTCACGCTCGCGCTCGGCGCACAGCGCATGTTGCAGCGCAACGCGCTCATCCGCAAGTTGCCCGCTGTCGAAACGCTCGGCTCGGTCACGGTCATCTGCTCCGATAAGACAGGCACGCTGACCGAAAACCGCATGAGCGTGGTCGTGCTGGATGTTGCCGAACATGCCCTGGATTTGACCGAAGAGATCGGACGCGACGGCACGCTTCACGCCACCCGTGGACTGGGTGCGCCCGTCCAATCATCTCTGTCGCTGGCAGCGATTGGCGGCGCGCTCTGCAACGACTCCAAACTAATAGACACAGGCGATGACCATTATCACACCCTCGGCGATCCCACCGAAGGAGCGTTGGTCGTCGCCGCCGCCAAGATGGGATATTGGAAATCGTCCCTCGACTCATCTTTCCCCCGCGCGGCAGAACTTCCGTTTGACTCGGAACGCAAACGCATGACCACTGTCCACCATTTGGAACGCTACGATCCTGCCGTGCTCGCAGGCTTGGAAGTCGGTGCTCGTCGTTACATTGCCTTCACAAAGGGCAGCGTGGACGGATTGCTCGATGTCTGCTCTCAAATTTGGGTGGAGGGAAAAGCCCAGGTGCTCGACTCAGGCTGGAGGGAGAAGATGCTCGCGGCAAATGATCGCCTCGCCAAGAAGGGCATGCGTGTGCTTGGTGTCGCATTCCGCCTGATGGATTCCATCCCCGAAAT
>Ga0335397_10000898_pt1 | contig 40255 bp, 32 predicted proteins | sample MAT04_FD_205740 | JGI IMG/M metagenome (GOLD analysis project Ga0335397, IMG submission 205740) | Freshwater microbial communities from Lake Fryxell liftoff mats and glacier meltwater in Antarctica - MAT-04 (spades assembly) (version 2) ... | reverse complement strand
TCGACGCCCCCAGAGCTTTCGCTCCAGGCTTGCCTTTGGCCGACTTGGGCCAGGGTTTGATTCACGCCGATAAACAGCGTAAATCCACCCCTCTTAAGGCTATCTGCTGCCAACTTGTCAAAGATCAACGTTGCTTCAAGTTACTTACCGCAAAGCTTTTGTGGCTCTTTTGGCTTTCGCTTGTCGCGGTCACCACCGCGTCGCAGTGGTATTGGAATGATAAGAGAAATCCCCGGGGTGTCAACCCGCCAGCGAAAAAAAATGGGAAAGGCTCCCCAAGCCCCTCTTACGGTGGCTTCTTTCACGCGGCATGATGAACTGCTGACCGACCCCGTCGTGCCCTGGTTGGAATGCGATTTGGGCCTTACAAAGAGTCTGTTCTCTGTCTTTGTGTCGGTCAAGCACAAACTCCGCCCTTCATGGATATTTCGTCATGGCCACTCCGAACGCACTGATCCTCCGTGCTCCCGGAACCAACTGCGATCACGAAGTGCAAACCGCATTCGAGATGGTTGGTGGCCACGGAACCCGGATGCACCTCAACGAACTTCGCGAAAACCCTCGCCAGCTCCGCAACTACCAGATCCTCGTTCTGCCCGGCGGTTTCTCCTATGGAGACGATATCGCGGCCGGGAAGGTTCAGGCTCTCTACATGCAGCACTTCCTCAGCGATGCCCTACGGGCCTTCCGCGACGACACGAACGAAAAGCTCATTCTCGGCATCTGCAACGGCTTCCAGGCCATGCTGAAGGCCGGGCTTCTCGTGCCGCCGGATGAAGACGGCCCGCTCGCCACGCTGACGAACAACGACTCCGGCCACTATGAGGATCGCTGGGTTCACTTGCAGGCGACGCCGGGGAAATGTCCCTTCCTCAAGGGCATCACGCGGATTCACGTCCCGATTGGGCACGGCGAAGGGAAGTTCGTCACTCGCAAGCAGTGGATCGCGGAGGGACTCGCCCAGGCGGGCCAGGTGGTGCTGCGCTATGTCGATGGGAATGGACAGCGTGGCGCGTTCCCGGTGAACCCAAACGGCTCACAGGACGATATCGCGGGCGTCTGCGATGTGACGGGCCGGGCGCTGGGGCTGATGCCACACCCGGATCGACACCTCTTCCCGACGCAACACCCGCAATGGACTCGCCACGGCCTGAAAGCCGAGGGCGACGGCTTGCAGATGTTCCGCAACGCCGTCGAGTTCTTCAAGAAGGATTGAGACCGATTATTCGTTAAGGAGATCCGCGATGGCGATGAAGCGCATGCCTCACGAGATTATCCGAGACTTGTCGTCTGAGTACGACAAGTTAAGCGATTCCAAAGTGTTGGCAAAACTTCGCGACATCCCAGCATTACCAGATGAGGACGATCCTGCCTGGGACCAAGCCTTCTGGAGCGATATTGCATACCCATATCTCGCTCTCTGTGGGGTGAGTTGCGCTCGGGGGCTTCGGAAAGCAATTCCACTGATCCTTGATCGCATTTGCTTCGGCGACCCCGGTGAGACGATGCGTGGAATGTGCCACGTCTTTGAAGGGATCGTGAAACCGAACTGGTTTGAATTGACACCGTATTGTGTTGCTGCGCTGAGTTCCAAGCGTCCTGGAACACGTCTGTGGGCCGCACACCAACTCGCACGTCTGCGAGACCCGGCATCGCTTTCCGAACTCGAAGCTGTCGCGAACGATCCCGTGCCGAGGGTGCGAGAATGTATTGAAATGGCTTTGGAATCCACATGTGAGGCATCGCGCAATGCGAAACCACCGAAGAAACGAAAGTCATAGGGTGGGCCGGATAAGAGGAGGCCCACCCCCCAATCGGTCCGTCACTTCCCGCTGGTCATCCATTCGGCGAGTTTCGCCAGGCCGCCCTCGATCGTCGCGGCGTTCGTCGCGTACGACATCCGCACGAAGCCTTCAGCTCCGAACGCCACGCCCGGCACAAGGTTCACGTGGGCCTGCTCCAGAAGCGTGTTGCAGTACGTCAGCGAGTCGGTCACGACCTTGCCGCCAAAGGTTTTGCCAAAGACGGCCGACACGTCAAAGAAGGCGTAGAACGCACCGTCCGACTTCACCACTTTCGCGCCGGGGATCGCATCGAGGAGCTTGTACGTCAGTTCGCGACGAGCCGCGAATTCCTTTCGCATCTCCGCAACGCATTCCTGCGGGCCGTCGAGCGCCGCGATGAGTGCAGCCTGCGACACCGACGACGGGCAACTCGTTTCCTGGCTCTGGATCGTGTCCATCGCCTTCACAACGGCAGCGGGTGCGACCGCCCATCCCATTCGCCAGCCGGTCATGGCGTAGCTCTTGCTCGCACCACTGATCGTGATAATGCGATCCTTCAGGGCGGGTCGCAGGGTCGCCACGCACGTCGGCTTCGCGTCACCGTAGGTGAGTTGCTCGTAAATCTCGTCGCTCAGAATCGCCGCTTCACTGTTGGCGAGCAGCAGATCGACCAGCGCTTCGAGTTCCGCACGCGTATATACGGTTCCCGTGGGATTACACGGCGAATTCAGCATCAAGATGCGGGTTTTCGGCGTCAGCGCAGCCTTCAACTGGGCTGGCGACATCTTGAAACCGCTCTCGGGCATCGCGTTCACCAGAACCGGAGTCGCACCCGTCATGCTCACGAGGTCGGAATAGCTCACCCAGTACGGCGTGGGGATGATGACCTCGTCGCCGGGGCCGACTGTCGCGGCGAGAGCGTTGTGAATGGAGTGCTTGGCCCCGTTGGAGACGATCACATTTTCCGGGGCGCAGTCGTAGCCGTGGTATCGCTTGTACCAGCGACAAATGGCGGCCTTCACTTCCGCGGTGCCCGATGTGGGCGTGTAGTGCGTTTGGCCGCCAATCGCGGCCTTCTCCGCGGCATCGCAAATGTGTTTGGGCGTGTCGAAATCAGGCTCGCCGAGACTGAAGTCCCAGACTTTGATGCCAGCAGCCTTGAGTTGACGGGCCTTCGTGCCCGCGGCTATTGTGGCAGACGGCTTCACGGACGCGGCCAATTGGGAGATGCGGATCATGTCGCGTTCGACCCCGAGCACAGTGCGTGGAATGCGATTAACACCAAAGTTTCATCGTACGCGATTCCGCCCGGTTCGCTAGACTTCTGCCCCGGACGGCTCATGCACATCGCACAGTTCGTTCACCGTTACCCGCCCGCACTCGGCGGCGCCGAGGCCTACACGGCCCGGCTGTGCGCGTACCTCGCGGCCTGTGGCGACGACGTGACCGTGTGGACGACAACGGCAGTGGAACTGGAGGAGTTCTGGCGAGTTCCAGGTATTAGGCGCTTGCGGCTTTGCACACGTGCGATGCCGCAAGCGCCTAATACCCACCGCTATCCCCCCCTGCATTTCCCTGCACGGCGATACCTCCTCAAAGCGGCCTCGCTGGTGCCCGTGCGACCGTGGCAATGCCTCACGACGCCGTGCAATCCGGTCTGCCCGCAGATGTGGCGTGATGCCGGTCGCTACGCCGGGCCACTCGACGCGGTTCACGCCACGGCGTTCCCGTACTCGTTCCCGATCATGTGCGGATTGCGACTCGCCCGCCGACGCGGCGTACCGTTCTTCATCACGCCATTCCTGCACATCGGCGACATCGACAACCCGAACGACCGCACCCGGAAGCAGTACACGAAACCGCATCTGCGTTGGTTGCTGCGTCAGGCCGATGGCTTATTCGTGCAGACGCGAGCCGAGCGTGACATCGCGGTGTCACTCGGCGTTCGCGACGATCGCGTTCACCTCCAGGGGTTGGGCGTTGATCCTGCCGAATGCACAGGTGGCGACCGCGAGCGAGTTCGGGCCGAGTGGAATGTGGAATGCAACGAAGTGGTCGTCGGGCATCTCGCAAACAACAGCGAGGAGAAGGGAACGTGCGATCTGCTGCGTGCCGCGGAACGCCTCTGGAACGCTGGACAGCGTTTCCGCGTCGTGCTCGCCGGGCCGGAGATGCCGAACTTCCGTGCGTTCTGGGAAGGCTTCGCGATGAAGCAGTACGTCACGCGGCTTGGCGTGCTCAACGATGAACAGAAACGCGATTTCTACACGGGGATTGATGTGTTCGCGTTGCCGTCGCGGACAGATTCGTTCGGGCTTGTCTTGCTCGAAGCATGGGCCAACGCGAAGCCGAACCTTGTCTATCGTGCCGGCGGTCCAGGGGAGTTGGTGCAGCACGAACGCGACGGTTTACAGGCAAAATGCGGTGACGTCGTGGAACTCGCACAGCAACTCGCGCGGCTCGTGACCGACGCAGAACTTCGCCACCGACTTGGTGGCGCCGGGCTGTCACGCATCCCGACCGAGTTCGCCTGGGAACGCTCGCTGTCGCTGTTCCGCGACGTTGTGGCAGCCTGTCTTGGTTGCGTGGGTCGAGCCGTGCTTCACGACGAGCCCCACCCTTTCGCAAGGTGATGGTTCGGTTCCACGCGATATGCACACCCCACGTCTGGAACCGATGCAAACACGTCTGGAACCGATGCAAACACGTCTGGAACCGATGGAACCGATGCAAACACGTCTGGAACCGATGCAAACACGTCTGGAACCGATGTTTCAGCACTGGAACCATACGCTCTCTGCTGGAAGAACAATCATCAGAACAACACGATTCCGATCATTCCGCCAACGTTTCAACAGCGTGTACTGTTATGGCTCGACTGCAAAACCGGTCTCGACCCATCCTAGCGAACCCACAAACCGAGCTACCGTCGCACCCCCAGTTGCAGCAACTCGCCTGTGAAGTTCGCTTTCTCGCCGGTCCAGTTGCCGACCTTGCCGCCACCGCCGTTGGCACCTGCCGCCAGACCGCGTGTCAGCACATACCAGCAGAAGAAACAATGATTGCTCGTCGCGCCTGGCAATGCGTTCGAGTCGCGGGCCAGGATTTCGTCGCGGATCGCGGTCAGCCCCTCGCGGAAGATCGTCCCCACGATCGGGTGCTTGCGGCCGAACGCGATGATCTCCTTCACCGTGTCCGTGTGGATGTTGCCGATCGTGAGTTGATCCAGGTCCGACGCGAAACCGCAACAGGGCTTCACCTCGCCCTTCGGGTTCACGATGAGCGCCTGCCCCGGCCCCTCGCAGAAATCTTCCTTGAACCACTCGCCGTCCCATGGGTTCCCCGGCAACCCCTCAGCACGTTCCACCGTCGCCAGGTGATTCCAGCACGCAGTCATGGTCAGGTCGTCGTTCACCAGCATGAAGCGACCGAGCAGGTCGGACCATTCCACAATCGCATCGAGTTCCTTCGCCAGGCGACGAATCGGCTCCATTCCCGCATCAGGGGAACGGCTCGCATAGCTCAGTGACAACACGTTGTCACGGTCGAAGACTTTGCGTGTCACCCGGCAGAACTCGGCGAGCTTCGCAATGTCCATGCCGTGGAATTTGTCCACACTGAGGCCGATCTTACCCGTGAAGCCCGCATCGCGGAGTTGTGTGAGCACTTCCGTTGCGTGTTCTGCGTCGCGGTGCCAGACGCCGTTCGTCATCAGCTTGTCGAACCGGAACCCGAGCTTCGCGGCGCGTTTGGTCAGCGCATTCAGGAACTCCGGGTACAAGAACGGCTCGCCGCCCGTGAAGCCGAGGATTTCGATTCCCGCCTCGTGTGCCTGTTCGAGGAAGCGCACGGCCGTGGGGATGTCGAGGCGTTCGGTCCACTCGATCGGAACGCAGCAGTGCGGGCAACTCAGATTGCACTGATACGTACCCGCGAACGACAAGTAATTCGGCCGGAACGTCCGGGTGCGGCGTTTGACCGGTCGGCTTTCACCACGGGACAACGGCGGCGTGATATGAGGCTCGGGCATGATGGCGGCTCTGGTTTAGGGCAATCTTCAGTTTACGGGTTCGCGGCCAGCATCGTCCTGTGTTCGACATACCGAGCATTCGCCGTGCTCTGTTTCTGCGGGAAGGGATCGTTCCTCACGCTGGGCTTGAGATTCACCACCCGGTCGCTACGGTAGCAGCCGAGTGGTATCGGGACTGTTGGCCCGGTTCGCCACGAACACGGAGCGTTTCATGTCTGCCCCGCAAGCTGTCCCGCACACGCGCATTTTGGCTGGTCTGATCCTCGGGGCCATCGTCGGATGTGCCGTGAATCTCGCGTTCGTGGAACCCGGGCCGCCGCCGAAAGTGCCCGAATGGGTGCGATGGATCAACGCGAACATCGCCGAACCCGTGGGGCAAGTGTTCCTCCGGTTGCTGTTCATCACGGTTGTGCCGCTGGTGTTCTCGTCGCTGGCCGTGGGGGTCGCTCACATCGGCAGCCTCGGCGCGGTCGGTCGCGTCGGGGGCAAAACGCTCGGGTACTTCCTGCTCATCAGTTTCATCGCGGCGGTCATCGGAATTGCGCTGGTGAATGCCGTCCAACCGGGCGAAGGATTGCCCGCAGAGACGGTCGCCGATTTGCAGAAGACCTATGGCGGCGACGCAGAAAAGAAGAAGAAAGCCGACTTCACCGTGCTGGAGTTCGTCAAGCAAGTCATCCCGAACAACCCGTTCGCCGCTGCCGCGAATCTCGAAATGCTCGGCATCATCACGTTCGCGTTGCTGGTTGGCATCGGTATCACGACGCTGGAACCGCTCAAGGCCGAGCTTATCACCCGGCTCCTGGAGGCAATCGGTGAGTTGATGGTGTTCATCATCCATGTCGCGATGAAGCTCGCCCCCTTCGGCGTCTTCTGCCTGATCTTCACCACCACGTCGCAGTTCGGATTCAGTCTTCTCACTCTGCTGGGGAAATACGCTGCGGTCGTGATTGCGGGCCTGGCGATCCAGGGTTTCATCGTGCTGCCGATCTTCGTGAAAGTCTTCGCTGGCATGGGGCCGCGTGAGTTCTTCCACAAGATCCGCACCTCGATGGTCACCGCGTTCAGTACGAGTTCATCGAGCGCGACGTTGCCGACGAACATCCGCGTGGCGCAAACCGAGTTTGGGATACCGATGAAGATCGCGGGGTTCGTGCTGCCACTGGGAGCAACGATGTGCATGGCCGGCACCGCGCTCTTCGAAGGCGTTACGGTGATGTTCCTGGCTCAGGTCATGCTCCCGGAAGCGCTCTCCTTCGGCGATCAGGTCGTGGTCGTGATCCTGTGCGTGCTGACGGCAGTCGGAGCGGCTGGCGTGCCGGGCGGATCGATTCCGTTGCTCATGCTCGTGCTGGCGTCGATTGGCGTGCAGCCCGGGGCAATCGCGCTGATCCTCGGCATCGACCGCATCCTCGACATGTGCCGCACGACTGTCAACAACATCGGCGATATGTCGGCTGTGGTGATCGTGGCGAAGAGCGAATCCACCGAGCCAGTGGCACCTTCCGCAACAACGTGACAGCGTGGTAGGATGGAGAGGCACTCCCCAGAAGGAGAACCGACATGGTGATTCCGTTTGACGGCAACAAGCCATTGGAGGTCCACGACGAGAAGGGCCGAGTGATTGCTCATCTCGTGTCGGCGGAGCAGATGAACCGGTTGCAAGCGGAGATGGAAGAATTGCGAAAGCAGGTTGTCACGCTTCAACGACAGAAAGACCATTACGTTGCCGAACTGACCGACGTACTCAAAACGTACTTTCCCCTACTACCAACCGAGGAAGAAATGTTGGCCGCCGTCGATAACTCTCATGAGATTCGAAAACTGATTGCAGAGCTCGAAGCCCGTTGAGGAACCGATATGGCAAATGTCGTTTATCAGGCGGTAGTCCGCGAGAAGCTCCGACATTGGGGCAAGTTAGCTTCGGCAATCGGGATACGTGACTCATTCCTTGCCGCTGTGCGGACTATGGAGGAGAAGCTCCGCGTAGACCCACAAACCTGGGGCGACCCGGTGAAAGACTACCGCAGCTTACGCCTTACTCAGTATCATTCATGCGGCCCGATGTTGATTGTGAAGGATGTCGTCCATATCGACCGAAGCCCTGTGTTTGTCATAGATGTCCGACTTACTCCGGGCACAGATCTGGCAACGCTCAGGGGTCGTGATCTCGTCACCCGCGTTTCACCCAGCCTCGCACGTCCACGCCATGCATCCCTGCTCGTCGGGCCGCCTCCAGGCCGATGTCCGTGTCCTCGAACACCACACATGCCGTCGCGTTCACTCCCAGTCGGCGCGCGGCTTCCAGGAAAACGTCCGGTTCCGGCTTGTGGCGGGGCGTGTCCTCGGCCGTCACCATTGCGTCGAACCAGTGGCGGATTTCGATGCGGTCGAGCGTTCGCGTGATCGTGTCGCGGTAGCCCCCGCTCGCCACGGCAATCGGCAACTTCCCCCGGTGTGCGGCCGCGATGGCGACCACAGCATCAATCGCCACAACCGCGTCGAGGTACGTGAGGAACGCCTGCTCCTTGATGTGAACCATCGCGTCCACATCGGCCACGCTCACCCCCGCATCGGCGGCCAGCACGCGAATGATCTGTGCCGTGGGCATGCCGCCCATTGCGTAGAACCGCGGCTCGGGGAACGGGATGCCGTGCGGTTCGAGCATGGCCGTCCATGCCTGGTAATGGGCGGGCATCGTATCCGCGAGGGTGCCATCGCAATCGAAGATCAGCCCGGCGGTCCCGGCTGGTGGGGTCCAGTGAAGAGTGCTGTTCATCCTGCTTCTGTATGGCAAGGGCATCGTGACATCAACTGTCAGGATGGGTAGGATTTGGGAAGACACAGGAGAACGATCGATGAGCACTGCGGCGTCCCCGAAACTGATGACACTTGAGGAGTTTCTCGCAATCCCCGAGGACGGCGTAGAACGCTGGCTGATTCGTGGCGAACTCAGGGAGAAGCGGGACACAGACATGACGCGACGCTACAAACGCCACAGCATCACCGAGGCGCAGTTGACCGGACGACTCTGGGCGTGGCTGCAGACACAACCCACACCACGAGGGGAGATCGTCTGTGGTGAGGCAGGTTTCGTCCTCCGAACTGAGCCGGAAACAATCTCGGCGGGCGTCGATGTCGCTCTGATTACCGCTACTCAGGCCGCCAGTTGGGACGACGATGCAGCATTCATTGAAGGCCCACCGCTCTTGATTGCTGAGGTACTGTCGCCATACGACACGCAGCGAGAAATCCGGGAACGGGTCGAGGAGTACCTCGATTGCGGTGTTCCCCGCGTGTGGGTCGTGAACCCCGACTTCCGCACGGTTACCGTCCACCGACCGAACGTCGATCCGGTCGCACTCGATTCCCGAGACACACTCACCGGCGACCCGGAGTTGCCGGGGTTCTCGTGCCCTGTCGCCGACTTCTTCCGCTGATCCCCGTACAATTCCCACATGTGGCCCAACCGGGAAGAAACCGACCGCCTGCTCGACGACGCCCGCAAGGGTGATGTCGGAGCCGTTGATAAGCTCCTCGCCGAGTTCCGCGACCCGCTGCGCCGCGTGATCGACCTCCGACTCGACCCCGCCATCGCCCGTCGCGTCGATGCCTCCGACATCGTTCAAGATGTGCTGCTTGAGGCCAACCAGCGACTCACGGACTACCTGAAAAAGCCGGACATGCCGTTCCACTTGTGGCTCCGGCATCTGGCACAAGATCGCATCATCGACACGCACCGCCGGCATCGCCTCGCCCAGCGCCGCAGCGTGGACCGCGAACAGGCCATCGCCCGGCCCGCATGGGCCGACGAATCCAGTATCTCGCTCGTCGCACAACTCATCGACACTGAGGCGACGCCGACATCCGAGGCGATTCGCCAGGAGTTGCAGCACAAGCTCTCGACGGCGATCGACCAGCTTTCCGACGACGACCGCGAGATCATCCTGATGCGGCACCACGAGGCGCTGTCGAATCAGGAAACAGCCGCGGCGTTGAATCTGACCGAAGCGGCTGCGTCGATGCGGTATCTGCGTGCGTTGCGGCGATTGCGAACCGTTCTAGTTCCAGATGGTGGGGAACCGGCTGATGGCGTCTGAGTCTCCGGAATCCCCGCTCGTCGCGGAACACGCGTTTCCCCTGCGAGTCGGTTGTGCCGCGCAGGGTTGTGCCGTGATGGTCCTCGCCGTGATCGGTAGCCTCGCCGCAGCCACACTGCCCGCCGGCTATGTACGCATCGTGAACGGGGACGTTCCTCTCGGGGTAATCCTCTGCGTGGTATCAGTCATCGGGCTACCGGCGCTGATCCTGGCACCGATCCTGATGCTGTCGGGCGTGCGGGAAATGCTCAACCCCCAGTACTTGATCCTCACTTCGACGGCGATCGTGCTCCCGAAGCGACTTCGCGAACCACCCCTCGTTGATCAGAACAACCCAAAGCCGAATCCACCCGGACCGCAACCTGCGATTATCCCATTCTCGGCGATCCGGGCGATCCGAAAGGGCGTCGGTCGCGACGGGCGCTTGCAGATCGACCACGAACTCGCCCCGTCCACGCTGATCCTCCACGAGTTCGAGTTGACCATCACCGATTTCGAGAAGTTGGAACAAGCCCTCACCGCCGCCGTCCCTGAGGTATTCCCCGCAATACCTCCGAAGGCGACCAACGCCGGGGGGTGATGTCATGCCACCGGTGTTTGACCTGGAGTATTACGCACGTCTGAAGCCCGGCCCTGGAACCGGACCGGGTCGGCAGCTGGCGTTCTTCTTTTTGATGTCGATTCGCGATCATGCAACCCGATGGATGCTCGGTCCCGATCCGAATCCCGACGTCCGCGGAGCCGAATGCTGCTATTTCCCTGCATGTGGGAAATACATTCTCGTTCCCCCGCCAGTTGCCGTGGCTTCGTGTATCGCGATCTTCCTGCAACAGTTTGTCGGTGGGAATGGCCCGCTGATCATCCAACTCCACGGACAACAACTCACCGCCCAGGTGCGAATCGAACCTCGCGATCTCACACCGCAGATTACCGTCGAACTCCCGGTTGTCCGATCGCTCCAATCCCCTGCAGCGGATTTGCTGAAAAGCTGCGCCACAGGAGGCAACTCACTGCTCGAGTTTGAATGGACGGAATTCGAAGACGAGTCCAACCGACGACGCCCGCGCGTTCGGTTTCAATTGAGCACCAAACTTGATCGCTCTGGGTCCGGTTCGGTGTTGCTAGGTCGCCAGCGGATGCCGTTCCATCCCGACATGCACCCGCCGACCAAGTTCTTAATGGTCGTGTTGCTGATGTGCTTCCGCGACGGTGCGAAGGAAGTTGAGTTCCTTCCAGTGGGAGATAAGCTTTGGGTGCGGTACGTTGTTGAGTCCGAGTGGCACAATTTCCAACCAGTCCCCGGCTTCGTGTGGCCTCAATTGGTGGGGGTCCTGGAACGCCATGCGACCCTGCTCCGCCCGGAGTTTTCAGACTTCGTCACGCCCGCCGTTGGCTGGCTGGAAATCCGGTGTAAGCAGGAGTGGCCGATCAACCTCGCAGTGTTCCTCGATCCGCGTGAAGCATCGCCGAGCCTCCTGCTCAAATCGATGTGGGTAAAGCCGAAGTCCGATGAACCAGTCAAGCCACCCGTAGATGACGACGATGGTGATGAGGATATGTTTGGCGTCGAGTTCTCGCCTGATGACCAGTAACCCGATTGACAGGACTACACCGTGCTCGTTTTTGAATCTGCGGAACAGTTGCTCGCCGAGCCGGATGCCCGGCGGTATCTGCACGTCATCATTCTGAACGCCCTGCGAGACAAGGCCACGCGGCTCGAAATCCGCGCCACCGAGGACGGCGGATTGCTCTACTACCGTATCGAAGATCGCGACTGGGAACTATCCCCGCCGCCCGATGAGCTTTATCCACTCCTCAAGCCGACCGTTCGCGAAGTGGCACGGCTTGTGTCACCCGAACGGCCCGACATGACTGTCCACTTCGGCGTCCCTGAAGCTCGTTACGAACCGCTCGAAGCGGGCTGGCTGACGTATCAGCTTGGCGGAATGTGGCTCGATCTGTTCGTGCGAATTGACCCCCGAGAACCGTTTGGATTCATCCAGTTCGATCTCGATGGCGTCGAGGCCCGCGAGTTCAGCGAGGCCGCCGGAGATGCGCTCGCGGCCTACGCTGCCCTCCTCGCGCCGGAACTATTCGAGATTCCTGATGAGGAAATCGTGTAATGTTCGGTCACTTCGCAGGCAATTAGATTCGCCCATTCCCTGTTTCCCGATTGTTCCGTTTTGTCGGGACAGAACTTGTGGATAAGATGGGTAGTTTGGTGGTAGATCCCTTACTGCCGTAGTAGCCTACCTGGAATGGATTCTCAACGGGTGCCGTTCCCGATCAGGGTTCTGGGACACTTGAAACTCAAGTGTTTCACGGAATCGTGACCGGAAATGGTGCCAAAAACGCATTAATTCTCCAACGGGGTGGATGCTCCGTGTTCTGGCGCGTGGATGGCGTTTGTCTTCGGACTTTCCCGAGGAATCAGACGCGGTTTCCCGCATTTCCCAGAACATTGGCCACACTGGATCTAGGGATTCCAGCTTCGCCACGGCGTGCCGCTACCCCCCAAGATGTTCCACGGAGTTTTGTATGAGCCTCGGAGATCGGTTCGCCCGCCCGAAATCGCCACGCCGCCAGCCGACAAATCGTTCTCGCCTGACGCTCGAACCCCTTGAAGGGCGAGAAGTTCCGGCAACGCTGTCGCCACTCAGCGACTTCACGACACCCAACACGAAGGACTTGTACGTTCCTCTGACGGTGACGAACACCACCGGGAACGTGACCTACACAGCAACGAGCAGCGACTCGAACGTTCAGGTCTCGCTCGTCACCGGGGGCACCACCCTGAAGTTGACCGTGACCGGGACAGCCGCAGGCGGTGGTACTTTCCAGGGCGACCTGACACTCCGCTTATTCGACAACCTCGCGCCCGTCACGACCGCTCGCATCCTCGAACTCGTCAACAGCGGGTTTTACAACAATCTCACATTCCACAGAATCATCGACGGATTCGTGGCACAGGGTGGCGACCCCAGCGGCAACGGCACCGGCGGATCGGGAACCAAGATCGACGATGAGTTCAACACGCAGGTCGTGTTCAACAGCCCTGGCCTCCTGGCGATGGCAAACTCGGGCGACGACACGGGCGACTCGCAGTTCTTCATCACCGACATTGACCTGTCGCTCGCACAGCAACCTCAGCACCTGAACTTCCAGCACACGATCTTCGGCCAGTTGGTTGCCGGGTTCGACACGTTCAACAAGATCATGACCACGCCTGTCCAGAGTTCGGCAGGCACACCCGTGAACCCGGTCACGATCACCAGTGCCACCGTGGTGCAGAACGATCCGAACGGCGTGCTGCGCGTCACGGCACCGGCGACGTACACCGGAACATCGTCGATCACTGTGACCCCATCCGATGGCGGTGCATCGAGCACCGGCGACAGCTTCAACGTGACCTTCGCTTCCGACACCGTGAACGAGCCGCCATTCCTGGGGCCAATTGCCAACCAGACAACGACCGTTGGCACCCCGGTCACCATTCAGTTGACGTCCACGGATCTGGAGAGCGATCCGGTCACCTACTCGGTCGTCAGCGCGACGAACGCAACGGGCGGGGCCGCGGTCGCTGTAGTCACTTCGATCGATCAGGCCACAGGTCGTGTCACGGTGACACCTCCTGCCGATTTCGTGGGCACGATCAAGTTGAAGTTGGGCGTCAAGGATGCAGGCACGGCCGTCGATACGCAGGTGATTAACCTGGCGGTCACGGGGACGCCAGCAACCAACCTCATCGACCTGGACACGAACAGCGACACGGGGGCACTGACCAACGACAACGTGACGGGGGACAATACCCCATCGTTCACAATCACGGCTCCGACTGGCCAAGTCGTCCGCGTCACGGTTGGCGGCGTCGCCGCGGGAACAGCGCGTGAGAAGGGCAACACCGGCAAGTACGAAATCACACTCCCTGCAAATCTGCTGAAGATTGGTGCGAACACGATTGCTGGCACGGTCACGCCATCAGGCGGAATGGCAACACAACTGACGCCACTCACGTTGACCTACACGCCGAGCCTGACAAACGTGTATGCAGTTCCAGGTGTGATCGGCGTCGCGCAACAGATCACGTTCCAGTTCTCGTCCACTGAATCGAACACAAAGAGCGAGTTCGGCTACTTCAAGGTCGATGACGCAAGCGGGAAAATCGGCAACCTCACGCCGGGTTCCGCGGGCTACTTCGCGGCTGCGATGGCTCGCCGAGAGATTGTGTTCGCCAAGGGTGCAGCACTCGGTACCTCGAAGAATATCACGCTGAGGGGTGGCGATTTCCTGGTGACGTATATCGTCCAGGGCGACACCAGCGCGAACCTGCTGACGAAGAACCCCACGAATGCCAATAGTGCTGGCAAGCCGATCGCGTTCTTCAGCATGACTGCCGCCAACTCGGATAGCTCCGCCCACGTCTTCGGTGCGGACGATGTGGGTCGCAGCCAGACGATCATGGGCTGGGAAGACGGCACTGCGGGTGGCGACAAGGATTACAACGACATGGTTGTGAGCATTCGCAAGACCGGCGACACGCTCTCCCCGACTCTCACCGTGCCGACAACTTCCGACCGTACGCTGACAGGAACCGGCAAGCTCCAAACTCCGGTCAAATCAAGCACAGGCACAGGAACGCCGACGAGTGGAGAAATTGGCGTCATCGTGACGGATGATGTGACCGGGTTGATTGGTACGCTGAAGCCCGGTGATGCGGGCTACGCGGCAGCGGCTCTTGCTCGTGCTCAGATCCTGTTCGCTCCTAACGCCACGTCGGGCACCTCGTCTGCAATCACCCTGACAGGCGGCCAGAACTTCATGTTCTACTACGTCCCCGGTGGAACCGCGGCGCAGGTCGTTTCAGGGAACCCAACCAACGTTGGGACCGGGTCGAAGGTGGCTTACTTCTCGATCGCCGGAGCCAACCCGGACAAGGTCGCTCACTCGCGAACCTTCAACCCGGAGAAGGTCGCGACAACGACGCCACCGGCAGCGGGTTCGTACGTCATTCACATGATGGGCAAGCTCAACGGCACCTCGAAGGACTTCGACGACGTCGTCTTCAACTTCAGCTTCGGTGCGTGAGATTAGCAGAAGGGGCTCTCGGCCATTCTTGTAGAGTTGATATTGGTGGGGCAGGCATTCTTGCTTGCCAAGTTATGACAGGCATGAATGCCTGCCCCACCAAACCACTCAATCCAACACTTCGTTGAGATCACTTCTGTTCGATGCGGTACAGAGCCTTCTCGGTGCGAAGCAGTAACGCGTTGCCATCGACGCCGTAGCTCGCGAGGGCCCGTTCCCCCATCTTGTTCGTTGCCACCGGATCGTAACTCGCACCGGGCTTGAACACCGTCGCTGTGCCGTCTTCGGCCAGCAGGTAGATGTGCCCGTTCGCAAACACGGGCGACGACGAATACGCCTTCCCCACTCGCTCGTTCCAGCGCTCGGCACCCGTCTTCGCATCCACGCAGGTGACCGTGCCATCGTCTGCCGCGAGATAGAGCGCATCTCCCACAAACAGCGGCGAGGCATTCCGGGGAACGCCCTTCTTGATCGTCCACGCCACGTGAGTGTCTGTTACGTCGCCTTTGCCATCGGGCTTGATCGCGTACAGCACCGGATTGTCGTAGCCGGTGCTCATGTAGATCATCCCGTTCGCGAACACGGCCTTCGGCACCACCGAATACCCGTTGTACTTCACCCGCCAGATTTCCGTTCCCGTTTTGGGGTCGAGCGACATCACGACATCGCTCCCCTGTGCCACGATTTGCGTCTTGCCATCCACCGAGATCAGCAATGGCGTCGCGAACGAGAACGGCTTCTTCGGGCTGGACTTTCGTGGTGTCTGCCATGCAATCTTGCCCGAGGTCTTGTCCAACCCCACGACCACCTGCTTATCCGTACCGTCGATGCAGAAGATGAGCTTATCATCGACCACAACCGGCGAGCCGCCAGCACCATGCACGGGGATGTATTTCAGAGTCGTCTGCGACCAGACGTTACTGCCATCCTTCGTCCGCAAGCACGCAGTGCCCATGTGCCCGAAGTGAACGAAGACATTGTCGCCCTCCACGAGCGGGGTCGGGCTGGCGTGGCTATTCTTCGAGTGGATCTTCGGGGCCGAGCCATCCTCCTTGAACACCTCCACGTCCCAGGTGGTCTTGCCCGTCTTGGCGTCAATGCACAACGCCCGCAGTGAGTATTCACCCTTGCCCGTGCCGGGAACCGCGGTCGTGAGGTAGATCTTGCCCGCGACTGCCACCGGTGACGACCATCCATTCCCTGGCAACTCCGACCGCCAGGAGACGTTCTTCTTCTGATCCCATTCGGTTGGGAGCTTGGCGGTGTCAGCATGTCCGTCGCCGCCCGCGCCGCGGAACTGCGACCACTCCGCGGCAGATAGCGGCAGGCTGAGCGTGAGGGTGAACGAAAGTGCCAGTGCGAATCGCAGCATGGATGCTACTCCGGTGGAAATGCAGTGAGGAGGGTACCAGTACTCTATGGCAGGACGGCGGGTGAGTCTGCCGGAAATTCGGCACGAGTCACGTGAGGTGTGGCGATTGCTTTTGCCAGAGTGCGGCGCCGCAAGCGGCGATCATCATGATACCACGGAACCGTTCGCTGAAGTGGCGGGCGACCCCTCGAGGATCTTACGGACGGCCACCGCCAGCGCGCTGGGAGTGTACGGTTTCTGCAGGAACCCCGTGCCTGGCTCGGTGGCAATATCCGTGATCGTATGGCCGCTCGAAAACAGCACCGGGACTTCCGGGTCCGCCTTGCGGATCAACTGGAATGCCTGTCGGCCGGACAACTGCGGCATACTCACGTCAAGAATCACGAGCGAGATGACGCCCTTCTCACGCTCGCTGCGAAACACGGCCACCGCCTCAGCGCCATCTGATGCGAGCAGTACGCGGTAACCCTGACGTTCAAGTGCGTTGCGTGCAAGTGCCAGCACCAGAGGCTCATCATCGGCCACGAGGATCACTTCACCACGCCCGCGATCCATTGCGGGCTGCACCTCGGCCATTATTGGGACTTGATGTTCCGAGCCTTTCCCCTTCGGAAGGTAGACATCGAAGCGGCTGCCGACACCCGGTGAACTGGAACACTCGACCCAGCCTCCGTGTGCGCGGGCAACGCCATAAACCACGGCCAATCCCAACCCGGTACCCTGGCCGACATCCTTGGTCGTGAAGAACGGCTCAAAGATCTTCGCTCGCACTTCGTCCGACATGCCCACACCGGTATCCGAGACGCTCACGCGAACGAACGCACCCCCCGACTCATCCACGGTCGTTCCCGGTGGCGAAGCATCAGGGGCGTTCGCTGTTTCAATCGTGATCGTGCCGCTCTCGTCGATCGCGTCACGAGCGTTGAGCGATAGGTTCATCAGGACTTGCTGCACTTGCACCAGATCAGCAGCGACCGGGCTCAAATCGGTCGCCAGGTTCACGCGAATGGCGATTCGAGGGTCAATGGTTCGACGAAGCAACTTGATCGCTTCGTTCACGACGGTGTTCAGGTCAAGCGTCTCGGTTCGGAGCGGTTGTCGGCGAGCGAACCCGAGCATCTGCTTCGTCAACTCCGCAGCCTGCTTCGCGGCACGTTCGGCTGAAAGCAGCAATTCGTCTTCCTCGTCCCCCGCACTTCCCGAGCGGATCAATTCGAGGTTCCCGAGAATAATGGTAAGCAGGTTGTTAAAGTCGTGCGCGATCCCACCGGCGAGCCGACCGACGGCTTCCAGCTTGTGTGATTGCCGGAGTTGATCTTCGAGGCGACTTTGCTCGGTCACGTCTCGGCCAGTCACGATCAATCCGGCAAGTTCATCACCGTCGCCCCGCAGAGGTGAAACCGCGATATCGAGCAACACCTGCTGACCGCTGGGGAACGCTACCCATTCCTTGGCCCGAACCGTCTCCCCGGTCGCGAGTACTTCATCCTCGACGGCTCGCATCCGGTGTGCCCAGTCGTCGTTTGCGGAAAGCTCGTCGCGTCTTCTACCGATCATGTCCTTGATCGACTGACCGATGAGTTGCTCAAATGCTGGGTTCCCTCCCAGGAACCGTCGTTCGCGATCCTTGTAGCACACGATGTCCGGGATGGAAGTGAACAGTCCTTCGAGAAGTGCGCTATGCCGAGCCAGCGCCAGAGCAGTCGTTTCGCGTTCGGTGACATCGCGATAATTCACAACGACAGCCCGCACACTCGGGTCGTCGAGCCGATTGCACCCGTTCAGTTCGATGATCCGGATTGTCCCATCCGCGGCGATGGCCCGAAGGGAGATCCCGACATCTTCGCCCGGCCTGCCCAGCACATCATCGAATGTCGCCCGGGCGTTGGGGATGTCCTCCTGGTACACGAATTCGAACGCATTCTTCCCCGTGATCTCCGCAGGGTCGTAGCCGAGAATATCCCACACGGCCGGCGTCGCGTATCGGATCACCGCCTCATCATCGAGAAGCATGATCCCGTCGCGGCTCTTCTCGACGAGCGCGCGAAATCGCTGTTCACGTTGCCGTAACGACTCCTCGGACTGCCGCTGTTCCGTCACATCCACGAGACAGCCATCGAGTCGCGTAGGGCGACCCGATGCATCACGCACCACCTGAAGCCGGTCGCGGATCCACCGAATCGTTCCATCGGCAGATACCACGCGATACTGGGCCTCGGCGTCCGCGGTCGTGCCGGTAAGCAAGCGACGAAGCCCCGTGCGATACGCCTCGCGCTCGGCGGGGTGAATCACGTCGCCCCACTTGAATGGATGGTCGAAGTAATCACCAGCACGCCCCGCCAGCCGCGCCATCAATGGTGAAACGTATCGGAACTGCCAGCCGGACATAATCTCCGGCCCGGGGCTGCGCTCCGCACTCCAGAGCGCGGCCGGCGAACTGCTGAGAACCTGTCGGAGTTCCGCTTCGACTCGCCGAGCCTGCACGAACGCCTGTCGGCGTTCTCGGTCGTCCCGAGCGATGATCAGGCCCAGAGGCGTGGGATTGATATGCAATCGCGAGACGGTGAGGTTCACCGGAATCCAGGCATCGTCTTTGGTTCGGAGGAGAAAGCCATCCTGCCCGTGGAACACCATCGTCTTGGAGAACGCGGATCGAAGCCGCTGAACACCGCCCGCCGCTTCGTAGCGAAACAGGTGCGTGGCGGGAAGTTCCAGGAGTTCGTGACGGCTGAAGCCGGTGAGACGGAGAACGACCGGGTTGACCTCGATCAACTGATCGGTCTCCGGATCGAGCAGGAACAGCGCGTCCCCGATCTCCTGAAGCAGCGACTGGGCGAGTTCGGCCTGATTATAAGTGGTCATTGCAAGCGTAGCTGTGGGCGGGGAGGAGACGAAGACGTCTGGCTTCGGAGCGAACCCGAAACGACACACAATTGCTTATTTACTCACTGGCAAGATGCTCTTGATCGTCGGCAGCGGGAACAACTTGTAGCCCACATCTACTTCGCCGAGCAACCCCACGACGGTTCCTGTCTTCTTGTCCTGTTCCATGGTCAAGGGAATCACGATGACCTTTTCGGGACCACCCGCCTCGACCTCGGCAACTGCGAAGTGCGTGTTCGTGTCGGTCGCCAACATTTCGAGCCGCGTCAGTTTCTCGTCGAGAGCGATCGCGTTACCCTTCCGGACCGGGAGTTCGCTGCTGAGGCGTTCGCTGCCATCCGGGTAATGGTACAGCAACTTCAGGTTCCGGACCTTCACGATGGGGTTCGCGGGCATCTTCTGGACGATCTGAACCGCCCAGGTAGTGCCGCCGCCTTTCGGTTCGGGCAAAGGCTTCGCGTCGGGAAATGCGACCGACTTGACGGCTGCTTTCCCCGGGATTCCCGCTGTGATCGTTGTGAGTTTCCCGTCCACCGTTCCGGAGATGCCGAGCGTATTGAGCCCTTTATACTGGAGCGTGCCAAGAACCGGATCCTTGAACCCCTTTAGTTGCAGGCTCGCGTTGAGCTTCTCGTAGTCATACTTGGCCGATTCCAGGCTCATGGCAGGGATGAGCGTCAGCACTCCATCTACCAGGGTCGTCGATTCCGGTTCGCGAACCTTCAGTGCAAGCGGCCCGAACTTCTCGTCAGCGGTCCCCTTGGGGTCGGCAAGCCAGGCGAGGCGACGTGTGCCGACCGCCGTGAGCTTCGCACTGGTGATCTTGGTTACCTTGCCGTCGAGATCGGTGATCGCGACTTCCGGGGGTGCTTTTTTGTCGTCCTCGGGCGCTCGCCCGGTCGCAAGTGCCCCTCCCAGAAGAACAACGAGAACGCCACACCAGGCCAGGTGCATCGCAACCCCCAAGTTATTCGACCCTTATCACCGGCACGCGGACCGGTAAGAGATTCATGTTCGGGCCGAACGGAAAGTGGAGCAAGGGGAAAAAGTGTAATGAGGATGAAGAGGCCGCCTTGCGGACCTCACGTTGGCGCGACATAATCTTGAAAGTCCTAACCGCGAACAACTCCACGAACGTGTCCGCCTCCATTTAGGACACCGTGACGGGGACGAGTCGAAACGTGGACGACATATTTTTGCCCAGTGGTCGCCTGCGACCGGACATCCTTGATGAGCCGACGGCGCGTGTGCTGAGGGAAGCCCTCTCACTAACCCGTTCGACCAACTGGGATAGCGTCCGGACACCTCACCTTTTCATGGGTCTGCTCGCCGCCCCGGATTCTGGTGTCGCGAAGTGGGCCGGGCGACTCGGTGCCGATCTCCCTGCCTTGCTCGACCAGTTCCGCGAATTATTCTCCCAGCAGAATGCCGACCCCATACCTCCTCTGCTGCTGAACCGAGAGTTTTTGTCCGATAATGTGATCCGACTCCTCCGGGATGCTCACGGACGCGCTGGCGACTACGGGCGTAACAACGTTACCCCAATGGATTTGCTGATTACACTGTTTACCACTCCCAACAGTATTGTGGCGGAATGCTTCGAGCGAATCGGCGTGACGGCTGCCAAGCTCACGGAGTTGGCCGTTCTTGCCGAGCGCGATGTTCCAATTAAGTGACTGCTCGTCGGTTCAAAATCCTCTCCGAAATGTGTGAGACATCCAGCCCTGGATCGTCTCATAGTCACCCTCTGAATCCGCTCGTCGCCATCATTGAGGAGATTTTCGTGGATACCCTGTTGCCCATTGCCCGTAATTCCCAATCTCGGCGACGATTCCTCGCTGGCACCGCCGGCGCTCTCGGAGCACTGAGCGTTCCCGGTTCACTTCTTGCTGTCCAGGCTCCGGTCAAGGATGAGAAGAAGCAACTCGAAGATGCCATCGATAAAGGGCTGGACTGGCTGAAGCAGTCCCAGAAGCCCGATGGCCACTGGGAAGGCAACAACGGTGCGTATCCCACTGCCATGTCAGCCCTTGCGGGAATGGCACTCCTGATGGAGGGGAGTAACCTCAAGGAAGGGAAGTATTCCGAGCAGATCAGCAAGGCCGTGGATTGGTTCCTGACCAAGGGCCAGCAGCCCAACGGCCTCCTCGGCTTCAACCAGGGTGGCAATTTCGGAAGCTACATGCACGGGCACGGCTTCGCCACAATGTTCCTCGCCAGTGCCTACGGTGAAGCCGAGGACAAGGAACAGCAGCAGAAGCTCGAAAAGGCCATTAAGAAGGCGGTCGACTTCATCGGAAAAGCCCAGATCATCCGGAAGCACGCGACGGGCGATGGCAAGACGGTGACGATCGGCGGATGGGGCTACACCAGCGCTGCCGAGAACGGCGGCGGCGACGAAGGCTCCATTACAGTCACGCAACTTCAGGCATTACGAGCCGCCCGAAACTCCGGCATCGCTGTTTCGAAGGAGACGCTGGATCAGGCGGTCGCGTTCCTGGAAGCATGCACGACCCCCGCTGGCGGGCTGATTTACAGTTACGGCGGTGGCGGTCGAGCCATGAACGGTCAGGAGCGCCCACCGATCACGGCCGCAGCGGTGACCTGCTCGTTCAGCGCCGGACAGTACAAGGGCGACCTCGCGAAGAAGTGGATCAAGTTCGCCAAGGAGAAGATTCCCTTCGCGAAGGGCCGTATCGCTCACGACGAATATCAGAGCTACTACTTCTCGCAATTCGTCTACGTGCTCGGCGACGACCGCTACGGGGCGATGTTCCCGAACGAGGATAAGTCGACCTGGCTGACGTGGTCGAAGTACAAGGAAGCGATGTACCCGTATCTGATCGGTCAGCAGGACAAGAACAGTGGAGCGTGGACGAGTGGCTACATTGGACCCGTTTACACGACCGCGATCAACCTGACGATCCTGCAACTGGAGAAGGGGATTCTCCCGATCTACCAGCGCTGATTACCGTGTTCGAAATGTGATTCACTGATGAGCCGCGACCGAAAGGTTGTGGCTCGTTTGCATTTCTGGTGTTTCGCCAGTCAGCACTTCAAAGCTCGGTTCCTTTTCCTTTTCCAATTCTCTCATTGGTGTGAGACATCGCCCCTCGGTTCGTCTCATTGGCAGCACGGAATCGTTCGTGTTCGCCCCGAGGAGAGTAATCATGCCTGCCCAATCCCGTCGTCAGTTCTTCGCCACCGCTGCCGGCGCTTTTGGTGCCGCAGTTGCCGCGCCCACCGCGGGATTCGCGGACCAGAAGGCAGACGAGAAGAAGCAGGTCGAGGATACCATCGATAAAGGGCTGGCCTGGCTCAAGACCTCGCAAGCAGCCGATGGCCACTGGGAAGGGGCCAACGGAGCATTCCAGGTTGCGATGACAGGACTCGCCGGGATGGCACTCATGATGGAGGGGAGCAACCTCAAGGAAGGGAAGTATTCCGAGCAGGTCACCAAGGCGGTGGAATGGCTGATGAAGAAGCAGCAACCGACGGGGTTGTTGGCTTACAACCAGAACGCGGGTGACTTCGGGAATTACATGCACGGGCACGGCTACGCCACCATGTTCCTCGCCAGTGCCTACGGCGAATCCGAAGATCGTGATCAGCAAGACAAACTGGAACAGGTCATCAAGAAAGCGGCCGAGTTCAGCGCCAAGGCCCAGTCGAACAAGAAGCACACGTTCCCTGATGGTCGAACCGCGCAGATTGGTGGCTGGGGCTACACCAGCGCCACCGACTCCGGGCTTGATGAAGGCTCGATCACGGTCACGCAACTGCAAGCACTTCGAGCGGCCCGAAACGCGGGAATTGGCGTACCAAAGGAGACGATCGACCGGTCACTGGCGTACCTGGAAGCCTGCACGACCCCTGCTGGCGGCATCATCTACAGTTACGCCAGTGCAGGCGGCTCCGCCCGGAACGGCACCGAACGCCCGCCGCTCACGGTGGCCGCCGTCGCGGGTTCATTTAGCGCGGGGCAGTACAAGAGCGACCTGGCGAAGAAGTGGGTCAAGTTCTGCAAGGAGAAGGTCCCCTTCGCGAAGGGACGGATCGCGCACGACGAGTATCAGAGCTACTACTTCGCGCAGTTCGTGTACGTACTCGGCGACGACAAGTACGGAGCCTTGTTCCCGAAGGAAGACAAAGCAGACTGGCTCACATGGTCGAAGTACAAGGAAGCGATGTACCCATACCTCGTGGAAAAGCAGGACAAGAAGACCGGCGAGTGGAACAGTGGTTACGTTGGCCCGGTGTTCGCGACCGCCGTGAACCTAGCGATCCTCCAACTCGACAAGGCCGTCCTGCCGATCTATCAGCGGTAATCTGCTTTGAGAGCCACGGGGTTCACCCCCGTGGTGCTTTGCTTTGCGAGCCACGGGGGTGAACCCCGTGGTATTCTGCTTTGGTGATCGCAACACCCACGGGGATGAACCCCGTGGCTCGCCAAAGGCCCGATCACTTCCCGCCCGGAGGGGCATACTTCGCCAGCCACGCGAACACTTCCTTGTGCCAGTACGCTCCGTTCTTCGGCTTCAGCACCCAGTGGCCCTCGTCGGGGAAGTTCACGAAGCGCGACGGTACGCCCTGCCGTTGCAGCGTGGTGAACAGCTCGTGACCCTGGCCGATCGGGCAGCGGAAGTCGTAATCGTTGTGGATCACGAGCATCGGCGTCTTGTTCTCCTTCAGCTTCGCAGCCTTGGCGTGTGGCGAGAACTCGCGGTACTTACCTGGAATCTCCCAGGGCAATCCGCCGTGCTCGAATTCGTCGAACCACAGTTCGTCGGTCGTGCCCCACATGCTCTCGAAGTTCCACACCGAGCAGTGCGTGATGAGACACTTGAACCGCTTGGCGATGTCGTTCACCGCGAACCAGTTCATCATGTAGCCGCCGAAGCTCGCGCCTGCAGCGCCGATGCGGTCCTTATCGACGTAAGGCAACTTCTCAACGTAATCCAGCCCGGCAACGAGATCGCGGTAACACTTCCCGCCCCAGTCGGCGGTGATCTCGTCCACGAACTTCTGGCCGAAGCCGGTCGAACCGCGTGGATTCGGCATCACGACAACGTATCCCTGTGCCGCCCACAGCGACGGGTTCCAGCGGAAGCTCCAGCCATCTTCCCACGCGCCCTGCGGCCCACCGTGAACGAGGAACGCGACCGGCCACTTCTTCTTGGCGTCGAACCCCGGCGGCTTGAGAATCCACATCTGCATCTCACCGTCTTCGATCTTCACCTGCACCGATTCGGGCCGCGGCAGATCGAGTTCAGCGAGCAGAGTATCATTTGCGCGGCTCAGGTTGATTTGTTTGAGATTCTTCGGCGATTCCGGAGAAATACCGATCGTGTAAACCTCAGCGGGTGCGTCCATAAAGGCCATCGTCCAAGCCCGACGGCCGTTGAGCGAGACGGACATCCCGCTGCTCATCCCCATCGGGGGGGAGGTACGAATGTAATCATCGGGTCGCCCGATATGGGTCGCGAAATATGGCGTCGCTCCACCCTGATCGGCGGTGTAGTAGATCAGCAAGTCCCCCTCAGGATCGAGCCCGAAGGCGAGGTCGTTTGCGGACCGATCCACCCCAGCAGTCACGGACTTCGGCTCGCTTGCAAGCGTCCCATCCGGCTTCACGTCCGCGACGACGATGTTCCACTTGTCGGCTTCGTAGCCTTCCTTCTTCTGCGCTCGCCAGGCGAGTTTCTTGCCGTCGGGGCTGAACTTCGGGCCGCTATCGGCAGACTTGTTTGCGAGCGTGAGCGTCTCCCACTTCGGCGAACTGTTCGTGATGCTCACGCGGCACAGTTCGTAGTTCGTGCTCCACGATTCATCCTTCTCGGGAACGGCGGTGAACACGAGATGCTTGCCGTCGGGCGTGAATGTGTAGTCGTCGCCGCTGCTGAACGTGCTGCTGGTCGGGTTGGCGTCGCGGTCGCCGGGGGTGACATCGCGGGCTTCGGTGCCGTCGGCCTTGGACACGAAGAGGTGCTGCCGCTTGTCGCCGACGTATTCGTCCCAGTGGCGATAGAACAGTTTGGTGAACACCTTCGCCTTCACGGGGCTTTTCTCGATCTCCTCGTCCTTCGCCTTGTTCAACTTGTCCGACTCCGCGAACGGTTTCTCGCTGAACTCGGGGAACACTGACGACACGAACGCGATGTGTGAGCCATCCGGCGACCACGTGCCGCTCGAAGCCCCCGTACTGATCTCGGTGACTTGCTTCGGCTCGCTGCCATCGACCGACAGAACCCACAGTTGCCCCGATCCCGACCGCGTGGATTCGAACAGGATCTTCTTGCCGTCTGCGCTCCAGCGTGGGCCCGTGTCCTTCTTCCCCTTCGGATCGGTGAGTTGCTTCGGTGGCGTCTTGCCGTCGGTGGCAGCGATCCACAACGCGGTGCTACTCTTGTTCGCGTCGAAGTCGATGGTGCTCACCTGATAGACGACCGATTTGCCGTCGGGCGAGATTTGCGGCGCGGCGACTCGTTTGAACTTGTAGAGATCCTCGATCTTCATTGACCGCTTCTCGGCGGCATCGAGTCGAGCGGAGGACGATAACCCCCCGGTGAGGAGTAGCAAGGCGGCGAACGCCACCGGACGTGGAATGCAATACATGCGCAACCCCTGAGATCGTGTCGGAACCATTCCGTTTTACACGATCCGGAGCACGCGAAAAAGCGGTCAGCCCGTCATTGTGACATGAGTGCCCATGACAGCGGACACTTGTCCCCTCTCTCACCAACTCCCAACTCAATCCCACAGTTCGACCGCACCCAGCGGCATGGTGAGCTTGTTCAGCAGCGAATCCCACGAAGCGCGTGTCACCCACCAACCGGCTGCCACAAGATCCGATGGCGATTCGCCGACATACTCGAACGTCGCCGGTTCTGGTTCGTAGAACTCGCGAACAACCGGGTTCGGCTCGCGCCCTTCGACAAGTGGATTGACTGGTGGCATTGCCCCGATGGACCCCGTGAACCCCAACACAACACCTAGCCCCAACACTGCATTACGCACAGACATGGACGTTCCTCTCGAAATTTCGGAGACCGCCCCCCGCGATCACCGAAGGGGCGAACCATACCGTCGATGCTCAGAACTACAAGTGAAGATTCCGAGTAGGGTGGCGTAATTCTCAGGGCCCCAGCGACAGACACTTCTCTCCCTGGCCGACCTGGCCGACGACGCAGAGGCAAGGTGGCGGCACGCTATGCATCGGCTCGGTGCTCAGCCGTGAATGGCGAACGACGTGCATCCCGAGACGCACAACTCGTAGGTGCCGTCCTGCGGGGCGTGAGCGCTGATCAAGCCGACCAGCCGAACCACGTCCGGGTCGCTCGAATCGGCGCCGGGGCCTGCCTGCGGTGGCGGCTTGGTGCCAGTCGGTTTCAATGCTGGGCACCTCACTGCTCAAATCACCGGGGGCGGTCCGGCCGTGACTCAGCGGTCATCCGTCCTGGCGATCATGGCTCCACGACAAGACATATTCTGCTCGCTGTCGGCCCCGGCTAAACTAGCCGCTGGGGGCGCGCCGTACCCGGCGTTGGTGGCGCTCGCCGGCGCCGCCCTCGCGCTGGTCCCCGGCCTGCCGACGCTCACCCTCGACCCGGAACTTACGCTCGTGCTGTTCGTCGCGCCCGTGCTGATCGACGCCGCGTACGGCACGTCACTGTGGGAAGCGTCCTCTTGGGACTCGTTCTTTCACAGGTTGATTCTGACCCCGAATAGAAAGGTCGGTGAAGGATCACCGGAGGAACGCGATGAGCCGAATCGGGGACGCGAGGAAATGGCTGACAGGGTGGGTCTGGCGTGCAGACTTGATCGTCCTGGTCGCTGCCGGTCTCGTCGCGGGTGGTGTGTGGGCGTTCCTTGTCATCGCCGACGTGGTGAGCGAGGGCGGGCATGGGCAGACCGACGCCCGGATATTGCGGGCGATGCGTGAGACCAACGACGTGGGGAAACCGGTCGGGCCGCGTTGGCTCGAAGAAGCGGGCCGGGATGTCACCGCACTGGGCGGGCAAACCTTGCTGACCTTGCTCGTCGGGTCCGTTCTTGGCTACCTCGTGATCGCGCGGCGGCATCATGCCGCAATCTTCATCTTGGTCGCCACTGTTGGCGGAGCACTGCTGTCGACTGCATTGAAGGGGCTATACTCGCGGCCCAGGCCGGATGTTGTTCCCCACTTGGCGTACGTCACGTCGTACAGCTTCCCGAGCGGGCATGCGATGCTGTCGGCGGTTGTCTATCTGACCCTCGGGGCACTCCTGGCTCGTCTCGTTGAGGGCTGGGGGACGAAACTCTACTTTGTCGGCGTGGCGGTACTGCTGACCATCATGGTCGGGAGCAGTCGAGTCTACCTGGGGGTCCATTACCCGACGGATGTGGCGGCAGGTTGGGCGGCCGGCGTGGGTTGGGCGGTGCTCTGTTGGCTCCTCGCCCGTCGCCTCCAGCATCGCGGGTTGGTGGAGAAAGGGAGTTGAGGGTTAGTCTCTCGTTCGGTCTTGGCCGTTCGTCATACGGTGGAACTGTTCGTCGTGCTTCGCCTTCACCTTGACGAAGAACTTCTCCTGTCGCCGGACGTACCCCGGCTTCTCGTAGAGTTCCGCTCCCCAGCGTCGAGCCGGATACGGTCGCCGATGGCGTTGCGGCGGAGCTACTGGCGCATGAGCCACAGCGATTCCGTGAGGGGACGGTCCTCGTGGACCATCACCGTGTTGTTCATCAATTAATGCTGCACATACCGTCGCGGTGCTTGCTGTGGCTCCGGCCGCATCCTCTCCGGTAGCATCGAAGAGCGCGGCCATCGATTGCTGGCTCCGAACCACTCGATCTTGTCCATCGGAGCACCGCCCGCTTCAACATGACTGGTATGCAGCGGGCGAAAAAGTCTGTCAGCCCAGCAATTTCGCGAAGGCCCGCTTGATGCCTGCGTGGCCCTGATACTTCTCCAGCCACTTGGCATGAGCGTCGATGTCGAGCCGTAGCCCACTCTCGCCGCGATCATTCGCCATTTCCAGGTACTCGGAGACCGGCAGGTAGTAACTCCAGCGCTCCTCTCCGTCGTCGAGCAGGAATGCCAGAACCCCGTGCGCCGCGACCAACGGCTTGGCGTCGTCGCGTTTGATGTCCAGACCAGCCTTACATGCTGAGATCTTCACGGGCACGAACATGGTGTGCACGCGGTTGCACGCGACCAAGTTGACGCCCTTGTTCACCACCGACACGTAGGCTCGCAGTCCGTTCACAATCAAGGCACTGGCGACCTCGCTGCCGTAGCCCTCCATGTCGAGGATCAAGCTGGAATCGGGAGCGGGTGCTGGCTTAATCGGCTCAGGAGGGAGCACTTCTAATGGGATCTGCTCGTCATCATCGACTTTGTAACCTCGATTTTTCGTAGGCTTGGTCTTCGTCTTCATCATGATGCGTGGACCCTCGATGGAAACAGATAGCTTATCAGTTTTGAAGGCGCTCAGACCAAATAGGCTGATCCGCACGGTTTAAAGCGCCGTGCCCGTACCCAGTTCTCCTGTGGAACTCACCATGCGTCCCCGTCACAAATCCGTCACAAGCTTGAGCCGAGACTGCCGGAACAAAGTCCAGTGGCTCTGACACGGGTTGCAACGTAGCACAGCGGTCTCAACAAGAACAACATTCGCGAATTTGCCGCTGACGCCCTTTGGGACGAACGCGGCAAATTCGCTTTGGTGATTCTGCATGTCAGTTAACGGAACGCCCGCGTTACGGCTTCGGCTTCGACTTCGGCTTCGGCCCCGTCGTCCGGTCGTCCTTCGAGCCGGATGACCGTTCCCCGTCCGGTCGGAGCGTTACGTTCTTGGACATCATCTTCCCGGCCGCCGTCGTATTCCTCGGGGGCAGTGGGGCGTCCTTCCCCGTGGTCTTCTTCGCCACCTTCTCCCGCACAAATCGGGCCTTCTTCGGCTTGACGGTCGCCGGTTTGGTGACGTGTTTATCGCCAACCTTGGCTGCCTGCTCGGCGAGACCATCGCGAGTCGGTGACGGTGAGCTGGCCGGACGGGCACCCTCCGCTTCCGCAACCCCGACCGCCGCCCTAGGGGCGACCGTCACCGCTTCGGCTTTGGCCGCCTCAGCCTTGGCCGCTGCGACGGCCCGCTTCGCTGCCTTTGCCTCGGCCGCCTTGGCCGCTGCGAGTGTGGCTGTCTCTTCTTCAAGCTTCTGAGCGTCCCGTCTCGACTTCTTCCCCATTGCATGGCTCCCGAGGGCGAATGAAAACTCCTTTGTAGCTGTTTTCCACCTCCCCGGTAAGAACGGTCCGTCCGGATAGTCGGCAGGCATCGATAACGCCCTCGTGCGGTCACACTTCGGAGGAAGCATCTCCAAGCAGTGGGAGCTATCGCTCGCTGGCCAGATGGAAGGTGGCCGTTGCGCTCCATGATGGCTTGCACCTGAGACGAACTGAACTGAGTCCCCTCGATTGGCGTGGGAAATGTGTGGGAAGGAGTCAGGCTGTCAGTCGAATGAATCGAGCATCGGAGTGGTCAGCGGCACGCCATGAGAATTTGACGGTCGGCGGCGGACGCGCCCCCACTCTGCGGCAGTCACGCAAATGGAAGGGTTCGGGATGCATGACGGTGTATGCTGGAGCAGTCGGCAGATAGAATGGAAGCCGCTCCGACACCGATGAACTGCCTGGACTGCCCTTTGAGCTGGGTCGAGTTGTACGAACCGCAAGCTTGAACGAAGGAGAGGTATGACTGGCCCGGCACCCGAGAGCATTGAATCGTTGCACGATCAGCGGGATTGGCTACTTGTTACGCTCTCCAGTATTGGCGATGCGGTCATCACCGTCGACTCCAAAGCGCGGGTGACGTTCCTGAATCCGGTCGCTACGTCTTTGACGGGTTGGACGCTGAACCAGGCCGTTGGGCAACCGCTCGAAAGCGTGTTCCGAATCATCAGCGAAGAAAGCCGCAAGCCGGTCGAAAGCCCCACCGTCCGAGCCTTCCGGGAAGCTCGCACCGTCAAACTGGCGGAACACAGCCTGCTCATCGCCAAGGATGGCACGGAACGACCTCTCGATGACAGTGCCGCCCCCATCATGAACGACAACGGGGAAGTCACCGGGGTCGTGCTGATCTTTCGGGACATCACCAGCCGCCGCAAGACGGAGCGTGCGCTGGACAACGCCCGTGCCTACCTGGATAACGCACTTGCTTACACCGACGACATCATTGCAACCCTTCGAGAGCCGTTCCTGGTGCTCAACGTCGACCTGCGGGTGAAGACTGCAAACCGTGCCTTCTACGACTCGTTTCGCGTCTCGAAGGCGGAAACGGAGAACCGCCTGGTGTACGACCTGGGTAACGGCCAGTGGGACATTCAAGGCCTGAGGAAGTTACTGGATGAAGTTCTCTCACGTAACCAATCGGTCGACGACTACGAGGTGGAGCACACCTTCCCAACCCTCGGTCGGAAGATCATGTTGCTCAACGCCCGGCCGTTCCCCCCTCTGTCCAAACACCCCGAGTTGATACTGCTCGCCGTGGAGGACGTCACCGTCCTGCGGGCGAAGGCCGACGAGTTGGCCGAGGTGAGTCGTAACAAGGACGAGTTCCTGGCGACGTTGGCCCACGAGTTGAGGAACCCGCTCGCCCCGATTCGCAACGCCGTCCACACCCTGGGCATGGAGAGTTTGCAGGAACCGGCTGTGCGGCGAGCCAAAGACGTGATCGCCCGGCAGATGGGAGTCATGGTGCGACTGATCGACGACCTCCTCGACATGTCCCGCATCAGTCGCAACATATTGGGCATCCGAAAGGAACGCATTGAACTGACAGCGGTGATAGACAGTGCCGTGGAAAGCAGCCGCCCTCTTATCCAGCACTGCGGTCACGAGCTTACTGTTCGCCTGCCGACACAACCGCTCAATTTGGACGCCGATCCCATCCGACTGGCACAAGTCTTCCTGAATCTGCTGAACAACGCCGCGAAGTACACGAAGCGGGGCGGGCACATCTGGCTCACGGCTGAACAGGAAGAGAGTGACGCGGTCGTTAGCGTGCGAGACAACGGCGTCGGCATCCCAAGCGGTATGCTCGCCCGCATCTTCGACATGTTCACGCAGGTCGATCAGTCGGCGGAGCAATCGCAGAGCGGCCTCGGCATTGGGCTGACGCTGGTGCGACGGCTGGTCGACATGCACGACGGCACCATCGAGGTCCGCAGCGACGGCCCCAACAAGGGCAGCGAGTTTATCGTCCGGTTGCCGCTGGCCCCACTTCCGCATGAACTGCCGCCCAAGAGTGACGGACCAATTGCAAAAGCCCTGAGCGGATGTCGCATTCTGGTGGTTGACGACAACAAGGACTCAGCCGACAGCCTGGGTGAGTTGTTGGAACTCAAGGGGAATGAGGTTCGTACCGCCAACGACGGCCTTGAGGCTGTGAAAATCGCGGAGGCGTTCCGCCCCGAGTTGGTTCTGCTGGACATCGGGCTACCCAAACTCAACGGCTATGAGGTTGCTGGGCGTATTCGTCAGCAGCCGTGGGGTCGGGATGTGATCCTGGTTGCCTTGACCGGGTGGGGCCAGGATGAGGACCGCCGCCGTTCTCAAGAAGCCGGGTTCAACCTCCACGTCGTCAAGCCGGTGGAACTACCGGCTCTTGAACAACTACTGTTCGGGTTACAGTCGTCGCCTGCATGATGGGAGGAATTCCCACTGCGAGGGAAGTTGGCGGCTGTTTGGTTGTCGGTTGTTTCCAGGTATGCAATTACTGCCCTGGAAACCACATGCAGTCTCACGTTTGTTGTCAGCAGCTCGGCAGGAATAAAAGAAGCCGGTAGCAAAGGCCACCGGCTTTTGTTGATAGGCGTGGGGACAGGCAATTATGTGTGGGGTGGGCGGAGGGAACTCGGCCCGATTGTTGATTGTTGTTCGTCGTTCAACGCAGGATGGTATTGCACTCGGTGTGCCAAATGGCCGTGCATCGGCTAGGGCACTCACGTCTTCCAGGAAATGCCAGGCGATCGTTGTCAAATCGGCTTCTCGTCTGCCGGAGCACAATTGTAACCTTTCCTTCCCCATGTACCCGAATCGGCAATTCGACGGACCAACCCGTCTTCCCCTGCTTCCCGTTCCTGGCTATAAGCCCACCCCCGACAACTGGTCGGTTTCTCTCCCAGCCCTGACATGTTCGCCATTGTGAAGGCAACAATGCCCCAACTGACCGAATCCGCCGCCGAGCAACTCTCGCCCGAGCAGGCTACCGAACTCGTCCGAATTCTCGGCATCCATGCCACTTGGGACAACCATCGCAACGACCCGACCAAGAGTGGAGCCAGGCATTCTGACCTCCACGTTCGGCAGAAGGCATTTGATGCCTTCCAGGTGGCGTGGAGAGGATACGCCGCGAAGTACCCCAGCGTCTTGCTTCCGGAACCGAGCCAGAACATGCCCGACCGCCTGGCGGTTTGGTGCCGCGTCCTTCGCGCGGTCTTCCAGCGGGCGGGTGGCACTTCGCATCAGGTGATGGCGAAGGTGTACCGACTCACGGACGTGATCGCAGCAAAGATGAGTGAGGAGCCCGTGGTGAGAACGGCCTCGGAGAACTTGACGGAAGGTGTGGGAGGACTGGATGTCGTGATCGCGTGGTGCAACAGATTGACGAAGCCGCCCGTACCACTGCACCCGGTAGGATAGCAAGGAATGCCACATGCTCGGCGTGAAAAGCCGGCAGACTGTAGTGTGCCGAGAGTCCGACCGTTTATACGTGCGTGTTTGGAATGTGGGAATGGGGCACCTTGGGCCGAGCGGGATGAGTATAATCATCGTGGGCGGAGCTACTGCCCAACATGAGCGTGCACCACTTCCGCAAGGGGCCAAGGCTGGCACGTCAGGGCCCCAAGTCCTCCAAACCGACACCGTTGCAGACTCCGGCCCGCCTGGGTCGTTTACTCTTGCCGCCAGTGGATCAATACCAGGATTATGCGCTCGTGAATAATCGCAACTCTGTCGTCGGCCTACTCTTCGTAGTTCTGTTGGTAACCGGTCTGGCCTGTCGGTGGGAGGAGTGGGACCATAAAGACACGGCCGGCGTAAGCGTGTATCGATATCGGAGCGTGCTGTTGCCCTGGCAGGAAGCTCCGGCCCCGCCCACCGACGTAAAGGTGAGTACCGTGACCATGCAAAGGCAGAGTTACTATGGCCTTAACCGGTTCGATTTCACGGGCTCCCCGGGCGCGCTTGCACCTCCGACCGATCAGCCGGGGCACCCGGTAACCGGGGGCCGTTAGGCATCGCGTCGGAACAGAGTCCAGCGAGGACAGCCATCCGCTTGAAATTGCTGGGAGGTGCGCGTGCGACGTGAGTGATCCCGTAAACCACATCGAACACCCGGCGCTGTCGCCCTCCACCCTTCGACTATATTAATAATAGCCCAACCCTTTAAATCTCGTGGAGGTAATTAATCGTGGCGAGGAAGTACAACCCAGAAAAGCTCAAGCAGGCGGCGGCAGATTGGGACGTTCACCATGCCCTCGTGGCTGCTGTTCGGCGGCTCGTCCGGCTGGCTGGCGGAGTGCAGGAAGCCAAGGACGTGATCGACGCCATCGCAGCCGCGGACGCACTGGAAGAGGAGAAGGAAGAAGGAGCGTAGTCATCACGTCAGGGAACGAGAATGCCCTGGGGCCAAGGCCAACTGGGGCGACATCTTCGAATCAAGGTTCTCGTAGGTCTGGCATTCCCAGACAAACGCTCTCCGGGTGTTCTCGGAGGAGCGCAAGCCATGATCGAATCACCCATTCTCGACGAAGGTGAAGACAATCCTGATGGATCACCGCCGGGCTGAACTGCGACGGTGATACCGTCTCCACAACCGGTACGGTCCTGTACAGCCATTCAAGGCATGAGGATGCAGACGTATGTGCCAGTTGATTCGGGTGTGAACCGTAGTTGCTCCTGAAATTTTGGAGCCTTTTTCCGGGTTCATGCGTGCGCTTTGGGGCCTTCGTGGCTTTCTGTGGGTGTTGGTTATCCTCCCCACGTACCAAAGGCAGTGCGCATGCCGCGCGGCGTCTGCTTGTTTGTCATCGTGCCAACGATTCTCGCCTTGCTGACCACGCCCGTGGTCGGGGCCGACGATCATTTCGAAAAATCCGTTCGCCCCCTTCTGGTCGAACACTGCCTCCGCTGCCACGGACCGGACAAGCAAAAGGGCGGCCTGCGAGTCGATTCCCGCGAAGCCCTTCTCACCGGCGGTGAATCCGGCCCGGTACTTGACCTCGCCAAACCCGACGAGAGCCTATTCGTTCAAGCCCTCAAGCACGAGGGGCTGAAGATGCCCCCGAGCAAGCAGTTGCCCGCCGAACAGATCGCGGTGCTCACGAAGTGGATCAAGGGCGGGGCCGTCTGGGGTGGCGCGACGGCGAAGCCGAGCAACGCGGCAGGCCACGATGTTCGCAAGCCGGGCCAGATCACCGACGCCGACCGCGGGTGGTGGGCGTTCCAGAAGCCGACACGCCCCGAGGTTCCGAAGCCCGGTGCAGGTTGGGCAAAGACTCCGGTCGATCACTTCATCGCACATCGGCTCGAAGCCGAGAAACTTCCTCACGCCGCGGAAGCAGACCGGCAGACGCTGATTCGCCGGGTCAGCTTCGACCTGATTGGGCTGCCACCTACCCCGGCCGAAGTGGCGGCGTTCGTCGAAGACCGTTCGCCCGATGCTTATGAGAAACTCGTGGAGCGGTTGCTCGCTAGCCCACGATATGGGGAACGACAAGCCCGGGCCTGGCTCGATTTGGTTCGGTACGCCGAGAGCGACGGTTACCGCGCGGACGCCGCACGACCGCATGCCTGGAAATATCGCGACTACGTAATCCGGGCGTTCAACGCGGACACGGGCTACGACCGGTTCGTGCGGGAACAACTGGCCGGGGATGAACTGTACCCGAATGACCCGAACGCCCTGATCGCAACCGGCTTCTTCCGCCTCGGGCAGTACGAGTACAACCAGAAGGACGTGCGCGGTCAGTGGGCCGCGATCCAGAACGACATCACCGATGTCACGGCCGACGCCTTCCTCGCCCTCGGGATGGGCTGTGCCCGTTGCCACGACCACAAGTTCGACCCCGTCCTCCAGAAAGACTACTTCTCGCTGCAATCGTTCTTCGCTGGCATCCGGTTCGCGGATGAACCGGTGTTCCACTCCGCTGCGGCGAAGGTCGAGTACGAGACACAACTGGCCGCGTGGGAAGCGAAGACGGCAAGCCTCCGCGAGAAGATGGACGCGCTAATCAACCCGGTGGTTGCGAAGATCCAGGCGAACGTCGGCGACAACTACCCGGCCGAGATTCAGGCTGTGTTCCGCAAGCCTGCTTCCGAGCGCACCCCCGGCGAGCGGCAGTTGTTCGAACTGGCGATGCGGCAGGTGCGGGAACTGGAACTCGACCGCGCACCGGCCAAACTGGGCAAACGCAAGGAGCAGTACGACGCGCTGAAAAAGGAACTCGACGCGACCGCGAAACCCGTCGCACCAGTGGCGATGATCGCCCGCGATCTCGGGGCGGAAGCGGCTGAGGTAGTGATACCCGGCGGGCGAAAGAAAGCTGTCGCGGTTGAACCCGCGTTCCCGGTTGTGCTCGGCGCGAGTCTGCCCGTGATTCGCCCGCGGACCGACTCGACCGGTCGGCGTGCCGCACTCGCGGAGTGGCTGACAAGCAAGGATCATCCGCTCACAGCACGGGTGATGGTCAACCGCATCTGGCAGGGGCACTTCGGGACCGGGTTGGTGGCCACCGCGAGCGACTTCGGCACCCTCGGCGAGAAGCCATCGCACCCCGAACTCCTCGACTGGTTGGCGGTCGAGTTCGTCGAGCACGGCTGGAGCATGAAGCACATCCACCGCTTGATTGTCACCTCTGCGGTCTATCGACAGGCGTCGGTCGGCACGAAGGGAGCGACCACGGATCCCGACAACCGGTGGCTGTCGCGGATGTCCGTGCGTCGGCTTGACGCCGAGCAGGTGCGAGACGCGATGCTGGCCGTAAGTGGTGAACTGAAGCTCGACGCGGGCGGCCCTGCGGTGCCGGCCAGCACGCCGCGGCGATCGGTCTACACTCGCGTTCATCGCAATTCCCCGGACCCCCTGATCGCCTCGTTCGACGCGGCCGACGGGATCCAGAGTTGTGCGCGCCGCAACATCACCGTCACCCCGACACAGGCACTCCTTCTGATGAACGGCCCCGGCACGCTGGCACGCGCTGGGGCGTTCGCCACGCGTGTGATGCCCGCCGACGGCAAGAACGCGGCGGCCGGCGTGAACGAGGCGTACCGCTCTGCGTTCGGCCGCTCGCCCACACCTTTGGAAGTGGCCGAGGCAATCGAGTTCCTGCATCACCAAGTCGGGGTCGCCCGCAACGCGGTGACGCCCGAGAGCCGGCGGAAGGGGTGGAGCGACTTCTGCCACTCACTGCTCAACGCGAACGAGTTCCTTTACATCGACTGAGGTCTTGCGATGAGTGCTTCTCTCCCTCACGTCGAACGTGCTCTCACCCGCCGCGACGCCCTGATCCACGGCGGGTCCGGGTTCGGTGGCGTTGCGCTGTCGTGGCTGCTCGGTAACGAGTTGCTCGCAGAAGACGCGAAGCCAGCCGATCCGCTGAAGGCCAAGCAACCCCATCACAAGGCGAAAGCGAAGTCGGTCATCTTCCTGTTCATGGAAGGCGGCCCGAGCCACATCGACTTGTTCGACCCGAAGCCGCTCCTGAACAAGTTGCACGGCCAGAAATTGCCTGACACGTTCAAGCCGGTCATCCTCGCGATGGGCGAGAACAATGCGCCGCTGATGGGCTGCAAGCGGACGTTCAAGCAGCACGGCAAGGGCGGGCTGTGGTTCTCCGACTGGCTCCCCCACATGGCGGGTTGCGCCGATGATCTGGCGGTTGTTCGCTCGTGCTGGATGGACGGCATCAACCATTCCGGCGGTGTTTGCCAGATGAACACCGGCAGCATCCTCGCGGGCCGGCCGTCGCTCGGGAGTTGGGTCAGTTACGGGCTGGGGACCGAGAACACCAACCTGCCGGCGTTCGTGGTCATGCAGGATAACCCTTCGTCCGTTGTGAACGGCCCGCGGAACTGGGGTGCCGGCTTCATGCCTGCGGTTTACCAGGGCACGAGGCTCGACGCCGGGAAGGAACCGATCCCCAACCTGCACACGCCGGCCGCGATCGGGAACGAGCGGCAGAAGCAGAAGCTGGATTTCCTCACGAAGCTCAACCAGCGGCACGCCGAGGCACGCCCCGAACAGACCGAGTTGGACGCACGTATTCGCGCCTACGAGTTGGCCTTCAGAATGCAGGCCGAAGCGCCCGAGGCGGTCGACCTCTCGAAAGAGTCTGCCGACACGCTCGCCCTGTACGGTGCCGATGAGAAAGAAACGGAGACGTTCGGCCAGCAGTGCCTACTCGCTCGCCGACTGGTCGAACGCGGGGTGCGGTTCGTTCAGCTCTACCACGGTGCCGGCAGCAAGTGGGACTCGCACTCCAACCTCGACAAGAACCACTCTTCCCTCTGCAAGAGCATGGACAAACCGGTTGCGGGGTTGCTCGCGGACCTGAAGCGGCGCGGGCTTCTCGATAGCACGCTGGTGGTCTGGGGCGGGGAGTTCGGCCGCACGCCGCAATCCGAGCAGGGGAACGGCCGGGACCACAACCCCTACGGGTTCACGATGCTGATGGCCGGTGCCGGTGTGAAGGGCGGGCGAGCATACGGAGCGACCGACGAACTCGGATTGCACGCGGTCGAGGACCGACTGCACGTCCACGACCTGCACGCCACCTGGCTACACCTGCTGGGAGCGGACCACATGAAACTCGTCTACAAGCATAAGGGTCGGCCCGAACGACCGACCCTGAACGAAGGTGAGCCGTTTACGCGACTCGTGACTGGTTGATTCATTCGCCCGAGCTGGGTTCGTCCATCCTCTTCCTTGTTCTCTCCGGAGTTTATCTATGTCTCGGTCTCAACAGAGAGGTTTTACGCTGATCGAGTTACTGGTGGTTATCGCCATCATCGCCATCCTCATCGGATTGCTCCTCCCCGCAGTGCAGAAGGTACGCGAGGCCGCCACTCGCATGAAGTGCCAGAACAATCTCAAGCAGATTGGGCTGGCCGTCCACAACTACCACGACGCTCTCGGGAAACTGCCACCGGCCCGGTTCGAGTATCGTTACCTGGCGTGGCCAGTCCTAATTTTGCCGTTCATCGAGCAGGAGAACCTGTACAGACAGTTCAACCTCACTGCTCTCGTTTCTGCGCAGCCAAGCGCAGCGCTCCAGACGACGGTGCCTGGCTACCAGTGTCCGAGTCGCCACACGTCGGGCCAACTCTCGACGCAGAACGACGCCACCGCATCCGGGCAAAATGGCTCACTCGGGGACTACGCCACCGTAGATGGACCGGATGGGAACGACCCACCATATCGCCGTGTTGCGGCATCTGGGATGATCGTCATCGCAGCCGGCACCTCTGGTACGACAGCGGGTTGGAAGAGTCAGACCAGTCTCTCTTCAGTGACTGACGGACTGAGTTCGACGCTCATGATCGGCGAGAAGCACGTCCGCCAGGTGGACATCGGCAAAGACAGTGGCGGCGACGGCCCGATCCTGGGCGGCTTCGCTTACTCGTTCATGCGGGTTGCCGGCGGGACGAGCGGTGGTGCGGGTGCTGAGTGGCCGCTGGGGAACGGGCCGACCGACAACGTCGGCGGTCAGGCCCTCGCCGTCTTCGGGAGCTGGCACACCGGTTCAGTCAACTTCGTTTGGGGCGACGGCAGCGTTCGGCCGTTGAAGTTCAACATTGACTCCGTCACTCTCGCGCGGCTCACAACACGCGCCATCGGAACCGTTCCGTCTGGCGATTACTGAACCGCGTCTCAGCACCATTCGCTTCGACAATCTCGACAACGACCCGCTGTTCGGGTCACGGAAACTATCCGTGACACGAATGGCGACAGGTACTTCCACTCGCCCCATCGGGACACTCATGACACGACACTTCCATAACTGGTTTCTGTTATCGGCCTGTCTCCTGGTTCTCGGTTGCAGCTCTGGGAACCCGAAAACGTATCGCATTCCGGGCCGACTCGTCTACGACGACGGCAAACCCGTCCCCGGGGCGACGATCGTTCTGCAAACGACTCATGACGATCAAAGGCTCGCGGCTCGCGGGATGGTCAACACGGACGGGACGTTTGAGTTGACGACGTTTACCGACAACGACGGGGTGATCGAAGGAGAGCACGATATCACGATCGTGGCGCTCCCGGCTACGGACAGCGCCACGCCGTCCAAACCGGTGGTTGCGGCGAAGTATAGCAGTTCAGAACTGTCGGGGTTGAAGTTCACCGTGAAGCCAGACACGACCGAGATTCTCATCAAGGTTGAGCCACCCGGGAAAAAGTAGGCAACTCACGGAGTGAGTTGTCTACCGAACCCCTGAGATTGGGCCGACCAATTCGGCCACGCCGCCGCGGACGCCGACGTGCAGCCGAGTGCCGTCGCGGTTGAACGCGACCGGGGCATGCACGTCAGTCAAGATCCCCCGGACGTACCCCGCTTCCGGGTCGCACAGTTTCACCTCGCCCGGTGTGTCGATCGAGTAGTGTCCGGACGCGGTCGCCATCGTGCGACCGTCCGGCGAGAATTCGACTGAGTACACCCAGTTCGTGTAGCCGGACAGAACTACTGACGTGTTGCCGCCGTCCAGATCCCACAGTCGCACGGTGCGGTCCCGGCTCCCAGAAGCGAGCGCTCGGCCGTCGGGACGGAAAGCCAAACTGAGAACCCACAGCGTGTGGCCCTTCAACTCTTGTTCGAGTCGCCCGGTGCCGGCGTCCCAGAGTCGGATGATGTTGTCTTCTCCGCAGCAATTCCCGACCGTTGATATTTCCCTGAAAATGTAGCCTTTCTTGATCTTCCCTTTCGTAAACGCACTCGGCGCAGTACTTTCCCAGAACCCCCATCTTTT